>Ga0070706_100006101_pt1 | contig 11396 bp, 12 predicted proteins | sample KBSK5501metaG_FD_65476 | JGI IMG/M metagenome (GOLD analysis project Ga0070706, IMG submission 65476) | Corn, switchgrass and miscanthus rhizosphere microbial communities from Kellogg Biological Station, Michigan, USA - KBS K5-50-1 metaG | ecosystem: Host-associated > Plants > Roots >...
TCGGCTGGTACGATGCGACCGTCTACCCGAGCACACAGGAGCGATAGGCACCGATGCCAACCGTATGGATCGTCCTGATCGTCATCGCGGTCATCGCGCTCTTCCTGATCTTCATGTACAACGGCCTGGTCCGCCTGCGGAACATGGTCGACGAGGCCTGGAACCAGATCAGCGTCCAGCTCAAGCGACGGCACGACCTGATCCCCAACCTGGTCAACGCCGTGAAGGGCTACATGGAGTTCGAGCAGGACACGCTGACCAAGGTCGTGGAGGCCCGTAACGCCGCCGTCTCGGCCCAACAGGCGGGGCCCGCAGCAGCCGGGCAGTCGGCCCAGGCGGAGAACATCCTGACCGGAGCCCTGCGGCAGCTGTTCGCGCTCGTCGAGAACTACCCGCAGCTGAAGGCGAACGAGAACGTCATGCAGCTGCAGGAAGAGCTGACCACCACCGAGAATCAGATTGGCTTCTCGAGGCAGCACTACAACAGCACCGTTCGGGAGTACAACACCTCGATTCAGACCTTCCCGAACGCGCTGCTGGCGGGGATCTTTGGCTTCCGCGGGCGTGACTACTTCCAGATCGCCGAGGAGGACACCGCAGTCCCGCAGGTCGACCTCAGCCTGAAGACCTGATCCATCACGCGGGCTTCCGGCCTGTGTCCACGGAGGGCGCCTGACCGATGACGGAATCGCTCGCGCCCACCACGTTCTTCAACGAGATCGACCGCAACCGGCGCGACAGCTGGTTGCTGGTCGGTGCAGTGATCGTGGTGCTGGGTGTGCTCGGCGGCCTAATCGGCTACGCCACCGGATTCGGCTGGGCCGGCGTCGTCGTCGCGGTGGTCGTGGCGCTGGTGATGAGCATTGGCTCCTATTACGCCGGAGACGGGCTGGTTCTCGCCAGCTCCGGCGCACAGGAGGTGCCGGTTGCCAACCCGCCGGATCAGTACAAACAGCTGGTCAACGTGGTCACCGAGATGAGCCTCGCGGCCGGCACACCGGTGCCCAGGGTCTACGTCGTCGACGACACAGCGCCGAATGCGTTCGCCACTGGTCGTGATCCGCAGCACGCCTCCATCGCCGCCACCACGGGTTTGCTGGAGAAGATGGATCGCGAGGAGCTGCAGGGCGTCATCGGCCACGAGATGAGCCACGTGCGCAACTTCGACATTCGCTTCGCCCTGCTGGTTGGCGTGCTGGTGGGCAGCATCGCGCTCATCTCAGACTGGTTCCTGCGCTATACGTTCTGGTTCGGGGGTGGGCGCCGAAGCAGCAGCGACAACGACCGCGGCGGTGGCGGCCTGCAGGCGATCCTGTTCATCGTGGCCCTTGTCCTGGCCGTCATCGCGCCGATCATCGGCCGCGTTGTGCAGCTGGCCGTCAGCCGACGGCGCGAGGAGCTCGCAGATGTCAGTTCGGTGGACCTGACGCGCAATCCGGTTGGCCTGGCACGGGCGCTCAGGACCATCAGCGACGATCCGGAGGTGCTCGAAGTCGCGAACCGGGCGACCCAGCACCTGTACATCGTGAACCCCATCAAGAGCTTCGAGCAGCGCTCGAAGTCAATGTGGGATACGCATCCGCCGATCGCGGAGCGCATTCATATCCTGGAGCGGATCGCGGGCCAGATGGGGGTCCAGTTCCCGCCGGCCCTGGATCAGCCGGGCGCCAACGGGTAGCCATCGGTTCATGGACGACGCTGCCACGCTGCCCGAGTACGTCGCGAAGAACCGCGAATACTGGGACCTGCAGTCCTCCGACTACGTCGCCAGTGGCGAGCGCAGCTGGGCGAGGGACGAGCCCAAGTGGGGGATCTGGGGCATTCCCGAGTTGGAGGTTCGGCTCCTGCCGGATCGACTCGACGGCCGCGACGCGATCGAGCTCGGCTGCGGCACCGGGTACGTCTCGGCCTGGTTGGCGCGACGTGGCGCACGTGTGGTCGGGATCGACAACTCGCCGAAGCAGCTGGAGACCGCGCGGCGACTGCAGGACGAGCACGACCTGCACTTCCCGCTGCTGCTTGGCAATGCCGAGGCGGTGCCGTACCCCGACGCCAGCTTCGACTTCGCGATCAGTGAGTACGGCGCAGCCCTGTGGGCAGATCCGTACAAGTGGATCCCGGAGGCCGCTCGTCTCCTCCGTCCGGGTGGCGAGCTGGTCTTCCTGACGAACGGCCTAATCGCGATCCTGTGCATGCCCGACTACGAGGCGGAGGGTCCCGCAACAGATCGGCTGCGGCGCCCGTACTTCGGCATGCACCGGACCGAATGGCCGGACGAGGACGGCGTCGAGTTCCACCTGGGCTACGGAACCTGGATCCGGGTGCTTCGCGATTCCGGCTTCGAGGTGACCGACATGCTCGAGCTTCGGCCACCGGAAGGGGCAACGACCCGCTACCCGTGGATGTCGCTGGAGTGGGCTCGGCAGTGGCCGTCGGAAGAGGTCTGGAAGGCCCGCCGGCGCTGACCGATGCCGTGCCGGCGCGCACCCCGGTCGCCTTGCCGCTCGCGGAAGCGCTGTGCTATCGTCCGACGCCGATAGCGACCACGAGCAGGGCCGCAGATCCTCAGATCGAACCGGCGGGCCGAGGTAGCTCAGTTGGTAGAGCACCGCCCTGAAGAGGCGGGTGTCGTCAGTTCGATTCTGACCCTCGGCACCACGTTCGCGGCGCGTATCGATACGGGCGGAAGTGGCTCAGTTGGTAGAGCATCACCTTGCCAAGGTGAGGGTCGCGGGTTCGAGTCCCGTCTTCCGCTCCATTTTTCTGCCCCGTGTCGAGTGCTCGCCAGGAAACGACCTGCTAGCCTCGTTCGGCGGATTCGCTGCCCCGTCGTCTAGTGGTAGGACAGCGGACTTTGGATCCGTGAACCGAGGTTCGAATCCTCGCGGGGCAGCCAGCGAGCTGACGAGGCGACGTGCCCGAGTGGTCCAGGGAGCGGTCTGCAAAACCGCGTACACGGGTTCGATTCCCGTCGTCGCCTCCAACTTTTGAGCACGAAATCGGCCCTGACGAGCTCCGCCAGGGGCGAACGTTTGTTCCGCTGACAGCCACGCTGACAGCCACGGGCTACGAACCGAGCAGCGCGTCCATCGTGTCGGCCGCTTCCCGTTGTAGCGCCGGGAGCACGTGGCTGTAGGTGTCCATTGTCAGGGCGATCGTGCTGTGTCCCAACATCTCCATCACGACTCTGGGATGGGTGCCCTGCGCCAGGAGCAGGCTAGCGGCCGCATACGCAGCGCGTGGAAGCGGATGGCGGGCAGCGCGAGCCGGGCCTGGACCGCATGCAGTGAGCGAGTGACGCCCGTTCCGTGCAGCGGCATCCCGCGGCGGTCGGTGAAGACGTAGCCGACCCGTCGACCGCGGAGTAGCTGCTCGCGGAGTGCAGTGACCGCGATACGCGGCAATGGCACCGTGCGTCGTGAGCGTGCCGTCTTCGTCTCGACCAACGTCGGCACCCCGTTGATCCGCTGCAGCGCTGCCCGAACCGTCAGGGTGCGGTGATCGAGGTCGACGTCGGCCCATTGCAGCCCGAGCACCTCGCCTTGCCGCAGCCCCGTGGCGATCGCCAGCACGTAGAGCCCCTTGAGCGCGTCGCCGCGGATCCCGTCGAGGAACGTTCGGACCTGCTCGGGTGAGTAAGTCTCGACCTCCCGATGCTCGACTCGCGGAGGCGCGGCGAGCGCCGCAGCGTTGCGATGGATGAGCTGATGGCGTACAGCGCGGCTCAGGGCGGTTCGCAGGACCGCGCGCGCGTGCGCCACGCTGCGGGGCGAGAGCGTCCGCAGGATCCGCCGGCTCATGGCCTCAACGTCCGCGGGTTTCAGCTGCGAGAGGGGAATCCGCCCGAGCTCGGGGACGAGCTGCACGCGGACGATCTGCTCATATCTCCTCAAGGTTCCGGGCCGCACGCTGGCACGCGCCTCCGCCAGCCAATCGGTCAGGTAGCGCTCGACGGTCAGGCGCGCGCTGGTCGGACGCCGCCCGTCCTGCAGCTCGCGGGCGGCTCGGGCCAGCTGATCCTTCACTTCGCCGCGGGTCTGACTCTGAGGGACCGATGCGACCAACATGGTCGCTAACGCTCCACTGCTAGGGTCTTTACGGGGCCGGCTGTGGACTACAGCCGTTCGGCCCCATCTGGTGCGCCCTTCGTCACGACGAGGCGCCAATACCAGGACCGCCGTTGGCCTAGCCGATTGCGGTTCCGACCAGCCGACCGATGCCGAAGGTGATGGCGGCGGCAACTGCCCCGAACGCGAGCTGGCGAAGCGCCGCGCGTACTGGCGGTTGACCGGTGAGGCGAGTAATGAATGCGCCCACACCCGCCAGCGTTGTGCCCGCGAGGATTGACGCCGCGATCACGGCGCCGGGACCCTCCGCCACGAGGAAGGGTACGAGGGGAACCGCCGCGCCAAGGGCAAACAGCAGGAACGACGTGACGGACGCGACCCAGGCCGACCCACCCAGCTCCTCGGGATCGATCCCGAGTTCCTCGCGTGCCATGGTCGCCAGTGCGGTCCGCCGGTTACCCCGAACGATGCGACGGGCAAGGGTTTCCGCCTCGTTCGACGGAATTCCTCTCGACTCGTAGATCACCCGAAGCTCGCGCTCTTCTTCCTCGGGCCTTTCTTCGAGCTCGGCACCTTCCAAACGCAATTGGTGTGCGTATAGCTCCCGCGCGCTCTGCACACTGAGCCACTCGCCGAGGGCCATTGAAAGGGCCCCTGCCAGGAGGCCGGCGATACCGGCGATAAGGATCGCGCCGCGCGCGCCGCCAGCACCCGCGACGCCCATGATCAGACAGAAGTTGGAGACGAGGCCGTCGTTGGCTCCGAGCACGGCTGCCCGTAGCGCGTTCCCCCCAATTCGTTTGGGCGAATCGGAGGCTTCTTGTGGCATGCGAACGCCGGCCGGCGAATCCAGCACTTTCGAACTGGTCCGTCGGCCGGCGGAGCCGGCTCGGGCTCGACCGCCGGTTGGGTGACAGCCGGCGGTCTGTGCCATTGCTAGCTCAGGACGTACCGCAGTGCGGGAGCCCGCTTGACGATCGGGGTCTCGTCGACGATCGCGTCAAGCCCGAAGAACTCGCCCGCTCCGATGATGCCCAGGCCCAGGGTCACGATCGCGAGCACCGAGTGGTACTCCATGACACCAAAGGCGAAGTCCCAGGCCGCGATCCAGAACAGCGTCATCATCAGGGCGCCCGCGACGCTCGCGAACCGAGTCGCCAGGCCAAGGATCAGCGCCGCACCAATGGCGACCTCGCCGAACACGACGAGGAAGTTCACGATCGGCATCAGCGAGCCGTTGCTGGCAAGACTGACCCAGAAGCCGTGGGTCGGGTTCACGATCGTCCCGTCCGCGACCTTCTCAGCCGTCGTGCCGATGGTGCCGAACTTCAAGAAGCCGACTGCAGTGAACGGAGTCGCGCCGAGCAGCTTCTCGATTCCGGCATAGAAGAAGACCCACCCCACCGTCACGCGGGTGATCAGGATCCCGATCCCCCGGTACTTGCTCAGTCCAGTCATTGCTGGTTCCACCTTTCTTGCCGCCCGAACCGGCGGTTGTCTTTCGTCCGATGAATCCTTGATTCACCTGGGCGCAGCGTATGGATGTGGCGCGGAGCGCAAGCCTGCCGGGTGTACTGAATTGCAGGTCCGATGGCCCGGGCCGTCCGGCCCACGAGCCGGATCCCAGGAGGCCTGGAAAGCCCGGCGAGCACGGGATGCCCCCGACCGGCTGACAGTGATTGCCATCAGCCGCCGTTCGGCCTGGCGGCAGCGCTACCTGGTGGACGGATTCACCGGGCTGCCAATGCCCAGGACACGCGGCGAGGGACTGCGCGTGAGTGCGAGACGTTAGCCTTGCGGGATGCCGAACAACGTTCGCCGGTCTGGGATGACGGCGAAGCCAGGCTTGCCGCCCGCGGTGGCCGCGCTCGACGAGGCGGTGCGAGGAATCAGCGGTGTGCTTGAGACCGAGGAGGTCCTGCAGCTGATCGTCGATAGCGTACGCGACCTGGTTCGCGCGCAGTACGCGGCCCTCGGCATCGTCGACGAGAGCCACGAGATCACCGACTTCATCACCAGCGGGATCACGACCTCCCAACGCGAGGCGATTGGCGATCTGCCGCACGGCCGCGGCCTCCTGGGCCTGATCATTCGCGAGAACCGCTCCTATCGCATCCCGCAGATAGCTGTTCATCCGGAGAGCTACGGGTTTCCCCCTCATCACCCGCCGATGCATTCGTTTCTCGGCGTGCCCATATCGGTCAAAGACGAGGTGGTTGGTCGGCTGTATCTGACGAACAAGCAAGGGGCGGAGGAATTCAGCCCAGACGATCAGGCATTGGTAGAGACGTTTGCACGGCATGCGGGGATCGCGATCGACAGCGCACGGCTGCACGAGCAGGTCCGGCGCCTGGCCGTCTTCGGTGAGCGTGATCGAATCAGCCGAGACCTCCACGACAGCATCATCCAGAGCATCTACGCGGTGACCCTCTCACTCGATGATGTCCCCGACCTCGTCGAGGAGTCCCCGTCGGAGGCGAAGGAACGGGTCGATGGCGCCATCGACACGCTGCACGGCGTCATTCGCGACATCCGCAACTTCATTTTCGGGCTGCGACCACTCTTGCTGGACTCCGGAAATCTCAACGAGGGGCTGCGAATCCTCTCTGATGAGATCCGCCGGAATACGGCTATCGATATCAAGCTCAAGACCGATATCGACGAGGACCTGCCAATCGAAGTGGTCGCCGAGCTCCTCGCTATTGCCCGAGAGGCCCTTGCGAACGTGGCACGGCATTCGGGAGCGCAGCACGCGGCCATCGATGTTCGCATGGATGGTGGCACGGTGCGGCTCAGCGTCGATGACGACGGTCGCGGGCTGCCCGTGGAATCCGCGTCAGCAGGGGGCCACCACGGCCTCGGGAACATGAGGGCGCGGGCGGAGGCCCTGGGCGGCGCGTTCGTCGCGAGCAGCGCGTCTCCCGGTGGCACCCGTATCATCGTCACGGTTCCACCCACAGGGAGGCCGCGACGACGGAGTCCATGACCAGCGAGCAGCCCGTCCCGCGTCTGCGCATGCTCGTGGTAGACGATCACGAGGTGGTGCGCCAGGGCCTCGTCTCACTCCTCGACCGGCGCTCCGGCTTCGAGGTAGTGGCCCAGGCGGGCTCCGTCGCCGAGTCGATCGCGCAAGCCGCTCGATTCGAACCGGACCTCGTGATCATGGATGTGCGGCTGCCGGACGGTTCTGGCATCGAGGCGTGTCGCGAGATCCGAGCCGCTCGCCCCGAGACGCGGGTCATCATGCTGACGAGCTATCCGGACGAGGAGGCCGTCCTCTCGGCGATCATCGCCGGTGCGAGCGGGTATCTCCTCAAGCAGATTCGTGGGCGCGAGCTGGTCACGGCGCTGGAAGCTGTAGGGCGAGGCGAATCGCTGCTCGACCCCGCGGTGACCGAAAAGGTGCTGGAGCGAGTGCGGCGAATGGCGAGTGGCGGCGCCAGCGACGAGCTCGCGGACCTGACGGGACAGGAGCGGAAAATCCTGCTGCTCGTCGCCGAGGGCAAGACCAACAAGGAGATCGCGGCCGAGGTCTTCCTATCGGACAAGACCGTCAAGAACTACGTGAGCAGCATCCTCTCTAAGCTGAACCTGCAACGCCGAACGCAGGCGGCCGCCTTCGTGGCGAAGCACCATTTGGGGCGACCGGACGACGGTTAGCCTGCCTCCTAGCCAACGCCCTTTGCGGCCACCCGGTCGATCTCGCCCAGCAGCCAACGCGCGGTCCGCGTCGCGGCAATATGCAGAAGGACCCGGTCCGCGACGCGTCCGACAGTTCCACCCGGCGGGGCGTACCAGCCGGACAGGCTGAGTTCGTGTGCCCGGGCGACGATTCGTCCGGAAAAAACGGGAAAGAGCGGAGCCATGGTGGAGGCGCGCCAGGCGACTTCAACCTCGAACCCGTCATTCGTGGGCAGGATAGGACCGAAGTCGACGAACGCCGCCTTGGCAAAGACGGTAAAGGAGGGCTTGTCGCTGACCTGCAGCCGCAGATCCGCGTGATGCCGGCGCATGCCATGCGGGGCGTGATCCACTTCGGGGCCGAGCCAAGCCCGCGCCGCCCTGATGGCCCAAGCGATGCGCTTCGCCTCAGCCGCGGCTTCTGCACGCACGATGAGGTGCGTCATCGTCTCATCGGTCCACGGAAGGGACCCCCGATCTACCGGCGTAGAACTATTCATCCGTGGCATTTCATCGGCGGATGCCACCGCGCTGAAGTGCCATTCGGCCTGCTCGGACGGGCCAGTTAGTGTCCTCCGTCGTCCACGGTCTCTAGGGATCAGCGCATCCGAACCAGCCCCATGGGAGGTGCCCACGGCCCGCTAGATGGAGCCGATCGGCCCTACCCGATGCGCCCCGGCCCAGCTGTTCAACCAGCACGCGAAGTGGCTGAAGGTGTCGCGTGACCTTCAGTGTCGCCGCCGATTGCTTCCCTGAACTACCTGCTGACGGTGAGCATGCCGAATCGATTCGAAGCGCCATCTGCGCACAACTCAGAGTGGTTCGGATCGAACCGCCGCGGGCACCGGCCGCTGACGAAGACGAAGTCCCTTCCACCTCGGATTCGCCAGTAATGGTCCTCCGGATCCACCCCCGGGAGGACGGGTCTCCGAGTGCGACGTGAGGCCTTCCCGCACCGCCGGGGAGGCCTCTCTCCTTGCGGCCCAAGGAAAGCAGCCGGCGCCCGGCTCGGGCCTTTCGCCACGTGAAACCCGGGCCAGACGGCCCTGATGGGGCACCGGGTCCTCGATGACGATGCAGCTGAACCTGGTGCTAGTTCCCGCCCGTCCGCACCAGCCACACCTCAGCCAAAGGAGACTCCCGTGGCTCGATTCCGGACCCTAATCCTGTTCATTGGCCTCGCGGCCGGCGCGACCGCATGCGCGACCGCGGGGACCTCGCCGTCATCCGCTCCTTCTTCGGGTTCGACCCCAACTGCAGTATCGACCGCCGCCAACCCGACCATCGTCCTGTCGGAATGGAAGGTCGAGGTGCCCATGACCCTTAAGGCGGGCAAGGTGACTTTCACGATCAGCAACGCCGGCACCGTGCCGCACGAGCTTCTCGTGTTCAAGAGCGATCTGGACCCGGCTTCCTATCAGAAAGACAGTGCCGGCAACATCGTCGAGGACGGGCCCGGGATCAACCTGCTGAGTGACGGCGACAACATCAATCCCGGGGGCTCGCAGACGCGAACCGTGGATCTGACGCCTGGCAAGTACCTGTTCGTGTGCAATATCCCTGGCCACTTCAAGTCGGGCATGTTCATGGTGGTGACGGTCACTCCGTAGTTCCTCAGCGGCTAAGGTCGAGAACCGCCGGGCCCTTCGCCCGATTCGATCCTCGACCAATAGCCGTTCGTCGTCCTTTGGATGTGACAAACGGCTCTTTGCTGCCGTCGGGCCATGACGAGGATCAAGTCGTCGCGACGCGGGTTTGGAAAGAGGTATTCGGTTATGGCAACGATCGATCCGCGGGCATTTGGAGCGAAGGAAGGTAGTGGGAAGAAGACGAATCTGATGGACCAGATCATTCAGACATCGGCATCGGGTCTTGGTAACAGTGTGGGTTGGCTCGCCGCCCATGGCGTGCTCTTTGCCCTCTTCGCGATCATCTGGATCGCGTTCGGAGTGGGACTGATTTGGAGCCAGGGCAGCATCGACCAGGCGTGGCACGCGATCCGCAGCCTGCCGCTGGTAGTCCAAGGGTTGGTGTGGCTGTTGTTCCTGCCCGTGACTTTTGGCCTGTGGGTTTGGGAAACGACCTGGCCGCTCCTCGTGCGGCTCGTGCTCGTAATCGGCGTCGCGGGCTGGAACCTGTTCGTGTTCTTGCCCTCGAGGTCTAACTGATCGGTCCGGGGTTTAAGGGTCGCGCAATCGCACTGGCGGGGCGGGCTCACCTCCCGCCTCGGTCAGGACGGCGGGTGTCCCAGGGGCGAAACCCCTGGGCCCTGCCGCCCGATTGACCAGCCCGTGACTGACTTCTCGAGCTGAGGTTTGGGTCCCGCCCGTGAGGCCTGTCAACGGCCTGCCGCCGTCGGGGGATAGCCTGCAAATCTTTCTCAAGACATACAGCAGCACCCTTAGCGCGCCCTCAGGCACAATGGGTTCCTACCGGTTTGAGGATGTCAGCGCCGACGGGACCGTCACGGTTCTGAGCCAAGGAAACTTTACGGAGCCAGCCGGCCCCGACGGCGTACAGCTGACGATCAACGCCACATTCAATGCGGGAACTTTGCCGAATACCGCATTGGGGCCCCCGTGGCTGATGGACGCGAGACGGTGCTGCCCGCCCTCGGCATCCTCGTAGTGTTGCTCGCCGCCGCGATATCAGCTCGGCGCCGGCGCGCGGAATTGCCCGTGGGGATGCGCGCCGAATAAGCGAATTGGCAGCCACCCTTTGAGTGGGCCGGTGTCCATGTGGTCGCCGGTCCATCTCGAGCCTTCCTAGCATGCACAATGCAGCCACTAACCATGCGGCTAAACGCCAGCAAAGAACGGGTTCAGGCAAATGACTGATCGCCTCATCTCCTCCCCGGCCGGCGCCTGGGCGCTGCTCCTCGGGACCAGTCTCTCAGGCTGCATTGGCGTCTCGGGCACCTCGCCGTCGGGCTCATTCCCCGCACCCGAAAAGCCAGTCAAGGTCCTTCGCTGAGTTCGTACCATTAGTGCGATTTCCGGGTATGCCCTCACCTACCGACTACACGAAATTGATTCCCGCCACCTGCACTTGACCGATGGAAGTCTTGATCGTCAACCAGCACGAGGTCCCTGAACTCCTCCCCTTGGAGGAGTGCATCGATGTCATGGCCGATGCCCTGAAAGCGCTGGCCCGTGGGGATGCGCTGATGCCGCTGCGCGGCATGGCTGGCATGCCCGGGCAGGCCGGGCTGCTGGCCTGGATGCCCTCGCTCCTGCCCGGATCAGGCGTCATGGGCATCAAGGTCATCAGCGTCTTCCCGAACGAGGGAACGGAGCTGGAATCGCACCAGGGTGCTGTGCTTCTGTTTGAAGCGAAGCAGGGACAGCTCCTTGCCATCGTGGACGCGTCGGAGATCACCGCCATTCGCACGGCCGCCGTGAGCGGCGTGGCTACTCGCCTGCTGGCGCGTCAGGAGGCGGATGACCTGGCCATCCTGGGGTCGGGCACGCAGGCGCGCACGCATCTCGATGCCATGACGGCGGTCCGGGACATCCATCGGGTCCGCGTCTGGAGCCGCGACCCGCAACACGCGAGGGCCTTCGCCGAGAGCCAGGCGCGCACGGGAGGCGTCTCGGTGGAGGTGTCCGCCACTCCAAGAGAAGCGGTTGAGGGGGCGAGCATCATCTG
>Ga0070706_100006106_pt1 | contig 11392 bp, 8 predicted proteins | sample KBSK5501metaG_FD_65476 | JGI IMG/M metagenome (GOLD analysis project Ga0070706, IMG submission 65476) | Corn, switchgrass and miscanthus rhizosphere microbial communities from Kellogg Biological Station, Michigan, USA - KBS K5-50-1 metaG | ecosystem: Host-associated > Plants > Roots >...
AATTAGAAATGGAAATTGAAGACCGTAGCGTTCTAATCACCGGCGCGAGTCGCGGCCTCGGTCGCACGCTGGCCTTTGCATTTGCGAAAGCTGGCGCGCGCGAAGTGTTCGCCGGCGCCCGCAAACCTGAAGACATCGAGAGATTGAAGAGCGATGCCGCAGCGATCACCGCGCCGATCAAGCCGATCAAACTTGACGTCACCATCGACGACGATCTTGCTGCCGCAGCGAAACTCGGCTTCATAGACATCCTGGTTAACAATGCCGGCGTCGCCGGCTATGGCAATCCCTTGCAGATGAACTTTGAGGATGCGCTGCGTGAAATGAATGTCAATTATTTCGGCGCGCTGCGCATGGCGCGTGCGTTGGCGCCGGCGATGATCGAGCGCGGCGAAGGAATGATCGTGAACGTGGCCACCGCTTTTGCCAGAGTCAATCTGCCGTTGGTCGGCACGTATTGCGCAAGCAAAGCCGCCTTGTTGTCATTGGGTCAGGCGCTGCGTGCTTACCTGGCTGACAAAGGCGTCCATGTAATGACAGTGATGCCGACCACAATCGACACGGACATGAGCAGCGGCGCCGACGTGCCGAAGATGACGACCGCGTTTGTCGCCGGCGAAATCCTGCGACACATCCGCGAAGAAGCAATCGATCCGCCGATTGGCGAAGAAGCGAGCGGCATTATTGACGGCCTCCTGAGAGATCCGCTGGCGATGGAAAAGATGTTCGCGAAGATTCGTGCGTAACAAGCTCCGTTAGGAGCGAAATGTCTATAGAACAGGCACGCACGATCAACATCGCGGCTCCATAGGAGCGACATCTCTGTAGTTAACAAGTGGTCAACGGGCTCTGTGAACGTTGCCGGCTAAGACATCACGCTCCTGGCAGAGCGTCGGATCGAATGGTGTCCGTGGTCTATAAACATCTGGGCTCCTAGCGGAGCTTTGGAAGTAAACCTGCTTCCTCAACCTGAGACCTGAGACGTGAGACCTGAGACTCACATCAATCGCCGTCGCGAAGAATTTCCTACGCTTGCGTCCGGGATTCATTTGCTGAGCCACAGCCTCGGTCCCGTGCCGCGCGCGGCGCGCGAGTCGATGAATGCCTATGTTGACGCCTGGGAGCATCACACCAGCGAGGACGCCTGGGCTACAAGCTGGTGGGAAATGTCTGAGCAGGTCGGCGATCACATCGCCGGGTTGCTCGGAGGCCCGCGCGGCACCGTGCAAATTCAACCGAATGCTTCGATCGCACTGTCATCCGTAGCATCGTGTTTTGACTTCAAGACAAGCAAGAGAAACAAGGTCGTTACCAGCGCGCTTGATTTTCCTTCAATGGAATACATCTGGGACGCGCAACAACAGGTAGGCGCACGAGTCCAGGTCGTTCCTACAGACGACGGCATCACAATTCCGCTCGAACGTATTCTCGAGGCAATCGACGACACGACTTGTCTGGTCGCGCTCTCGCATGTTTCGTTTCGCAGCTCTTATCGCGTCGATGCTGAAGCGATTGTCGAGCGCGCGCACCGTCATGGCGCGCTGGTTTTGTTGGATGTTTACCAATCGGCGGGCGCGTTGGAATTGAGAGCGAGTGACTGGGAAGTTGATTTTCTAATCGGCGGCACGATCAAGTGGCTGTGCGGCGGCCCGGCTTGTGGTTATCTCTACGTGCGGCCTGAATTGCAGCCCGATTTGCAACCACGTCTGACCGGTTGGGTTGCGCACGCCGCGCCTTTTGATTTCGCGCACGTACCGATGCGCTACGACAATTCAGTTCGTCGCTTTGCGCAGGGGACGCCCAGTATTCCCGCGCTTTACTCGGTTCTGCCGGGGCTGCAAATCATCGAAGAGGTCGGCGTGAAAATGATTCAAGCTGAGTCGCGGCGCCGTACCGAATGGATGATCGATTTTGCTTTGGAGCGAGGTTGGCAAGTCAACAGCCCGCGCCAGGTCAAAGATCGCGGTGGCTCAGTGATGATTGGCGTGGGGCGAGGTCCCCAGCGGGGCAGTCCCGCTAGGGTGCCTGATGATGGACCCGCGATGGTTAATCGTCTGTCGGAACAAAAAGTTTTTGTCGATTGCCGCCCCGGTGTGGGCCTGCGTATCTCGCCGCATTTCTTTAACACGGATGAAGAGGTTCGTGAGGCGATGGGGATTTTGAATGAACTGATTTAACAGAGACGCGCCAGTTAGGTTCGCAAACGCGACCAAGTCCGCGAAGCGGACGAATGGGAATAGATTCAAGTATCACGACCAGTCCGCGAAGCGGACGACTGAAAGGTTTGTTACGGAACCGCGAGCGGTTGCGAGCGGATGCTAGCATCCAACTCGCGAGTTAACAGACGCCCTGCACGTCTTCCGAAGTTGAGCGTTTGATCCGGTCGCTACCGCTCCCGGTTCTGTACCTGAGCCCTCCCTCACGGTCGGGCTACTGACCCTGCGTACCCAGCGATGAAATCGGCAATCCCTCGATCCTCCTCAAGCGCCAAGGGCGCGTAATGTAAAGCCAACGGCCCAGGTCAATCGTAGTAGAAAACAAATTAATCTGTGTGGCTATCGATCCAGGGGCGTTGCCCCTGGCTATTGCATTTCACGCCTTCAGCGTGAGGACCCGCCCGGTAGAGGACTGTGTCATTACAGAACCGGGAGCGACCGGATCATAAACTCAACTTGAGTAGCAGCATCCCGTCGCTACCGCTCCGGGTTCTGTAACTTCAGCCGTCCATTTCACGTATGCGTGAAGATCCTTGAGACCCGTGTCTGGATCAAGGAATACTATCCAACCCTCGCGACTTGGTGATTGAAGTCGTTTCACCACGTCAGCTGTGTACTCGCTTCGAGACTTTGCCTCGAAGCGACGATCGAAGGCTTCAATTTGGAGTTTCGTCAGGGTTGCAGGACCACTTATTTGGTTGAAGTCCCTGAAGTGTTGAAGGACTTCCGATGCTACCGTCGTTTCACCAAGCTCCGATGCGACTTTGGGCACAATTTCGTCGGTAGTCAGGTATGCTACGTAAAAGATGAATCGCAGTCAGGTTTTGCGGGCTAGTTGCACAAGCGTGCCCACTTCACGAGGTCGCGATGATCTCCATACCACTCAATTCTCATTTCGGTTTTGCCGTTTCAATGTTTAAACATCATACCTCACACTGGGACTGCCCGCCGGATAGAAGACGCCCAGCAGACGCAACTCATCGCTGCCAATGTTCTCGACGCAATGCACCTGGCCCTTTGGCAGATAGATGCACGAGCCGGGCGCGATCGGCGTACTTGTTTTGCCGGCCCACATGCGACCATGGCCCTTCAGAATAAACAGAACTTCTTCGTAGTTGTGAAAATGATCCGGCGCGCGTCCCGGTGGGATCGAGCCGACGAACTGTGTGACTTGATGGCTTCCGAGTTCGTCATCGACAAGCACTCGATACCAGCGATCGGCAATCGGCAACGAAGCGCGATCTGCCAGACGTACCAGAGGCGACGCGCGTGGTGTCGATTCAGGCAATGGAGCAGTTAGCGGCGAAACGAATTCGGTTGGGCGATCCGGATCGGGACATTGCGCGCTGATCAGGATGACTGGACGTGGGCCGGGATTGTCGACCGCGAAGATTTGGCCCGGGCGAAGGTAGATTCCTGTGTCTGGGACAATGTCGTATGAGTAGCCGTTGATGAAAGCTTTCTGAGGCTGGTCATCACCAGACTGCGCTTTGCGATCATCAGTGCGGAAAGGATGTCCGCGCTCCCAGCAGTCGAGCACGTACAGGATCTCATCGCAGTCTTCATTGCGAATTCCGGGCGATAGACCGGGCGCGAATTCAAGTATGCGCAGCGACATTGCCCGTGCCCCTGTCGCGCGGCCCACTTGATTCCAAATGCGCAATGTCCCTTCGGTCAAGGGCTTGTCTTCGCGCATGTCGGAAACCCGGCAACCGCCTTCCAGAATCACAGCCATAGATTGTCAGTGTTCAGTCTTCAGATGGTGAGTTGTGTGCTCAGTGACTGACGAGCCCGCAGCGCTGGAAAGATTCGAAGTTGTCGGCGATCGAAATGACGGTTGCGCTTCAGCGTTCGTTCGCAGTTGCGCCGGTGCGTAGCCGGCGTCGAGCAAGTTCTGCGACCGCGCGTCGGACGAGCGATCTTCCAGACCTCTGCGCGGTCTGGTGAACAACAGACCGTTAAGCACCAGGCCGAGTCCGATTGCGAAAGCAATTGCCCCGAGTCCAAAAACCATCAAGGACGCCTCGATATCTGCACTGCGAAGAACCGCCGACATCACTAACCCAAGTATGCCTGCTCCGAGGCCGCTGGCAGCCGTGATAACTCCGGCGCGCACCCGCCGCAGGCGTTTTTCTTCGTACGACTCGAGAAACTTTTCAATCTGTGGGAGGACATCTTCGGCAACGCGTTTCAGATCGTGCGCGTCTTCCACCTCGCGAATTTTTTGGGCCACAGCGCGGCCGATCTCTTCACGCGCTGAAACGGCAGAGGCCGTAATCGAGTCAGGGCGCTCGAGACTGACACGCACTGCTCGCAAGTCAGTCCCACAAGCACGGCAAAACTGGCTCGCCTGTCGTTCCTCCGATCCGCAGCCTGGGCAGAACATAGTTGGTAGGTTATACGGTGAAAGCTTAGCTACAGTTCCTTGGCGGTCAAACCCACTCGCTTCCGCGAGCGATTCTGTACTTACGCCCTTGCTGACGCGCGGGCTACTGCCCCGCCGCTGACTGCCGGCATGATGCAGATTTCGGTATCGCCTGCGAGCTCGGTCTGCAACACTTCGTTTCGTCGAACGGTCTCGTTGTTAACAAAGACGTTGACGTGCGGACGCACCTGGCCTTGCTCGTTAAGCACGCGGTCGCGCAGTCCGGCGTGTGCACTCCATAGTCGGTTCAAGGCTTCACGAACAGTTGCGGCCGACCCATCGAGTTTGATTTCGGCACGGCCATCAGTGAATTCCGTTAAGTAACCCGCGATTTGAATGGTGATCATCTGTTTGACCGAATAATCGTAAACGAGCAAACGTGCGAAGTCTATGGCGTCGCGACCGCTACGCGAAACTGCGCCTCAGCAATTTGGCTTTGAAACGAGCCTCTCAACCGCGAAGCGGTTGTATAATGCAGCCCAACGTTGCTGCGCAGCGGCTACGCTGGGCTATTACGAATGAAAGATATCGCAACCCTGTCAGGGTTGCGCAAAGGAATTGACGCGAATGTTTCCCAGGGTAGCCGCCAAGCAGGAACCTGGGCTGATCTATACAACTGCGTCGCGGTTGCTTTGTTGAGAATGTCGCGCCCAAGTCCACGAAAAACCGACGCGAATGCCGCGCTAAAAGAGCGCGTGCGCGCCTTCTGGCAAGCCCATCCCTGCGGCACAAAGTTCAGCGATGCCGAGATGGGCACCGGCAAATTCTTCAAGCGCATCGAAGCGCACCGATATGAAAAGGAATGGCACATTCCCGAGGCGGCGGATTTTGTCGGCGCGGGCGGTCTGCGGGTTCTTGAAATTGGTTGTGGAATTGGAACGGACGGGGCCCAGTTTGCCAAAGCGGGCGCAGACTATACGGGCAGCGATCTCACCGACGCAGCGGTTGAGCTGGCGAGAAAACGATTCGAATTGTCAGGTTTGCGGGGGCGGTTTAGCGTTGCGGATGCCGAAACGTTGGACTTTGCTGACAACTCATTTGATCTGGTTTACTCACACGGCGTTTTGCATCACACGCCCGACACGCAACAGGCCGTGAATGAAATTCACCGCGTACTCAAGCCGGGCGGGCGTGCAATCGTGATGCTGTATCATCGCGGCAGCTACAATTATCGGATCGGCATTCGCGTGCTGCGACGCGCGGGCGCGCGGCTGCTGAAAAGCGAATCCGGACTTCGAATGATTCATCGTTTGACGGGCGAACCGACGGACTCGCTGCGCGAACATGCGCAACTGTTAACAACTAATACCAACAGCTATCTTTCATCGGACGAATTCCTGAGTCAGAGCACAGATGGCGCCGGCAACCCGCTCGCGCGAGTCTACTCTCGACGAGAAGCCAGAGACTTATTCAAAGACTTCCGTGAAGTAGGATTGCGGACTTACTTTCTAAATAAGCGCTTCATTCCAATCATTGGCCGCCTGCTGCCGCGATCAATTGAATCGATGCTGGCTGCACGTTGGGGCTGGCATTTGTGGATCTACGCGACGAAGTAGTTTTCGGTTTACAGTTTTCGGTGCAGATTGAGGGGTGTCAATTCTGACTGGACTGAGAATGAGAACTCAAAACTGATGACTCGGAACATCTTAATTACCGGTGGCGCTGGTTTCATCGGCTCGTACTTAGTCGATCGTCTGATATCGGAAGACGCTTGGCGCGTCACGGTCGTTGACGACTTCAACGACTTCTATGATCCTGCGATTAAGCGCGAGAACATCCACGGACATCTCGCAAATCCTAAATTCAAACTAATCGAAGCAGACATACGCGATCGCGCGGCGCTGCAATACGCCTTCAACAGCGCAAAATTCGATTGTATCGTTCATCTTGCAGCGCGCGCCGGCGTGCGGCCTTCGCTGAAAGAGCCGCGGCTTTATGTCGAGACTAACGTCAATGGTACGCTCAATCTGCTGGAGCTGGCGCGGCAGCACGGCGTCAGGCAATTCATCTTCGGATCTTCGTCGTCAGTTTACGGAATTAATACAAAGGTTCCTTTCAGCGAAGACGATCCGATCTTCAATCCGATTTCGCCGTACGCGGCGACGAAGGCAGCCGGTGAACTGCTCTGTCACATTTATGCGCATCTATACGACATGCGTATCGTTTGCTTGCGCTTTTTCACCGTCTACGGCGCGCGGCAGCGGCCCGATCTCGCGATTCACAAGTTTGCAAAACTGATTAGTGAAGGAAAGCCAATTCCCGTTTTCGGCGACGGCACCACTCAGCGCGACTACACTTATATCGATGACATTATCGCCGGCCTGCGCGCGGCTATCGATTACGACGCGAGCAAATATGAAATCATCAATCTCGGCGAGTCGCGGACCGTCGAGTTGCGCGAGTTGATCTCGCTACTTGAGAGCGCGCTCGGCCGGCACGCCGAGATTGACCGGCAGCCGACGCAACCGGGCGACGTTCCGCAAACATTTGCTGATATTGCGAAGGCGCGGCGACTGCTGGGCTATGATCCGCAGACGCAAATTGAGGAAGGAATCCAACGCTTTGTCGAATGGTTTCGCAGCAGTATCGGCTTGAGCATTAGTAGCAGTCTACAATAGTTATTCAATTGTTCTACAATGAGCGATCGAATCGCGGCTTTGCCGCCCGATGTGCGGAAAGGCTTCGCCTTTCGGTGAGGCAAATCCGGGTTTCCCGGGAGGTACGCCTCCGAAGCGAGGCGTAGCCTCGCCTGATGAACAAATGAACGTTCGCCGGTAAGGTGGAAACCTTACCGCACATCAGAGCGGCAGAGCCGCGAATGCCAGAATGGCCTCCACCGCCGACAGCGTCACCAATTCCCTGCCGCGAGAGATGCAGCCGCATACCTATGCGATTATGCGCGAGGTTGAGGGCAAGCATTGGTGGTATGTGGGGCGGCGCAGGATTATCGCCTCTTTCGTTGATGAGATTTGCCAGAAGTTCCAACGCGAAGGCAACCGCCGACCGCACATTCTCGATATTGGTTGCGGTACGGGTGGTAATCTGGAGATGCTCTCTGAATTTGGAGACACTGAAGGCGTGGATGTTTCGACCGAGGCGCTCGACTTTTGTCGCGCGCGGGGTTTTGACAAAGTCAGGCAAGGCGCCGCAGAAAGTCTGCCATGGGAAGATGGATCATTCGATCTGGTCACCGGCCTTGATGTCGTCGAGCATCTCGATGATGATGTTGCGGGATTGCGTGAGATGCGTCGCGTGCTGAGTGTGGGTGGACGCGTGTTGCTGTTCGTGCCCGCTTTTATGTTTCTCTGGGGCGTGCAAGACGATGTCAGCCACCACCGACGTCGCTACACTCTGTCAGAACTGAAAGGAAAACTGCGCGACGCGGGTTTGGTGGTTGAGCGCGCCAGTTACGCAAACATGACTTTTTTCGGTCCGATCCTTCTCGGGCGTTTTCTGATGCGATTGACGCGCTTGCGACCGGCTTCTGAAAACAACCTCAACATCGGCGCGCTAAACGGTTTGTTTGGGCGGGTTCTCGGGGCAGAGAGTTGGTGGTTGCGGCGAATGAATTTTCCGTTCGGCGTGTCGATCGTGTGTGTGGCAAAGAAGACATCAAGTGACAAGACAGGCAACGCCCGCAGCTAAAGAGATGAGAGTCTACGAAGAACAAATGTCGAGAACTCAGTCGGCTGCGGTCGCTCAACTCGACAGCGGCGCGCCCGACATCTCGGTTTTTCTTCCGGTCTTCAACGAAGAGCCAAACCTGCGGCCACTGCACGAAAAGCTGGATCGAGCGCTGGCGCAACTTAACCGCACGGCTGAGATTATTTACGTCGATGACGGTTCCAGCGATGACAGCCTCGCCGTGCTACGCGAAATCGCGGCAAAGGATTCCCGCGTTCGGGTTATCGCTTTGCGTCGCAACTATGGTCAAACGCCGGCGATGGCTGCCGGCATCCACGCTGCGAGCGGCCGCGTGCTGGTTCCCATGGACGCCGACCTGCAAAACGATCCGAGCGACATCGCACGTTTGCTCGACAAGCTTGACGAAGGTTATGACGTGGTCTCCGGCTGGCGCAAGAATCGCAAAGATCCTTTAATCACGCGCAAGATTCCCTCGATGATCGCGAACTGGATGATCTCGAAGATTGGCGGCGTGCCATTGCACGACTATGGCTGTTCGCTTAAAGCATATCGACGCGAATCGCTCGCCGACGTGCATCTTTATGGCGAGATGCACCGCTTCATTCCGATTTACGCCTCGTGGTCAGGCGCGCGGGTCGCGGAAATCCCGGTCGAGCACCACGCGCGCACGATGGGCAAATCGAAATACGGCTTGTCGCGGACGATCAAAGTCATCTTCGACCTGATGACGATCAAGTTTATGGCTTCCTATCAGACAAAGCCTCTTTATGTATTTGGCTGGGCCGGCTTGTTGACGCTGTTGGTCTCGCTCTTATGTGCGGTGTTCGCATTCCTTATGAAGTATGCCAGTTGGCCGCATCACGCAGACTTTATCCAGACTCCTTTGCCAGTGCTGACGACAGTCATGCTGGTTCTGGGTATTCAGTTTTTTCTGATGGGGCTTTTGGCCGAAATGCTGGTGCGCACCTATCACGAATCACAGGCGAAAGCGATTTATGCGGTGCGAGAGAAGATCAATTTCACCACAGAGGACACAGAGAAATTCAAGCAGTGAACTTCCTACTTGAAACTAAGCGGCAAGCCCATCGGCCTGCTGATCAATTTTCACTCGCTTCACTTGAAAGACGGGGTTAAGAGGTTTGTGATTTAACCTGTGCATTCCTCTGATGATGTGTCCTCTGTGGTGAAATAGCCTCTTATGTGCGGCATAACCGGTTGGGCCAATCTCGATCCTAACACGCCGCCGCCTGAAGGCGCGGACGAACTGTTGCGCTCAATGTGCGACCGCATGGTTCACCGCGGGCCCGATTCGGAGGGCTATCTCGTCGACGATGGAATTGCGCTGGGCATGCGGCGACTGGCGATCATCGACCTCGTCACCGGCGAACAACCCACCTTCAACGAAGACCAAAGTATCGCCGTAATCCTCAACGGCGAGATTTACAACTATCGCGAGTTGCGGGCCGATTTGGAGACGCGCGGCCATTCCTTTCGTAGCGCATCAGACACGGAAGTTCTGCCGCATCTTTACGAGGAATATGGACGTGATATGGTCCAGCACCTCAACGGCATGTTCGCGTTTGCACTTTGGGATGAAAGGAAGCGAAGACTTCTCATCGCGCGCGATCGCTTCGGCGAAAAGCCCCTCTACTGGGGCGTCTTCGAACGCACTCTGATGTTCGCTTCAGAGCCGAAAGTGCTTCTGGCTCACCCATCGGTGCGCCCGAATTTGAACCTTGATGCGTTGCGGCAGTATCTATCGTTTGATTACGTGCCGGCGCCGCTTTCGATCTACGAAGGAATAAACAAGCTGCCGGCGGCGCACATGCTCACGCTGGAAGACGGCCAGATCGAAGTCCAGGATTACTGGCGGCTGAGTTACAAAACTCGGCAACCAGTTCCCAGCGTTGCCGAGGCTGCCGACAAACTTCGCCGGCTGCTAGCCGATTCCGTACGCATGCGTCTGGTTTCAGACGTCCCTTTGGGCGTGCTGTTGTCTGGCGGTATCGACTCTTCGGTAGTAGCAGCATTGGCCATGCGCGCGGCGTCGGAAACTGTGAAGACGTTTTCGATTGCTTTCGCCGAAAGCTCGTTTGACGAATCGCAGTACGCGCGTCGCGTCGCGAAATATCTTGGCACCGACCATCATGAAGAGCGCTTTGGCGCGAGTCTCGCTGCTAATCTGGTTGCCGAAATCGGCGCGTGGATGGATGAGCCGATGGCCGATCCGTCTTTAGTACCGACGTATTTGTTGTCGCGCTTCACGCGCAAACATGTAACCGTCGCGCTTGGCGGCGATGGTGGCGATGAAATCTTCGCCGGCTATCCGATGTACTTTGGCCATCGCATGGCGCGCGCCTACGATCGCGTGCCTCGCTTTCTTCGACGCGGGGTGATCGAGCCGCTGGTTAATTCGTTGCCGGTGAAGACAAAGAACCTTTCGTTTGATTATCGTGCCCGACGATTCATAACCGCTTCGCATTACGACGAAGTCGCACGCCATCACGTTTGGTTCGGCTCGTTCACGCCGCGTGATCAGAATCTGCTGCTCACTGATGAAGTTAGAAGATCGACTGACGGTGACATCTATCGCGATGCGCGCCGGATGTTTGCCGAATGTGACTCGAACGATGTAATCGAATGCGTGCAGAGTCTCGACACGCAGCTCTATCTGGCCGAAGGAATTCTGACGAAAGTAGATCGCGCCAGCATGGCAGTGAGTCTGGAAGTTCGGGCGCCTTACCTCGATCCGCGCGTGGCCGAGTTCGCAGCCTCGCTGCCATCGCATTACAAACTCCACGGGTTCACGTCAAAATACATTCTTAAGCATGCCGCAAAAGGCCTGGTGCCGCCCTTCGTATGGCGGCGAGGCAAGAAGGGGTTCGGCGTGCCTTTTGCGAAATGGTTGAAGAGCGAGTTGCGGCCGCTGGCGCGTGATCTGCTGGCGCCGGAACGCCTGCGTCGTGGTGGTCTCTTCAATCCCGAATACGTCGGGCAGCTGCAGGACGAGCACGAGCGCGGCGTCGCAAATCATCGCAAGCTGCTTTGGACCCTGCTGTCATTCGAGCTGTGGCGCGAGAGCTTCATCGAGACGCCGCGGAGGATC
>Ga0070706_100006111_pt1 | contig 11390 bp, 10 predicted proteins | sample KBSK5501metaG_FD_65476 | JGI IMG/M metagenome (GOLD analysis project Ga0070706, IMG submission 65476) | Corn, switchgrass and miscanthus rhizosphere microbial communities from Kellogg Biological Station, Michigan, USA - KBS K5-50-1 metaG | ecosystem: Host-associated > Plants > Roots >...
CCAGTGGCTTCCGAAGGGTACGTACACCCGAAGGGGATGTCCGGCATCGCGAATCATGGTGCGTAGCGATTCTCGAACCCCGAGGAGCATTTGGAACTCATAGGCGTCCGGCCCTAACCCCAAACGGCGGATGAGATCGAAGGCCGCCGTGACGAGCCGATCATCGTGGGTCGCGATCCCGGTGTGGATGCGGTGCTCGAGAAGATCGGTCAGAAGGCCCACATAGCTCCGGTTGATCTCCAAGGGATCGCGCCAGGCAATCTCGGGCGACTCGACATAGATGCCTTTGCAGAGCCGCACCCGCGCGCCCATCGCAATGAGCTCTCGCACGTCCGCGGCGCTTCGCTTGAGGTAGGCCTGGATGACGCAGCCCACCGAGCCGGGGTAGCGCTCGAGAAGCCGGCGATAAATGGCGAGGGTATCCGTTGTGCAGGTGGAATCCTCCATATCCACGCGAACGAAGTTTCCGTGGCCCCGCGCGGTCTCCACGATCTTGGCGGTCAGCTGAAAGCACAGCTCGAGATCGACCTTGAGTCCCATCTGGGTGAGCTTGAGCGAGACGTTGGAATTGAGACCCTCGCGATGGATGGCCTCGAGCGCGACCTGATACGACTCGGCCGCCCGCGCGGCTTCGGCGGGCGTAGTGACGAACTCCCCCAGCACGTCCAGGGTCGCGCTCATGCCTTGCCGGTTGAGATCCCGCACGACCCGAATCGCGTCATCGAGCCGCTCTCCGGCGATGTACCGCGCGCTCACCCGTCGCACCACCGGCTTGGGCACCAAGGGCAGAGCTTCCGCCACCACCTTGTCCAACCACCGCATCGTCGTCACTCCGTCTCCTCTGCGACCAGGAAGGCTTCACGCAATCGTGCTGCCGCAGCGTTCAAATCCGATTCGGTTTTGGCAAAACTGAACCGCAGTAGATGCTCGCCGCCGCCGTCGGCAAAGAAGGCCGAACCGGGGACCCCCGCCACCCCCGATCGTTGCAACACGTAATCCGCTTTCTCGCGCGCATCGCGCCCCGGCACTTGCGGCTCGACCATCAAGTAGTACGCGCCGGAGGGCGTTCGCGGCGACCAGCCCAATTCGCGGGTGACCGAGATCAAGAGATCGCGTTTCCGGGTGTAGTCGCGACGCAATCCCTCGAAGTAGGCCGGTTCGACTCGGGCGAGAGCGTAGGCGACGGCATGTTGCAAGGGTGTCGGTGCACACACATAAAAGAGGTCGTTCAAGATGCCGATCGCCTGCGCCACCGGCTGAGGAGCGGCGGCGAAGCCCAACCGCCAACCGGTGATGGAAAACGTCTTGGAAAACCCACTCACCGTGATCGTGCGCTCGCGGGCGCCGGGGCGGGAGGCCAAGCTCACGTGGCGACGGCCGTCGTAGAGAATGTCCTCGTAAATCTCGTCCGTGATCGCCCAAAGATCGTGCTTTCGGAGGAGGGCGGTCACCGCGTCCAATTCATCCGAGGTCCACACCTTCCCGCACGGATTGGCGGGCGTGCAAACCACGATCATGCGCGTGCGCGGGCTGATGGCCTGTTCGAGCGCGGTCAGATCGAGCGCGAAATCGGGCTCGGACAGCGGCACTGGTTTGGGTACGCCGCCCGCGGCCAGGATTGTGTTCCAGTGATAACCGTAAAAGGGTTCGGGAAGGATCACTTCGTCGCCGGCATCGAGGAACGCCATCATGGCCATCGCGAACGCGCCCGTGGAACCGGCGGTCACCACGATCTCACCATCCTCGGCGTAGTCGAGATCATTTTTGTCGCGGAGGCGGCGGGCGATGTGATGCCTGAGCTCGGCGATACCGTCATACCGGCTGTAGGTCGATCGATGCGCTGCAATGGCTTCCGTGGCGCCCTCTTGAAGCAAGGGCAAGGTGGGGAGATCGCAAACGCCCTGCCCAAGGTTCACGCCTCCCCTGCGATCACACTCGAGGGTCATGCGGCGGATGTCGGACTGGGCGAGGGCCCGCATGCGGGTGGCCAACCGGAGGTCTTTCATGGGCGGGAATGTTACGCCCTCAGGCAACTCCGGTGCACCCGAGCGCGCGGACGTTCGGGAAGGACTCAGCGATTCAACTTGACGAATTTCGTGGTCAGGGACGCGTGATCCCCTCGGAGGTGGAGCACATAGAGCCCGGAGGAAACGGCCTGCCCGCCTTCGTCCCGGCCATCCCAGTCCAGGAACACCGTCTCGCCCTGACTCGTACCCTGCCAGAGCCGGCGCACCTCTCGACCTCGGGCATCGAGGATCACCACTTGCGATGCGCCCGAAGGCAGGGTGGCCCGAATCCCGAGCGATTGGCGGCACGGATTATCGAGCGCCCGAAGGGCGAGGGGCGGATGTTCCTGACCGGAGAGATAGGCAATGCCGAGGACGATCGTGCTCCCTGACCGCGTGAGGCCGAGAAGTCGATAGCGCGCTTCACCGGTCGGGGGATTCGGATCGACGGCGCGACCTTCCGTCGGCGCGACCCACCCCGGCGTAATCGCTTCCCAGGTTCCCGCATGATCCACCTCGAGCCGGAGCGCGGAGAGCAGCGCCGCATCTTCCAATTCCCAGCTAAGTTCCGCCTCCCCATTCGCGCGAAGCGCGAAGAATTTCAGAAGTCGCACCGGAACGGGCGGGCCCGAGCTCACCGGCAACAGATCGACATAACCGGTGATGGTTCCGGTTTGGTCGTTACCGTAGGGAGCCCCGGCCAGGAGCTCGGAAGTCACCCCTCCCGAGACTGCGCCGGACAAGGCCACGGAGGCCCCGAATCGATCCTCACTCTCGAAACCTGGATCGGGGACGACCGGCGAGAATACGGTGTCCGCGGCGGTGGAGGGATAACTGCTTCCATAAAAGAGGCGCACTTCGCCCGAGTTCACGGCGGGACTGTCCCCTCCCGGCGCGCCGATCGCGAGATCGGGAATTTGATCCCCGTCCACATCCCGTCCGCCATCCACCGCATACCCGAGACTGTCCAGGCCCGCTCCCCCTACGGTTTTCCAATCGGCGATCGCGTTCACGTTTATGCCGCCGAGGTACACATACGCCGCGCCCTTGTCGAATCCCTGCGAGTCATGGCCAGGCGCACCAATGATCACATCGTCATATCCATCCTGATTGCGGTCTCCGGCTCCGGAAACGGAATATCCGAAGCGATCGCTTCCCACTTCTCCGGTCAGCACGAGCCGGCTCGGGATAGATATCGTGGAGCTTTGCCCGAACCAGATCACCGCACGACCCGAGTTCAGATCGAACGGCTGGGGAGCGCCGACGATGAGATCGTCATAGTGATCTCCATCGAGATCACCGGCGGCGTCCATGGACCATCCGAGCGCCCAGTTCGCCTGATCACCGGTGAATCGAAACGCGACTGGCTGCAAGATTGCGGAGATGTTGGAGGCGCCCAAGTAAATCTTTACTTGCCCCGATCGCGTTGCGTTTTGGTTGGATTCGGGGGCTCCGGCAGCGAAATCGCTGAATCCATCGTGATTGAAATCAAAGCCGCCGGCCAGAGAGGCTCCGTAATGTGCTCCGGCCAGATCACCGTCCCAAGACCGAGCCGGCACCTCGGATAACGTCGTGCCGCCTCGAAACAAGTACACGCGTCCCGCGTCCAACGCCGTTCCATCGTTACGCGGCGCGCCGACCAGAAAATCGTCGTAGCCATCACCGTTGACATCCCCGGCCGCCGCAATCGCGAAGCCGAACGCATCTCCTGCTACTTCGCCCTCAAACACGAGATCGGGCTGCGTGAATATCGAATCCGAGTTCCCGAGAAAGAGCGACACGGTTCCGGTGATCCCGGAGACGCCTCGCGCTGCGGGTGCCCCGACCAGGAAGTCCGGGATGCCGTCCCCGTTCACATCCCCCGCTCCGGTAACCGAAGCGCCGAAGGAGTCTCCCGACTCCAGGCCGGTGAGCATCCCCGGTCCCGCCCACGCGGTCGGGGCCAATGTAACCAGAAGTAAACTCAGGCAGAGGCTCCTCAGAACCGACATGAAGGCTCCTCGGGCAAATGACGTCCCCACAATGTCTAAGATGTAGTTTTCGGGCAAGGTGAGCTTTCCCTTCACTACGTTATCGGTCGCATCTGGGCCCGAGTCAAGACACGGCAATTGAAGCTAGAGTTCGGGGCATGATCGACCGGGTTCGTTTCGTGCTCGTCCGCCCCGAAGAACCGGAGAACGTCGGGGCGGCGGCGCGCGTCATGCGGAACTTCGGTTTTGGAGATCTCGTCCTCGTGGAGCCGCGCCTGGGACGGCCCGAGCGTGCCTACGTCGTGGCCCACCGGGCGGAGGACATCGTGCTCGCGGCCACCCACGTGTCCCGCTTGGACGAGGCGCTGGAGGGTTGCGTTCGTGCCTTTGCTACCTCGCGGAGATCGGGCAAGCGGCGGGGGCAGAGTCTGACCCTTCGAGACGCGGCGCTCGAAGCAGCCACCGCACCGGGTCCGGTGGCGTGGGTGTTCGGACCCGAGTCCAATGGCCTCACCGCTTTGGAGATCGAGCGGTGCTCCGATCGCGTGCTCATTCCGACGGCTCCCCAGCACCCATCCCTCAATCTCGCTCAGGCAGTCGCCGTCGTCGCCTATGAGCTTTACGTCGCGCAACGGGATTCTTCGCGCAAACGAACGGCTCGCGAGGCCTCGTTTGAGGAACGTGATGGGCTGTACCGACATTTGGAGGAGGCGCTCTTGGCGATCGGCTTTCTGAGCCCAGAGACCGCGCGCGCCCGCATGAGCGAGCTCCGCCGCTTGCTGGAGCGATCCCGGCCGTCTCCGGAGGAGGTCCGTTTTCTGCGGGGCGTCGCGCGCCGCATGGCCCGAGCGGCCGAACCGGCTAGGCCGCGCGGCGATCGGAAATTTCCAGCTCGTAGCGGTGGGCGCGACGGCGGAAACGTCGAATGATCCGGCCCACTCGTTCCGTATCCCGCGCCTTGGCGGCGGCAATTCCGGCGTGCTCGGCCAGAATGCACAAGACCCGAAGGTCGTCCTCGGTATAGGTCTTGGTGGGGTGGGACGTGCTGGCGTTGAGCACGCCCACGACGCGGTTTCGCACCACGATCGGCGCGATCATGGAGGAGGTGATGCGGCGCGTCTTGGCTTGAAATCCGGGAAATCGACGCGAATCGACGTCGGCACCCAGAATGATCGGGGTGCGGTTCTTGGCCACCGTTCCCGCGACCCCTTGACCTAGGTGCATGCGCGCGTTCCGGACCACGGAAATGTCGCGATGTCCGGCGAATGCTTTCATGCTGAGCTGTTCGCTTCCCGGCTCGAGCATCATGAGGCTCACTTCGTCGCTGTCGAAGCAGTCGCGGCAGGAATCGACGATGACCTGGCATAGCTCGTCGAGGCTCACGCCAACCGACACCCCCCGGCTCACGTTGAGCAACGACACGAGATAATCGAGCGGCTGGGTAGAGAGCCGGCTCGGCAGCGTGCTTGTCTCCTTGTCGGCGCGACGAGCGATCTTTTCCCAGAACCGAAGCACGAGCTGGGTCAAGGTCAGAAGGAGAATCGCTCCCAAAAGAACACAGAGGGTCACCTGCTCCCGCACCGGAAGATCGAGGCTTCCTCGAGCGAGCAGGAAGAGCGCAATGCCCAACAAGGCCGCACTCGAACCGCCCAGCGCGAGCGCGGACAGGTCGAAGCTGCCGAAATCACGGGTTTTCTTTCCGTTGCGCCCCATACAGCCTCCACTGGCGGTTATCGGCCCGGGACTGTTTTTTCTGCAGTTCCTATAAGACCCCCTCAAGGCCGAGCCGAGTCGGATCGATAACTGGCCCGACCCAGAGCTTGGAGGTTTGGTCGATGGAGCCCACGCCGGAAAGAAAACGGCTCGCCCCGGAGTCGGTCTCGCGGGATGCACCCTGGACCCTGATCGGGCCCGGGAGCACCGTTCATGGCGAGCTGCTCATGGTCGGTAACGTGCTCATTCATGGCCGCGTGGAGGGCGTGGTGTTCACGGACGGCGAGGTGCTGGTGGCCCAGGGCGCCTGGGTCGAGGGGGGGATCCACGCCCGGCGGATCGTCATTGAAGGTGCCCTCGAGGGACGGCTGGAGGCAGCCGAAGAATGCTGGCTCCGTCGTGGTTCCGTCTTGCGCGGGGACATCGAGGCCCACGTTCTTACCGTGGATGACGGCGCTCGTTTCATTGGGAACTGGATTCGCACCGAACATCGCCCCGGTCTTCGCATGCTTGCTTCAGAAAACCGGGCCGGTAACGCCTGAATGCCTCGGGCCGGCAAGGCCTGATGATTCTCTCCCGATAAGCCCCCCGATCGTTTGCGTTCCTCGACAAATCGCTCGTGGTCAAGATCGGGTGTGGACGGTATGGTTCTTCCCCATTATGGCCCTGAAAAGAATTCCGATCCCCGAAACCATCGCGCTTCTGGATAGCGGAGCGCGCATCGTGCTCACGTGGCCGGGCGGCCGGACGACCGAGCATTCGGCGTTGGAACTTCGCCGGGGTTGTCCGTGCGCCGTGTGCGTGGATGAAATGACCGGGAAGCGCGTCTTGAATCCGGACCGGGTCTCCGCCGACATTCACGCGGTCACGTATGCGCGGGTGGGCAGATACGCCGTGCAATTCACGTGGAGCGACGGCCACAGCACCGGCATTTATCCATACACGCGTCTTTATTCCAATCTCGAGGAGAGTGAGACATGAACGCAACGCGATCGATGGACCGCCCGGCCGGCTACGTCGGCGTGACCCATCCCTGGAACGCGGAGGCAAGCGTCGACGCGCTGCGTGACTTGTTTGGCCGCGTGAAGACACCGGGCCGTTACGCGCTCGTGCCCTCGGCCGCAATGAGTGAGGAGATCCTTGCTCTTGCCCAGCTCCAGATCGAGACCCTGGTGATCGACCCGGATCCGCAAGCCCTCTCGCAGGTGAAGCGCGCGGCCCACAACAGCAAACTCCACATCGATACGTTTTGCGAGGATTTTCTGAACCTTCCCGTCACGCTCACCGGCAACATCAACGTCATCGTGGACCGACTTTATTTTCATGCCCTCCAGCCCTCGCGCCGCGCGGACTGGGTGCACAAGGTCGCTCGCATTCTTCCTGAAGACGGACTCTTGACCGGGCTCTTTTTGATTGGGCATCGGGAAGACGGGCCTCCCTACCCCATCACTCGCGAAGCGCTGCGGTTCGCGACCGCTCGCAATTTCGAGATGAAGTCCTTGGAGTTGCTCGACTGGATGGGACCCGACGGCGATCACGCCGCCCGCGGCGTCTTCCGGCGGCTGTAGTTTTGAGGGGCTACTTGCGGGGCAAGTAGAGGGTTTTGATCTGTCCCCAGGTAATCGAATGCACGGGAACCGCACCACAGCCAGGGGTCTCGATCGCGCCCAGCGCTTTGCCGCCAACGAAGGCCGGCGAATTCGCAGAGAGGCTGAAATCATCTGTTTCTGGGCTGCAGAATAGTGGATCAGCGATGATCGCCTTAGCCAGGGCGCCTTCGCAACCTCCAAGATCCGGTGAAGCATTGACCCAGATCAGGTTCGGTCCGAAGAAAGGACTGCTTCCGTCGCAAATCAATGGACAACCCTGGCTCAGGCTAATGATGTTTTCCTTTACCCCCAAATTGTGAGTAACGTTTTCAAATACGATGCCGTCCCCCTCGGAACAAACGGATCCTTCGTCCCCGCGGTTGTCAACGATCGTATTGTGGGACACCAATCCTGCAACCCCGCCGAGCAGCATTCCTCCACCCGCGGTCGTATCGTAGGGGCTGGCTCCGCTTGCGCTATTGCGCGCAATGACATTTGAGCTGATTACCACTGGATCGCCATAGCTAACAATGTGTAGCCCGCCCCCATGGTCTCCGGCGTGATTTTCCAATATCAGGTTCCCTTCGATCACGGGAGCGCTATCTATGAAGTACCCCCAGACCGCTGCGCCATCATCTGCACAGGAGTTATTTCGGAATGTGTTGTTGGTGACGAAAGCATATGAATGCTCGATGGAAAGGGCACCGCCATTCCCATTGGAATTGTTATTTTCGAAAACATTATCTTGAATGAGAGGACTAGACGATCCATCCAGCGAGCCGTTGCCGATAGCCATGCCTGCCCCTACGCTGAACCGCGTTGGCAGATTGTTCCCAAGTATGCGATTGCCGAGTATGGTTGGAGAGGCCGCAACACAAAGTATTCCACCCCCTCTGGGAGAACCCCCGAACTCAGTCGTCCCCGAGCCGCCGGTGATGGTAAACCCCTCGAGAACGGCGTTTCTGGTTTCGCTGTTCTTGAAACTCACGACGGGAGCGTAAAATAGACTGCCGTTTATGGTTGTCCGCTCGGAACCAAATTCAGAGGAAACGACTATGTCTTTACCTTTGAAATTAATGGATTCCCAGAAGATGCCCAGGCCGACAAGAACGGAATCGCCTGTAGAGGCACTATCGATTCCGGCCTGAATGGTGTGTACATCACCATCAAACCCCTTATCGACCCTCCAAGTGCGAGAGTGTGCGGGAGATGGCAGGACAACCCCCAGAACTAGGATCATTCTGAAGAGTCGCGGCATTTGGCCTCCCCATGCCTGGAACCTATTTCACAGGACTCTGGTTCCTAGAAACGCCCGCTCGGGTGCGCTTACATGGTCACGACCCTAGGCCCTTCCTCGATACGTCAGCAGCCCTCGGACCAGCTCCTTAGCAAAGCGCAGATCTTCGCAAGGGAAGTTGCCCTCCGCTCGCGGCGACTCTGGGATGCCGCGGGAGCGAGGGGCCGCCGAGCACCTACGAATCGGTCGTCAGCGGCCCCGAGCGGGGGACCCGCGGCAGACCAGGAGCGACGAAGAATCGCGCAGCGATTCGAGGAGCGGGGAGGCCGCCGAGGCGGAGGGCACTTCCCGAGAAGATCTGCGTCCTCGTTATGGGGGCTGCATCGCAGGAAAGTGACGCTAACCAAAGCAGAGCAAAGACTAATCAATCGCCCCGGGGCGATCAGCGATCAGGCGAGCCAGGAGCGCGGATAGTCGGGGTCGTCGAGGCCGAGGACAGCTTTCGCGACATGTAGCGGGCGGAAGGTGTCCATCATCACCGCGAGCTCATCCGTCTTCTTCACCCCGATCGACGCCTCCGCCATGCCGGGATGCGGGCCGTGCGGCATACCGTCGGGATGGTAGGTTACCGAGGCCAGCTCGATCCCCTTCCGGCTCATGAATTCCGATGAGGCGTAAAACAGCACTTCCTCGCTTTGCGCGTTGGAGTGGTTGTACGGCGCCGGCACCGCGTCGGGGTGAAAATCGAAAAGCCGAGGCACGAACGAGCAGATCACAAATCCCTGACCTTCGAAGGTCTGATGAACGGGCGGAGGCTGGTGAATGGCCCCCACGACCGGTTCGAAGTCCCGGATGTTGAACGCCCACGGATAGTAAGTGCCGTCCCATCCCACCACGTCGAACGGGTGGCCTTTGACGATATGACGCGTGATCGCGCCCCGCATCTTGGTCAGGATCTCGAACGTTCCCGTTTCCTCGTGCGTCTCGAGCCGCTCCGGAAAACGCATGTCGCGTTCGGAGTACGGGGCACCCTCCACCATTTGGCCGTTCTCGTTCCGGTATCGTGCGGGGACGCGCACCGGTCCCCGGCTTTCGAAGATCAACAGCCGATGCCCGCTTCCGGATAGCGCCAGCCGGTGCACGAGGCCGCGCGGTATGACCAGGTAATCTCCAGGACCAAAGGCAAGGGAACCCATCGCGGACTCGAGCCGCCCCTCCCCCTCCACCACGTACACGAGCTCGTCCCCCTGGCCATTGCGATAGAACGCGGCCGCGGTGCGCTCGGGCCGGGAAAAGGTCATGGCAACGTCCGCATTCATGAGCACGGGCACGCGATCCAGCACGGGATCGCCCTTGGCGGCCACGCGACCCAGACGGAAATGATGGGGGCGCAGGGTCGGATCCGTTGCAACCTCCCAGTTGAGTTCCCGCACCAGACCGACGTCTGAAACCTCGGTGGGACGATGGACGCGATACAGAAGCGTCGAGGGTCCGCGAAAACCTTGGCTGCCGATCAATTCCTCGTAGTAAATCCCGCCGTCCTCCCGGCGGAAGGCGGTGTGTCGCTTCCGGGGGACGCGTCCGCGCTGCAAATAGGGCGGCACGTCTACAAATTCCCGCGGCGCTCTTGTTCGCGCTCAATCGCTTCGAACAGCGCCTTGAAGTTGCCCTTGCCGAATCCCTGACACCCACGCCGCTGGATGATTTCGAAAAAGAGCGTGGGGCGATCCTCGACCGGTTTCGTGAAGAGCTGGAGCAGATATCCGTCATCATCCCGGTCGACGAGGATACCCAGCTTGCCGATCTCGGCCATCGATTCACGAATGGTGCCCACGCGCTCGGACAGCGCATCGTAGTAAGAATTCGGCACGATCAGGAATTCCACCCCACGGCGCTTGAGCTCGGACACGGTGTGGAGGATATCCCCGGTCAAGAGAGCGATATGCTGCACGCCCGGACCGGCGTAGAAATCGAGGTATTCCTCGATCTGGCTCTTGCGCTTTCCCATCGCGGGTTCGTTGATGGGGAATTTGATCTTTCCGTTGCCGCTCGACATTACTTTTGACATGAGCGCCGAATACTCGGTGGAGATGTCCTTGTCATCGAAGGTCATGAAACGCGTAAAGCCGAACACGCGCTCGTAGTAAGACACCCAGTGATCCATTTTCCCCAGCTCGACGTTGCCGACAACGTGATCCACGGCGAGTAGGCCCACATCCTGGCTTTCGATGACACTCGGCACGAATCCGGGAAGGAAGGGGCCCGAGTAGCCGTTCTTGGCTATGAAGCTGTGCACGGTTTCCCCATAGGTTTCGACCGAGGCCACATCCACGGAGCCGCCCGCATCCGAACGGCTCTCCGGCGAAAGCACCGGCCGGGCGCCCCGCGACGTCGCCCCCTTGAAGCTCTTCTCGGCGTCCTCGACCAGAAATGCGATGTCCCGCACGCCGTCGCCATGACGGGCGATGTGGTCGGCCATCGGGTCGTCCGATCGAATCGGGGTGGTGAACACGAACACGATCTTGCCCTGGCGAAGCGCATACGAAGCGCGATCGCGCACGCCGGTTTCCGGGCCGGCATAGGCAAATCGGCTGAAGCCGAACGCATTGCGATAGAAGTATTCGGCTTGCTTGGCGTTTCCGACCCAGAACTCGAGGTGATGAATGCTCTGCAGCGGTAGCTCGTCGGATCGGTCGGTCATGGAATCTCGAACCTCCGGTTGAAACACGTCCAATCGAAGGAAATATTACACCGATTTCTCTTCGACTGGGGCGGGCTCCTCCGCGCTCCCGACCGAGAAATAACGCGCATCGGGATGATGGAAGACGAGGGCGGACACGCTCGCCTCGGGGTCCATCATGAACCCTTCGGTCAG
>Ga0070706_100006117_pt1 | contig 11383 bp, 8 predicted proteins | sample KBSK5501metaG_FD_65476 | JGI IMG/M metagenome (GOLD analysis project Ga0070706, IMG submission 65476) | Corn, switchgrass and miscanthus rhizosphere microbial communities from Kellogg Biological Station, Michigan, USA - KBS K5-50-1 metaG | ecosystem: Host-associated > Plants > Roots >...
GGGAGGAGGCGCGCGCCGCGGGAGCGAGAGCGCGCGAGGGACCAGGCTCGCGGTCGAGCCCCTTTGGGCGAGCCGCGAGCCGGTGCGCCAGCAGGTGCAGGTCGCGAGCAAGCGGGAGCGACGGCAGATCCCGAGCAAGCTCGAGCGACGGCTACAGCCATGCGCCGCGGAAGCCGGCCTGCCGAAGCCCGCGGACCACGTGAGGACATTGCCTCATGAGGTCCCAAAGGAGTCCCGACCGAACGTTCTCGATCATCAGGACGAGGGGGCCCTGGTTGAGCCCCAGGATCCAGGGAGCCACCCAGCCATACTTGCTATGAGTCAGGTCGGGAAAGGTCGGATTGAAGCTCGCTTCGAAGCCGTACTCGTGCCGGTCCTTCAGTCCAAAATCCTCGATGAAGCAACGCAGTGTCGAGAGCACGATCTCGCGCTCGAAGGGGAGAGACGTTCCGACCGCCCACGGGGAGACCGTGCCGTCGTCCGGGCCGAACGGCGCCCCGCGCGCCACGTATCCGTAGAACGGCCGTTCGGTGCCGTCGACCTCGATCGTCGCCGGCCCGGGCCCGTCGCTCGCGGTAATCCCCCAGCAGTCCTTTCCGTAGCCCTTGAACTGCTTCGGGTTTCGGATGGCGTACTCCTGCTGCACGCGCGTGGCACGCCGGCTGTTCTCGAAGTAATCGATGCTTCGTTTCCCCATGAAGTCGTCCTGGATACCGCGAAAGTCGATCCAGACATGGGAGAGCTGGTGAATGAAGAGCGGTCCGGCAAAGAGATACTCGATGCCGTAGACCTTCTTCCATGCATAGCTCGAGGTGCATGCCTGGTAGCACTCGGGCGGGATGGGATGCGTCGGGGATCCCAGCGCAAGCGCATAGAGGATCAGGGCCTCGCTGTAGCCCTCCCAGCGGTAAGGGAGGAACCCCGTCTCCGGTTTCCAACCGTGCGAGAGCGTCGCGCCGCGGTTCAAGGCCCAGCTCCAGTCCACCCGTCGGTACAGGAACTCCGCGGCCCGGCGGATCTCCCGCTCCTTCTCGTCGTCGGCGTCGAAGAACTGCGCCGCCGCGAGCGCACCGGCCAGCAGGAGCGCCGTGTCCATAGTGGAAAGCTCGCTCTCATAAGTGCGCCGGCCCGTTTTGAGATCGAGAAAGTGGTAGTAGAAGCCCCGGTAGCCGGTGGCGTCCTCCTCGCGGCTCTGGACGCTGTTGCGAAGGAAGTTCAGCGTCGAAAGCGTACGCGCGACCGCTTCCTCCCGCGTCCAGAAGCCGCGCTCGACTCCGAGCGCGTAGGCCGCCAGGCCCAGCCCGACAACCGCGATACTCGAGGGCGCGCCCGGCTCCGTCCGATCGGCCAACAGGCCGTTTTTCTCGTTGGCCTCCTCCCGGAAGTAACGGAAGGTCTGCTGCTCGATGCGATCGAGCATCTCTTGGTCGGTCTGAGGCGGCGGCGGGGGCTTCTCTTCGGTGACCCGGTCGTTCACAGCTGTCGAGTCTACGAGATCTGCGCCGCTACCTGACCGGGATCGACTTCTTGCGAGCGCGAACTCATCGCGATCTCCGTCGGGCCGCGAGCCAGACCGCAGCCGCCGCGCCGGCGCCGGCCAGAAGCACACCCGCGAGCCTGGCGGGGCGGACCCGCGCCGGGCGTTCCCGGTAGGGAGCTTCGGGAAAGGGTCCGAGCGCCTGATCCGACTCGCGCATCGCCAGGTGAAGCACCTGCGCGAGGTGAAGGGCTCGCCGCCCCGTCGCCTGCCGGATCTGCTCGCGGCAGGAGAATCCGTCGGCGACGATCAGTGTGTCGGAGCGCGCCTCGCGGACCGCCGGGAGCAGGGATTGCTCGCCAATCGCGAGCGAGACGGCCTCATGTTCCGCTTCGAAGCCGAAGGCGCCGGCCATGCCGCAGCACCCCTCTTCCGGCTCCGAGATCGTCAGCCCCAGGCGAGACAGGATGTCTTCCTGTTCCGCCGTGCTCAGGACCGACTTCTGGTGACAGTGAGTCTGAACGATGGCGCGTCCTTGGAGGCGTCCCGGTGTCCAACCGCCCGCGTTTCGCGCGAGGACCTCGGAGAGGAGCAGAGTCTGCCGCTGAAGTCTTCCCGCATCTTCGTCGTCGGGGAAGAGCTCGGAGAGCTCGTCGCGGAAGACGGCCGCGCAGGAAGGCTCCAGGAGGACGAGAAGCGTCCCGGCCCGCAGCTCTTCCCGTAGCTCGTCGAGTATCTCCCGGAGAAAGGCGCGGGCGAGGCCGAGCATTCCGTAGTCGTAGAGCGGACGGCCGCAGCAGAGCCGGCGGCGAGGGATCGAGACCGAGAAGCCGGCCGCCTCGAGGACTTCCACAGCGGCCCTGGCCGTGCCGGGGTGGAAGAAGTCGTTGAAGGTGTCGGGCCATAAGAGAACACGGTTGGGCGCTGGGCGCCGGGCGCTAGACGCCGGGCGATTCCGGAACCACGAGCGGAATGTCTCCGCCGCGAACGGAGGGAAAGAACGGTCCGGCGCGGCGCCGGCGATCCGACGCGCTGCCGCGGCGAGGCCGGGGGTCTGCGTGAAGAAGTTGGCGAGGCCGGGCGACGGGGAGGCAATCCGCGCCCACCACGGGATCAGCCCGAACGCGTAGGCGGAGCGGGGACGCAGGCGGCCCGCGTAATAGCGGGAGAGAAACTCCGCCTTGTACGTGGCCATGTCCACGCCGACGGGGCAGTCTTTCTTGCACCCCTTGCAGGCGAGGCAGAGGTCCAGCGCCTCGCGCACCGGCCGGCTCTTCCAGCGGTCTTCGATTGCGTCGCCGCGCATCATCTCGAAGAGCAAGTGCGCGCGGCCTCGGGTCGAGTGCTCCTCGTCGCGCGTGACGCGGAAGCTCGGGCACATCGTGCCCCCCGAGAGTCTCCGGCACTTGCCCACGCCCACGCAGCGCAGCAGCGCCCGGGGCAAGCTCGCGCCGTCCTCGGGGTAGCGAAAGCGCGTGGGCTCGTCCGGAGGATCGTAGTCGGCTCCCAGACGCAGGTTCTCGGTGACCGAGTAGGCGTCGACGACCTTTCCCGGGTTCATCCGTCCCTGCGGGTCCCAGATGCGCTTGAACTCGCGGAAGGCCTCGATCAGCTCCGGCCCGAACATCCGCGGCAGCAGCTCCGCGCGCGACTGCCCGTCACCGTGCTCGCCCGAGAGCGAGCCGCCGTACGCAACGACCAGATCCGCCGCCTCGTAGAGAAAGGTCTGGTAGTGATCGATTCCCGGCCGGGTCTCCAGATCGAAGTTGATGCGCGTGTGCACGCACCCTTGCCCGAAGTGACCGTAGAAGTCGCCCTCGTAGTCGTGCTTCTCGAGAAGCCGGCGCAGCTCTCGAAGATAGTTCCCAAGCTTTTCGGGCGGGACGGCCGAGTCCTCCCATCCTTCCCAGGTCAACGGCCTGCCGGAAACGTGGGCCGTGGCTCCCAGCCCGGACTCGCGCACCTTCCAGACCTGCAGCTCCTCCTTTGGGTCTTCATAGAGCCTTGCGTCGACGAAGCCGTGGCCCTTCAGGGCTTCGATGAGCGCGCGCGCCTTCGCGTCGGAGTGGCTCTTGGAATCCCCCCCAAGCTCGACCAAGAGCCATCCGCTCCCATTCGGCAGCAGTTTCGAGTCGGGCGGGTAAAGTCCGATCGACTGCACGTCGGAAACAAGACGGTCGTCGAATCCTTCCAGCCCGGTCGGCCGGTGGGTCAAGACCTCGGGCACGCGATCCGCCGCGGCGAAGACGCTTTCAAAGCCCACGGCGACGAGCGTGCGCGCCTTCGGGCTCGCGATCAGTTGCGCCGTCGCCTGGAGCACGGCCACGCAGGTGCCCTCGGAGCCCACGAGCGCGCGGGCCACATCAAAACCGTTTTCGGGAAGGAGATAAGGCAGGTTGTAGCCGGAGACGCGGCGCGGAATGTCGGGATACCTCTCGCGGATCTGATCGGCGTATCGCTCTGTGAGGGACTTCAAGTCTCGGTAGATTTGTCCGCGCCTTCCCTCCTCGGCCACGATTCGCTCGAGCTCTTCGTCAGAGGTCTTGCTCACCTTGAGACGCACGCCGTCGTAGGTGGAGATCTCCAGCTCGACGATCTGGTCGGCGGTCCGCGGGCCCGTTCCCGCAAACGCCGCCATCACGGAATGAACTCCGCACGAGTCGTTGCCGATCATGCCGCCCAGCGTGCAGTTGCTGTGCGTGGCCGGGTCGGGACCAAAGGTCAAGCCGTGGGGCGCCGCCGCCGAGCGCAAGACGTCCAAGATCGTGCCGGGCTCGACCACGGCGAGCCGTCGGTCCGGGTCGATCGAGAGGACCCGGTCCATGTATTTCGACATGTCGACGATCACCGCGACGTTACAACACTGCCCCGCGAGCGACGTGCCGCCGCCGCGCGAGAGAATCGGGGCGCCGAATCGCCGGCACACCTCGATCGCCGCGAGGACGTCGTCCACATCTTTGGGCAGCACGACGCCGATCGGGACTTGCCGGTAGTTCGAGGCGTCGGTCGCGTAGAGCGCGCGGCTCCCGGCGTCGAAGCGCACCTCACCGCGGAGGCGGCGGCGGAGCTCGCGAGCGAGCCCCTCCGCATCGACGTCGAAGGCGATCGGGCCCTTGCGGAGGTTGGTCGGGTCGATCACACGCGAAGAGTCGATAGTCGATAGTCGGTAGTCGATAGTCGGTAGTCTAGAGCTTCGATCCTATCGACTACCGACTCCCAATCCGCAATCCGAAATCCGAGTTCCGAAATGAAAAGGCCCGCGGTGTCGCGGGCCTTTTTCCGATTTCCTTCGACCAGGAACCCCATCTCCGTGGGAGTCCAGGTCGTGAGAAGTCGACTCAGTCGTGCCGGCTGCGGTTGGGGACTGCCGGCGTCGCCGAAGCACTGTTGGCCGATCCGACCGTCGGAAAGAGATTCGAGCAGAAGAACACGCTGACGTTGTTGCAGAGCCACGAGTCGGTCCGCTCGCTCTTGAAGGCCGTCTCTTTGCGCTCAGTCTTTTGACGGGCCACCGGTTGCGCGCTCTCGCGAACCGCCGGTCTTTCCGCTCCCAGTGCGAGGCCGCTGGAGAGGATCGAGGCCATCAAACCCGTCGTCGCTATCTTGCGAAGCATTTGCGATTTCATCGGTACCCTCCTTTTCACCCGTTGATCCCGTTGATCGCGTTTGCTGCACGCCCTACGGTGACTTCAAGGCTCGTGCCACCTCGCAAGCCCTTTCGCGACAATGAATTAAAAGAGGACACTCGGAAACGAGCGCATCTCTGCCCCCGCAGCGGGAAGGAGAACGGGTCTTCTGCTCGAGTCGTCGGCGCGAGAACTAGAATCTTCGCGTTTGAGGGAGGTCCTCTCATGAGACGAACGGTCTGGCAGGGAATCGCCGCGATCGCGATTACGGCCTCGCTGCTGGCGGCCCCGCTTCCGGAGCTCTTCCAGAAGGTGAAGCAGCGCGTCTCGGCCGGCGACTGGTCGGGAGGCCTGGAAGCGTTGAAGGAGCTCGACGCCGAGGCGGCGCGACCGGAAAACGAGCGCGCACGCGCGGCCCTGCGTCCGGCGGCGGCGTTCTACCGCGGCGTCTGCCTGGCGGCGATGGACCAGGCGGTCGAGGCGCGGGCGGAGTTCGCCCTCTACATCGCCGCCAACCCCGACAAGGGAATTGACCGCAACGCGTATCCCAAGAAAGTCATCGCGGCCTTCGGAGAAGCGCGGCGCCGGGCGCGCCTCGAGGCTTCGGAAGAGGCCTCCTCGCTCGCGGCTGCCTACCGTGCGCTTCCCTACTCGAGCTCAGCCTCGACGCCTCCTTCCCCCGAATGGGCACAGGGTGCCGTCAAGTACCTTCTGGCGCCGGAGGAGATTCGAGCCTTCTCTCGAATCGCGGGGGATTCCGAGCGCGCGGAATTCGTCGCGCGTTTCTGGCTTACCCGAGATTCCACTCCCGAGACCCCCGAGAACGAGTTCCGGCGCGAATTCGAACGCCGTGTCGCGTTCGCCGACGAGCACTTCTCGGAAGGTTCCACGCGCGGCAGCCTGACCGATCGCGGGATGGTCTTGGTGATGATGGGTCCCCCGTCCGGCATGATCCGCCGACCCCTCACCGCGGAGGAGGACGCTTCGCCGATGCTGCCGATGACCGGCCTCCGGAGTCCCCCTCCTTCGCGCACGTCGATTGGTCTCGCGCCGAGCGACCAGCCCTCTAACTGGAAGGAGATCTGGACTTACCGACGGAAGGCTCTTCCCCCCGACGTCCCTTACAATCAGGTCGATTTCGTGTTCGTCAGCCGCATCGACTACGGCAAGAACGTGCTCCAGCGCGAGGTGACGTCGTTGAGGGCGCTCGACGCTGCCCGCCCGAAGCCGAAGGCCTCGTCGTAGCCTCGCGGCCTTCAGCGCCGAACGATCACTGAACCCTTGCGGTGAAGACCTCCTCCATAAGACAGGAAGAGAATCGATAGAAGTGCTGTCCGAACCCTCATGGTGACCTCCTCAGGAAGAAAACAAGAAGGATCATGGCAAGGAGACTTGGATTCTTTAGCAACAAACGAGCCGCCGGAGGGCGCAGGCGTGCCCCGCGACGAACTTTCTCTTAGGGAAGGCTGCGGCGCGCGCGCCGGTAGAGCCAGCCGGTGACGCGCCTCGCGAATCGAGTGAGTCGTCTTCTTTGTTGCTGATCGGCGAGCTTGCGAGCGACCTCCGAATAGGTCGGATAGACATGAACCGTCTGCGAGATCGTTTGGAGCCCGACGCCCGCCTTCATCGCGAGTACGAACTCGTGGATGAGGTCTCCCGCCCGCTCCGAGACGATCGTTGCGCCGAGAATGCGGTCTCGGCGCTTTGCGACGAGCACCTTCGCGAAGCCCGTCTCCTCGCTCTCGACGACCGCGCGATCGATCTCTTCCATCGGTTGCCGGTATACGTCGTAGGGAATTCCCCGCCGGACAGCATCCTCTTCGTTCAGGCCGACCCGGGCGAGCTCCGGGCTCGTGAACGTGCACCAGGGCAGGACGGAGAGGTCCACCTTCGTCGGGAAACGGGGGAGCAGGATGTTGCGCGCGATCGTTCGCGCGTGCAGGTCGGCCAGATGAGTGAACTGGTAGGAGCCCGCAACGTCACCGGCCGCATAAATGTGCGGCTGGGAAGTCCGCAGGTGCGCGTCTACAGTTATACCGTTGCTGGTATAGGCCACCCCGGCGTTCTCGAGGCCGAGATCTTCCACGTTGGGAGTCCGTCCGGCGGCGATTAGGATCGCCTCGCAATCGACCGGTTCGCGGTCCTTCCCCTCGACCTCGACCCAGATGCGTATCCGGGAGCCCTGTTTCGTAACGATCCGAGCCTCGGCACCCGTCAACACGCGGACTCCGTCCGCCTCGAGCCGGCGGCGGACGATGTCTGAGGCCTCGGCATCTTCTCTCTTCAGAATTCGCGGGCCGCGCTGAAGAAGCGTGACGGACACGTTCAGGCGCGCGAAGACCTGGGAAAGCTCGCAGCCGATCGGCCCGCCCCCCAGGACGGCCATCCGCGGCGGTCTTTCCGAGAGGCCATCGAAGATCGTCTCGTTGGTAAACGTGGTCGCCTCGGCGAGCCCCGTGATGGAGGGGATCTGGGCGCGGCTGCCGGTCGCGATCACGATATGGCGGGCTCTGAGCTTTTTCTCGTCCACCGAGACCTCGTGGGGAGCGACGAATCGGGCGGCGCCGGCGAAAACCTCCACGCCGAGTCCCTCGTAACGCTCTCGGGAGTCGTGGGGCGCGAGACGCTCCCGTCGCTCCCGCATCCGCTGGAAGACTTGCGCGAACTCGAAGCGCGGCTCAGCCGCGGCTAGTCCCCAGCGGTCCGCGTGGCGGATCTGATCCGCCAGACGCGCGGAGGAGATGAGAGCCTTCGACGGCACACAGCCGGTGTTCAGGCACTCTCCCCCCATCTTGCCGCGCTCGACTAGGGCGACGCGGCCGCCGAGGGCGGCCGTGGCCGCCGCCGTCACGAGACCGGCCGTACCGCCTCCGATCACGATGACGTTGTAGATCCCCTCGCCTCTTTCCGGCAGGATGCCTCCCTGTCCCACATTCTAGTCAGCGCAGGATGCCGGCTGTGATTCGGAACGATAAACTGGCGTCATCCTCAAGGAGACGTGATGAGCCAGGAGAAAAACGGAATTTGGACGCGCGTTCCCGAGAAGAAGTGAGCCACGGACTACGATTTCATCGCGATCGGCGGCGGTAATACGGGTCTCGCGGCGGCCTACCGGGTCGCCGCTGCCGGGAAAAGGGTCGCGCTGGTCGATCGAGGACCCGTCGGCGGGCTCTGTTCGCTCGCCGGCTGCAATCCGAAGAAGGTGCTCGTGCGCGCGACCGAGGTCCTAGACGAGGTCCGTCGCGCGGGACAGCACGGCGTCCAGGTCGAGGTTGGCGGGGTCGACTGGTCAAAGGTCATCGACCGCAAGAAGAGCTTCACGGATCCGGTTCCGGCGGCGACGGAGGAGTCGCTGCGCAAAAACGGCGTCGCGCTCATCCGTGGCACCGCGCGATTCATCTCGCGCGAGACGCTCGCGGTCGACGGGCGAGAGCTGCAGGCCGAGGGCTTCGTCATCGCCACCGGCTCGACACCGCGTCGTCTCTCTTTTCCGGGAGCCGAGCTCACGCGGATCTCCGATGACATCCTCGAACTGCGGAAGGTACCGCGCGATCTGGTCATCCTGGGCGGGGGAGTTGTCGCATTCGAGTTCGGCCAGGTCTACGCACGGATGGGCTCGCACGTCTCGATGCTGATGCCCTCCGACCGAGCGTTGCGCGGTGCGGATGAGGATCTCGTCGACGCGGTCGTCGAGCATTCGAAGCGGATCGGCATCGACTTCGTGGCGCACGCGCGGGTTCGCGGTCTCTCGCAGCGCGACAATCGGCTGGCAGTCGAAGCGGAAGTATCGGGACAGGCGCGAAGCTTCGAAGCGGACTTCGTCTTGAACGCAACCGGCCGCGTCGCGGCGCTCGAGAGCCTGGACCTCCCGAAGGCGGGAGCGGCGGCGGATCGGAAAGGTGTTGTCGTCGACAACTATCTGCGCAGTCCCGGCAACCGGCGCTTGCTTGCGGGCGGAGACGCGCACGGAAAGCGGCAGCTCTCGCCCGTCGCTTCCTACGAGGGTCGTGTGATCGCCCGGAACTTTCTCGAAGGCGACGTCGAGCGCGTGGACTACGAGGCGATTCCCCAGGCGGTCTATACCGTTCCCGCTCTCGCGTGGGTCGGAATGACCGAGGCGCAGGCGCGCGAGGCAGGCCACCGAATCACCGTGGCGCTCCACGACATGGACGACTGGAAGGTGTACGCGATCGCCGGCGAGCGGCCGGTCCGAGCCAAGGTGGTGCTGGAGGAAGGGACGCGACGCGTGCTCGGCGCCCACCTGTTCGGAGCCGCTGCGGCCGAGCTCATCCATGTTTTCGCGATGGCCATCCGCTTCGGGCTGACGGCCACGGATCTCGAAAAGATGGTCTGGGCCTACCCGACCTTCTCCTCCGCGCTCGACAGCACCTGGAAATAACCCCTGTTCGCCGGCTTTTTGGGGAGTGCCGACTGGCTTCGGCTTGGAAGAATCTTCCTGAGGAGGATACTTATTCGATGCGGACGATACGGTTCGTCTGTGGCGCTCTTTGGTTCTTCTCTTCGAGACTTTTCGCTCAGCATTATCTCGACTTTTCTGTTTACAAATCGATGAAGGATCTGGCTCCGGAACTTCCGGGCGCGCGCCTCCATTCGGGCCTGGCTCCGGCCGGTTACGAGCTCTGGGAGAAAGGGCAACTCCGGATGCCGGCGGAAGGTCTGTTCCTGACCGCGGACCTGCGCGAACGAGGAAAGAACGATCGCGCAATTCTGCTGGATGTGCCGGCCGGCGAAAATACCGCCGTATACATTCTCATTGCCGGGGAAGAGGGAGGATCCTGGTCGCGGTTGTTTCTTCAACGGCTCCGCGAAGACACACAGATGCGTTGGAACGCCGAGCGAAAGGCGCTCGAGATTCCGAGCGCGGAAGGCATCCCGGTCTCCTCGTCGGCCACGATGACGTGGGCACCCGGAGAGGCGCCCCGAGGCACATACGGCTACAAGTTCGATGTCAAACGATTCGCCTACGTTCGCTGGGATGGACGAGCTCGGCGGTTCGAGTACATCTCCGCTGTGGAAGCTTCCTTCCATCCCTGGTTAATGCGAACCAACCTCGAATCCTACGGGGATCTCTCGCCCGACGAGCTGACCGGAGTGCACATCCGGGTGATCCGATTACACCCGCCAGGGGAGTCTTCCTCCTTGTTTCTCTTCTCGCCCGGTTACGCGCCCAATCCGGATTTCTTCGAAATCTTTCGACGCCCCCACCGACGCGGCGACAGCAGAGATCAGAACAACCGCACGCTCGCCTTGAGCGTTTCGCAACTTCGAGAGGTGATTTTGGCCCTGCGCGGTCTAGCAAGCCGCCAGGCGCTGTGGGAAAGAACCGCGAATAATCGGGGAATGGAGCTCTCGGTCGCGCTTCTGCGAGTCGACGAGGATCCGCACCATTGCGAGGTGCTCTTGACCGGCCCCGAAGCGCGGTCCCTGGAATCGGTCGTGGAGAGGATCACCGGGCGGCGCAACCCGTTCGGCCCGGCAGCAGAATTGATTCACTGACAGTCGATAGCTGAAAGCGGACACTATCTTTTCGTGTAGATCCCGTCGAATACGGTGGTCCAGGTCCGGCCCTCGTTCTTCGAGGCCTCCCAGTGCTGCTGGACCTTGCCCGGAGCGAGCGGCGTCCAGACGATGCGATGGACGAGGCGCGTCCCCTTCTCTTTGACCGAGGGGCGCGAACCGACCAACACCATCTTTCCGTCGTCGATCCCGCCGTCGAGCTCGAGGAGCCCTCCGTGGTCGTCCACCCAGGTCTGGTGCCAGTGTCCGGTCACCGCGTCGTAGACGTTCAGACTCGTGCCCTTTCCTCCCTGAAGGGACTCCCAGTTCTCCTGCAGGGCGCAGCCGTTGAAGACCGAGACGATCCGGTTGCGACCGGCGGGCTTGCCCCCCGAGTCGGTGACGTCCCATTCGCCGAGCCAGAAATCGAACTGTCGGTACGGTGCGGCCCTGCAAGGAGCCGCTTCCGGCGTCGGGGTCGGCGCCTTCTTTTCCGCATTGGGTGCGGCGGGAGATGCTTCCGAGGCGAAGAGCACGGCGAGCGAGAGGATCAGGAAACGCGCACTGGTCATCGGCCTAGAATACGTCGAGTCAGGAGCTTTCATGGATTTGCAGCCGTCTCCTCCCATCACGACCTTCCAGGAGTTCTGGCCTTTTTACGTCTCCCAACATCGACGGGAGGGAACACGGGTGCTGCATTTCGCTGGCACCACCCTCGGTCTGCTGTGTCTCGTGAGCGCTCTGGCAGCCTTGCAGCCGTGGT
>Ga0070706_100006119_pt1 | contig 11382 bp, 11 predicted proteins | sample KBSK5501metaG_FD_65476 | JGI IMG/M metagenome (GOLD analysis project Ga0070706, IMG submission 65476) | Corn, switchgrass and miscanthus rhizosphere microbial communities from Kellogg Biological Station, Michigan, USA - KBS K5-50-1 metaG | ecosystem: Host-associated > Plants > Roots >...
CCCAGCACGAGCCGGTCATGGCCGACGCCATGCTCCGCGAGGAACCCGTCGAGCCACTCCAACCCGGCGGCGTAGCTCGCCTGGAAGGTCGTCCTCTCGGGTGTTCCGATACCGCCCAGCACGTACCAGTGCGCACCCCCTGGCGGCAGTGAGAGCGGTCCCCGCGGCGTAGCCCCCACGAAACGACGCTCAGGGTCAAGGGCGTCGAGAAGCGGGAAGAGATCGTGCTCGTCAGCGCCGCGGCCATGGAACAGGACCAGTGCTCCCTCGGGAGTCCCCGTCGCCGGTCGCGTGCGTGCTTCGAGCGCCATGCCCTGATCATGACCTGCCGGGTAGAGTCAAGACGTGCGCTTCGAAGGCATCCACCACATCACTTGCATTACCGCGGACGCCCCCGGCAACGTCGACTTCTACGTTCGGGTTCTCGGTCTCCGGCTCGTGAAGAAGTCCGTGAACCAGGACGACCCGACCGTCTATCACCTCTTCTACGCTGACGAGAAGGGGAGCGCCGGCAGCGACCTGACCTTCTTCGAGTATCCGCATGCACGCCGCGGCCGTGCAGGTCGCGGCATGGTCCACACGATCGTCTTCCGCGTCGGCTCGGCCGATGCACTGGATTTCTGGGCTGACCGGCTCACCGCCGAAGGAGTCGCGGTCGAGCGTGCCGACGATCGGCTTCGCTTCGAAGATCCGGAGGGGCTCGGCTTCGAGATCGCTCACGTCGAGACGGACGACGAACCGCTCATCGCCGATCATCCGGACATTCCCGCCGAGCTTGCCCTGCAGGGATTCGACGCCGTTCGCGCATACGCGGACGCGGCGCCGAGCAAGGCGTTCCTCGAAGAGACGCTCTCGTTCGAGCCGAAGGGAACCGGCGAATGGGAGATCCGTGGTGACCGGCGTGGCTCCTGGTACGCGTACGACGAGCCACCCCTCGAGCCGGGGATTCCGGGTGCGGGCACGGTGCACCACGTGGCGTGGGCATCGCCGCAGGAGGAGCACGAAGCGTGGCAGAAACGAGTCGCCGCTGCGGGAGCGCACCCGACGTCGATTATCGACCGCTTCTACTTCCGCTCGATCTACTTCCGCGAGCCGAGCGGCGTCCTGTTCGAGATTGCGACGCTCGGTCCCGGCTTCACCACCGACGAGCCGCTCGAGCACCTCGGCGAGCGGCTGTCACTCCCACCCAACTACGAGCATCTGCGCGCCAAGGTCGAGCCCTTGCTCACCCCTCTGCCCAATCCGCGTGACCTAGTCAAGCGCTAACGGCGGGTAGCGCTCCCGGATCAAGTCCACGTACGCAGCCATGCGGTCGGCCAGGGCGGCGTCCTCGATCTCGACGACGTTCTCGGCGTTCGCCTCTCCCGCACGCGAGAGATTGAAGCTGCCGATGAAGACCGTGTCGTCGCACACGGTCACTTTTGCGTGCATGTAGTCGTGCACCGCGTCGGGTGCATACGGCGTGGACCGTTTCCCGGAGAAGCTCGCCCGATCGAGCAGGAACTTGAGCGAAGGACGCTTCCAGGTGTCGTTGCCGTTCTCGCGCCATTGCTGAAGGACTTCCTCGACCTGGGTCGCGTCGACGATCCCGGCGAGATCGACACGCCGGTCGGCGGCGACCTCCGCCAACGTGCCGAGGATGGGCCCAGAGGAGATCACCGGGGAGGCGACCCGCACCCGCCGCTCGGCGCGCCCGATCAGATCGGCGATCCGATGGGCAAGCTTCTCGCCCCGCTTCGGTGAGAACCACGTGCTCACCCTGGCGTTCCCGACCGAAATGGGATCCGTGGGCACCTTTCCCGATGCTGCCACGCTTCGCTTCTTCCAGAGCTGCGCGAAGTCATCCTGGAAGCGAATCGCCACTCCTGTCGACTCGATCACCACGATCACGTTCTCCTCGCGTGTCCAGGAGTCATCAGTCCAGTTCGTCGACCCGGTCCACACGGCGTCGCGGTCCCGCACGACGTACTTGTGGTGCATTAAGTCCGGCCATCCAGGTATGCCGGCCGTCTGGAAGGGCAGCGACTCGATCAGCTCTGGCTCGGTTTTCGGGGGCGGGGGAATCGGCACGCGTTCGTCACGGTCGACGTTGTAGGCGAGCCGCACGTTCACGCCGCGTTCGTGCGCGCCAACGAGAGCGCCCGTCACGACGTGCGCGGTCTCGTCCTGCAGCTTGACGTCATACAGGGCGAGCTCGAGTGACTCACGCGCCTTGTCGACGAATGACGCGACCTTGTGCGCGACGTCGAGCGATGTCTGCCCGCCGTCTGTAAGGGTCTGGACCTCGATCAGAGCTGGTGTTTTTGTTGGATCGCCCGTCGGCTCTGCCATGACGGCCGCAGAATACGCCCGGCTAACCTCCCGTCGTGTCCGTGCACCGGCTCGACCGGGTCGAGGCGCGGCGCATCGCGATCCGCGCCCAGCTCCTGGACGCGCACCGACCGCGCGACCTGCTGACGGTCGTCGACCACCTGACGTTCCTGCAGCTCGACCCGACAGCCGCGGTCGCGCCGAGCGCTGATCTCGTTGCGTGGACGCGGCTGGGCGACTCCTACCGCCCGGACGACCTGACGGCGGCATTGGAGCGGGACCGGACCCTGTACGAGGTACGCGCGATCATCCGGCCGACCGCCGACCTCGGGCTGCACCTCGCGGAGATGGCTGCATGGCCGTTTGCGGACGAGGGGAAGCGCCAGTGGTCGGTACCCGGTCCGCGTGCCGGACGATGGCTGGAGGCCAATGATGCCTTCCGCAGGGACATTCTCGAGCTGTTGCGGAGGTCCGGGCCCCTGCTGTCACGCGACATACCAGACACCAGCGTCGTGCCGTGGGAGTCGACGGGCTGGACCGGCAACCGCAACGTCACTCAGATGCTCGAGTTCCTGTCCGCCCGCGGCGAGGTCGCCACCACTCGGCGCAGCGGACGGCAGCGGCTGTGGGACCTCGCCGAGCGCGTCTACCCGGCCGTCGCCGAGATCGTCCCGTTGGCCGAGGCCCGCCGGGTCATGGCAGCACGAAGACTGCGCGCACTCGGCATCGCCCGGGCCGAGGTGATCGGTGTCGCGGGGGAGCGTCACTTCGAGGAGGTCGCCGGAGAGCCGGCCGAGGTCGAAGGAACCTCCGGCAGCTGGGTTGTCGACGCGGCGGCGATCGGTCAGCCGTTCGAGGGGCGTACGGCGCTGCTCTCGCCGTTCGAACGCCTTGTCCACGACCGCGTCCGTGCCCAGGAGCTGTTCGACTTCGAGTACTACCTGGAGATGTACAAGCCGAAGGAAAAGCGCCGCTGGGGATACTTCGCGCTTCCCGTGCTGCACCACGACCAGCTGGTCGGCAAGGTTGACGCGATCGCCGACAGGAAGGCCTCGGTGCTGCGGGTGCACACGACGCACGAGGACGTCCGCTTCACCCGCGCCGTCACCAAGGCCGTGCACGCCGAGCTCGACGCGCTGGCGGCGTGGCTCGGCCTGGACACGGTCGACTATCGCGACCTTGACCGAAGGTGAGCGGAAAGTCGCCCTGGCCACCGCGGCGCGTTACGGCTGAGTCAGGAACAGCCGCTTCTCAATGCCGAGGTGCGGCGCCCACGCGAGCCTGTCGGCCCCCGCGAAGCCGAGATACGCGCGCAGTGCGTCGCGCATCGCATCGACGAACCCGTCAGCGCGGCGTGGCGCGAACCCATCCTCCCACCAGACACCGAGCACTTGCACGCGAGCCTCGTCCCGGTCGATCCGCGGCTCGATCCGGCCGACGAAGGTGTCCTGGAAAACGATCGGCAGCACGTACCAGCCCCAACGGCGCTTGTCCGGTGGGAGGAAGAGCTCCCAGACGTAGTGGAAGTCGAACAGGCTCCCGAGGAGGCCGCGATCCCACACGATCGGATCGAACGGGGGGACGAACGCGACGGAAGCGGGCGGGCTCGGCGGCGCTGCCAGCAGTTCGGCGTCCTCGCCGACGACGAAGCGTTTCCCACGGACGCCCTCCACCTCGACGGAAACGAGGTCTTCGCGTTCGACGAGCTCCTCGCGCAGAGCGTTTCGTCCTGGGTAACCCGGCCAACGCGCGTCAGGCTTCGCGGGCCCGAGACCGCCGAAGACATCTCCGGCGCCGCCGACACCGAGCAGACCGTGCGCGCGGTACCGCGACAGGAGCTTGTGCCGGAGTTGGTCTTGCAGCGGGAGTTTGCGAGCGAGCACGTCGGCAGGTAGCAGCCGCTCGAGCAGGTCGTAGTACCTGCGGTTCCCGTCGCGCCGAGCGAGGCCGAGCACACCCGTGACGGCGTAGGCCTCGAGCACGGCGCGTACGGCGTTTGTCGACATCCCGAACCAGTCGGTCGTTGTCCCGCGCTCGTGCTCGAAATCGAGCGCCGACAGCGGGCCATCCGCGCGGATCCGCTCGAGCACGCGCCCGGCCACGTCGCCGTTCTCGGCGAGAGTTCGCGGCGCGTTACGGCTCAAGGTCCCGCGGAACCACGCGAACTCGCTCGTCGGTACAAGCGAGAGACCCTTGTTGTACGCCTCGAAGATGTCGCGGCGCTCGTAGAGCAGGTCGCACCAGGCCGGGTCGTAGCCGGCGACGCGCGCGTGCAAGACGAGGTCGTGGTTGCGGCCCGCAACCGCCAGCGGGTCGAATTGGACCGATCCCAGCCGGCGGAAGACCTCGAGCGCCGCATCGGGCCCTCCCTCGAGAGAGCGCGCCGGTGCGAGCAGCTGGCGCGCGACGAGAAAGCGCCGCGCCGCTTCGGCTGTGACCTTCACGGCCGTAGCGTTACCCACAGCATCGCGCCGCGCGCGAGTTGCGCCCTCGAGACCAGTCCTTCCAAAGCCCGCCGGCGACAACGAGGGCTTCGAGTCGACCGAGGCCGGGGCCGACTGGGCCTTCTGACGACTGGCGTTGCGGTACGCCCGTTTCCGCGTTTTTCCGAGCGGCCCCAATGGTGAGTCTGGGGGTGCCGACGACGTCACGCTTGTGCAATTTCGGTGACGGTGACGTCGAGCGATGTCTGGTTCCGACCACATGGATCGCTGTGAAAGGGCAGCATCCCGAGATGCCCACCGGTGGCGCTCCGAGACAGGCTCGACCGTTCGTTGCTGCCTTCCTCGCCACGCTTGTCGTCTGCGGTTTGGCGCCGTTCAACCTCTGGCCGTTTTCCAACTGGGAGCTGTTCAGCCGCCTTCGCACGCAGACACGCTGGGAAGCGGTGGCTGTTGCGTGGACCGGTAGGGAGCGCGCCTACCCGATCGCCTCGCCTCGACACGGCTACCGGGGGTTCGCGGCTGTCTCGGGCGGCTTCTCCAAACAGTCAGCTGCCCAGCCGGACGCGAGTTGCGCCGCGTGGCTGCGCGGGGCAACCGAGGTCCTCGGAACGAAGACACGGCTCGTGCGGATCTATCGCATGGAGTGGTTGCTCTCCGATCGTCGGGGCCACCGGGCCCCGCCGCGCCAGCGCACCCTCATCTGGGTCTGCACCGCAAAGGGGGCGCGTGAGCAGGGCTGAAAATGTGCTGCGTCGCGCGGAAGGCTGGGTATTTGCCCCTGAGGACGCGAAGCGCCTGGCTGCGGTTCGGATCGGCCTCTGCGGGCTGCTGGCGCTGCGCTTGGCAACCGCGGATTACGGCCTGGCCGCACGTCAGCCGGCGCTCTTTGAACCGCATTTCTACATGGACGTGTTCCCGCGGATGCCCTCGCTGGAGGTCGCGACGATCCTCCAGCTCTGCGGCATTGTCGCGGCCGTGGTGGCGGCGGCGGGGCTGGTGATCAGGGCAAGTTTGCCGCTGGCCTTTATCTGCTCCCTCGTTCTTCACGGAATGCTCAACAGCATCGGCAGGATCATCGTCGGCGACGCTTTGCTGATGCTCTCCGTGTTGGTGCTCTTGGTCTGCGGCAGCGCCGCCGGCGAAGCGTGGAGCGTTCGCGAGCCGCTGCGGCGGGCGCTTCGAAGGGTCCGCCGCGGGTCGGCGAACCCTCCAATCTCCGATCACGATTTCGACGGCGCGCGCTACGGGTGGCCGATCCGCACCGCGATGATCGCGATTGCGCTCGCCTACTTCTTCGCCGGTTTACAGAAGTGGCGCTATTCGGGACTTCCTTGGGTGACGAGCGACAACCTCCGTTGGATCCTCTACGGTCAAGCGCACCCGGATGGCCTGGCGCTCTTCGTTGCAGATCGGCCCCGGCTCTCGCACCTTTTCGCGGCGGGAGCGCTGCTGCTCGAGACCTGTTTCCCGCTGGTTCTTTTTCTTCCCAGGCTCCGATGGCTGTTCATCCCAGGCGTGGTGGCGATGCATGTTGGGATCCGCCTCGCCATGGGACTTGACTACTCGGCGCAATGGCTGACGGTCCTGATCGTGTTCGTCAACTGGCCGGCCGTCGGGGCGTGGCTTTGAGCGCGATCGCGCCCGTGCTTGCGCCGCGGCAGGTGCCTGGATGACGGCGAAAGGCGTGAGCTTCCTTCTCTATGACGAGGACTGCGGTCTCTGCAGGTGGTCACTGGACAAGATCCTCGCGTGGGATCGCTCCAAGCGACTGCGCGCTGTCCCGATCCAGAGCGAGAAAGGCCAACGCTTGCTCGCCCGGGTGAATCCAGATATTCGCCTCGACTCCTGGCACCTCGTCCGCGATGACGGCACGCTGTTTTCGGCCGGTGCCGTGGCTGAGCCGCTGGCTCGGCTCCTCCCGTGGGGACAGCCGCTCGCCGCCCTCTTCGGTGTTTTCCCCGGATTCACGGACCGCGCCTACCGCTACCTTGCCGACCACCGGGACCGCTTGTCATGGGTGCTGGGTATCGACGCAGACTGCGAGTTGCGACGGTGAGGCGCCCGGCCGTCCGATGCCCCCGCACGGCCGATTCGTGATGACCGCGAGACTGTGGTCCGGGACATCCGCCCGGGCCAGGTTGTGCCTCGCGATCCTCGTGGCCGGGTACTTCGCGATCGCTGTCGTTGCGGCCGCGCCGAACTCGCCGCTCACCGTCCTGCTGCCCGCCGGCACCAGGGCTCCCTCCTGGGCGACCTCCCTCGCCAAGGCTGCGGGCTTGGACCGGCTTGGACGGAACGGCCTGACCGGCGTTTCGTGGATCCTCGTGCTGGCGGTGTTGGCAGCGTTCGCGCTCGTGCTCGGCGAGGCGTGGTCGAGGAGAATTCACCTCTTCCCGGTCATCGTCGCATCGGCGATGAGCTTGGCCATCTCGGTCGCGGCTCCACTCCTTCTCTCCCGCGACGTGTACACATACGCGGCCGACGGCCGGATTGAGGCGTTGCATCATCTCAACCCCTACGTCGCGAGGTTGTCGTCGTTTCCGCATGACCCGTTCGTGGCGGTGACGCCCGGGCAATGGCTGCACACGCACTCGGTCTACGGTCCGGTGTTCACGCTGGCGAGCTCGGCTATCGCCAGGACCTGGGCGGGGTCGCCCGGCGCGACGATCCTCGCGTTCAAGCTCCTGGGCGGCGTCGCGCTGATGGTGGCGACCGGCCTCGTGGCGCTAACCGCAGCGCGGTACCGGCCTGGCCGGGCGCCCCTCAGCGCAGCACTTGTCGGTCTCAACCCCGTGCTCGTGATTCACACCGTGGGAGGTGGCCATGTCGACGCTCTGATCGCTGCCCCGCTCGCGGCCGCGCTGGCGATCTCCGTGACCCGTCCGCGGCCGGCGTCGGGAAGAGCGATTGCGATCACGGTTCTGCTGACGCTGGGGTGTCTCATCAAGGCGACGATTGCGCCGGTGCTCGCGTTGTGGCTCTGGTGGATCGCTCATAACGGCCCGGCGGGCGGCAAACGGATCCTGGCCGCACACTTGGCCGCAATCGTCGGATTGACGTTCGCGTCGCTGCTGCCTTTCCTGGCGGGATGGCACACGCTGGCGCCTTTCGCGACCCTTGGAGGGGTGGAGGCGTGGGCGAGTCCGTCGCACCTCGGGGCGCGGGTCCCGCAGGCGATCGTCGGTTCTTTCGCGGGTGCGCGTGCCGGCGCCGGCGCAGCCGTCGCCGTCGAGGTCGCCTTTCTGCTGCTGTTTGTCGTCCTCGTGTCGCGACTGGCCCGTCGCGTCCGCGCTTCCGACCCGGCCGCGCTCGTCGACGCGTGGGGCGTCGCGCTGCTGCTCCTCGCGCTATCGATACCGTTTCTCCTTCCCTGGTATGCCGCCTGGTTCGCGCCCTTCGTCGGGCTCTTCGCGGACAAGGTTCTCCTTGTTACGGGCGTCCTCGTCACCGGTGTCCTCGCCCTCACGCTCATTCCCGCAGACCCGTTCCACGGGCTAACCACGCCTGCAGTCATGTACGGCGTCCACTACGGCGCCGCATCAATCCTTCTCGTCGCCTTCCTCGTTGTAGCGCGCCGAGTTCTCGCGGGCGCGCCGATCTCAACCTTCTCCGCCGGTCGCGCTTTGACGAGCGCGAGGGCTTCCGTCAACTCGTAGCCGGGCCGATGCGAGCCCATATCGTCGTTCTCGGGGCGTTCAGCGTCGCAGCACTCGCGACCCTCACGAAGATCCCAGAGGTATTCCACGCGGCGAGGCCCGAGCCCGTCTCCGCGGGCAAGCGGACGCTTGCGCCGGCGACGTTCTATCGGCTCGACTCGCGACTCCTCGTCAGCGCAGCACGAGAGATCCCTCCGGAGGCGACCTATGGTGTCATTGCCGGGGACCGCGTCCCGTCTCGTTTCGTCCGCATTGCAGAGCAGACGCTCGTCGCGTACTGGCTGCTACCGCGCCGTCGGATCGACGCGCATTCAAGCGACTGGATCATCTCGATTGGGGGCGATCTCCGGTCGCTCGGGCTGCGCTACACGCGCGTGGTGCGCGTCGGCCAGGGAAGCGAACTGGCCGAGGTCCGGCGGTGATGCGGATCGGCGGGCCGGTCGCACTCGATCTCTTGCTGCTCGGGGTCGGGGAGGCCTGGCTTTTCGGCCTAGGTTTCGTGCGATCGCCGCGGCAGGCGCTTCGCTGGGCCGGGCTCGCGTTCATCGTAGGTTGGTGCGCACTCGGGTCAGTGATGGTCTACGCGCTCGTCCTCGGCTTCTCGGTCGGGATTTCGGGATCGTTCGCGCTGGCCGCGGCGCTCGTCGCGGCGGGGCTGATGCTCGGGCGCGCCGTCCCGGCCGCCGCTGACCGCGCAGAACGACCCGAGCGCAGCCTCATCAAGATCGTGTCGGTCGGAGCCGCTGCATGCGTCGTCGGCTACCTCGCGCTTCTCGGGCTGCACGCTGCGCTGACGGCGAGCCCGACGGGATGGGATGCATGGGCATTCTGGCTCCCGCGCGCGAAGGCGATCTACTTCTTTCACGGCCTGCAACCACATCTCCGCGGTGGATTCGCCAGTTTCGCGCACCCGGAGTATCCGCCGCTCATACCCGCGTTCGACGCCACTGTCTTCAACTTCGCGGGCGGTGCGGCGGTGCTCGCGCTGCCATTTCAGGACTGGCTTCTGGCGGCGGCATTCGTCGCGGCAGCCGCAGTAGTCCTCCGTCAGCGTGTGCGGGCGGCCGTGCTGTGGCCGTCGCTCTGCCTGCTTGTGCTGACGCCACAGTTCGGCGCCAGCATTGGTGAGGGGCATGCCGACCCGCAGCTCGCACGGTTGGTCGCGCTCGCCGCCGTTTGCGGAGGGGTCTGGGTGCTCGAGCGCGACGGGAGGCTCCTCGCGCTCTCGGGCATTCTGCTCGTCGGAGCAGTACTCACAAAGAGGGAAGGGCTGCTGTTGGGGCTGCTACTCGCCGTCGCACTCACGGTCGCAGCGAGGGTCGAGGGCGGCCGCGGATGGTGGCGCGCTGTTGTCCTCGTCCCCGTCCTGCTCGCCGCAGCCCTCCCGTGGCAACTCTGGCTCCGGTTCGAGCACGTGACATCAGTGCCGGACTACAGCTTCCGCACGTTGTTGCATCCGGGGTTCCTCGCTCAGCGCCTCGGGCGTCTCCGCATCGCCCTCGAGCATCTGCCCCAGATTGCCCTCTCGTTCGACCACTGGATCCTCGTGGTCCCGCTCGCCTTCTTCCTGGCGCTCCTTGCCTTCCGGACACGCCCGAGCCTCGCTGTCTTCCTACTCGGCGTCATTCTCCTCGGCTACGTCGGCCTCGCGTGCGTCTACTGGATCGGGACGTTCCCCGTCACCTGGTACCTCAAGACATCGGCCTCTCGCGTCGTCGGCTCGCTCGTCGTCCTGGCGGGCGCCCTCACGCCGCTCGTCGCCGCCGAACTTCTCCGGCCGCCATCGGACGCCGGGTAGCTCCTTTTTGAGCCACTGTTAGATCCGTTGCGAACCGACGGCAGCGAGGTGTCGCGGAACCAGGCCTCAGCGCTGTCGCTTTGCGCGCATCTCCGCTTTGTGCGCGCGCTTCTTCGCCTGATAGTCCTCGAGCGCTTCGGGCGAGTCCACGTCACCCAGCGTCGGATGGTTCGGGACCAGATCCTGCGCCGCCTCGACGCCGAAGCGCTTAGCGAGCACGGCGCCGAGTGACGTCACTTTCATCTGCCCGAAACCTGGGAGCGCGCCAATGCGGCGGCGTAGATCATCGCCGTCTGCGGCGTCGGTCCACACGCGCTCCGCGCGCCCTCTGTACTCCTCCTCGACCACCGCGGCAAGATCCTGGACGCGCCGGGCCATCGAGCCCGGGAAGCGATGGATGGCGGGCTTCTCCCGGAACAGTCGCTCCAGCTCGCCCGCCTCCGCGCGGGCGATCGCCCGCGCCTCCAGCGTGCCGAGCCGCTGCTTCAGCTTCAGCGGGCCCGAGAACGCCGTCTGGACCGACACCTGTTGATCCAGTGCGAACCCGATCAACAGCGCCATCGGATCCTTCGCGAGCAGCGCATCGGCCGCGTTGTTGCCGGTGTAATGCAACGCGCGCGGTTTGGTCACGGTCGCCATGACCCGATCCTAGATTGTTTCCGCCAGCTTCTCCGCGATTGCCGCGGTGGTGAGGTTCGTGTTCGCCCTCGGAATCGTCGGCATGATCGACGCGTCCGCGACGATCAGGCCGTCGTAGCCGAAGACCCGGCCGCGGTCGTCGACGACCGACCCCATCCTGCACGTGCCCGTGGGATGGAAGAAGCCCCGCGCGGACGCGCGAACGTGGTCTTCGGCCGAGACCCCCTCGCCAGGCCGCGACTCTCGGGCCGCATAGCGGCGAACCGGCCCGGTCCTCCCGAGCTCCCGCAAACGTTCGAAGCCCTCGACGAGGACGGACATGTCTGCCTCCTCGGACAGAAATCCGTGCTCGATGTGCAGCGGCGCACGGGGGTCGTCCGCGGTCAGCGTTACGCGTCCGCGGGATCTCGGCTTCATTGCGAACACCGCGCCGCTGATCTCATAGCCGGGCTCCGACGCCGGGAAGACGAACAGGTCGCAGACTCCAGCCTCGCAGGATCGACTCCGCATCGCGATCGTGACACCCGAGAAGGCG
>Ga0070706_100006121_pt1 | contig 11382 bp, 8 predicted proteins | sample KBSK5501metaG_FD_65476 | JGI IMG/M metagenome (GOLD analysis project Ga0070706, IMG submission 65476) | Corn, switchgrass and miscanthus rhizosphere microbial communities from Kellogg Biological Station, Michigan, USA - KBS K5-50-1 metaG | ecosystem: Host-associated > Plants > Roots >...
TCCTGAGTTGAGATGAACACGTTCTTCGTCTCGGTGAACGCGTCGAGCGCGTCCGGGCCAAGCTCCCGGCCGAGCCCCGACTGCTTGAACCCGCCGAACGGCGTCCAGTACCGCACCGACGAGTGCGAGTTGACCGACAGGTTGCCGGTCTCCACGGCCCGAGCCACCCGGATGGCGCGGCCGACGTTGCCGGTCCAGATCGAGCCGGATAGCCCATAAGGCGTGTCATTGGCCAGCTCGATCGCGTCGGCCTCGTCGTCGAACGGCGTCACCGTCACGACCGGTCCGAAGACCTCCTCGGTATACGCGGGCGCCGTCAGGCCGATCGGCGCGAGCACGACCGGCGCGAACCAGTACCCCGGGCCGTCCGGCGCGCTGCCGCGGAATGCCACCGGCGCATCGTCTGGAACATATCTGGCAACCGAAGCCCGATGGCTGGCCGAGATCAGCGGGCCCATCTCGGTCCCCGGCAGCGACGGGTCGCCCACCTTGACGCCCTTCACGGCCGGCTCGAGCCGTTCCATGAACTCCTCAAGCACCGACCGCTGCACCAAGATCCGCGACCGCGCGCAGCAGTCCTGGCCCGCGTTATCAAAAACGCCGTACGGCGCTGTCGCCGCTGCGCGCTCGATGTCGGAGTCGGCGAAGACGACGTTGGCGCTCTTGCCGCCCAGCTCCAGGGTCAGTCGCTTCACCTGTTTCGCGCAGCCGGCCATGATCTGGCGGCCGACCTCGGTTGAGCCAGTAAATACGATCTTCCTGACCGCCGGATGATCAACCAGGCGCTGGCCGACCACCGAGCCCTTACCGGGCAGCACCTGGAATACGTGCTCGGGAAGGCCGGCTTCGAGCGCCAGCTCGCCGATCCGGATCGCGGTCAGCGGAGTCATCTCCGCTGGCTTCGCGAGGACGGCATTTCCGGCCGCGAGGGCCGGCGCCAAGCCCCAGGACAGGATCGGCATCGGGAAGTTCCACGGCACGATCAGGCCGACCACGCCAAGCGGCTCGGCGAAGGTGACGTTGAGTCCGCCTGCCACTGGTATTTGCTTGCCGAACTGCCGCTCGGGTGCGGCCGCGTAATACTGCAGGACGTCCCGCAGCTGACCGGCCTCCCACCGAGCCGAGCTCACGGGATGCCCCGAGTTCGCCACCTCAAGCTGAGCGAGCTCTTCGGCATGCGCGTCAACCTGGGCGGCGAACGCGCGCAGGAGGCCGGCCCGATCACCGGGCGATACCAAACGCCAGGAGCGCTGTGCGATCTCGGCGCGGGCGATCGCGGCGTCGGTCTCCTCGGCCGACGTACCGGGGACCGTCCGCACCGGCTGCTCCGTGGCCGGGTTCAGGATCGTGTAAGTACTCATCGTTCTCACAACCGTTCAAAGCAGCGGCGTAGTTCCCAGTCGGTAACGGCGGCGTCGAACGCCGCCAGTTCGACCCGGGCGTAGTTGGTGTAATGGCTCACGACATCGCCGCCGAACGCCTGTTTGGCTAGGGCGCTGTTCTCCCAGAGTTCGAGCGCGTCGCGCAGCGTGTGCGGTACCTTCGGCCCCTCGTCGATGTAGGCGTTGCCGCCGAATGCTTCCTCGAGCGGAAGCTCGGTGTCGATGCCGTGCAGACCGGCCGCTATCATCCCAGCGATCGCGAGGTAGGGGTTCACGTCGCCGCCAGGCGTCCGGTTCTCCACCCGGAGGGACTGACCATGCCCAACCAGGCGCAGCGCGCACGTCCTGTTGTCCACCCCCCAGCGGACCGCGGTCGGGGCGAAGCTGCCCGGCACGTATCGCTTGTAGGAATTGATATTCGGGGCATAGAGCAGGGTCAATTCGCGCATCGCGGCGAGCTGGCCGGCCAGGAACCGCTGGCCGAGGGCGGACAGGCCGTGCGGCCCGTCGCCGGCCAGCACCGGCCGGCCTGACGTGTCCTGCTCGCGCAACGACAGGTGAATGTGGCACGAGTTGCCCTCGCGCAGGTTCGGCTTGGCCATGAAGGTCAGCGACATGCCCTGCTGCGCGGCGATCTCCTTGGCGCCGGTTTTGTAGATCGAATGGTTGTCGGACGTGGTGATCGCGTCGGCGTAACGGAACGCGATCTCGTGCTGGCCGAAATTGCACTCGCCCTTGGCTGACTCCACGTACATGCCAGCGCCGGTCATTCCGGTCGTGATCCCGCGCAGGAGGGGGTCGATCCTGGAGGTGCCCAGGATCGAGTAGTCGACGTTGTACTGGTTGGCCGGGGTCAGGTTCACATAGCCCTTGTCGGCGGCCTGCTCATAGGTGTCGCGATAGACGACAAATTCCAGCTCGGTGCCGGCCAGCGCGACCCAGCCACGTTCGGCCAGCCGTTCGACCTGCGCCTGCAGGATCTGGCGCGGCGAGGCGGTTACGGGAGCCCCATCCAGCCAGGTCAGGTCCGCGAGGAGGAGGGCGGTAGCGGGCAGCCACGGCAGCCGGCGCAGGGTCGTCAGGTCGGGCTTGAGCACGAAGTCGCCGTAACCGCGCTCCCAGGAGGACATCTCGTACCCGCCCACGGTGTTCATGTCCACATCCACCGCCAGCAGGTAGTTGCAGCCCTCCGCATAGTGCTCGGCCACCTCGTCGAGAAAGTACTCCGCCGACAGGCGCTTACCAGCCAGGCGGCCCTGCATGTCGGTGAAGGCGAGCGTGACCGTGTCGATCTCGGCCGCACCGGCGGCCGCACGCAGGTCGGACGGGCTGAGCATTCCCGGCCTCGGCATGCGGCCGCCGTGGCCGCGGCTGTCCGTCATGAACCGTCCTTATCGCGAGATCACGTCAGACCGACTCGAGCTCGTGCTCGATCGCGGCTAGTTCCTCGGCCGAGCCCTGCACCCTCGGCCCGGTGAACCAGTGCCTGGCCGACACCAGCCAGTAAATCCCGGCAAATCCGATGACGACCGCCACCGCGACCGGAGCGTAGTTGAAGCTCAGCCACGTGATCGGGCTCGCCTGCGGCAGCATGAACAGGATCGTGATGATGCCGACCCAGATCACTGCGGTCCAGCCCACGATGTAGCTCCACCTCCCGAGGTGCCAGGGCCCGCGCTGGAAGCTCTCACCCCGGCGCAGCCGCAGGAAGGTCGGCAGCACGTACGCGATGTACAGGCCGATCACGGCAATCGACGTCACCGCTGCGTAGGCCGTGTAGTTCTTCAGGTAGGGCAGGCCGAGGATGAAGGCACCGGCGGCGGCCAGCCAGATCGCGTTGGTGGGCGTCCGGGTCCGCTTGTTCACCCGGTGCCAGAACGCCGATCCCGGCACCGCGCCGTCGCGGGAGAACGCGTAGATCATCCGCGAGTTCGCCGTCACCGACGACATGCCGCAGAACAGCTGGGCGCCGATAGCGATCAGCAGCAGCAGCTTGCCGCCCGTGTTGCCGACCGCGTCGATGAAGATCTGGGCTGGCGGCACCGCCGTGGCCGACGTGCGCTCCGCCTCGTAGTTCTGGATCGCGAACGTGACGCCGATCAGCAGGATCCACCCGGCGAACAGCGACACCAGGATCGACATCACAATGCCGCGTGGGCCTGCCACAGCGGCGTTATGCGTCTCCTCGGTCATGTGCGCCGACGCGTCATACCCGGTGAAGGTGTACTGAGCGAGCAGCAGGCCGATCAGCACCACGTACAGTGAGCCGACGCCGAGCCCAGTGTCGTTGACGAAGTGACCGAACACCTGGCTGGCGGGCAGGTGGTGGGAGGGGACGAACGCCAGCACGCCGACGATGATCAGCACGCCGATGATGTGCCACCACACGCTTATGTCGTTCAGCAGCGCGACCAGGCGGATCCCGAACTGGTTCAGCAGCCCGTGCAGCAGCAGCACGCAGCCGTAAATCAGGATTGTCATCGCAGGTTTGGTCGACCAGCCCCACTGCAGCGCGCCGAACGCGTTGATGAAAAACGCCGCGCCGAAGTCGATGCCCGCGGTGACCGCGACCTGGCCGAGGAAGTTGAACCAGCCAGTGAACCAGGACCAGGCTGCCCCGTTTTTCTTGGCAACCTTGGCGGCCCAGTAGTACAGGCCGCCAGCGGTCGGGTAGCTGGAGCAGACCTCGGCCATGGCGAGCCCGACGAACAGCGTCATGATTCCGACGAACGGCCAGCCCCAGACGATGACGACCGGGCCGCCGGTGGCCATTCCGAACCCGTAAAGGGTCAGGCAGCCGGACAGGATCGAGATGATGGTGAACGAGACGGCGAAGTTGGAAAAGCCTGACATCCGCCGGCGAAGCTCCTGTGCGTAGCCGAGCTTGTGCAGCTCTTCTTCGTCGCTCAGGGCCGCAGAGGGTGCTTCATTGACTGACACAGCGCCTCCTAGGGGTGCGGGGTTCACGATGGGGTCTGGCGGTCCGGGAGAATTAATGGTCTAATAACAGACCAATTGAGGGTCTAGCTGGTGCGAATGTCAAGGGTTCGGACCAGAAAGATCACGTGAGTGCCACGGACTCCGGCACGCGGGTAAGGGGAGGCTCGCGTGCCGGTTCTAGCATGCACCCGTGTGCCGGTCGCATCAGTCTCCGTGCGTGACGGTCAGGTTCGACAGCAGAGGCGGTGTCGGTGGGCGTTGGCGGTGATCTGAGCGGAGTACTCCGCCCGGTCCGCGAGGGCAACGCGTTCGAGGAGACCGTCGAGCGGCTGCTGACCGTGATCAAGCTCGGACTGATCGGCCCGGGCGAGCGGTTCCCGCCCGAGCGCGAACTCGCCGCTCAGCTCGGGATCAGCCGCCTGACGCTGCGCGAAGCGATCCGTGAGCTCCAGCGGGCCGACTATGTCGAGTCCAGGCGGGGCAGGCTGGGCGGTACGTTCATCACCTACACCAGGCCCGCCCCGAACATGAGCGATCTGCCCAGGCTGGCGCAGGAGCGTGGCCAGAAGCTGGGCGACGCGCTCACGTTCCGCTACGCCGTGGAGACCGGGGCAGCCGACCTGCTAGCCCAACAGCTCGCGGGCGCCGCGGAGCCGGCGAGCCAGCGCGACGTACTGCTGGCCCGGCTGGCCGACGTCAATAACGCCGGGCCGGAGGACTACCGGCGGATGGATACGCTCTTCCATCTCGCGATCGCCGAGCTGACCGGCTCGAGCCTGCTCTCGACCGCTTGCGCGGAGGCGAGGATGCAGCTGAACGACCTGCTCAATGCCATCCCCGTGCTGAAGCTGAACATCGCCCACGCCGCCAGGCAGCACGCCGCGATCGTCGAAGCGATCCTGGCCGGGAACCCGGAGCGGGCCAGGGGCGCCGTGGCCGAGCATCTGGCCGGTACGGGCTCGTTGCTGCGCGGATTCCTCGGCTAACGCTCAGCGTCCGACATTCAGTGGATGATGGCAGGCGGCCAGGTGGCCGGCAGACGCCTGGTCGGTGCCGCTGTGGTCGATCAGCGGCGGCTCGACCTGCGAGCAGATTTCGGTGGCGTACTTGCACCGCGGGTGGAACCGACACCCTGATGGTGGCGCGATCGGGCTTGGTACGTCGCCCTCCAGCACGATCTGCTCCCGCTGGGCCGTGATCACCGGGTCGGGGATCGGCACGGCGGACAGCAGCGCCTCGGTGTACGGATGCACCGGCCGCTTGTACAGCGCTTCGGCCGGTGAGATCTCGACGATCTTTCCCAGGTACATGACCGCGATCCGGTCCGAGACGTGCCGGACCACGCCCAGGTCGTGAGCGATGAAGATGTAGGTGAGCCCGAGTTCGTCCTGCAGGTCATCGAGCAGGTTTATGACCTGGGCCCTGATCGAGACATCCAGCGCCGAGACCGGCTCGTCGGCGATGATCAGCTTGGGATGCAGGGCCAGCGCGCGTGCGACGCCGATCCGCTGACGCTGGCCACCGGAGAACTCGTGCGGGTAGCGGTTGACATGCTCGGGCGAGAGACCGACCAACTCGAGCAGCTCCCGCACCCGCTCCCTGATCTGCCGGCGGTTGGAGTCGCCGTGGATGCGCAGCGGGTCGGCGATGATCGTTCCCACTCGCTTGCGGGGGTTCAGCGACGCGTAGGGGTCCTGGAAGACCATCTGTACGTCACCGCGCATCGGCCGGAGCGCCCGCCTGGACAGCCGCGAGATGTCCTTGCCATCGAACATGACCGTCCCGCCGGTCAGTTCCAGGAGCCTGATGATGCAGCGGCCAAGGGTGGATTTGCCGCAGCCCGACTCGCCGACCAGGCCGAGCGTCTCGCCGGTCCTCAGCTCGATACTGACGTCGTCCACCGCGTGCACCCGGCCGACCTCGCGCTGGAACACGATCCCGCGCTTAATCGGGAAGTACTTCTTCAGGTGCTCGACCCGCAGCAGCACCTCGCTCGGCGGGTTGAACGTCTCGTCAGGCCGACTGCTCATTGGTCCCCTCGACCAGCTCAGGATGAATCGTGCGGTCCCTTCTGTTTCGCTTGATCGTCGGGTCGAGATGACACGCGTCGGTGTGATCGAAGGCCGCCCGCGGAGCGAGCTCAGGAACCTGGTCGCACATCTCGAACCGCTGCGGGCAGCGAGGCCCGAATGCGCAGCCGGGCGGGAGATTGATCAGTGACGGCGGCAGCCCGCGGATGGTGGTCAGCCGCCGGGGCTTGGGCCGGTCGATCCTCGCGATCGAGCCGAGCAGACCCCAGGTATAGGGGTGCTCGGCATCGTAGAAGACGTCGTGCTTGCTGCCCATCTCGACGATGCGCCCGGCGTACATGACCGCTACCCGGTCGGCAACGTCGGCGACCACGCCCATGTCATGAGTGATGAGCACGACCGCGGAGCCGAACTCGTCCTTCAGCTTCCTGATGAGCTCGAGAATCTGCGCCTGGATCGTCACATCGAGCGCGGTCGTAGGTTCGTCGGCGATCAGCAGGCTGGGGCTGCAGGACAGCGCCATCGCGATCATCACCCGCTGGCGCATGCCGCCTGAGAACTGGTGCGGGAAGTCATCGACCCGCTCGGCCGGATGCGGGATGCCTACCGCCTGGAGCAGCTCGATCGCCCGCGCGCGGGCTGCCTGCTTGGACACCCGCTCGTGCGCCCTGATCTGCTCGCTGATCTGCCAGCCAACCCGGTAAACGGGATTGAGTGAGGTCATCGGGTCCTGGAAGATCATGGCGATTTCCGAGCCACGTACCTGGCGCAGCTCGGCCTGGTTCAGCGACATCAGGTCGCGGCCCTTGTAGATCACCTCGCCCTCGAACGTGGCGTTCGGATCGATGATCAGCCGCATCACCGACATCATCGTCACGCTCTTGCCGGAGCCCGACTCCCCGACGATGCCGAGCGTCTCGCCCTCCGACACCGTGAACGACACGCCGTCGACCGCGCGGACCACCCCGTCCTCCGTGCGGAAGCTCACCTTGAGGTTTCTGACCTCGAGCAGCTGCTCAGCCATTACGCGGGCCGAACTCTCGGATCGAGCCCGGCATACGCGATATCCACCAGCGTATTCGCCAGCACGATGAAGAAAGCACCATAGATAACGGTCGCCATGATGACCGGGAGGTCGAGGTTGGTCAGCGACTGGTAGGTCAGGAACCCCACCCCGTGGATGGCGAATACGACCTCGGTCAGCAGCGCTCCTCCGCCTACCAGGACGCCGAAGTCGAGGCCGAACAGGCTGACGAAGGTGATCATCGAGTTCCGCAGCGTGTGCCGGAACAGCACCCGCCGCTCGGTCAGGCCCTTGGCCCTGGCCGTCCTGATGTAGTCCTCATTCTGGATCTCGAGCAGGTTCGCCCGCAGCACCCGTGCGTAGAAGCCGATGTACAGAATCGAGAGCGTGATCCAGGGAAAGATCAGGCCCTTGAACCACAGAACCGGACTCTGCGTGAACGGCGTGTAGCCAAGCGGCGGTACCCAGCTGAACAGGAACGTGTGGTGCAGCCTGCTCTGCGTGACCAGGTTCACCACCTCGCCGAGCCAGAAGACGGGCATGGATATCCCGATCAGCGCGATGATCATGAGGATCGGGTCGAGCACCGTGCCCCGCAACACCGCGGCCGCCACGCCCATCAGGATCGCCATGACCACCCAGATGATCGCGGCGCCGAAGACCAGGGAGAGCGTCGCCGGAGCAGCGGCGCCGATCTCGGGGATCACCTTCGTGCCCTGGTTCGAATAGGAAACCAGGTCATGGGTGATGAAGATCTTCTTCATCATCAGCCCGTACTGGACCGGGAACGGCCGGTCGAGCCCGAACTGGTGCCGGATCTCGGCCATCACCTTCGGGCTCGGGTTCCGGCCCGCTATCGCCCTGGCGGGGTCGACGCCGGGCGTCTTGAAGAAAATCACGAAGACCAGGACGCTGATCGTGAAGAGCACGAGCACGGTCCACAGCGTGCGCCGCACGATGAAGATGAGCATCAGCCCGCCTCCACCCGCAGCTTCGCACGGGGATCCAGAGCATCCCTGACGCCGTCGCCGAGCACGTTGAGCGACAGCACGGTCAGCACGATCATGATGCCGGGCGCGATGGCGACCCAGGGCCTGGTGTACAGCAGGTCGCTGCCGTCGCTGATGATGGTGCCCCAGCTGGCATTCGGTGGCTGGACGCCGATCGACAGGAAAGACAGCGCCGACTCGGTCAGGATCGTCGTGGCGATCATGAGCGGGAGCAGAACAATGACGACCGAAACGACGTTCGGAAGGATGTCAGAGAAGATCAGGCGCAGGTCGGAGGCACCCTGGGCGATGCCGGCCTGGACGAACTCCTTCTCGGAGACCGAGAGCACGTGGCCGCGAATCGGCCGGTAGACATACGGCAGGTAAATGAAGGCGATGATCAGCGTGGGCAGCCACAAGCTCGTCGCTACCAGGTGAAACGGACCGATGGACAGGCCACTTGACTCGGTCAGCAGCACGGTCGAGATGGATATCGCCAGCAGGAAGACCGGGAACGCCCAGATCACGTCCATAAGCCGGGACAGCACCGCGTCCACGAGGCCGCCGAAATAGCCGGCGATCAGCGCGATCACCGTCGCGATCACGCAGCAGATAACAGCCGAGCCGATGCCGATCTCCAGCGAGCTGCGGCCGCCGTACAGCAAGCGGGCCATGACATCGCGGCCCTGCTGATCCGCACCGAGGAAGTAATGGCTGATGTCCCAGGTCGGACCGATCGGGGTCTCGCCAAGCTTCAGGATCCCGCCGCCCTGCTGCATCAGTGGCACGCGATGCCCATTAATCACCGTCGTGCCGTTCAGATTGTTCGCAAAGGGGTTCACCCTCGCGACGTCATGCGCGTACAGCGGCGCCACGAGGCTGACCGTGATGATCAGCAGGAACAGCACGAGCGCCGCCATGGCGATCCTGTTGCGCCACAGGCGGCGCCAGGCCAGCGCCCACGGGCTGCGCCCGCTGATCTCCGGCGGCAGGTCGGGTGTCGTCTGCGCCGGAGGTTCAGCGGACTCGGTGAGCGCTATCGCCATCAGCGGCCGCCCGGGCGGCCGCTGATGGCGACGGTAGCTACTTCAGCCACTGCTGGTCGATCAGGATGTACCACTGCGGGTTCCACTCGTAACCGTGTACGCGCTTGGACAGGAAATCAATCTGCTTGGGGTTGTACAGGTCGACCCACGGCGCCTGGTCGGTCACCGCGTGATCGACCTGCGCCCAGATGCCGTTGGCGGCTGACGGGTTGGTGACCCCGAGGTTCTCCGCCTTTGTCATCTGCGCCTGGATCGAGTTATCGCAGAACGCGGCGATGTTCGGGCTGGCGTCGCTTCCCGGGTGGATGCTGCCGCACCCGGTCAGGACGTTGAGGAAGTCGGACGGTGCCGGGTAGTCCTGGTACCAGGCTGACCAGGCGATGTTCCACTTCTTCGAGTTATTGGAGTTCTGCACGAACGGGTACTGGATGGTGCCGGACAGTGCCTGGAGCGAGGCCTTGTAGCCGATCTTGTTCAGATCGGACACCATCTGCTCTCCGAGTGCCTTGTCCGGAATATCGGTATTGACCACGACCTTCATGCCGGCCGTGCCGGACGCCTTCACCAGCGCCTTGGCCTTGACCAGGTCGGGACCTGTCCACTTGGTGTGGTCCGATCCTGCGGTGTAAGGACAGTACGGCTTGTAGCCGGGGAAGTTCGGCGGCAGGATCTGGCAGGTCGGGACGGCCAGGGATGGCCCACCACCGATCTTGACGTAGGCGTTCCGGTCGGCGGCGAAGTTGACCGCCTGGCGGGCCTTCAGGTTGTTGAACGGCGGTTGCCTGGTGTTGAACGCGAAGTACCAGTCGGCCGTCAGCGAGTTCACGTGCACCTGGTTGGCGAATTGCTGGCCGTTCAGCTCATTCAGCCGGTCCGCGGGAATCACGTCGCCGTCGAACACTTCGTCAGCCGAGCCGTTCTCGACGGCCGTGACCTCGTCGGATACCGTTTGCCCGTACTTCTCGATGATCTTGTCCGGATAGCCGGCCGGCTGCGCCTGCGCGTTCCAGACGTGGAAGTACTTGTTACGGACCAGCACCGCCTGGGTGTTCGGGTTGTACGACTGCCACAGGTACGGCCCGGTGCCCGGCGGCACGTTGTTGCCGGTGAGTTTGGAGGATGTGCTGGCCGGCACGACGTACGCGAACGGCAGTGCCAGCTTGTCGAGGAACTCGGGATCTGGGGCGGTGAGGTGGATGGTCAGAGTGTAATTCTGATCGTCGGCGACGACACCGCTGCTGAGGTCGCAGCCCTTGGTGCTGCACTTGGAGGCGCCGACAATGCCGGCGTAGAACGACGTAGGCCCAGGCACCGTGAACTGGCGCTCGAATGTCTTAACGAAGTCGCTGGGCTTCATGACCTGACCGTTGGAGAACTTGATTCCCTTCCTGATGTGGAACAGGTACGTCTTGCCGCCATCGGTCGGCGTCGGAATCGCGGTAGCCAGGTCAGGCACGATCTTCGTGCCGGCCGTGCCGCCGACCCGAAGGAACTGGACCAGACCGTCGTGGGTATCGATCAGCAGCTGCCACTGTTCGAGTGTGTAGTTCTGCGCCGGGTCGGCCACGCCGAAGGCGGAGTTGGCGAGGATCGTGTAGGTCCCGCCCTTCTGCGCCCCCGTGGCCGAACTGGAGGACGACGATGATGAGGAGCCCGAACTGCCGCCGCAGCCCGCGGCGCCCACCAGCGCGGCGATGGCTACAGCGGTGCTCCATGTGTACAGCTTGCGCCCCCGGAGCGGGGACCTGACCGCACGTGACACCTCGGCGCCTCCTTACCGGCTCTCATACCGGCTCTTTACGTTGCGCAAAACGTACTTGACCGTTCAAGCTCCCGGAAGAAGCAGGAGATAACGCTTTGGCAGCAAAAAAGTGCAGGATCTCTCATTTATCCGGCGGCACCTCCCGGCGGAAGCCTCCGGACGGCCCGCGTGAACGCGGCCGACGCCGCACCGGGCCCCGGCGAGATCGA
>Ga0070706_100006122_pt1 | contig 11381 bp, 9 predicted proteins | sample KBSK5501metaG_FD_65476 | JGI IMG/M metagenome (GOLD analysis project Ga0070706, IMG submission 65476) | Corn, switchgrass and miscanthus rhizosphere microbial communities from Kellogg Biological Station, Michigan, USA - KBS K5-50-1 metaG | ecosystem: Host-associated > Plants > Roots >...
GAGCTGCAGGACTTTGAAGGTGCTCGCAAATATGACGAGCAGGGAATTGAAGTCTCACGTCAACATCACGTGCTTGAAGCAGAAGCTAACTCGTGGATAAACCTCGGCATCGATTACACGCACGCGGGTAACGGTGAAAAAACAGTATCGGCCTTTCACGAGGTGCAAGACATATTTGCGCGCGACGCGTGGTTTCGCTGGCGCTATAACATTCGCTTGCAGGCCGCGACCGCTGAGCATTGGCTGAAGCAGGGAGATCTGGAAAAGGCCAGCGAGTTTGCACTGCGACTGCTGGAGACCGCGACCGAGTATGAGGCACACAAATACATCGGCGTCGCTTACAAGCTGATGGCCCAGGTGGAGATCGCTAGAGGAAACATGGCTGAGGCGCAGAAGCAATTCGCTGCTACCCTGGAAGAGTTGCGAAAGTATCCCGCACCGCTCGTCGCCTGGAAAACTTATGCGGAACTGGGTCGACTTAAGTTGCGGTCGGGTGATTCTTCTTCGGCGCACGAAGCGTTTGCGCAAGCGGCGCAAATCGTCAACTCAATAACCGCCAGCATCAGCGATGAGAGTTTGCGAACTACATTCATCGATTCTCCCGCCGTAAAAGAAGTCGTTAGTGAAGCGGCGAAGAGCGCGACTGGTTAAGTCTCCTAATCTCACTTTATGACTTGAAAGTTAGTCACAGGATGTATTTCCCACGCGGTTGCGCGCCAGTTGCCGGCAGTTGAGGGAGCGGTATTCTCCGCTTCCGCAGCATGGCTTGCGTCGAAGAAGAGCCAGCCTTCAAACGAAACCCAGTGGCCCAACAGTTGTCTTTTCAGGGTTTCTTCTGACCAGTCTTGACCCTGGCGCCTGGCTGCCGTCTCTATCCTGGGAGTTATCTCTAAAACTACCTGCTCGCGCGCGGAATCATCGGGCCGCAGCGCCAAATTGATATGCGTATCGCGGTTGCATGGTATGTAACAATTGGCCCATTCGACACCACCTTTTCCAATTGAAACGACAAAACCCTCAACTCTGGCAGCTCGCGCTGAAGACCATCGTGCCCGGTCGTCTCCAGTTTGCAACATATTGTAGAGGGTGACGCGATCATCAAAATCTGTTTGCTGTGGCTGGGTGGTGCGATTCTTTAAACGATGGAAGTCACGCCGTTGTTGTGAGAATGCGATACCGGCTGCGGGACAGTTGCGTTTGAGCAGCACCACAGCAGTTAAACCGATTACGATCAGTAAGAGGACGAGAATGAATTTTCGCGGCACTGTCATTCTGAAATCCGAGCGCCCTTAAATGTTCCCCCAGCACTGGACCACTGAAGTGATGAAGAGTTACTCCGGGCAGGCGGCGCCGTTGCTCGCCCAATCCTGAAACTTCGCCGCAAACTCTTGATGGCTGATCGGTGGGGGTGTGCGGCCTTCTCCTGGATTCCATCCCCACATAACGAGCTTGTCTGCGGTCACATGCTCGATGATCTGCGTCACTGACTTGCCGTTGTTCTGCTTAGGATCTTTGATTTGCTGACAGATCTGACCGGGAGTTTTTCCTTCCCAGATCATTGGCATGTTTGCCGGCGGTAGATGCCAGTTAGGCGCTCCCGGCGGCATGTTCAATCCGGCAACGTTCTGTTCCTGATGACAGGCGCCGCACTTCTGGCTGTACTTACCATGCCCATCAAGTCCGCGTCTGACGTTTTGAGTGTGGATGTGATTGTCATCGCCTTGACGAGGGAAGTCTCCCATCGCGTGGCAGTTGAGACAACGCGGGTGTTTCAGCACGGGAATTATCGAGAGGAACGCCGCGCGCGCTTTTGCATCATCTTTTTGGACGACGGCCCGCGTGGAGATGGTGCTGGCGGCAAGGCCAGCCGCAACCAGCAACAAGATGAAACTGAGGAGTGTTAGTTGTGATTTTCTATGCCCCATAAGCAATCACCATTGTCAAGCTTCGCCAGGAAAAGATACTTTTGGCGAAGCATTTGAAGTTGTTCGACTCCTGGCCCGTGCGGTTCTGCCCTTCCTCCGCGGAAAGGCCTTTCGCTTCCCAATCCGGCCGCTTGGTCGTGCCCTAATTTGAAATTGTCTTAGTGCATTCTCCGTGTTCTCCGCGCCTCCGTGGTGATAAAAGTGCCGAAAACAATTTCACCACGGAGTACACGGAGAACCCACTGGGACGTGAAATTAGAACACGACCGGCCGCTTTGACCCGAAGCTGTGTCTCGTCCGTGACGACTTACCCTAATTCCACTCGACCAATCGGCAATCGCCTGATACGTTTTCCCGTCGCTGCAAAAATCGCATTTGCCACTGCCGGTGCGACGGGTGGGACGCCCGGCTCGCCCACTCCTGTCGGCGCTTCGTTACTCGTCACAATGTGGACCTCAATTTCCGGCGCCTCGTTTATCCGCAGCATCGGGTAGTCGTGAAAGTTTCGCTGTTGAACGCGGCCACCTTCGAGCGTGATCGCGTCTTTCAACGCCGCTGTCAAACCAAACACGATGCCACCCTCCATCTGCGCTTTCACCGAGTCGGGATTGATTACGCGCCCGCAGTCGACCGCACAGACCACGCGGTGAACATGCGGCATCCCATCCTTATCCACCGAGACTTCAGCGACTTGGCCGACGTAGCTATCGAACGAGAAGTGTGTTGCGATGCCGCGGCCCCGACCTGCCGGCAAGGGCTTGCCCCAGTTTCCTTTCTCAGCAACGAGATCCAGCACGCCACGCATGCGTGGCTGATTTGCCAGTAGTGTGCGACGCAATTCGTAAGGATCTTTGCCCCCGGCGTGTGCCACCTCATCAAAAAAAGCTTCAACGGCAAAACCGTTGTGCGAATGACCGACTGAACGCCACCACAAAACCGGCACGCCAATCTTTGGTGTGTGCAGATCGACTTGCAGGTTGGGAATGCCGTAGAGCAGATCGGCAGCGCCTTCGACTGATGCGTCGTCGATGCCGTTCTTGATGAACGCTTCAAACGCTGTCCCTTGCATGATCGATTGGCCCACTATGGTGTGGGTCCAAGCCACCGGATTCCCTCCAGCATCGACACCGGCAACCATGCGGTCGTACCACATTGGACGATAATAGCCGCCATGCATGTCGTCTTCCCGCGTCCAAACAACTTTCACCGGCACCTTCGCTGCTTTAGCAACGTGGACTGCCTCTACGATGAAGTCTGACGCCGGATTAGCGCGCCGACCAAAGCCACCGCCAAGCATTGTGGTGTGTATCTTCACCTGTGCGGGTTTAAGACCAGCAACAGAGGCAGCGGCAGCAGCGTCAATAGTTTGAAACTGCGTGCCGCTCCAGATCTCACAGGAGTCGGCGCGCAAGTCGACCACGCAATTCAGTGGTTCCATCGTGGCGTGGGCCAGGTAGGGAACCTCGAACTCGGCGGTTACAGTTTTTGCCGCTCCCGCTAGTGCTTTTGCAGGATCACCGATTTTTTTTGCGACTAGACCCGGCGATTGTGCAAGTTTGGAGTATTGCTCCCGCATTCCCACGCTTGACAGAGATGCATTTGGGCCATCGTCCCATTTGACTTCCAACTTATCGCGACCGAGCTTCGCGGGCCAGAAGCCACTAGCAATCACGGCGACGCCGGAAGGTACCTGTACGACGTCTTTGACGCCGGGCACGGCGCGCGCCTTATCTGCATTGAAGCTCACAACCTTGCCGCCAAACACCGGAGCTCTTGCGACGACAGCCGTGAACATTCCCGGAATCTGAACATCGAGACCGAACTGCGCCGAGCCGTTGATCTTCGAGGGAGTATCAAGTCGGCGTGTCGGTTTGCCGATCAGCTTGTAGTCCTTCGGATCCTTGAGCGGAACATCTTTCGGTGGCTCGATCCCGGCGGCGGTTTCCGCAAGTGAACCGAACGAAGCGCGGCGTCCACTCGCCGCATGGATTACAAAACTGTTTTCGGCTTTCAGGCTCTGTGGGTCCACGTTCCAATTTTTCGCGGCCGCCGAGATAAGCATGACGCGAGCAGTTGCGCCGGCTTTGCGGAAGCGTTCCCATTCAGACGCGGTGCTTGTGCTGCCGCCCGTCATCTGAATTTTGAACACAGGATGAGCATACGCCGGATCGACGGGTGCCGGTTCGAAGCGCACCTTTGACCAATCAGCTTCAAGTTCTTCAGCAGCGAGCATCGGCAGGGAAGTGTAAACACCCTGGCCCATCTCTGATTTGTTTACGATGACCGTGATGATGTCGTCAGTCCCAATACGAATGAAGGCATTCGGTGCAAACGGTGCGGCAGGCGCCGTTGTCGTGCCAGCATTGCTTTCTCCGGAGGCGAGCGCAAGCTCAGGCAGATACAAACTGATCAACAGGCCACCGCCAACCGCTACTCCAGTTTTCAAAAAATCACGTCTGTTAATTTCATGCCTTACCACGGCTGGCGCGCTCATTCCGCCCTCCCTTCGTTCCTGCCGCCCTTGATCTCGGCCGCACGATGAATGGCCCGGCGGATACGCGGATAGGTTCCGCACCGGCAGATATTGCCTGTCATTGCTTCATCGATATCTGTGTCAGTAGGCGCGGAATTCTCCGCCAGCAACACGGCGGCGCTCATGATCTGTCCCGATTGGCAATAGCCGCACTGTGGCACGTCGATTTCGATCCAGGCCTTTTGGAGTGGATGACTTAGATCTGTTGATAGTCCCTCGATAGTCGTGATCTCTTTGCCGGTGGCGTCCGCCACGCGCTTGACACACGAGCGGATCGCTTCCCCGTTGAGATGAACGGTGCAAGCGCCACACTGAGCCATGCCGCAGCCGTATTTCGTTCCAGTCAAACCTAGTGACTCGCGCAACACCCAGAGCAGAGGCGTAGCTGGGTCCACGTCGACGTTGAGTTGTTTGCCATTAACTTTGAGAGTAATCACCACCCGACTCCTTTGTAGTGCGTTCGGCGGTCTTCTGCGGTCTTCTTCTGGTTCCTGGGGGATTATTTTTGACGTATCTTAATCCGATTCCGGAGCAAGTCAATTGTTTTTGCGCAACACGTAAATCCGCAGATTTCGCATCGTGGATATGTCCGGTATGCTTTTTTAGCTTGTCGTTGACTCTTGAAGAAGGCTCCGTTTCAGGTAACGACAAGCCAAAGCATATCGGACATATCCTTGCCTGCGTAATCGGTGGATGTTCCCCGCGTCTGCTATGATGCTATCGCAGCGAATGAACAAATCTGAATTTACATTGAAGTCCCGCTTCAGAAAGCGCTTTCTGATATTCCTTCTCCTGGCCGGATTCGTCTGCTCTTTGAACGTCGGTGTTTATTGCGCGGCTGGTAATAGTGACTCCAACCGCAGATCTGGATCACTGGCGATTCATACTGGTGCAACCTCAGTCCGTAACTATGCATTGACGAATGCGCCCCATTCGCTGACGGAAAACAACTTCACAAAACCAAAGCCGGTCAAGCAGCGCGCGCAGCCCGTCGCTCTGCCAGAAGGGTCTAGCAGACTAAACAGAAGAACGCACCGCACACCGTTTGCTGGCGAAGTTCTGTTCAGTAAACTCTCTTCGTGCTGCTCCCAGCCTCAGGGCCGCGCACCGCCGCTCTTCGCCTAACCCTAAAACAAAACCAATAAGTCAAACTTAGAGACCCACGACATGTGGGGAATGGATCTCCACATGTCTTGACGGTTCCACACGTAGATTCTGATCGTGATGGAACGTAAGGAGACTCTTATGAGTTCGGAAATTATTGTGGTGGTAGTAATCGTTGCTCTGGCGATCGGCGGTGTCGTTTATTTAGAAAGACATTCTCGCCGAGATAAGGAAGTCGAAAAGAGTGATGAGTAGCAAGATTGGCGATTGTCGATTGCCAATTGCCGATTGGTGTTGCGAGACGGTGTGAGAACACAGACTGATGCCACGGGCTTGCGCCGTGGAGACTCACGCTCGCGGCTACAAGAGAACGTCAGAAAGGTTCGCGGAAGCCAGGGCCTTGCGCCTTGGAGAGTCACGCTCGCGGCTACAAAAATAACGTCAGGAGGGTTTGCAGATGCCACGGCCTTGCGCCGTGGAGTCTCACGCTCACAGCTACAAGAAAGTCAGAAGGGTTTGCGGATGCCACGGCGCGAGGCCGTGGCATCGCAGGAGAGTTGTGCAGCTTCTCTGTAGCGGCGAGCATGAGACTCCACGGCGCAAGGCCGTGGCATCGCAGGAGAGTTGTGCAGCTTCTCTGTAGCGGCGAGCGTGAGACTCCACGGCGCGAGGCCGTGGCATCAGTCTCATTATTCACATGTCACGCCGTAGATGCATTTCAGAGGGGGGAGTAAGGCAATGAAACGAATCACACGCGCAGCACTCAATACGACACTCGTAGTATTAGGCATCCTTTCAGCAGGATTCGGATTGAAAGGATTTCTTCTTTCAAGCCGTTTCATTGATGGTGGCGTGACGGGCATCTCGATGTTGCTTGCAGATGTGCTCGGATGGCCGCTGTCGATTCTGATCCTTGTGATCAATCTTCCCTTTATTGCGCTTGGTTACCGGCAGATCGGCCGGGCGTTCGCCATCAAAAGCACGGTTGCCATCGCTGGTCTATCGGCCTGCCTCGCCTTCGTTAGATATCCCGACGTGACGCCTGACAAACTTCTGACGGCGGTCTTTGGCGGCTTCTTCATCGGCGCGGGGATTGGACTTGCCATTCGTGGAGGCGCAGTACTAGATGGCACCGAGATCGCCGCATTGCTTATCAGCAAAGGTAGTCATCTTCTGAAGGTAGGAGATGTCATCCTGCTGCTGAATATAGTCATCTTTTCCGCGGCAGCATTCACCCTAGGCATTGAGTCCGCACTCTATTCGATATTGACCTACTTTGCTGCGTCAAAGACGATCGACTTTTTGATTCATGGCGTCGAAGAATATACAGCCATCATCATCATTTCCGATCGGAGTCAGGAGATCAAACAAAGGATCATTCGCGATCTGGGACGTGGCGTAACTGTATATCAAGGCCGCGGCGGACTGAGCGATTCCGAACAGGACATCTTGCTCTGCGTAGTGACAAGATTGGAAATTGGCCGAGTCAAGGGCGTCGTAAACGAAGTTGATGGGGAAGCTTTTGTGGTCGTTCACGCACTGGCGGACGCGCAGGGCGGAGTGGTCAAGAGACGCGCTTTGCACGCCTAACTCTCGATTGCCCACTCAAACTCTGCACTGGGACCGCGGGCGGCTCGCCCGCAGTGAGCGCACAGCGCGAACAGAACGTCTGAAGTTGAGTGCTTGCGGGATCATCGCACCTTGCGGTGCTCAGAGCGGGCGAGCCGCCCGCGGTCCCAGTACAGAGCTTGAGTAATCAAATGCGAGTAGCTACTAAAAGTACATCAAAGAAACAAGTACAAAGACCAAAGGACCAAGTACAAAGCACAAAGCACAACTGACCTATTTCGTAATCACATTCCCTTCCGCATCGTACATCGTGACGTCCCCAAAGGGAGTCACCTGGTCTTTGACTTTGTCCCAGTCGCCGACGATTACAACCGCGGCGTGGTAGGTGTCGAAGTACTTTGCGGCGACGCGTTGAATATCGGCGGCAGTCAAGCCTTGTATCTTCGGACGAAAGTCAGTGATGAAATCTTTCGAGAGATCGTAGGTGTAGATCGTAGCTATGCGGCCTGCAAGACCAGACTGGCTTGCAAGCTCAACAGAGAAGTTTCCTGTGCTGTATTCCTTAGCAGCGTTCAGCTCTTCATCTGTAACCGGAAGCACTCGCATCCGATCAAGTTCATAGAGGATCTCCAGCAGGGTTGGTCCCGTAACTTCGTTGCGGACAAAAGCGCCGGCCACAAATGAGCCCGTCTTCAGTTGAGTATTTGAAGAGCTGAAGGGGGAATAAGTGTAGCCCTTGGCTTCACGAATGTTGCGCGTCAGACGCGAATAGAATGAGCCGCCGTAAATCGTGTTTGCCGTACGAATGGCGAAATAGTCATTGTCCTTGCGCGGAATGCTGACATTGCCGATATAAATCCCTGATTGAATTGAACCCGGGCGATTTACAAAATAGATTTGTCGCTTATCGCGTACCGGCACCGGCGGATTCTCTTCGGCTGGCACACTGCCACTCTTCCAACTGCCAAAAGCCTTTTCAATCTCCGCGAAGGTTTTGTCAGGATCGATGTCGCCGACAACGATCAGATGGGAAGTGTTCGGGATATAGTATGTCGCGACGAAGCCACGCAGATCCGTGCGCGTTAACGCACTGATCGACTTCTCGTCGGGAACAACAAAGCTGTAGGGGTGATTGCCGAAGATGGCTTTCTGAAAGCGCTCATTGACTAGAAAATTCGGGTCAGCGCGGCCGGCGCGTATCTGTTGAATTGTATTGTCCTGCGCAAGTTTCAGTTCATTTTCAGGAAATGCCGGATGCTGTGTGACGTCGCTCATTAGATCAAACAGACGCGTCGAAAATTCGGAGAGCGCGGTAGCGCTCATGTTTGTGGAGTCCGCATCGCTCGCTAATGAGAGTGAACCGCCAATCGACCGGAGCTCTTCTTTGATTTGCTTGCTGGTGCGCGTGTCGGTGCCTTCGTTAGCAACTGTGGCGGCAATCTGCGCAATACCCGGATGCTTCGCGCGATCCGTCGCGTTGGTGGCCGAGCGGAAAGTCAAAATCGCGGTGACTTTGGGCACATTGGGTAAAGGAGCCAGAACTACTGTCAGCCCATTGCTGAGTTTTTTCTCCGTGAGCTTTGGCAGATTCAGTGGTCTGGCCGCGCCGGGAGGCGGTGGAGTTTTCTGTTGGGCAATCGCAGTCGAAAGCAACAAAACTAACGCGCCGATAGAAAGTAACGGTTTCATATAGATGCCTTTCAAGTTTCGCAAATCTGGGCCTTTGGACTCTGGTCTTACGCCTTTGGTTTTGTCTGACTTCGGATGTGTTATCTCGACTGCCAAGAGAACAAAGACCCAGGTCCAAAGTCCTAAGACCATTACTCTCCAGTTTTGGGCGCCGGCTTCGCTTCTGGAACGCGGACGATCACAGTGCGATTAGTCGCCAACAGGTATTTCGCCGCGGCTGTCTTTACCTGCGCGGCCGTTACGTCTTGAAATGGAGTCAGCAGCGAATTGATCTGACTCGGATCATCGCGAAACAGTGCTAAAGACGAGAGTAAATGGGTCTTGCCAAAACTCGATTCAAGCTGACTGTAGAAGTTTGAGCGATAGCGCACCTTTGCGTCCGCCAGTTCTTTCTCAGTCACGCCCTTCGCTGCGACGTCGGCTATCACTGCGTCCATCTGCGCGAGAATCTCATCGGCCGTGTGTCCTGGTTTATATGTGGTGCGCGTGGTCATGATCATGGGACCGTTGTAGTCAAACTCATTGCCGAAGTAGTTCAACCCGCCGGTGAGATCGAGGCTCAACTCCTTCTCCTTAACCAGGCGTTGATACCATCGCGAGCTATCGTCACCCTGAAGAATTTGAACGAGCAAAGCCATTGCAGGAAAGTCGGGAGAGTTCTGAGCCGGAATGTGATAGCCGGTGGCCAGCGCCGGTAAATTCGCAAGCTTGTCGGTCTGTGAAACGCGTTTCTCTTTCGTTTGCGGCGGTTCAGTCAAATCGGGCCGAGGCGGCACGGGCTGAGCGGGAATCCCGGCGAAATGTTTTGCAACCATCTTTTTTACATCGTCGACGTCAACGTCGCCAACAACAGTTAGCACTGCGTTGTTAGGTGCGTAATACGTCTTGAAGAAATTCCGCACGTCGTCGATCGTGGCGGCATTTACCTCTGCGAGATCGCCGTAACCATTGTGGGCGTTGTTCCAGTTCGTGAAGGAGTTCTCCCACAAGTCGATCCATTCAAAGAATTGGTAGGGCTGGTTCAAGACGTTGACGCGAATCTCCTCGCTGACGACGTTTTGCTGGTTCTTCAGATTCTCTTCGCTGATATCGAGCGAACGCATGCGGTCCGATTCCAACCACAACCCCATCTCCACCCGATTGCTCGGCAGCGTCTCGAAATAGTTGGTGTAATCGAAATCGGTATGACCGTTCAGGCTGCCTCCATTTGCCTCCACGTATTTCGCATGCTCAAACTTTTTCACGTTTGCCGAACCCTGAAACATCATATGTTCGAAGAGGTGAGCAAAGCCCGTCCGGCCTTTCGGCTCGACACGGAAGCCAACGTTGTAATAAACCCCAACAGTCACGACGGGCGCCAGATGGTCCTCTGAGATGACAACCTTCAGACCGTTGGGCAGCTTGTAGTAGACGACCGGAACGTTTATGGGTTTGGCTTGCGTGGTCGAAAGACTGACAGCCAGCACCATAAATCCCGCGAGAACCGCTATTATTGATCGTTGCATTGGGTTTCTAAGACCTCACTTTGAAACAGTGCTATGAAGGGCCCGTTCTCGTTACTTCAAGAACAAGCAATGGAAAGCAATCTAAATCCAAAAAAACAGATTGAGCTACGCAGAAATGGATGAGAAGCCTGGTCTAAGATTGCGGGCAAGTCTCACCCGTGTTGAGTCAGTATTACGCACACTTTGGTTGGAAGGTTTCGCGCCTTCTGAAAGAACATCAAGAAAAGATCCTCATAACAGTGAGGACAGAGAGGGAAGGGGGTTGTCGGGAAAAAGTGGGTAGTGTCCCTTTCATGCTCTCTGCATTCTCCGTGCTCTCCGTGACTCTGTGGTGAGGTTTTTTTTCGCAGTTTTATCACCACGGAGACACGGAGAACACGGAGAGTTTACGCTAGAAAATCTCAACTTAGGACACCACCAAAAAGTGAGCCGAGTTGTGAGTCGACTGGGAATTGTGGGAACGCTTAGCTACAATGCCAGCCACATTCTGACGTCCTGGAATCGAGTTTATTTGAGAGGCAATTGCTAATCTGAGGAAAACCATGGTGTGGCAAGACGGGATTCGGTTTTTGATCGTGGGCGGTTTAGTTTTGTTACTTGTTACCCCAACTCTGGGCAAACGCAGAAAGCAGCGCATTGCCGGCGGCCAATGGGGCGGTCAACATATCCGGATGGACGTGGGTGCCACCTCCGCAACCATTGAATACGACTGTGCCAACGGCAGCATTACCGGACCGCTAATCCTGGATAGCAAGGGTCATTTCAGCTGGCGCGGTACTCATGTGGCCGAGCATGGCGGACCCGTTCGTTCTGACGAAACTGCCAACCAGCATCCGGCCACCTACACTGGGTCGATCAAAGACAATACAATGACGCTCACAGTGAAGCTGACTGACACGAATCAAACGATCGGAACGTTTTCTTTGACACATGGCCGCGCGGGACGAGTCTTCAAGTGCATGTGACAGCAACAATGGTTTATCTGGTCCACAGTGTCGAAAAGGAGCATGGCCTAACATGCAGGGTGCGGTAGCCCGAAGGTTTTTGATACGCGGC
>Ga0070706_100006123_pt1 | contig 11380 bp, 10 predicted proteins | sample KBSK5501metaG_FD_65476 | JGI IMG/M metagenome (GOLD analysis project Ga0070706, IMG submission 65476) | Corn, switchgrass and miscanthus rhizosphere microbial communities from Kellogg Biological Station, Michigan, USA - KBS K5-50-1 metaG | ecosystem: Host-associated > Plants > Roots >...
CGCGCGCGGTTCCCCGGGGCGGATTTGATCGTCGTCGACGCCTTCCCGTCGGCGGCCGCGAAGATGACGCTGGGCCGCAGCTCATACGCAGTTATCGTGACTCGCGGGCACAAAAGCGACGGTGAGGCGCTCGCGGCGACGCTGGGGAAGGGCCTGCGCTTTGTGGGATTGCTTGGGAGCAAGCCCAAGGTCGTTCACATCTTCGCAGCGCTTCGGGAGAGCGGAGTTGGCGCCGAGGAGCTCGCGAAGGTTCGGGCCCCGCTGGGACTCGCGATCGGCGCCCAGACCCCCGAGGAGATCGCGGTGAGCATCCTGGCCGAGATGGTCGCGGTGCGCCGCGGGATCGACCCTGCGCAGGCGAAGAGCCTCGGCATGCAACTTCCTGGCAGGCTTGGCATTACGTCGCAGGGCCCGAAGCTTCCGCTTGATGTAAAGCGTTAACTGTTGTAACTTAACTGCCCAAGGGCCCTGATGGAGGACCTTGTGCAGGCGATTTGTGTGTCCCTGCTCCTGGTTCCTGCGCCTTTGCGCGCGGGGACAAGGGCCGTGGCGACGCCTGTCGTCCTCGCGAGCGAGCATCGCAATGCCACCGAGTCCTTCCGCTTCCGCACGCCGTCCTCGTGGGTGGTGGAGACGATTCGGGAGGCTCCCGAGGTCATGGAGGCCCGGGGCGACAGCGTCCTCGTGCGGTTCCTCCATCGCGGTCAGGAGGTCGGCTACGACAGCCTTCACGCGGACTGCATGCTCGAGCGGCTGGCGGGGGCGTTGGACATGGCGCCCCAGGTCAAGTACGAGTACGACTTCGTCTCCTGGGCGAACGGCCCCGTGCGCGCCCTCGACTCGGCGTTCGCCGTGAACTACGACCAGCCCATCCTGGGCCACCGGCAGTGGCGCCAGCGCAACCTCACGGTGGTGGGGGACGGACAGTCGCTCTGCGTGGTCACCTATTGCCCGGTGGCCCTCTGGAAGAAGTCCGCGGACACGCGGGACCTCCTCGAGCGGGTCGTGAAGAGCGTGGAGCTGGGACCGTGGCGCTGAGCGTCAGCGGGGTGGTGCCCACGCCGCTGGCCCGGGCCCGCCGCCAGATCTGGTCCGTGGGCGGCGGCAAGGGCGGCATCGGCAAGTCGATTCTCACCGCCTCCCTGGGATGGCAGCTCGCGCGGATGGGCAAGCGGGTGGTTCTGATCGACGCGGACCTCGGCGGGGCCAACCTGCACACCTGCCTTGGCCTGCCCAATCCCGAGCACACCCTGGGCGACTTCATCCAGCGCCGGCGCGAGACCATCGAGGAGGTCCTGGTCGACACGGGCACCCCGGGGCTGCGCCTCATCAGCGGGGCCTCCGACTTTCTCGGCGCCGCCAACATCAAGCACGCCCAGAAGGTGCGGGTCCTGAACCGCATCAAGGCCCTGGACGTGGACGTGGTGCTGCTCGACCTCGGAGCCGGCACCTCCTTCAACATCATCGACTTCTTCCTCATCTCCGACCTCTCGGTGCTCACGGTCGTGCCCGAGCCCACGTCGATCGAGAACGGGTACCGCTTCATCAAGAGCGCGCTCTACCGGCGCCTCCGGGCCGCCGCGCCCCACGAGGGGATCCGGCAGGTCATCGACGACGCCCTGGACCCCAGGAGCCCGCGGGGCATTCGCACGCCCCTCGACCTCCTGGCCCACGTCGAGCGGGCGGACCCCGCTGCGGTGACGCCCCTCCGGCGCGAGATGGCGTCGTTCCAGCCGCGCTTCATCGTGAACCAGGTGCGGGACACCGGGGACATCCCCATCGGCCACCAGCTCGTGGCGGCCTGCGCCCGCCACCTCGGCATCCGGACCACCTACGCCGGGTACGTCCACTACGACGACTCGATCTGGCAGAGCGTGCGACGCCGACGGCTGTTCATGATGGATGCACCGATGTGCCGGGCCGCGGAGGAGGTACGGCAGCTCGCCCGCGGGCTCCTGCAGGGCGAGAGCCTGTCCCTGCCGTGGGTCTGACGCGAGGGGAAGGACCAGGTCATGGCGAGCAGTGAGGTCGGCCGGATCCTGGTGGACTGTGGAGAGGCCCTCCGCACGGAGAGGGATGCGGCGGAGCCTCCGCCCGTCCAGGCCGGCGCTCCCAGCGTCATGGAGCCCGCGAGCCCTCCCGCCGACGAGCGCAGCGCCGGCGCCGACGGCCCGGGCGAGGCGGAAGGTCCCTCGGAGGCCGTCGAAGACGCGACCCCGGCCCCCGTCGCCGCCGAGGCCGCGCCTTCGACCGAGGACCACTACCGGGTCCTGGGTCTGCCGCCCCGGGCGTCGCGGGAGCAGATCGAGCGCGCCTACCAGTTCTGCCGCGAGATGTACGGGCCGAGCTGCGTGGCCACCTATTCGCTGCTCGATCCCCAGGAGGTGGAGGCGAGCCGGGCCCGCGTCGACGAGGCCTACCACGTGCTGGCCGACGCGGGGCAGCGCCGCACCTACGACGAAGCCCTCGGGGTGGGGGCGGGCGCCGATCCCGCCTGGTATCTGCCGGAGCCCGTCCAGCCGGGGCCGGAGCCCGTCGACCTGCCCGAGGTGATCACCGGAGAGGTGCTCAAGCGGATCCGAGAGACCCGGGGCGTCTCCCTGCGCCAGATCGCCAACGTGAGCAAGGTGGGCGTGCGCTACTTCGAGTACATCGAGCAGGACCGCTTCGGGTACCTGCCCGCGCCCGTCTACCTGCGGGGCTTTCTGCAGGAGTACGCCCGCATGGTGGGGCTCGACCCCCGGCGGATCACCGAGTCCTATCTGTCCCGGATGGGCCGCCGGGCCTGAAGGTGGCGGCGCCCCAATAGCCCGTGGCCGGGGGGGCCGCCGCGGCCTGGCCGCGGCTCTCCTGCACGATCTTCACCCCCACGCTGGCCCCGATGCGGTCGGCTCCCGCCGCGATCATGGCCTGGGCGGACTTCAGGTCGCGCACTCCGCCCGCCGCCTTCACCCCCATGGCCGGCCCCACCACGCGGCGCATGAGGGCCACGTCGGCCGCGGTGGCGCCCCCCGGGCCGAAGCCGGTCGAGGTCTTCACGAAATCGGCTCCCGCCACCTTGGCGATCACGCAGGCCCTCACCTTCTCGTCGTCGGTCAGGAGCGCGGCCTCGATGATGACCTTCGCCACCGCTCCCCCCGCGCGGCAGGCCTCGACCACCGCCCTCATGTCGCGCTCGACGAGCCGGTGGTCCCCCGACTTGAGCGCGCCCACGTTCATCACCATGTCGACCTCGGAGGCCCCGTCCGCGATCGAGCGCGCCGCCTCGAAGGCCTTGACCTCCGGCACCGTCGCCCCCAGGGGGAAGCCGGCCACGGTGCAGACCCGCGACTCCGAGCCCCGCAGGAGGTCGGCGGAGAGGCGCACCCACGCGGGGTTCACGCAGACGGTGGCGAAGCCGTGCTCGCGCGCCTCGCGGCAGAGGACCTCGATCTGGGCTCGGGTGGCCTCGGGCTTCAGCAGCGTGTGGTCGATGAGGCGGGCGATCTCCTTCGGGTAGGCGGTCCCGGCCAGGAGGCCGAAGCGCTCGGCGCCCTGGCCGAGCATGTCGCCCAGGCGGTCCGGGCAGCAGCCCGCGCTCGCGGAATGGCAGGCGCAGGGCGCCTCCTCCGGCCGGAGCCGCTCCACCACCGCGCGCACGATCGCGTCCACCAGCCGCGCGTCGCTCACTTGCCCCCGCCCTCCTCGATGGCCTCGATCTTCTGGACCCGCCGGCGATGGCGCTCCTCGGTGCACTGGGTGGCCAGGAAGACCTCCACGATCTCGCGCATCCGCGGGACGTCCACGAAGCGCGCCCCCAGGGTGAGGACGTTCGCGTCGTTGTGCTCGCGGGCGTTCTTCGCCGCCGCGGGGTCGGCGCAGGGGGCGGCCCGGATTCCCCGCACCTTGTTCGCCGCCATGGCGGACCCCAGCCCGGCCCCGTCCACCAGGATGCCCAGGCGCGCCTCTCCGCGCCGGACCGCCCGCGCCACCGCCAGGGCCACGTCGGGATAATCGACGGGCTCGGTCGAGAAGGTCCCCAGGTCCCGGAAGGGGTGGCCCAGGCGGGTCAGGTGGACCTTGATCTCCTCCTTCAGGGCGAAGCCGCCGTGGTCGGCCCCCACGGCCACCGCCGTCGCCCCGGGGGATGTCGCCCCCAGGACGATCCGCACCCCTCGAGTGGCGGCGACCTCGCGGGCCCAGGGAGTGACGACGGCGCCCGCCGAGGCGTGGACCTCGCCGCCCGGCGCGGCCGCGAGCACGTCTTCCGCGGTGACGACGTCCTTCACGCCAGAACCTCCCGGGGCACGGATGGTAGCACCGGCGGCGGGGTGGGTCAGACCGCGGGAGTGAGGCCCAGCCCGGGTCGGTCCGGGAGGACGAGCCGGCCCTCCCGCACCAGGACCCCCCGGTAGGGATCGTTGGCGATCAGCAGGTTGCCGTCCAGGTCGGCGTAGTCCACCAGCGGGGAGAGATGGGCGGCGGCGGTGATGGCCACCGAGCTCGAGACCATGCACCCCAGCATGACCTTGAGGCCGAAGGCGCGGGCGGTGTGGATCGAGCGCACGGTCTCCAGGAGCCCGCCCGCCTTGTCCACTTTCACCACGATCCCGTCGTAGGCGTCGGCCACCCGGGGGATGTCCTCCGAGCGCAGGCACGCCTCGTCGGCGAAGATCGGCATGTGGACCCGGGAGCGCAGCCAGCGCTGCTCCTCGAGCATGGCGGCGGGCATCGGCTGCTCGATGAACTCCACCCCCTGCGACTCCAGCCACGCGATCTTTCGGGCGGCCTCTTCCTTGCTCTTCCACCCCTCGTTCGCGTCCACGCGCAGCGGCTTCTTCGTCACGCTGCGCACCGCCTCGATCGTGGCCTCGTCCGTGTCGAGCCCGACCTTGATCTTGAGGATGGGGTAGGGCGCCGCCTCCTGGACCTTCTGCCGGGTGGCCTCGGGGGTGTCGATGCCGATGGAGAACGTGGTCGCGGGACACGCCTTGCCGTCGAGGCCGAAGAGGCGGCAGAGGGGCAGGCCGAGCTTCTGGGCGACCCAGTCCAGGACCGCGATGTTGAGCGCGGCCCGGGCGGCATACTGCCCCGTAAGGCGTGGGGCCACGGTGGCCTCCAGGGCGGCCCAGGCCATCGGGTCGGCGCTTTCGATCAGCTCACGGAGCGGCTGGAGCGCCTTCTCACCCGCAACCGCGCTCTCCCCGTAGCGCACGATGGGCGCGCCCTCTCCGACTCCGGTGAGGCCGTCGCGCGCGTACCGGACGTACAGGACGTCGCGGTAGTCGCTCGAGGACATGGTGGTGGTCCAGGTGTGCCGGAGCTTGAGGCGCACGACCTCGGTGCTCAGGTGGGGGCCCGGGGCGGCGGCACCCGACCGCGCCAGGCCGGTCGCCGCCATCGCCCCCGTCGCCGCCAGCCAGTCACGGCGATTCATTCATCGACCCCATGCATGTCGGGCTCCGCGCCTGTCGCTACCTCTCCGACTGCGCGAAGGGGTCCGTGAACTGCACCACCCGGCCCGATTCGACGTAGACCCGCGGCACGCGGTGGCCGATGCCGCACAGCACCTCGTAAGGGATGGTGCCCGTCGCCTCGGCGAGGTCGGTCGCGGTGAGGGTTGCGCCCCCCCGCTCGCCGATCAGGGTTGCGGGGGCGCCGGTCTCCAATCCGGGGAGGCTGGTCACGTCCACCGCGGTCAGGTCCATGCTGACCCGCCCCGCCACGATGCCCACCCCCTCGTCGAAGAGCACCCGACCGCGGTTGGAGAGCGCGCGGGGCCAGCCGTCGGCGTAGCCGACCGGAAGGATGGCCACCCGGGAGGCGCTTCCGGCGCGCCAGGTGCCTCCGTAGCCGACGGTGCCGCCCTCGGGGAGGTGACGGACCTGGATGATCGAGGTCTCGAACGCCAGGACCGGACGGAGGTCGGCGCGGTCCACCTTCTCGCCGGGATGGAGGCCGTAGAGGGCGAGGCCGGGGCGGACGGCGCTCTTCCAGCCGCGCGGGTGGGAGAGGATGGCCGCGCTATTGGCGGCGTGCACGAGGCCCGGGCCGAGGCCGGCGGCGGACAGCCGGGAGACGAAGGTGTCCAGACGGTCGATCTGGCGCTCCGTCTCGGAGCTCTCAGGGTCGTCGGCGGTGGAGAAGGTGGTGAAGACGCCGGCGACCTCGAGCCCCCGCGAGGCGGCCAGGCGCCGCACCAGCGCCTCCTGCTCCTCGACCGGGAAGCCCAGCCGCCCCATGCCGGTGTCGATCTTCACGTTCACGGCCAGCCGGCGCCCCCGGATCCGACCCTCCTCCTCGAGCCGCTCCAAGAGCGACGGCTCGAACACGGCCGGCGTGAGGTCGTGCTCCAGGGCCGACGCGATCTGGCCCGGGGTGAGGACCCCGAGCAGCAGGATGGGGCCCCGGAGGCCCGCCTGGCGCAGCGCAACCCCTTCCTCGACCAGGGCCACCCCGAACGCGGAAGCACCCTCGGCGGCGAGCCGCCGCGCGACGGCGACGCTTCCGTGGCCGTATCCGTCGGCCTTCACCACCGGGATCTGCGCCACTTCGCTCCCCACGCGCGCGGAGAGGGCGCGGAAGTTGTGGGCGAGCCGCCCGAGGTCGACCACGGCAAAGGTCGGCCGGAAGCGGCCGAGGAGGGGCTCGGCCCGTACGAGATCCGGAGCGGTGAGAGCCTCTTCGTTGCTCGTTTGCATCCAAGTCCAGCGTAGCACGAGGGGCGGAAACGCCGGTTGCGCGCCCCTCCTTCGCGGCGAGCCGTCGGTTTCGGACTATGATTCCCGCCCATCATGCTTCCCGACTTCGTGCGCCGGGCGATCTTCTGGGCGAGCGACACCGTCTGGGGTCCCTGGACCATGGGGCTGCTGTTCGGCACCGGGCTCTTCCTCACGATTCGACTGCGCTTCGTCCAGGTGGTGCACTTCCGCGAAGCCCTGCGCTCGCTGGTTCCCCAGGCCGAGAAGGGCGCCCCGGGCGCGCTGTCGCCCTTCCAGGCCTTCATGACCGCCCTTGCCGCAACCATCGGGACCGGCAACATCGCGGGGGTGGCTACCGCGGTGGTCTCGGGCGGGCCGGGCGCCGTGTTCTGGATCTGGTGCTACGGGTTTTTCGCCACCGCCATCAAGTTCACGGAGGCGGTGCTGGGCATTCGCTACCGGAGCCTGTCGAAGGAGCGGCTGTCCGCGGGGCCCATGCACTACCTGCGGGACGGGATGGGCCTGCCGCGGCTGGGCTGGCTCTACGCCCTGGTGGCCGGAGTGGCCGCCCTCACCACGACCCCCTTCACCCAGCCGAACTCCATGGCGGATGTCCTGCGGAGCCAGCTGGGCGTGCCCACCTGGGCCTCGGGCGTGGGCATCGCGTTTCTCGCCTGGCTGGTGATCATCGGGGGCGTCCGCTCCATCGGGAAGGTCGCGGAGAAGCTGTCGCCGCTGAAGGTCTTGCTCTACCTCGGGGGTGGGCTCGCGACCATCGTGGTCCACCGCAGCCACCTGCCCGAGGTGTTCGCGCTCATCCTGCGAGAGGCCTTCTCGGTGAAGGGCGCGCTCGGGGGCACGGCCGGCGTGGGCATGATGGTGGCCATGCGCTACGGCCTCGCCCGCGGGATCTACGCCAACGAGGCCGGCTACGGGACGGCGGCCGTGGTCTACGGCACGGCGCGCAGCGAGCGGCCGGTGCAGCAGGGCTTGAACGCGGTGATGGAGGTCTTCATCGTCTCGTTCTTCACGTCCTCGATCAGCGCGCTCACCGTCCTGGTGAGCGGGGCCTGGCGCTCGGGGGAGACCGGGGCGGCCCTGGTGGCGGGGGCTTTCGGGACCGCCATCCCGGGAGGGGGTTACCTCGTGGCCTTCTGCGTAGTGCTCTTCGGCTACACGACCCTCATCGGCTGGTCCTACTACGGCGAGCAGTTTCTCGAGCACATCTTCGGGCCCCGGGTCATCGTGCCGTACCGCTGGACGTACTGCGGCCTGGTCGTGTTCGGGGCGGTGGGGAAGGTGGACACGATCTGGGCCTGGGGGGACCTCATGAACGGCCTCCAGGTCTTCCCCAACCTGGTGGGGCTGATCGGGCTCTCCGGAGTGGTCGCGGCCATGCTGCGTGGTTCCGAGGACAAGGGGGCCGCCCCGGCGAAGGCCTGAGCATGGCGGTCCTGGAGCGACGTGACGGCGTCCTGCTCTGCGACGGGGTCTCCCTCGCCGAGGCGGCCGACCGCTTCGGCACACCGCTCTACGTCTACAGCCGGGCCGCCCTCGTCGAGGGGTACGAGGCCTACGCGCGCGCGTTCGCGGCGGTGCCCCACCGCATCTGCTACGCGCTCAAGGCCAACGGCAACGCTCACCTGCTGCGGATCCTGGCGGGGCTGGGGGCGGGAGCCGACATCGTCTCGGGCTTCGAGCTCGAGATGGCGCTCCGGGCCGGGTTCCCCGCGGAGAAGATCATCTTCGCGGGGGTGGGGAAGACGCAGGCGGAGATCGATCTCGCCATCGAGCGCGGCATCGGCGACTTCAACGCCGAGAGCGAGGCCGAGCTCGTCCGCATCAGCCAGGCGGCCGCGCGCCGCGGCCGCTCCGCGCGGGTCTCCCTCCGGGTGAATCCCGACATCGACCCGCGCTCGCATCCCTACATCTCCACCGGCCTTCGCGAGAACAAGTTCGGGGTCGACATCGCCCTGGCCCCCGAGATCCTGGGCCGGGCCCGCCGCCTGCCGGGGATCACGGTGGTGGGGGTGCAGTGCCACATCGGCTCCCAGATCACGGACCTCGCCCCCCTCGGCGAGGCCGCGCGCGAGGTGGCGCGCCTCTCCCGGCGTCTGCTCGACGATGGCGTGCCGCTCGAGATGATCGACCTGGGCGGCGGCCTCGGCGTGGACTACGAGGGGGGTCGGCCTCCCGACCCGGCGCGCCTGGCCGAGGTCATCCTCCCGGCTCTCCAGGGCCTTCCCCTCATGCTGTGCCTGGAGCCGGGGCGCTCCCTGCTGGCGCCCGCGGGCACCCTCCTCACCCGCGTGCTCTACCTGAAGGAGAACCGGGGCCGGCGCTTCGTGATCGTGGATGCCGGCATGAACGACCTGCTGCGGCCCTCGCTCTACCAGGCCTTTCATCGGATCGAGCCGGTGGTCACGCGGGGCAGGAGCGCGACGCGGGTGGATGTGGTGGGCCCGGTGTGCGAGACGGGGGACTTCCTGGCCCGCGAGCGGGACCTCGAGGCCGTGGAGCCCGGCGACCTGCTGGCCGTCCGCGACGCGGGGGCCTACGGCTACGTGATGGCCTCGAACTACAACCAGCGCCCGCGGCCGGCCGAGGTCCTGGTGGAGGAGCGAGGGTTCCGCCTGATCCGTCGCCGGGAGACCCTGGAGGACCTCGTTCGCACGGAGACGTAAGGACTCATTTCTCGCTTATCACGCGTCCCAGGTCGCTCGCGCCTGCGAGCCGGGCCATCGTTTCGTAGATCGCCGCGGAGACGTCGCGAATGGCCGCCTCGCCGTCTTTGTCCCTGCGCAGGTAGGTTGTCATGACGGCGGCCGTGTAGGGCCGGCCCGGCAGGTCGACGTAACCCACCTCGCAGCGTACGGCCTCGAGCTCGCCCGACTTGGTGTAGGCGATCGACCCCTCGGGCAGGGCCGCCCGGAAGGCGCTGTGGCTCTCCGGAGTGGCGGCCACGGCCCGCAGGTCCTGCGCGCGCTCGGCGGTGAGGCCGGTGCCGCGCGCCACCGCCTCCGCGAGGCGGGCGAGCTCGGCGGGGGTGGCGACGTTCTCCCGGCCTTCCCGGGCCGCCTGAAGGTCCATCATGCGCCGGCGCAGGCGGGTCCGGGTGAGGCCCAGGGCGTCCAGGCGTCGGTTCACCGCCTCCATCCCCACCTTGCCGGCGAGCAGGTTCGCGGCCTCGTTGTCCGACCAGCCGATCATCAGCACGGACAGGTCGCGCCAGGTGAGGGCGACGTTCCCGCCGAGGCTCTCCAGGATGCCGCCTCCGCCGACGCGGGGCAGGGGCGGGTGCGTGACCGCGGCCAGGTCGAGGCGTCGCTCGTCGGCCTGGCGGAACAGCTCGTAGAGGATCGCGAGCTTGATGGTGGAGGCGGTGGGGAAGAGCTCGTCGGCCCGCAGCTCGATGGTGGCCCCGCTCTTGTGATCCCGCAGCGACACCCCGAGGAGCCCGTCCAGCCCGCGGTCCACCGCTTCGATGCGCGCCCGCAGCTTCTCCCACAGCACCTTCTCCTTGCCCGTCATCTCCTCCGCGGCGGCGGGGATGGCCAGGGCAAGGGCCAGCACGGCGAAGAGGCGGGAGCGGGTCACGGGAGCTTCCATGTCTTGTCGTACCTGAGGACCCCGGTGGGTCCGATCGAGAGGCCGCGCACGACGCGGCGGTAGGCGGTCAGGATGGAGCCGTGGTAGAGGGGTACCCAGGGCATGTCCTTCTGAAAGAGGGCCTGCACCTCGCGGTAGGCGGAGAGGCGCGTCTCCAGGTCGCTCCCCATGCGGGCCCTCTTGAGCAGCGTGTCCATGGCGGGGTTCCGATAGCGGCTGCGGTTCGTGGTGCCGATCGACCCCGAGTCGAGCAGCACCGAGAGGAAGTCGTTGGGGTCCAGGGTGTCGGCCTGCCAACCGAGCACGGCGAGGTCGTAGTCGCCTCGGGTGGCCCGGTCGATGTATTCGGCCCAGGTCGGCACTTCGCGCAGAAGGGCCCGGACGCCGACCTGGCGGAGGTCGTCCCGGATCTCGGTGGCCAGGCGCAGGGGGTGCGGCATGTACGGGCGCGGGGAATCCACGGCCATCAGGGTGGCCTCGAACCCCTTGGGGAAGCCCGCCTCGGCCAGCAGGCGTCGGGCCGCGGACCGATCCAGGACCAGGTCGCGGGTGCGGGCGTCGTAGCCCCAGAGGGAGGGGGGCAGCGGGTTCTGGGCCGGCTTGCCGTGGTCGTCCAGGAGGTGATGCACGAGACGGTCGCGGTCGATCGCGCGGGCCAGGGCTTGTCGCACGCGCCCGTCGGCGAAGGGCGGCCGCTCGTTGTTGATCGAGAGGAAGGCGAGGTTGAGGCCGGTCTGGGAGTCGAGGGTGATCTCCGGCCGTCCGTGCAGCTCGTGCACGCGGTCCTGGCCCACCGCCGAGGTCACGTCCAGCTCGCCCGCGAGCAGGGCCTGGACGAGCTTGGCCTCGCTCGGGAGGCGGCGGAAGGTGATGGCGCGCAGCCGGGGCGCGCCGCCCCAGTAGTCCGGGTTGGCCAGGAGCTGGACCAGGCCAGGCTTGGCGTCGGCGATGCGGAAGGGGCCGGTGCCCACGGGACGGCCGTCGGGAGCGGCCAGGCGGCGCGGGCTCTGCAGGGCGAAGAAGGGCTGGGAGAGGGTGGCCAGGAGGGCGGCGCTGGGCTTGTCGAGGGTGATCGAGACCACGTGGGGCCC
>Ga0070706_100006124_pt1 | contig 11378 bp, 11 predicted proteins | sample KBSK5501metaG_FD_65476 | JGI IMG/M metagenome (GOLD analysis project Ga0070706, IMG submission 65476) | Corn, switchgrass and miscanthus rhizosphere microbial communities from Kellogg Biological Station, Michigan, USA - KBS K5-50-1 metaG | ecosystem: Host-associated > Plants > Roots >...
GTCGATGACGGACAACGCCAAAGCCGCAATCGCGGCAAGAGCCGAAATCCACCACCACCCCCGCCCGATCCGGCGCGAGAAAACCACCTCGTGCTTTCCGGCCGGCACATGCAGGCCCGCGAAGAGCATGTTGATTTCGACCGGCTTCGCATCGCGGCCGTCGATGGTTGCGCGCAACTCGGGCGTCAACTTTTCCGACGACGCGAGAAATGTCGGACCAGTGACTTCGATTCTTTGCTCGTCCTCGGCATAGCGGATGAGTTTCACCTCGCCGCTGGAAACGTCGGCGGCACCCTCGCTCACGATCGCCTCCTGCGAGAAATCGATATTCCTCGTGCGCAGGAACTCGTCCTCGGTCATTTTCCGCAATCGCGACACCGACCAGAATCGCGGCAACTCGCCGGCGTTGCGAAAAATGCGGGCGTCGGGCAGCTGGCGGTCGAAAACGACCGGGATGGTCACGCGCCCGTGGATCACGATCTCGCCGCGGATTCCGATCGATTCCACGCGCAGGGTCAGCGTCTCACCCTCGCGCGCAATGGAGCGCACAGGGATGTACACCTTGTTCATCACTCGCATTTCGGCCGAGGTGAACGCGCGGCCGGATAAAACCGCGGTTCCGCGAAGCAGCGTGACGACGATCCGCGGATTGGGCCCGGCTTCCTGCTCGACGTTGATCGGAAGCTCGATCGCATAAAACGGAGCTTCGATGCGAATCGCTTGCTGGAGAACCGCGCCCGGAAGAATTGTCGTCGGTTTTCCTTCCAGGACCGTGTTCTTGAACGTCGTCCACTTGATGATGTCGATATCGGGTTTCTCGACGTAGTAGCGCACTCCGAGCATCGAGACGAGCGGATCTGCGAAATCGAATTTCAGGCTGTTGAATTGGATGACCGTGGAATTGTTCCCGAAGGATGTCGGATCGATGCGGTTCAGCAACCGACGATACTTCGCTTCCGATGAGAAATGGCTTCTCACGTCCTCCAGCTCGACCATTTCCGACGTGTTAGGCCAGAGCGTGATGAAAAACGGCGCGATGCGAAACGGCTTCGGCTGCGACTGCAGAAAAGCGATCAGCGGCGTCGAGGGCGGCAGCGCCAGTCCCGGTTCGAGGTACGGATAAAAACGCCCGGCGAAGACGGCCAGATCACCCGCCGCGATGATCGCGATCGCGGACGGAATGAGCAGCCGCCAGCGCCGCGCGATCACGGCGCAACCGGCCGCGGCCAGATAGGCGGTCGCGAGCGGCAGCACGGTCTGCAATCGCGTCAGCGGTGAATACTTGAATCCCGGCAACGCGGCGAAGACGCGCATGATCGGCGTCACTCCGAACATGCAGCCCAGCGCGATTGCCGCGACCGCGAGCCAGAACCATCGCGAGCGCGCGCGGCGATTCGCGATCGCGATCACTGCCAGCGGAATCGCGATCAATCCGAGGTAGACGGTCGCCTCGACGTAGTTGTTGAGGATGCCCAGCGTTCGATCGCCGTTCCAGTTGTGATAGGCCGGATTGCCCAGACGATCGGGGCTGATGAAGCTCGCGAAGTGGCGGAGCGGAAACGCATGCTCGAGCGCGGCGTTCGATCGCGACGAAAGGTAGCCCGTCCGCCGCACGAATTGAAAAAACGGAACGAGCGACGGTGCGGCGATGAGGAGGGCCAGGACAGTCGCGATGGCGGCGGTCGCGATCGCGCGCGGGCGCGGTCGAATGAGAGCGTAGATCGCCGCCAGCCACGCGCCGTACGCCATCGATGCCGGGAATCCGGCCAGTGCGTAGGCGAGCGCGACAATCGCGATGATCCAGAACGGCGTGCGCTTCCGCCTGACGATCCACAACAGCGCCGGATACAACGCGGTGGCGTTCGTCGCCTGCCACAGCCAGCGCACGGCGATCGCTCCCGATGCGGCGAACAGGATCGCGCCGACCGCCGCCGCTCCTTTGCCGAGGCGCTCTTCGCGGAGCCAGAGGTAGGTGAACCAGAATGCCACGTTGAGCTTGAGAAAAATGATTCCGGTGTAGACCCATGCCAGCGGCAGCACCAGCGTCGGAAGAAAAATGAACGGCGACAGGACTGCCGATGCCGATGAGCCGAAGCCGGGTATCCCGCTCGCGATAAACGGATTCCAGTGAAACGCGCGCCAATCGTGCTTCAGCAGCGACATCAGCGTGAAATAGGACGTCGGCGGATCGTTGAGCAGCGGATTTTGCGCTTCGACCCGCTGCACCGCCGACCACGGATCGAAGTTGTAGAAAACATCGTTCGGCGAGACGATGCGATGCATGAACAGCGTCGGGAAGAAAAACGCGAAGTGATAGACCGCCAGCGCGATGAGCGCGACGCGATGTTTGCGGAGCGGACGCAAGCGGCCTGAGTTTAGACTGAAAGCGTGCCGAAGAAGATCCTCATCGCCGCCGACGTCGACCGCTCGCTCCACGAGCGGGCGGCGGCCGACGGGCGCTTCGAAATCATCGATCATCCTGTGCGTACGGAGGAGGAGCTGGCGGCGATTGTTCGCGATTGCGAGATCCTGGTGACGCGTTCCTTCAATCGTGTGACGCGCCGCGTGATTGAGTCCGCGCCGCGGCTCGAGCTGATCGCGCAGGGCACCAGCGGCACGGACAACATCGATCACGCCGCAGCGCGCGAGCGCGGGATCGCGATTCTGAATCTGCCCGGCGCGAATGCCGACGCCGTCGCGGAGCTGGTCATCGGAATCATGATCATGCTCACGCGCACCGTCCCGGCGTACACGCGTGAGCTCATGCGCGGCGTCTGGAATCGCGACGACTGCGCCACCCGCCATGAAATGCGCCACCACCGCCTCGGCATCGTCGGACTCGGGCAGGTCGGAAGCCGCGTCGCGCGGCTCGCCAGCGCCTTCAGCATGCGCGTGGCCGCGGTCGATCCCTACATCACCGATTTCGGCGTTGCGCATCGCGTGTCGTCACTCGAGGCTTTGTTGCACACGAGCGACATCGTGACGTTGCACGTTCCCCTCACGCCCGAGACACGGCGGATGATCGGAGGCCCGCAACTGGCGTTGATGCCGCGCGGCTCGATCCTGATCAACGCGGCGCGCGGTGAAGTCCTCGATCAGAACGCGGCACTGGAGGCGCTGCGATCGCATCACCTCGGCGGCCTCGCGCTCGACGTCTTCGATCCCGAGCCGCCCGCCGGCGGATTCCCCGACGATCCTCGGCTCATCCTGACGCCGCACATCGGCGGCTGCACCTTCGAGGCGAAGAGCACGATCGGCGCGAAGCTCTTCGAAAAAATCGCGGCGTTTTACAGGTGAACGCCGTCGCGAAAAACGTCGCGGACGAGGTTGACGCCGAAGTGATAGACGAGATGGAGGTAGTTCGGTGCGTCGATGAGCGCGATGTCGGCGCGCTTGCCTGCCTCGATCGAGCCCGTCTCGTGCGCCAGGCCCAGCGAGGCCGCGCCGTTGAGCGTGCCAGCGGTCAGCGATTCTTCGACCGTCATCTGCATCTGCAGTGTCGCGAGCTGCATGACCATGCTCATCGACTCGGTCATCGACGAGCCGGGATTGCAATCGGTCGACAGCGACACGATCGCGCCGGCATCGATGAGCGCGCGGGCCGGGGCGTAGCGCTGCGACATCAAGAAAAAACTGGTGGCCGGAAGCAGATTCGCGACGGTGTTCGATTTCGCGAGCGCCGCGATTCCCTTTTCTGAAATGTGCATCAGATGATCCGCGGATGCGGCGCCGACCGCGACGGCCAGCGCCGCGCCGCCGCTGTCGCTGAACTCATCGGCGTGAAGGCGCGGACGAAGGCCGAGGGCGAGCCCGGCGCGGAGGACGCGTTCGCCCTGCTCGCGAGTGAACACGCCGCGCTCGACGAAGGCATCGCAGAACTGCGCGAGTTTTTCTTTGGCGACGGCCGGCAGAATCTCGTCGACGATCTGAGCGACGAACGACGGATCGCGGCCCTCCGGCGGAAAGTCGTGCGCCGCCAGGCACGTCGGAACGAGACGCACGGGCGATTGCTCGTCCGCGTCGCGGATGGCGCGGAGCTGCTTGATCTCGTCGGCGAGGTTGAGCCCGTATCCGCTTTTCGCTTCGGCGGTCGTTGTGCCGTGGCGCGCCATCATCCGCGCGCGCTGCAGGACGTTGTCGACCAACTGCTGCCCGGTCGCCGCGCGTGTCGCGCGGACGGTCGACGCGATGCCGCCGCCGGACGCCGCGATCTGTTCGTACGATTCACCTTGCAATCGCCGATTGAACTCCGATTCGCGAAAGCCGGCCCACGGCAGATGCGTATGCGAGTCGACGAAGCCGGGAATCGCCGTCGCGCGCCGCGCATCGAAATCCTCGGTGATCGGAAAATCGGTGCGGCGCTCCGGACCGACGTAATCGATCCGCCCGTCGCGCACGACGATCACCGACTTCTCCAGCACCGCGATCCTGCGCATCTCCACGCCGCGGACGCCGGCCCGCCCGATGGGTGTGGCGATCTGGGAAAGATTGCGAATGAGTAGGGCGCTACTCACTCTTGGCGCGGTGCATCGACGTGATCGGAAGCTCGTTCGCTTCCGCCTCGGCGTCGAGCATCAGGAGCTGCTGGATCGTGTCGGTGGTCGCCTGCAGCTTGTTGCGCGCCGAGCGGCGCTCGACTTTCAGGTCCTGGATCGTCTTCTCGAGGTCGGCCACGCGGTTCATCGCCTGGGACACCAGGCGTTCCGATAGAAGCTCGGCGTCCTTGACGATCAGCTCCGCTTCCTTGCGCGCGTTGGCTTTCACGTCTTCCGACACTTTCTGAGCCGACAGCAGCGTGTCCTTGAGGATCCGCTCGCGCTGATTGTGATCGTCGAGGTCCTCGCGCAGCATGACGTTCTCGCGCGAGAGCCGGTCGACGTCCTTGATCAAAATCTCGATCTCTTCCGCGACCATCTGCAGATACGCGCGCACTTCGTCGGGATCGAATCCCTTCAGTTTGCGGGCAAAAAGCTGTTTCTGGATTTCGAGCGGTGTGAGGTTCGGCATCGACGCCCTCCCGGTCCCTTACCTTGGGAAAAGTATAACCGCCACCAGTTGCCGGATGATGAAAATGGCCAAAAGCAGCAGGAGCGGCGACCAGTCGATACCGGCGGTCTTATGCGGCGGCAGGATGCGGCGGAACGGCCTCAGGAAAGGCCAGGCCATCCGGCCGAAGATGTCGTTGAGCTGATTGAGAATGCTGTAGGCGGTGCGGTTACGCCAGCGAAACGACGTCTGTGACGCAAAAAACAGGATCCACGAGATGATGACCCACACCACCACCACCCACTGGATCACTTCCAGGATCCACCAGATGGTCTGATACAGAACTAACGACAAGCTCATTTCAACCCCGCGGCCCGAAAATCGCGCGGCCGATGCGCACCATGGTCGACCCTTCTTCGATCGCGATCTCGAAGTCTTCGCTCATGCCCATCGACAGATGCCGCAGCCCGACCTGATCGCGGATCTCGCGCAGGCGGTAGAAGTGCTTGCGAGGATCGCCGACGGGTGGGATGGCCATCAAGCCGATTAAATTGATATTATTAATCGTACGAATTTGTTTCACTATATTGTGTACGTCTTCAGGGAGGATACCGCTTTTCTGTGACTCGCCTCCGATGTTGACCTGCAGCAGCACATCGCGGGCCGAGTCGACAGCGCGAGCGATTTTCTCCGCCAAATCGACCGAGTCGACCGTTTCGATCACATCGAAAATCTTCACGGCATCCTTCGCCTTGTTCGACTGCAGATGGCCGATGAGATGCCATCGTGCGGAGTGGCGGACCTGCGGCTTTTTGTCGCGCGCCTCCTGCACGCGGTTCTCGCCGATGTGCGTGACGCCGGCCGCAATCGCTTCGTCGATCCGTTCGGCCGCGAATGTTTTGGAAACCGCGACCAGCGTCACATCGTCGCGTTTGCGACCGGCGCGATCGCAGGCGGCGCGGATTCTGGCCTCGACCGCCGCGAGATTCTCATCGATCGTCACGATACTTCTCCACCAGGCGCCCCTCGGCGCGATCGACAGCCAGGTTCGCGAGACGGTCCGCCTCTTTGTTGCCGGCGCGAGGCGTGTGCCGGATCGTGAAATTCGGAAAATAGCTCACCAGCCCCCGCGCTTTTTTGTAAAGCGGAATCAGGTTCTCATGCTTGACGCGAAATTTTCCGAGCATCTGATTCACGAGCAGCAGCGAGTCGGAGATGATCTCCACTTCGGTCGCCCCTTCTTCGCGAGCGATCGAAAGAGCCTCCAGAAGGCCGGCGTATTCCGCCACGTTGTTGGTGGTGGTGCCGAGGTAGCCGGAGACTTCGATGACCTCGCCGGTGTCGGTCGTCATGTAGACGCCGTAGCCGGCCGGACCGGGATTGCCGCGCGATGCGCCATCGACATGGGCGGTCACCTTCAGGACGGCGGCCTCTCCAGATAGAGGATGCGGTGACATCCTTCGCACCGCACCAGCTCTCCGCGCTTGAGCTGCTGAAAAAGAGCCGGGCGAATTCGCGTGCGGCACGCGCTGCAGGAATCGCTGACCACGCGCGCGACGGCCACGTTCTGGCGCTGCTTGAAGATCTGATAGAACTCGCGCTTGAGCGGGTCGGGCAGTTGAGTCTCGATCGCAGCGGCGCGCTCTTTCAGCTTGTCGACTTCGATCCGCAGGTCGCCGAGGGAGTGCTGCCACGCGGCGTGCGCTTCGTCCCATCGCGCTTTCAAGTCTGCGCTTCCTGATTGCCGCTGAGTGAGATCGCTCTGCAGCGACTCGATGTCCGACATTGTTTTCAGCTCGGCTTCTTCGAGCTCCTTGACCTGCTTGCGAGTGGCATCGATCTCCTTCCAGGCCGCCGCGTATTGCTGCTGGTTTTTCACCTGCATCAACTGGCCCTGATATTTCTTCAGCAGCTCCTGGTGGTCGGAGAGCTCGCCGTCGACGCGGCGGTGCTCCTTGGAGAGCTGTTCGATCGATTGCTGCAGGCGGGTCATCTCTTCGTTCGCGGTCTGCCACTGCCGATCGATGGCTGCGAACGATTCGGGCTTGGTGCTCAACTGTTTTTCACGGTCGCCGAGCTGCGACAGGACGGTTTGCAATTCCCATAGTCTCTCAACGTCCGGATTCAACAGTCCCTCCAAAAACACGAAAGGCGTTCCGGTCGCGGAACGCCTTGATGGCCGAATGCTTTTTGATTCGCAAAGTGAGTCGCCGCATCACGCTCCTGGTGGGTCCACCAGGATTCGAACCTGGGACCTGCCGGTTATGAGCCGGTAGCTCTGACCGCTGAGCTATGGACCCGGACTGGCGATTCTAGCAGGGTGCTACCAAAACGCTACCGGATCTCGACGTTGTCCCCCACGCGCATGTTGTAGCGCATGAGCACGATCTTCGCCGTGGCGGTGTGCGCTTCTGCGGTCAGCACCGCGAGCTCGCCCAGAATCTGACGCTGACCCTCGGGCGGATTGGCGCGATAGACGGTGAGAAACTCGCCTGGCATCACTTGATCATCGCGGCCGAGGTTGATCTGCACGAGATAACCTTCGCCGAGGGCCTCCAGCCAGTCGCCGCCCTGGGAGCTGATGATGAAGCCCATGCGTTTGCCGCTTGCCGGATCGCAGAAGGCCGGCATCGCCGGGATGCGCGCCAGAGGAATCGGGAGCTGCGGCAATGGCTTCAGGCGCGCGCCCACCGGAACCTCGGCGCAAGATCGCGTGATGATTCCGCGCGAGCGATCGCCGTCGACGCACAGAACACGCAACTGTCCTACGTATTGGTATTGGCGTCCGATGATCTGGTATCGGTCCGTCGGATGTTTGACCAATTCGCGAGGCACCACGAGGATGTATGTCTCGCCGGCCGTGAGACCGGTCGACGAACCGCCGTCGATGTAGGCGAGATCGCCTTCCGATCCGTCGATCGACTGAATGACCGCGCCCGGTTGATAGCGAAGCTCAGCGTCTTCCCATGCGCCGATCGAGTTGGGCAGCGGCTCATTGGGATCGCCGATGTAGCCGTAGCAATAGATGTCGGATTCCTGAGCGAGAGGAACAGGTCCGGCCGTTCCGCCGATCGCGTCAGCAGCCGTCACGATGGGCCGGACGATCTGGCCTCCGAGGGGATTGCCCGTTGTTTCGCCGATTGTGCCGCCGGCGGTCGCGCCAGCCTTGCCTCCGGTCGTTCCAGCCGCACCGGCCGCGCCGGTCGCCCCACCACCTTCCGCCTGTTGCGCAATTTCGCCTTCGACCAGGAGGACGTCGCCGGGATAAATCCAGTGCGCGTCAGTGATCCACGTATTCGCTTCCCAAAGCTGCGGCCACATGTAGCCGTTGCTGTAGAACTGCGTTGCGAGGCCCCAGAGCGTATCGCCCGGCTTGATCGTGTACGTCTTCGCGCCGGCGGGATATGTCGCCGGATCGGGCGGGTTGTACGGCGTCCAGTGATCGCCAACTTTGTGAAGGTTCTTCGGCGGACGTGTTGACTTTACCGCCGCCTTCTTCGCTGCCGGCTTCTTCGCAGCGGGTTTCTCCGCCGCTTTCTTCGGAGCAGGCTTCTCGGCCGGTTTCGCCGCCGCTTTCTTCGCAGCGGGCTTCGTCGATTTCTTCGAAGCCGCTTTCGGTTCTGGCTTCGCCGTCGTCGTCTTGGAAACTGGCGCCGGAGTCGTCATCGCGGGCGCTGCGGCCTTCTTCGTCGCCGGACTCGTGGTCGTGGGCGCCGGAGCTGTCGCCGTCGATGTCGTCGCCGGCGATTTTGCGGTTTTCTTGGTCGTCGCGGGCGCCTGCGTGTCGGTTTTGGTAGCCGCTTGAGGCGCGGCCCACGCGGCAGTCGTCACCGCTAAAAAGAGAATGGGAGCCACCCGACGCACACTGACCATCTTCCCTCCCGTAAATTGTCGAGCGTTACAACGTTAGCTCAACAGAAGAAAACGGTCAAGTGCCAGTGGGAATTGATTTTAGCGGAGGGTGACCGCGCCATCGGCCGTTGCAACGACTCCGGCACCGTCGAGTTGCTGGAACTGCTTCTTCCGCTGCTGGTAGCGCGTCATGACCTTTTTCACGTAGGAGCGCGTCTCCTGGAACGGCGGCACGCCGCCGTAGCGCTCGACGTTGCCTTCTCCGGCGTTGTAGGCCGCGATGGCGTTCTTGAGGTTCCCATCGAAGCGTCCCTGCAGATACTTGAGGTATTTCACGCCGGCGTCGACGTTCTGCTCCGGATCGTAAAGGTTCTTCGCGCCGAGCCAGTGGCCCGTGCGAGGCATGAGCTGCATCAGACCCTGGGCGCCGACCGGCGACCGCGCGGTGCGATGAAATCGAGATTCGGTCTCGACGACGGCAGCCACCAGCGCGGGATCGACGTCGTACTTCCGGGCCTTCTCGTGGATCAAATCACCGAACGGCAGGACGTTCTGAAAGAACTCGTGGCGGATTGCGGTGTTGATGCGCGCCATCTCGACGTGAAAAAGATCGGTGTTCGCCTGAGGAACCAAATCGGTCTGCGCGGCCGGCAGCCATTTGTCGTCGAAGAGCGCAATACGCTGCGTGACGACGCGGTCGGGCAGAACGCGCGAGAGCTTGAATAGAGAATTCGCGGCAAACCCGTCGCCGAGTTTGGCAACGACCTGGGCGTGACGGCCGTCGTCCTTCACGACGCGGACGGCGTCGAGGTCCTTTTGCACGAGGAAATGCACGTTCTGAAGAACCTCGGTCGCGCCGCCGATCGAAAGAGCGGTGCCGAGTGCAACTGTGGCGAGCGCACGGGCGCCCAAAGTGCGAATCACGCTGTGGCGCTCAGCGCGCCGGCGTACTTTCGCGGAGCGAGATGACAGGGAATCCACGAGGGTGTTTTTCTTCATAGCTCCTAGTTATTTCGCTGAAAATAATTTGGTCTTGTCTGAGTCGCTCTTGAAACGCGAGGGGGGGTGCGCTTATGCCAGATTTCGCAAGTCATGGCTTGCTATATGACGGGAAATGTCTGATCGAGGGCGATTTACTCGCTGAAGACCTCAGCCGAAAATTTTTCGATCCGCGTCTCTTCAGCTCGCCATGCACCGGGCGGAAGGCCGGCCTTCACGCAGGTCTGATCGAGGAAGGTCTGGCGGTCCCAACCATATTCGGAAGCGACCTGAGGCAGTAGCAGCCCCGCAAACCGCCCCCGACTGATGATGAGGCCATCGCGTCCGACCACGATCTCCTCGATATCGCGCACGACTTCGATCGGTCCCATCACCGAGATCTCGAGATCGAGCTGCGCCATCTCTTCCCTGCCCACCGGAAAGAATCGCGGATCGCGAAATGCGGCGGAGACCGCGCTGGTCACGACGGCGCGACAAAGCGGTTCCATCGCGCGGATCGATCCTATGCAGCCGCGGAGATCGCCGCGTTTCGTCCGCAGCGTCACAAAGGCGCCGGCCGGGCGCCGCAGAACCTCATCGTAGTCGTCCGCCCGGACGTCCGGTGCCCGTCCGTCCAGCGTCGATTCAATCGACGTTCGCGCGAGTTTCAGCAGCCGCAGGCGTTGTTCTTCGTTCAGCACGATAGATCAGCATCAGGTTGCGGGTGTAGACCACCAGGCCCGCCCCCTGCCCGATGATGAAAACGACGTCTCGCTTATGAATCGCGTAAGCGGTCGTGATGATTCCTCCGACGATCGAGAGATACCAGAACACGATCGGAATGTGGCTTTCGCGCTTCCTCTCCGAGGCGATCCACTGGACGATGAAGCGGGCGCCGAAAACGAGCTGGCCGAGGAGTCCGAAGGCGAGCCAGATCTGGTCGAGCGTCATGATTCGTCTTTCACTTTGTAATTCAGCATGCGCTTCGACATCCAGCGCACGGCCAGGCAGTCGACCAGCCCTCGGGCAGCGCGGTTCATCGCGCCGTACTTCGACACGCCGAACCGGCGTGCGCGATGATTGACCGGCACCTCGATCACTTTACGGCCGCGCATACGGACGAGGGTCGGCAGGAAGCGGTGCATTCCGTTGTAGAGCGCGATGCGGTCGATGGCGTCGCGTTTCACGAGCTTGAGCGAGCAGCCGGTGTCGGTGATGCGGTCGCCGGTGATCCAGTTGCGGACGCCGTTGCCGATGCGCGATTGCAGCTTGCGTGCGAACGTGTCCTGACGGTTGACGCGGACGCCGATGACCATGTCCGCGCCGCTCTCCTTGAGCGTGCGCATCATCATCGGAATATCGGCCGGATCGTTCTGCAGATCGGCGTCCAGCGAAACGACGTAGTTTCCTTTCGCCGCACGCCAGGCAGCATCGAGCGCCGCGGTCTGCCCGCTGTTTTTCTCGAACGTCAGCACGCGCAGATTCGGATATTTTGCCCGTGCCTGCTGCAGCACCGCCAGACTCCGATCGACGGAACCGTCGTCGACCGCTACCATCTCGTA
>Ga0070706_100006126_pt1 | contig 11375 bp, 10 predicted proteins | sample KBSK5501metaG_FD_65476 | JGI IMG/M metagenome (GOLD analysis project Ga0070706, IMG submission 65476) | Corn, switchgrass and miscanthus rhizosphere microbial communities from Kellogg Biological Station, Michigan, USA - KBS K5-50-1 metaG | ecosystem: Host-associated > Plants > Roots >...
CCTTCCTCGGCTCGTGATTCCGGAGCGGCAGTCCGTATCCGAATCAGTCGCCACGCGTCTCTCGGTCTACCTTCGCTGTCTGACGCTGCTCGAGTCAGAAGAAGTGCGGCACGTCTCGTCGGAGACTCTGGCGCAGCGGTTCGACCTGAACTCCGCTCAGATCCGCAAAGACCTGGCGATCTTTGGCGAGTTCGGCGTGCGCGGCGTGGGTTACGAAGTCGACACGTTGAAACGCCACCTGCTCGGGCTCCTCGGCCTCGACCGAACCCGACGCGTGGCGATCGTGGGGGCCGGCCACCTCGGCACGGCGCTCGCGGACTACGGCGGGTTTCACTCGGGGGAATTCGAAATCGCGGCCCTGTTCGACGTGGACCCGGGAAAGATCGGCACGCGGACTCGCACGGGCGTGCGCGTGTATGACGTCTCCGAGCTCCCGGGCGTCGTGGAATCCCAAGGAATCGAGATCGGTGTCATCACCGTTCCCGGCGAAGCCGCCGCCGAGGTCGCGGAGAGATGTTTTGGAGCCGGCCTGAAGGCCATTCTGAACTTTGCTCCCGTGCGGTTGAACGTGCCGCCGGGCGTCCGCTTGAAAAATGTCGATCTCAAGATCAATCTGGAGACCCTTTCTTTCTACATCGCGAAGTAGGGATACTGAAGGACACCAGACCGAACCACAATCGACTGACCAAGGAGGAGAGCAGAATGGCCGCCAATCCGAAGCCCGTACCCCTGCCCGCCGAGAACCTGAACCCGTACGAGTTCGCGCTCCGGCAGTTCGAGCGTGCGGCCGACCAACTCGGATTGGACGCGGGCACCCGCTCGGTTCTGAGAAACCCGAAGCGGCAGCTCATCGTTTCTGTTCCGGTGAAAATGGACGACGGCTCGATCCGGGTGTTTCAGGGCTACCGCGTCCAGCATTCGATCGCGCGCGGCCCCTCCAAGGGCGGCATCCGCTACCACCCCGGCGTCACGCTGGACGAGGTCAAGGCCCTCGCGATGTGGATGACCTGGAAATGCGCGGTCGTCAACATCCCCTTCGGCGGCGCGAAAGGCGGCATCACGGTCGATCCGAAGGCCATCTCGCTCGGAGAGAACGAGAGAATGACCCGCCGCTTCACGTCCGAGATCTCGATCGTCCTCGGCCACGACCGCGACATTCCCGCCCCGGACGTCTACACGAACTCGCAGACGATGGCGTGGATGATGGATACCTACTCGATGATCAAGGGGTATTCGACGCTGGGTGTCGTCACCGGAAAGCCTCTCTCCGTCGGAGGCTCCGCCGGGCGCAACGAAGCGACCGCGGAGGGCTGCTACGTGTCGATCGAGGAAGCCGCCAAGAGACAGGGACTGTCGTTGAAGGGGGCGACGGCGGCCGTCCAGGGCTTCGGCAACGCCGGGATGCACGTCGCGCGCTTTCTGGAGGAAGCGGGAACGCGGGTCGTCGCGGTCACCGATTCCAAGGGAGGGATTCTCGACAAGAAAGGTCTGAACGTCGCCAGCGTCGTCGCGGCGAAGGAAAAGAAGGGAAGCGTCACCGCGGCTCGAGGGGAAAAGGTCGGCAACGACGAGGTGCTGGAGCTGCCGGTCGACATACTCGTGCCCGCGGCCCTGGAAGGGGTCATCACCCGCCGCAACGCGGCGCGGATCAAGGCGCGGATCGTCGCGGAAGCGGCCAACGGTCCGACGACCCCCGACGCCGACGACATCCTGAATAAGAAGGGGATCGTCGTGATTCCCGACATCCTCGCCAACGCGGGAGGTGTCACGGTCTCTTACTTCGAGTGGGTGCAGGACCTCTACTCGTTCTTCTGGGACCCCGAAATGGTGCGCACGCAGCTCCAGCGGACGATCCGGAAAGCCTATGGGGACGTCGAGGAGATGGCGCGCCGGCACGAGACGGACCTGAGGACGGGAGCTTTGATCCTCGCCGTCGGACGCGTTTACGAGGCGACGAAGATTCGGGGCATTTTTCCCTGACGAGTTATCAGTGATCAGTAATCAGTTTTCAGTTCCGATGCCTCTCGTTTCATGTCCGAAAACTGAAAACTGAGAACTGAGAACTGAAAACTCTCGAAAGGAACAGGGATGCGACGCCATTTTTCTGTCTGGATCGCGTGAGTCTCCTCTCTGCCTCGGCCCTTTCGTTGGACCGCCCGCTGCCGGTTCGCGATCCGGCGCAGCCGGTGGACGAGGAATACACGAAGAAGATCCGCGAGTACACGACCGAGCCGTTTTTCCTTTCGCCGCTGGTGGACTACCTGCCGGCCTCCGCGAAGGTTCCCTCGCCCAGGGTTGTCCTGGGCGACGTGGCCGGCGCCCCGGGCATACTCCCCTACTCTGCCAACGTCCATCGCTACTTCCGCATGCTCGCCGAGTCGAGCCCGCGCGTGAAAGTCCGGTCGATCGGGCGCAGCGAAGAGGGTCGCGAGATGATCGCGGTCACCATCGCGTCCGAAGCCATTCTCGGCCGGCTCGAGGAAAACCGCGCCCGACTTTCCAAGCTCGCCGACCCGCGGACGATCCGGATGGACGAGCGCGAGGCCGAGCGCCTGATCGCCGGGTCCGTTCCGATCTACTACATCACCGGCACGATCCACTCTCCGGAGACGGGCGCGCCGACCGCCCTGATGGAGCTCGCCTACCGGCTCGCGGTGGATGAGAGCCCCTACATTCGGTTCATCCGTGAACACGTCATCACGATGATCACCCCGATCGTGGAAGTGGACGGACGCGACCGGATGGTCGATGTTTACAACTGGCACCTCGACCATCCCAACGACAACTGGCCGCCCCTGATCTACTGGGGTCATTACGTAGCCCACGACAACAATCGAGACGCGATGGGGCTCTCGCTCGCTCTGACGCGCAACGTGCTCGCGACGTTCGTGGACGAGAAGGTCTAGGTCCTCCACGATCTCCACGAGTCCGTGCCGTACCTCTACGACAATACGGCGGGCGACGGCCCGTTCAACGCCTGGCTCGACCCGATCCTGACGAACGAATGGGAGCTCCTGGCCTGGCAGAACGTGCAGGACATGACCCGCTTCGGAATGCCGGGAGTCTTCACGCACGGAACTTTCGACACGTGGTCGCCCGGATACCTCATGTTCATCGCGGCGACGCACAACGGGATTTCGCGTCTCTATGAGACGTTCGGCAACTCGGGCGCCGATACGGTCGAGCGCACGCTTCTCTCCGCCCAGTACCACCGGACGTGGTACCGGCAGAATCCCCCGCTTCCCCGAGCGAAGTGGTCGCAGCGAAACAACAACAACTACGAGCAGACAGGTCTCCTGACAGCGCTGTCTTATTTCGGGGCGAACGGACAGGAGTTCCTGAGCAACTTCTACCTGAAGGCCAGGCGCTCGATCGAGAAGCCCCGGGCGGAAGGGCCGGCGGCGTACGTTTTCGCAGCGGACGATCCCCGGCCGGGAGCGCAGGCGGAGCTGCTGCGCGTTCTGCAGCTCCAGCGCTGCGAGATCCATCGGGCCCGCGCCCCTTTCACAGTCACGGCGGAAGTCCGAAGGAAAGCGTCCAAGCCCAAGAAAGATGAGGATGCGACCTCGGACGAGAAAAAGGACGGCAAGGAGGCGGACGCGTCCTCCTCGGGAAAGGACGCTGCCAAGCGGCCGAAACCCACGGTACCCGAGACGCGCACCTACCCCGCAGGCACCTACATCCTTCGCATGGACTAGCCCTACAGCCGAATCGTCGACATGCTGCTCGACTACCAGTACTGGAATCCCAAGGACCCTCAGCAGACGCCCTACGACGATACCGGCTGGACCTTCGGGGAGCTCTTCCACGTCAAGGTCGGCCGGGTCTCGGATCCCAGGGTGCTCGAGGTGCCGATGGATCCGGTCACGCAGCCGGTCGTCGCTCTCGGAGGTCTTACCGGCAGCGGGACCGTTTTTGCGATCAACCACAACGCGGACAACGCTCTGGCGACGCTGCGCTTCCGGTTTCGGGACGCGGTCTTCGACGCGGCGGAAGAGCCCTTCGACGCGGCCGGACGCAAGTTCGCTCGCGGCTCGTTCCTGATTCGAGGTGTGGCCGGCTCGGAGATGTCCCGTGCCGCGACGGAGTTGGGGCTTTCGGTCACGGCGCTGACCGTGACGCCCGGCGTCCGCCGCCATCCCGTGCGCGCGCCGCGGATCGCGCTCCTGCACACGTGGCTCTCGACGCAGGACGAGGGCTGGTGGCGTCTGGCTCTGGACTCCGCGCAGATTCCGTACGAGTCCCTGAACACGCAGCAGGTCGCCCGCATCCCGGACTTGAACGCCCGATTCGACGTGATCCTCTTTCCGCCGGTGGGACGCGACGCCGGGGCGATCGTCGCCGGAATGCCGACCTCCTGGGGCAACCCGCTCCCCTGGCAGAAGACCGATCGCACGCCCAACCTCGGAAGCATCGATTCGACCGAAGACATGCGGCCGGGCCTGGGAGCGGAGGGCATCGAGCGCCTGCGCCAGTTCGCGCGGCGCGGAGGGTTGCTGGTCGGCGTCATGGACACGGCGGAGCTCGCCGTGGGCAACGGTCTCGCTCCCGGCGTCACCGTCGCCCGGCCGGAGAAGCTGAAGCTGACGGGCAGCGTCGTGCGATCCCGCATCGTGGACTCCGCGAGCCCGATCGTTTACGGCTACGCGGAGGCGCCCTCGATCTACTCCTTTGACGGGCCGATCTTCAACGTCTCGAATCTGGCCGGCGGTCGGGCGGGACGCCGGCGCAACCCCGACGAGAAGGAACGGGCGACCGGCCGCGGCACTTCGGAGGACCTGGACCGGCCCGTCGGCCGGGCCTTCGTCGAGCCGCCGGAAGAGCCGGAGGCCGAGCCCTGGGAGGCGCTTGCCCTGACGAACGAGCAGAAACGCAACAACCCCTTCGTCATCCCCGCCGAGATGAAACCGCGAGTCATCCTGCGCTACGGCGATTCCAAGGACCTCCTCGTCTCCGGCCTGCTCGAGGGAGGAAAAGAGATCGCGCAGCATCCGGCGATCATCGACGTGCCGTTGGAGAAGGGCCACGTCGTTCTCTTCTCCAACAATCCGATCTGGAGAGGCGAGACCCGCGGGAACTACTTCTTCGTCTTCAACGCTTTTTTGAACTTCGACAATCTGAGCGCAGGCAGGAAGGATTGAGTACTCGGTCGTCGGTAGCCGAGCTGCTGTCATCCCGAGCGAAGCGAGGGATCTTCTCTCGTCGGTTCCGTCGGAACGCGGGCAGATTCCTCGTCGCTTCGCTCCTCGGAATGACAGAAGGAAGCTACGCTCCACAAAATGACTTGGAGTAGTGGTTGTCGGTTGTCGGCAGTAGTCGCCTAGCAAATAAAATAAGGCGTTTGATCAAGAGAGACGATAAAGATTCGGGAACAGATGACTATCGCCTAATCAATATCGCTCGGACAGGCGAGGCGTCGAGATCCCGGAAGCGGATCGGGAGGGCCACGAGGTCGTAATCGCCGGGCGGTACGGCGGCCAGATCCAGGTTCTCCAGCAGCATCACCCCGCGGGAGAGGAGGGTGCGGTGAACGGGCAGGTCCTCCGCGTCGTCCGGATCGACGGACATCGCATCGGTCCCGATCAACAGAGCTCCCTTCTCTGCCAAACGGACCGCGGCCAAGGGCGAGAGAAACGCGCGGCCTCGGGTGCGAAGCAAGAGGCGCCGCGCGCCGAGGGTGCGCGGCGGGAGGGAATCGGGCCCGATCTCCCCGCGCCCGGGCAGCTCCACGACGCGGGCCGGGCCGACGAAGGCATCGAGCGCCAACTCGCCGATCGTCGCCCCGTTCGTCAGCACATGGAGAGGCGCGTCCACGTGAGTGCCCAGATGAGAGCTCATCGTGAAGCAGGTGGATTCGAACAGCGAACCTTCGATCAGCCGCGCGGTGGGCCGCCAGGAAAACGGGATGTCGCCTTCCCAGGGCGGCGTCTCTTCGTCGATCGGACGCGAGATGTCGAAGATCTTCAGCGCATTCTTCGAACGGTCTTGACGGGGGCGTAACGCTCCGCGATGTGCGGGTCGTACCCGCGATGCCGGGGGTGCAGCGGAACGTCCCGGTACTCGGCGTCGCATCGGTAGCAGATGGTAACCGGCCGGATGCGCGCCGCGACGATCCAATCCACGACGACCGTCGCGAGCAACGCCGGCGTGAACCAGATCCATCCCCACTTCCACCCGACAAACAGGGCCATCGCCAGCGACACCGCCAGGAACAGACAGCCGAGCCGCTGGTCGAAGTCCTTCTGGAGGAAGAAGGCGCGGTTGCCGCAGAAGGCGCAGCGCTCGACGCCCCCAGGTCCCGCGATCCCTTCGAAGCCCGCCGCGTACGTTTGCGCGCACTTCACGCACGCGAAGTTGCCGGACTCCGGCGAATCGAAGTCGCGGGCCGTCAGACAGTCGGGGCAGTAGTAGCGAACGCGCATGGAGAGACTAGTATCGCGACCTCGGAAGGGTGATTTGGGGTTTGCGTAGATCCGAGGTGGCTCGGGTCCCGCTCGACAAGTCGAAGGTCGAAGGTCGAATGTGATTCTCCTGTTCCTTACCTTTGACCTTCAACCTTTGACCTTCGACCAGCTCGGCAAAGGTCCGATCTGGTTCTCTACGCAGGGAAACCTGTGGCCACGGTCAGATAGGACGACAGCAGCTCCCCGATCAGGACGAACACCAGCGCGACGTAGAGCAGCCCCGTCGCGGCCTGGTTCGACCTCATGTGGGCAGTCTTCCAGATGAAGTAGGAGAGGGCGAGCGGCCCCAGAATCCCCCAGGTCACGCGAAAGAGAAAGAACAGCGCTTCGCGCTCGAGCGAAAGCAGGGCGGCCAATCCGTCGCGGCTCGGATCTGCGACGATCGCCGCGGCCAGCAGCAGCGTGCGCAGCACGGCGAGGAGCGCGAACAGGACCGCCCCGCGCGCGAGCAGGCGAAAGGGGAGCGATCGCGAGACCAGATACCAGTGGCCGAGGTTCATGATCAAAAGGACCGCGCCGAAGAGGAGGCCGCCTAAGAAAGCACCGGCGACGGTCCAGGCGTCCCCGGTTCCCCGGGGAGCGACGAGAGCCACCCGAGCAAGGCACCAGATTCCCGCGGCGGCGGATGCGGCGAGCAGAGGGCGCGAAGCCCTCGCGCGGTCAGCGTGGGCAGCCAGGGTATAGACCCCGGCGAGCGCGGTCGCGGCGGCGGCGGCGGTCGGCAGCCCGGGGGGCTTCGCGAGGGCCGCGAAGAGAAAGAAGGCGCATGCGAGCGCACCGTGGAGGGCGAAGAATCCCTTACCCAGCACGCCTGTGGGAAAAAAGAGCAGCAGCAACGCGGTTCCCGCACCCGCTTCCAGACAAAAGAGTCCGAGACCGCCCAGCGCCATGAGGGAGGGATCTTAGTGCACGGCCAACCGGGAGCGAATCTCGGCCGCGATCCGCTCGACATGGTCGACTAACCCGTGGTCTCCGTCGGCAATCTCGACGAAACGCGAGCCGGGCCAGAGGCGTCCGCTGTCTTCCCACCGCCGCCAGACCTCGCGGACGAGATCGATGGGGACGCTCTCGTCGCGCGCGCCCATGAGAACCGATACCGGGATCTCCGGCGGTTCGCGGTCCGAATCGGAGCGCGCCATCTCCTCGAAGAAACGGCGGTGGATCGGCAGCTCACGTTCTTCGCCGTGATGAAAGAAGCGCACGGGATCCCCTTCCGGCAGTTTCTCCGTCCAGCGATTTCCGAAGCCCAGGGCCGGCGCGAGCAGAACCAGTGGAGCCTTCAAGGCGATGCGGGCCGCCTCGAGCGCGACCACGGCTCCGAGCGAGCTGCCGACGACCACCGCGGGAAGATGCCTCTTGATCTCCCAGAAGGACAGTCGGGCCATCGAGCGGAAGCTCAATCGCTCGAAGGACGGGATGTTCAGGTCCGGCGCGATGATCCGAACGCCGTCCGGCGCCAGAAGCTCGCCGAGCGCGGCGATCTTTCTTCCCCGCGGCGACGAAGCAAAGCCGTGAAGGTAGAGGACGTTTTTCAGTGTCGATTCCCCGCGGGAAAGAGTGCCGGCCCCCGAAAGCGAAAGTACCTTATCCTACGAGCCTCGATGCCGGAGCCGCTTCTCATCTCGCGCCCGCCCCTGCTCGTCTAGCGGATGCGCCGGTTTCCGCGCGCGGCGTCCGGGCTCCTTCTCCTGTTGGCCTGCGCCCGCGCCCGCGCCGAGCCGCCGCGCGTGGGTCACATCACGATCCGGTCGTTGAACGTCTTCTCGCCGCAGGAGGCCGCGTCCGGGTGGTTTTACCGCGTGGCCGATGCCCTCCACATCTCGACCCGCACCTCCACCGTGAGGCGATTCCTTCTGTTCCAGGAAGGGGACGTCTATGACCCCGAACAGCTCGCGCAAACCGAAAGGAACCTGCGCGCGCTCCCCTTCATCAAGCTCGCGTCGGTCACCGCGAGCCCTCCCCACGACGGAATCGTCGACGTCGAGGTGATCACGCAGGATGGGTGGACGACCGAAATCGGCGGGAGCTTCGGCAGCAAAGGAGGCGTCACGACGTACGGCGTGAACCTCTCCGAAAAGGACTTGCTGGGAACGGGTCGGACTGTCGCGGTCGGATACGACAAGGGAACGGACCGGATCACCCGGTCGTTCGGCTTCAAGGATCCGTACCTGTTTGCCCCGTACTGGAGCGGTGATCTCCTCCTGGCGACCACCTCCGACGGCCACCAGGAGCAACTCGAGATCCGCAGACCCTTCTTCTCCTTTATCACTCCGTGGTCCGCCGATCTCGTCGTCGACAACTTTCGTCAGAACGAAAAGCTGTACCGCAACGGTGAGGTCGACCAGGAGTTCCGGCAGGATCATCGAACCGTCAGGCTGCTCTACGGCGTGGCCCTCGCGGCAACGGAAACGCGGGCGCAGCGCCTCACGGGCGGGTTCGCCGACGAGGAGGACTCCTTCGACCTTCTCCCCGGCCGACCGACCCAAGTCCTGCCGGAGAATCGAAAGTTTCGCTATCTCTCGCTCCGTTACGAGGACGTCTCCAACGACTTCCTCAAACTGAACTATGTCGACCGCGATCTGCGCTACGAGGATTTCAACCTGGGGCGGCAGTTTTCGGTACGGCTCGCCGTCTCACCGCGGGCGTTGGGAGTTGATCGGACAACGGGCCGAGTCTCCGTTACCGTCGCAGAAGGATGGCGGCTCTCGGCCGGCAGCTTTCTGCTGGGAAGCCTCTCGTACGCGACGCGCTTCGGACCGGTGAACTCCAACGCCCTTCTTTCGGCGACGGGGTTCCTCGCGATCAAGCTCGACACCAAGGTGATCCAGACATTCGTCTCGCGGCTTCAGGTGGACCTCGGCTGGGATCTCAACCGGGACTTTCAGCTCTTCGCCGATGGCCTGACGGGCCTTCGCGCCTATCGCATCCACTCGTTCGAAGGGAACAAGAGGATTATCTGGAATCTGGAGCACCGGATCTTCTCCGGCCGCGAGATCCTTCATCTGGTGGCCCCGGGTGCTGTCGCCTTCGTCGACACCGGAACCGCCGCGCCCGAGGGAACGCCCCTGACGATTCGCAGCTTCAAGACGGACGTGGGGGTGGGTCTGCGGTTCGGGATCGCTCGAGCGCCCTCCAACAACATCCTGCGCGTGGATTTCGCCTATGCCTTCAACCGGGACCCGCGCGGACGGCGGGGCTTTCTGGCGTCGTTTTCGAGCTCGCAGGCGTTCTAGCTGTCAGCTGTTAGCTATCAGCTGTCAGCCTCACGCTTCGCGGAAGCGCTCGAACACGGAAAGGATTTCCGGTGAAGCTCGGCGCGGGCGCCCCTGCATGTCGGCGAAGACATGGCGGGTGATTCCATCCGCCAGGACTGTCTCCGCGGAGTCGACGATCTCGTAGCCGAACGCCAGACCGCGGGAGGCGAGCTCTGTCATGCTCGCTCGGACGCGCAGCGCGTCGTCATAGCGCGCCGGACGGCGGTACCGGCACTCGACGGCCGTAACCAGAATGAGCAGGCCGGCATCCTCCATGCTGCGATACGGCAGCCCCGCGGCGCGGCAATACTCCGTGCGGCCGATCTCGAACCAGACGATGTAGTTGGTGTGGTAGACGATTCCCATGCGATCGGTCTCGGAGTAACGGACGCGGACATCAGTTTCGACCGTTCGCATACTGGAAGAGTCAACAGCTCACAGTCGACAGTCCACAGTCCGGGAGCTCTTCCTGTCGACTGTCGACTGTCGACTGTCGACTCTTGCCATCAAAACTTTCCTTTCAATCTGCGGCGAACCGGTTCCGGCACCAGACCCGAAACGTCCGCTCCCAATCGCCCGACCTCCTTCACCAGCCGGCTCGACACGTAGGAGTATTCCTCCTTCGCCATCAAGAACACGGTCTCGATCGCCGGCGCGAGGCGGCGGTTCATCAAGGCCATCTGCAGCTCGTACTCGTAGTCGGAGATCGCGCGCAAGCCCCGGACGATCAGCGTCGCCTTCTCCTCGCGCGCGAAGTCCACGAGGAGACCGGAGAAGGAGCGCACGGGCACCTGCGGGTCTTCGCCCACGATTTCGCGGATCATCTCGATGCGCTCGGCGACGGAGAAAAGCGGCGTCTTGGCGTCGTTTTCCAGGATCGCGACGACGACGCGGTCCGCGAAGCGGCGCGCGCGATCGAGAATGTCGCCGTGGCCGTTGGTGAAGGGATCGAAGGAGCCCGGGTACAGGGCGACGCGTTCGGTCATGTTCTCTCCGTGCTCGCGCGGCGCAGCCCTTCGGCGAGCAGATTATAGGCGGACACGGTCAGAAAGAGAGCGAGCCCGGGGAACAGAGCCATCCACCAGGCCACCTCGATGTACGCCGGAGCGGCCGACAGAATTCCGCCCCAGGACGTCGCCGGGGCGGGGAGGCCGACTCCGAGAAAGGAGAGCGCGGCCTCGGCCAGGATCGCCCACGCCACGCCGAACGCGGCGGAGACCAGCAACGGCGCGAGAACGTTGGGCAGCAGATGCCGGAAGAGGATCCGCGGCGTCGAGGCGCCGGCCGCGCGAGCGGCGCGCGTGTAGTCCAGATCCCGCGCCTTCAGGATCTCCGCCCGTGCAAGCCGCGCGTCGCCCGGCCAGGTCGTCAAGCCGATGGCAAGGATGACGGTAGCGGGCGACGGGGGAAGAAAGGCCGCCAGCGCGAGAAGCAGGAAAAGGACGGGGAAGCACAGCACGACTTCGACCAGCCGCGAAAGAACCAGATCCACGGCCCCGCCGAAGTAGCCGCCCAGGCTGCCCACGAGGAACCCGACGGCCAGAGACACGCCGGCCGCCGTCAGGCCGATCGTCAAGGAGAGCGGCGTGGCCGCGACGACCCGGGAGAACAGGTCGCGCCCGAGATCGTCCGTTCCGAAAGGGTGCGCGGCGGAGGG
>Ga0070706_100006127_pt1 | contig 11374 bp, 11 predicted proteins | sample KBSK5501metaG_FD_65476 | JGI IMG/M metagenome (GOLD analysis project Ga0070706, IMG submission 65476) | Corn, switchgrass and miscanthus rhizosphere microbial communities from Kellogg Biological Station, Michigan, USA - KBS K5-50-1 metaG | ecosystem: Host-associated > Plants > Roots >...
GAGAATCGGCTTGGCGAGCCTCAGGCGCTGAAATCCGCGCCGGTCATTTCCGACCATCTATCCCGAAGTATTCACGGCGAGCCCAGCGGAGGCAAGCATATTGCTGCGACCTTCCGGCGGAGCACCCAAAGGCTTGTCCAACCAAAATCCGCCCGAGCGGCGCAGTTTCTGGCGTGTCGATCCTGACAGCCCATGGACGACCGTCATGCCGGTGGCGTTCATCATCGGCTCGCTGCTGTCGCTGGCCGTTTTGCCGATCATCGTCGGCAATCACACCGCTCGGATGCGCGACGAGATCACGCGTCTGGCGGAGCCGGCGCGCCGGGCTGCGAACGAGATGCAGCTCGATATCTCAGCGGAGCTCGACAAGGTCATCGCCTTTCAGGTGACCGGCCAGGGTGAGTTTCGCGATGACTACCGCAAACTGCTCAACGAGCAAATCCGTGACTACGAGGTTTTGCGCACCCTGGGTCCGCAGCTCGGCGATGACGTCAATCGCAATCTCGTCGCTCTGATCTCGGAGACGCAGCGATGGCACGCCGGCGTGACCACCGGCGAGTTCCTGCAGCGTCAATTGCCGTCCGAAGTCTTCACGACGCGTCTCTTCGAGCGCCATCCGTCCTATGACCGCGCGCTTCACGCCGCCGCGGGGCTGCAGACCGCCATTCAGTTGGCAGCCAACGATCGCATGGCAAAGATCCACAACGCGGAGCGCATCAACACCGCGCTGACGATCATCCTCACACTCCTGGCGCTGATGGCCGGTCTGATGGTCGCCGGATTGGGATGGCAGACGCGCCGGCTGGCTCAAGAAGCTGTCCGGCGCCGCAAGGAGGCTGAGCGCGACGCCGGCGAGGCCGAGGTCGCCCGCGCAGCCGCCGAAAACGAGGAGCGTCGGGCGGCTTTCCTTGCGACCGCGGTTCAGGAGTTGACCTCATCACTCGATTTCGGCCGTACAGTCACGACGCTGGGCCGCCTTTTCGTGCCGAATCTGGCCGACGCCTGCGCGATTGATCTGAGAGATTCCGACGGGACGCTGCGCCGCCGCGCCGTCGCCCAACGTAATCGTGCAGTAGAAGAGCGCATGCAAACGCGTCTCGACGAGGCGATATCCGACATTCCCGAGGCGCTGCTTCGCGTCATGAACGAGCGGGAAGGCAAAATCGTGGGGCCTGCGTCCGCTCTGACCGCGTTTGTGACGGGGACCGACGATGCACGGTCGGTGATGGTGCTGCCGCTCGTCAGCCGCGGCGAGACGTTGGGCGTTGTGAGCGCTGTCGCTCCGCGGGGCAACGCATTCACGCGGGACGATTTGTTGCTCGCGGCCGAGCTCGCGCGTCACGGATCGCTGGCGATCGACAACGCGCGTCTCTACCTGGAGTCCCAGCAGGCGCTGCGGGCGCGGGAAGAAGTGCTGGCGATCGTGTCGCACGACCTGAGAAATCCACTCAACTCGATCACTCTCGCTACGTCGCTGCTCCAAACCTCGGAAGCCATCCCGCCGGAGGACCGCGAGCAGCTCGACATCATCGATATCTCCGCGCAGCGGATGCGCCGCCTCATCGAAGACCTACTCGACGTCACGCGTCTCGAGGGCGGCAAGCGTCTGCCCATCGAGCCCAAAGCCGTCGAAGTCGAGCCGTTACTGCTCGAAACTTATGAGCTGTTCAAGCCGCAGGCGGCAACCGCCTCGATTTCCCTTCATCACGCGACCGGTGCCGACGTTCCATCGGTCTGGGCGGATCACCATCGGGTCATGCAAGTACTGTCGAATCTGATCGGCAATGCGCTGAAGTTCACTCCCGCCGGAGGCATGATCACTTTCCGTGCGGATCCGCAGGGAGAGGAAGTCCTCTTCACCGTCACCGACACCGGCGCGGGCATTCCGAAAGAGCACCTGAAAGACATCTTCAATCCCTACTGGCAGGCCAAGCGCGCTGAGCGCCTCGGCGCCGGCCTCGGACTCCCGATTGCGAAGGGCATCGTCGAATCACATGGCGGACGGCTGTGGGTCGAAAGCGAGCCGGGCAAAGGGACGAAATTCTTTTTCACCCTTCCGGTCGCGCGCCAGAATTCGAAGATCAGCGCTCGACAGCCGGAGGAATCTCCAGCACATCGCTGACGCTGAGCTCAGCGAACAGGCGGATCAGGCGCCGGCCCTCTTCGTCGGATGCCTCGTAGACGCGGCAGAGGCGCTTGATCTCATCCGAATCCGATGCGCGCGCGACGGTGAAGCCGGACGCCGGCTGCTCCGGCAGAAAGACTGCGCGTTTGCTCCACTTGCCGTTTTCAAAGCGGTAGGTCAGAAAGCCGGCGTCCGCGCCGCGGACGGTCCGGTCGCCATCGACCGCGCGGGCAGGAAGGGGAGAGCTGCCGGGCGAGGTTCGGCGGCGATCGATCTCTTTCATCACCAGCACGCCCAGCATGTCTCGCAGGCGGTCGCCGCTTTCGCCGATTGCCGCCAGAAAACGAACACCCGAGGAGGTTCCGGATGACCTGCGAACCACCTCACACTTGATGGCGATCTCATTTCCCTGATTCGAGAAATGGAGCTCGGGATAATCGCCCTCGATCGGCTGGTCGTGTTGTAGGCGCGCGCCCAGGACGCCGATTTCGAGAATGGACACAGGCGCAGCACCAAGAATGGCAGGTACGGGCGGGTTCATCGCCAGGCGCTGAAATTCACGGCGCTCTTCGGGACGCATTTCCTGCATCCCGCCATTGTATTCGACCGATTATTCGAGGAGAGCGCTGGACATCCGGACGGACGCGACGTAACGATTGTGGACGCGTTGCCGGTAGCTTCGGGTGCCGAAGGACACTCGTTGTAGATAATTGAGCGTCTCGGGGAACGGTGGGATTCCGCCGAAGCGCTCCACGTTTCCCTCCCCGGCGTTGTAGGCGGCTAGAGCAGTTCGCTGGTCACCGAAGCGATCCAGTAGGTAGCGAAGGTACTTCGTCCCGGCGGCGATGTTTTCGGATGGGTTGAACGGATTGCCGCAGCCGAGGAGCCGGCCGGTTTCAGGGACGATCTGCATCAAGCCTTGAGCGTTCTTGTTCGACACCAGCCGCGGGCGAAAATCAGATTCGGCCTCCACGACCGCCGCTACCAGCTCGGGCGACAGGTTATTGCGAACCGCCTCACGGTAAATGATTGATCCGAAAGGAACCTCTGCGCGGAAAAACTGCTCCTTGGCGATGTCGAGCGTGAAGGTTTGTTTCTCGAGTTGCGGACTGAGGAACGCCTCGCGTGTCTTGCGTGTGGTGAAAATGGGGAAGGAGGAACTCGACCGACCGAGATGACGGTCCATCATCGGAAAACTGACATTCATGGCATCGATCGGAAATCCGAAAGCGCCGAAAGCCAAGGGGATACCAATGACGAGAGCGACAGCGCGGCGCCGCAACTGCCGGACGGCTGCCTTTGCGAGTCGCGAAAATCGCCGCCGTCCAGCGTGGCGCTGACAGTCGCAGATAAGGCGGTAATCCCAATGCCTGCGGCCGCTACCCATACGAGTAGCCGTCGAGGGCAAAAGGCGGACCAGTTTGGTTCTCTCTTCTAGCAAAGTTCTGATAAGGCTCGAGATGGAGTAATGCTGAGAAATCTCGCGCGCGCTCCAGGGTCCCGAAAAACGGCTAAGCCTGCTCCGTGCCGGTCGACCGAAGACGCTATCTCGCGCTCTCTCTCCCCGCGCCTCTCGCACCGCGTTGAGTGGCTGCGGCGGCGACGCGTCTTCCTCATATCTTGCAGATGTATGCCCACCGAGTCAATGCCGAGACCGCTTTTGGCTAATTACGGAATACTTACGGCATATTGATTGCGAAGCCGCGCGACGTGCCTCTCGCGCTGATTCTGATCCTCATCGCTGCCCAACAATACGGCTCGCCATGGCGTGCGGAGTACGAAAAGGAAAGAAATGGTCCACACGGAGAGTGCCGCGTCGACTGGCAGCAGATGGCTCCCGGTCTGGACTACCGCCGCATCGAGTGCCTCGGGGACCCCGAAGACGTCGACCTCCACGTCGTTCGCGTGGATCAGCAGCGTTGGCGTCTGGATGTGGCCTCGATTCCGGGCGGGAGCACCGCCCAACAGGTCGCCGATGAAAAGGACGCCGGATTCGTTATCAACGGCAGTTTTTTCGACCGTCGCCGCGACCCCCTCGGCGCCTTAGTTCGATCGGGCGACGAGATCCAGAGAGCCCGGAGCACGACCTGGCAGTCGATTTTCCTCATCGATGCCGATGGCACGCCGCAGATCATCACCCCTGACCGGTGGTCCCACTACCGGAAGGATGCCTGGATGGCGGTGCAGGCCGGGCCACGTCTCGTGACGGGTGGGCACACCAATCGTGTCCACCAGAGTTACCCCGCTGCGCGCGCGGGGGTCTGCATCGCGAAGAGCGGCGATCTGCTTTTCTTCGCGACGCCGCGCGATCGGAAATTCGACATGTACGAGATCACCCGCATCGCGAGGCGAGGCGAAACCGACGGCGGTCTCGAATGCCAGGACGCCATGTTGTTCGACGGTGGGCATTCGGTGCAGATCGTTCTCGAAGGCGAAAGCAAGCGGCTCCAGATCAGGGGCGACCGCGTTCCGGTGTTCGTTTACGCTACTCGCCGCTAGGCGGCGGCCTGTTCGAACAAGGGCGTCGTCTGCGCGTTGAGAAGGACCCAGAACGTGTAGATCGCCAGAGCGGTGCCGAGGGGGAAGCTCAGGACGTGGAGAGCGGAGAAGATAAGGGCCAGAATGCGCGCCCACTGCTGGAATTTGAGCAGGCCGATTCCGGCGATGATTCCGGGAATCGAGAGGATCAGTAGGACCGTCGCGATCCCGATGCCGACAGCGCTGGTGATGTAGAGCGCTTGCCGATCGCCGGAGATTGCTCCGGCACCCAGCAGGATGACGAGGAGAATCACGGCGATGAAGTCGAAGACGGCGCTGTAGATGATGAAGAGCCAGCCCAGGATTCGAACGTGTTGCGCCATGGCGCTACTTGTTCACGGCCGTTTTCTTAGCGGTTGCGATAGGCAGGCCGGCGTCCTTCCAGCTGTTCCATCCGCCCAGAAGGGCGGCCGTGTTCTTGATTCCGTGAGCGTTGAGGTCGAGCACCGCACGGGCGCTGGTATGTTCGGCCTCTCAAGCACAGTACGTGATGATGAATTTGCCCGGCGGCAACTCCTTCAGCCGCTGCATCAATTGACTGAGCGGAATGTTCAATGCGCCGGGAATGTGTCCCAGGCTCCAGGTGTCCTCGGAGCGGACATCGACGTAGACCGCCTTGTTCTGCTTCACCATCCGCATCGCTTCGGCCCGGGTGATGCGGCGGGCTTTGCTCAATTCGTCGGCAATGGCTGCGGTGTTCGTCTGCGCCGGCGTGAACTGGACCGGACCTGGCGCCGGCGCCGTCTGCGTCGGCTGCGGAGCGGTGTTCTTGTACTGCGCGGCCGCTATACCAACCGTTAATATAGTGGCGGCCGCGGTCAGCAAAAGTCGTTTCAAGGAAGTCCTCCTCTGCTACTGAATCGGTTTGAAGAAACGGTTGAAGCGAGGAGCAAAGTAATGCGAGCGATCGAATGAAAATGCCACCGCGGTCGCTTTCCCGACGATCCTCTGGCGCTCGATCAGTCCGATGAACCGGCTGTCGTTGCTGTTATCGCGATTGTCGCCCATCACGAAATAGCGGCCGCTCGGAACGACGATCGGGCCGAACGAGCGCACCGCCGGTATCTGCGGCGTGAACATCATCCGATGCATGTGCCCGGCGAGATTCTCCTCGACCACCATCGAGCTTCCCTGCTCGCTGTCCTCCGCCTCGCCGATCTCCCGCCACTTGGCCGCGCGGTTGTTGACGTAGAGCTGGTTCTCGCGCATCTCGATCCGATCACCAGGAACGCCGACCACTCGCTTGACGAGTCGGGTGCCGTCGACCGGCGAGAAGAGCACCACGATGTCTCCGGGCTGCGGGTCGCCCCACTTCAGAAGCTCCACGGTCGTGAAGGGGATCTTCAGGTCGTAGGCCAGTTTGTTGACCACCACCCGATCGCCTTCTTGGATGGTCGGCTTCATCGATCCGGTGGGCACATCATTCCAGTCGGCGAGCGCGGAACGCAGCGAGCTGACGACCAGCAGCATCGCCAGAAATACCCGAATCTCGTTCAGGACCTTCTTCTTCATCGACTATCGGGGAAACACCACGGTGGAGTTTGTCATTGCATTAGACTCAACGCAATGTCCCATCAAAGCGCGGTCCACGAGTTGAAGACGCTCGTGCTCTCGTTTCATTCCCTGCTGGCGGTCGAGACCGTAGAGGAGGAGCGCGTTCGGGCGCTCCTGATTGAAGTGGCCAACGACCTCCGCCTGCCGTTTTATGAATGGTCTGTTACAGAAGGCCTGCGGCGCCTTCGCGGCGCGACCATCGATGCCACTCAGGACACGCTCTCGATGCTCCGCCACATCGACCAGCTCGATGGCGACGCCATCTATCTATTGAAGGATCTGGCCCCCAACCTCTCAAATGCCAGCAACGCCCGTGCGCTCCGCGGCCTGGCTCAGAAGCTGACCTCGACGCGATCCGCGATCGTCCTGACCGGAAGTCCAATCGAGCTGCCGGCCGACCTCGACGCGCTGGCCGTGCGATTCCAGTTGCAGCTCCCGGACGAACAGGAGCTTCGCGATCTGATCCGCGCCGTGATCGATAGCGTCAGCGCGCGGCAGTCAGTGCGCGTCGACCTCAGCCGCGACGAAGCCCAGCGGATTGTCAGGGCCTTGTCCGGCCTGACGATCAATCAGGCGCGGCAGGTGATCGCCGCCGCGATCGTCGACGATGGATGCCTCTCCGCCGCCGACTTGCAGACGATCATCCGCCGCAAGGGAGAGCTGATCGAGCATGGCGGCGCCCTCGAATTTTTCCCGGTCGAGGGCAACAGGTTCGAGCTCGGCGGATTCGCAAGGCTGAAAGCGTGGCTCGACCGCGCGAAAGTCGGATTTACGCCCGCGGCGCGCGAGCTGAATCTCGAAGCGCCCAAGGGCATTCTCATCGTCGGCGTGCAGGGCTGCGGCAAGTCGCTGGCCGCGAAATTCGTCGCCCGGCAATGGGAGCTGCCGCTGCTGAAGCTCGACGCCGGCCGCCTCTATGACAAGTACGTCGGCGAGACGGAGAGAAATTTTCGCAAGGCTACCGAGTTGGCGGAGTCGATGGCGCCCGTCGTGTTGTGGATCGACGAGATCGAGAAAGTATTCGCGCAGGGCGGGAGCGGCGAATCGGACGGCGGGCTCACACATCGCCTTTTCGGCTCGTTCCTGACCTGGCTGCAGGAAAAAAGCGCAGACGTCTTCGTCATCGGCGCCGCCAATGACCTGATGACCGTTCCGCCGGAGCTGTTGCGCAAAGGACGATTCGACGAAATTTTTTTTGTCGATCTTCCCACCCCCGAAGAGCGCTCCAACATCTTCCGCATCCACCTCGGCCTCCGAAAGCAGGACGCCGCCAAGTTCGACTTGGCTGCACTGGCCCAAGCGACGGAGGGATTCAGCGGCGCCGAGATCGAGCAGGTGGTCATCTCGGGCCTTTATCGAACGCTGCAGAAGCAGCAGCCGCTGACGGCCGAGGCCCTGGTGGAGGCCGCCAACAGCACGGTGCCGCTTTCCATCTCACGACGCGAGGACATCGAAGGCATTCGCGATATGGCGAAGGGGAGGTTTACACCGGTTGCGTAGTTGCGGGGTTGCGTGGTCTCGCGGTGAGTGCACCCCGAGACCCCGCAACTGCGCAACTCCGCAACCTCAGTCCCTCTGCCCGCGCCGGTTCACGATCGACATGAACTCCTGGCGTGTGCGCTCGTCGCTGAGGAAATTGCCGCGCAGGACGTTCGTCTCCATGAACGACGATTCCTGCTCCACCCCGCGCATGACCATGCACATGTGCATGCCGCCCATCCAGACCGCCAGGCCGCGCGGCTCGAGGATTTTCTCGATCATGTCCGCAACGTCATGCGCCAGATGTTCCTGCGACTGCAGCCGCCGCATGTGCACCTCTACGATGCGTGGAATCTTCGAGGCTCCGATAATCGTCCGATCCGGAATGTAGCCGACGATAAAGTGTCCGAAGAAGGGGAGAATGTGATGCGCGCAGAGAGTCTTGTACGTGCCGCCGATGACCACCATGTTCTGGCAGTTCTCATCGGCAGCGGAGCAGGCCTTTTTGAACAGAGTCGACAATCGCTTGAAATCGGTGAAGTCGTAGCCGCTGGTCATGGTGATGAGCGATTCCGCCCAACGCCGCGGCGTATCGCGCAGATTTTCGCTCTGAAGGTCGACGTGCAGCAGCTGAAGCGCTTCGCGGAGGTGCTGCTCGAGTTTCTCGCGGTTCACCGTCGGGCGGGGACTGACGATCCCACCCTGTTCGCTGAGAAGCGCTTCGGTTCCGTTGTGCAAGACGAGTTCGGCATTCTTCATGGCGCGGTGTAGTGTAGCGGTAGGCATGCCCATTGCCCTTTCATTGACACTGAATGAGGACTCATTCATAATGATGCGAGCCTCGTAAAGGGTCGCGCTAAAGGAGTTTTTCCATGGCTGAAGTCAAGACGCAGGGCGCGGTCGAAGCGATGGAGGTTGCCGAAGCCTCCCGCGAGACCGAGTGGGAAAAGCCTTCGTTCGTGGGTCAACTGTTCCTCGGCAACCTCGATGTCGATCTGATCCATCCCTTCCCCGAGCAGCCCGCCGAAGATAAGGCGGTGGGTGATGAGTACCTGCCGAAGCTCGAGCGCTTCCTGGCGGAAAACGTCGACGCCGATGGCATCGACGAGCGCGGTGAGTACGACTACGAGCTGTTCGAGGGATTCAAGAAGCTCGGTGCCTGGGGCATGAAGATTCCGAAGGAATACGGCGGATTGGGATTCAGCGCCACGAACTACAACCGCGCGATCGGACTGGTGGCGACCTGGTGCGGATCGACCGTGGCCTGGCTCTCCGCACATCAATCCATCGGCGTTCCGCAGCCGCTGAAGCTCTTCGGAACGAAAGAGCAAAAGGAAAAGTGGCTCCCGCGACTGGCGAAGGGCGCCATCTCGGCGTTCGCGCTCACCGAGCCGGGCGTCGGATCCGATCCCGCCAAGATGCAGACCAGAGCCGTTCCGACACCCGACGGGCGCGGATGGATTCTCAACGGCGAAAAACTCTGGTGCACGAACGGACTGAAGGCCGAGGTGATCGTCGTGATGGCGCAGACGCCTCCGAAGATCGTCAACGGCAAAGAGAAGAAACAGATCTCCGCCTTCATCCTTGAAACAAACTCACCCGGCGTCGAGATCGCGCATCGCTGTCAGTTCATGGGGCTGCGCGGCATCGGCAATGTGCTGATGCACTTCAAGGATGTCTTCATCCCGAAGGAGAACCTGCTCTGGAAGGAAGGACATGGACTCAAGCTCGCGCTGATCACGCTGAACACCGGACGCCTCACCATTCCGGCCGGCTGCGCGGCGGGCGGGCGTCGAATGCTGGAGATCGCGCAGGAGTGGGCGAACGAGCGCGTTCAATGGGGCGCGCCGATCGGTAAACACGAAGCGGTGGCCGCGAAGATCGCGTGGATGGCTTCGCACACTTTCGCTATGGAAGCGATCGTCTGGCTGACGTCAGGACTCTCGGATCGCGGCAACGTCGACCTGCGTCTGGAAGCCGCCATGGCGAAGCTGTTCAATACCGAAACCGCGTGGCAATGCGCCGATCATCTGGTGCAGATTCGCGGCGGCCGCGGTTACGAGACCGCGCGATCGTTGCGCGAGCGCGGCGAGAAAGGCTATCCGGTCGAGCGAATCCTTCGCGACATGCGCATCAACCGCATCTTCGAAGGGACGAGCGAAATTCAACATCTCTTCATCGCGCGCGAGGCTGTCGATCCGCACATGAAGCGTGGCTACAAGCTCCTCCAGCCGGAAACACCAACAAAGGAAAAGCTGGCGGCGGCGGCCAAGGCCGGCGCGCATTACGCCGCCTGGTATCCGTCGCGTTACGTGGGCTGGTCTCGATATCCGAAGTTCGGGCAGTTCGGCCCGTTGTCCGGGCACATGGGGTACGTCGAACGGGCGTCGCGGCATATCTCGCGATCGATTTTTCACTCGATGATGCGATATCAGGCCAAGCTCGAACGCAAGCAGATGGTGCTGTTCCGCATCGTCGACATCGGCACAGATCTCTTCGCGATGTCCGCGGCAGTCAGCTACGCCACCATGCTCGCGAAAAAAGGTCAGAAGAATGCGGTCGATCTGGCGGATGTCTTCTGCCGCGAGGCCCGCATGCGCATCGATGCGAACTTCAGCAACCTGTTTACCGATCATGACGACGCGGCCTACAGGCTGGTCTCTAAACTGCTCAAAGGCGAATACGACTGGTTCAAGGGGCAGATGGTGGAGCCGGTGCCTTCGGTCGAACACGTTGAAGAAGCAATGAAGAAGCTGGCCTAACGCGTTTGGAGTGCGGTGCCTTGGCACCGCTTTCACGGCCGCAGCTTGCTGCGGCCAGGCGGCAGCAAGCTGCCGGCTGTCAAAGCGGCGGCAAGCCGCCGCACTCCAAGGCGAATACGACTGGTTCAAGGGGCAGATGGTGGAGCCGGTGCCTTCGGTCGAGCACGTTGAAGAAGCAATGAAGAAGCTGGCGTAACGTCATCCTTCGCCGTCTGCGCGGCTCAGGATGACGTGCGGATTTTCTCCTCGTCGTCCCTCGTTTCATGCCCCTCGTACTTCGCGAGGCACGCGCCGCAGATCATCACCAGCGTTGCGCCCGGCCGGGGCGCCCAACCCTGTTCGACCACGCAGCGCGTGAACGACGAGCGATACTCGCCCGGCATCTCGCCGACGATCTCGCACGTGCGGCCGCAATCGCCGCACACCAGCCGCGCCCGGCCTTCCATCGCTACTTTTCTCCAGCGGCTGGAAAGACCGGCCAGATGTCGATCGGAATGTCCTTGAGCGTCGCATTCACCGCGCGCATCTCCGCGGTCTCCTTGCCGTATTTCTCGAGCAGCGCGTTGGCGCGGTTGTAATCGCCAGTGGCTTCGATCGTGAGGAGCTCCGTTGCGAGATCGCGCACGCCGTCGCGCATCTTCCCAAAGTCGACCGTGAATTTTCCTCCCGCGATCGGCGTGATCGCGCCGCGCTCGCGCAGCCAGTTCCACTGCACCGCCGTTCCGCGCCCGTGCGCCTCGCCGATGCCGAAGCGAGTGGAGCGAAACATCAGCCCGGCATAGGTCGCCAGAAGCTGCCGATCGTTGAAGCTGCTGAGCAAACTGTGCTGCTGCGCGTAGAGGACATTCCAGATACCCAGCACATCGGCTTTGCATTCTTCAATGGTCGAGTACAGGTTCTTGAGCGGAATACGTAC
>Ga0070706_100006134_pt1 | contig 11370 bp, 7 predicted proteins | sample KBSK5501metaG_FD_65476 | JGI IMG/M metagenome (GOLD analysis project Ga0070706, IMG submission 65476) | Corn, switchgrass and miscanthus rhizosphere microbial communities from Kellogg Biological Station, Michigan, USA - KBS K5-50-1 metaG | ecosystem: Host-associated > Plants > Roots >...
CAGGCCGTCCAGACCTTGAAGAACATCCAGTCCGCGCTCTCGAAGGCGGGCGCGAAGCTCGAGGACGTCGTGCGCACCCGGATGTACGTCACCAACATCGACGACTGGGAGAAAGTCGGCCGCGCGCACGGAGAGTTCTTCGGCTCCATCCGCCCGGCGACGAGCATCGTCGAAGTCTCGCGCCTGATTTCCCCGGAGATGCTCGTCGAGATCGAGGCCGACGCGATCGTCGACGGGTGACTGGGCTCCGTCCGCCCAAGTGAGAGATTACTTTCGAGCGACTTCCTTTCCAGCATGTCATTCCGAGCGAAGCGAGGAATCTGCTCTCGTCGTATCGAGCCCGAACGGAGCAGATTCCTCGTCGCTTCGCTCCTCGGAATGACAAACGTTCTGGAACCAGTGCGGCCCAGCGCCCCAGCGCCCAGCGCCCAGCGCCCAGCGCCCAGCGCCTAATACAACAAATACTTCGCTCGCCGCTTCTGGAACTCCTCGAGCTCTTTCTGCCAGGAGGCGATGATCCGGGGGGCGGACTCTCCGCGCTCGAGGCGGTCGACGGCATTGGCGTTGGCGATCAGGGCGATGAAGTTCTTTCGGTCCCAGTCCACTGGATACAGGTCGCGCAGCGCGGTGGCAATCTCGATGCCCAGGGAAACGGAGCGCAGCGCCTCGCGGTCGACGAGGTCGATGCGCACGCCGCCGCAGCGCTTCCCCGCGTGGACACTGTCGGCCGGCGTGAAGTGCAGGGGCGAAAAGCGAACCCCGGCAATCGCGCGGGCAGCCAGGACTTCCGCCAGGCGTGCGCCGTCGATCCAGGGAGCGCCGAGGACCTCGAAGGGGGTGTCGGTTCCCCGGCCGACCGACACGTTCGTCGTCTCGAGAAGCCCGACGCCAGGGTAGAGGGCGGCCGCGGCGAGAGAGCGCATGTTAGGCGATGGGTGGATCCATTCGAGCCCCGTCTCGTCGTACCAGAGGTGATGTGACCACCCGCGCATCTTGACGATTCGGACGTCGGCGCCGATCTTTCGCTCGGCGTTGAACAGGAGCGCCAGCTCCCCCACCGTCATGCCGGTCCGGACCGGGATCGTGTGGTACGCCGTGAAGGAGAGCCGTGGCTCATCGGCGGGCGCGCCCTCCACCACCTCCCCGCCGATCGGGTCGGGGCGGTCGAGCACGAAGATCGGGACCCTTGCCTTCGCCGCTTCCTCCATCACGTAGCCGAGCGTCGTTAAGTACGTATAGAAGCGCGTGCCGATGTCCTGGATGTCGTAAACGATGGCGTCGAGCCCCGCGAGATCTTCCGGAGCCGGGCGCCTCGAGTCGCCGTAGAGGGATCGAACGGGAAGTTTCGTCGCAGGGTCTGTCTCGTCGGCGACCTTGCTGTCGGCTTCGGTGCGGAGGCCGTGCTCGGGGGAGAAGAGCCGCAGGAGCTCGACTCCCGCCTTCTGCGCGGCGGGTGAGATCAGAACCTCCGCCGTCGAGCGGCCGTCTCGCGCACGTCCCGTGGAATTGGTGACCAGCCCGATCCTCTTGCCGGCGATCGAACGGAAGCCCTCGGAGATCCAAACGTCGATTCCTGCGGACACCTCGCGCGTTCGCCGCGGCAGGCGCGCCGCCAGCTCGCGCGAGCGGGAGCGGACGTCCTCCGGCAGCGAGGCGGCCACCACGTTGGAGACGAGGCCGCGCAAACGCGAGACGTCTCCTTTTCCTTCGGGATGAACGCGGTTGGAGAGCAGGATGACAAAGGTCTCCGACGCGGGATCGATCCAGATCGAGGTCCCGGTAAAACCCGTGTGCCCGAAGGAGCCGGGGGGGAAGAAGTCGCCGCGTGTGCGCGAGTAACCGGTCGCGATGTCGAAGCCCAGCGCTCGCACATCGGCGTCGCCGTAGTCGCGGGGGCGAGTCATCGCGTCGACGGCGAGCGGCGAGAGGATTCGGACGTGGCCGAGCCGACCGCCGGCCAGGATCATCTCGCAGAACTTCGCGAGGTCGTCCGCCGTGGAGAACACGCCGGCATGGCCGGCGACGCCGCCCAGGGCGTAAGCCCGCGGATCGTGGACCTCGCCGCGCATCCAGCGTCCTTCGCGCTGTTCCGTCGGCGCCATCCGAGAAATGTCGCTGCGCGAAGCGCCGCCGCCGACCTCTCCCTCTCCCCCCGGGAGAGGGGCGGGGTGAGGGGAGGACCGAAGCCCAACTGGTTCTCCCGGGGGGAGAGGGTGAAAACGCGTGTCCTTCATTCCGAGCGGGCGGAAGACTCGCTCCGCCGCGAACCGGTCGAGGGTTTGGCCCGAGACCTTCCGCACGACCTCTCCCAGTACCTCGTAGCCGACGTCGGAATACACGAACTTCGAGCCGGGAGGATTGACGAGAGGCTGCCGGTACTTCCTTGCGAAGATCTCCTCGGATGTGCCGGTATAGAGCTCGATGGGATCGTCTGGCGGAAATCCCGCGCGATGGGTCAAGAGCTCCTCGAGGGTGATCTTCTCTCGGTCCCCGCCTCCTGCCGCGAAGTCCGGTATGTACCGCACCACCGGATCGGCCAGCCGAAGCTTTCCCTCTTCCGCGAGGATCAGGATCGCGGGAACAGTGGCCACGACTTTCGTCAGGGAGGCGACGTCGAAGATCGTGTCGACCGTCATGGGCTCCGCGAAGGGGAGGACCGCCCGGTGGCCGTAGGCCTTGCGAAATACAATCTTTTTATTGTGACCGACTAGCACGACCGCTCCGGGAAGGTCCTTGTGCGCGATCGCTTCGGGAATGACCACATCGAGGCTCGCCAATCGGGCCACGGCCTGCACGGGTCGGACGGGCCGCGTGACCGCCGCCGCGAGAAGGAGTTCGGCGATCACTCCCTCTCCCGCAGAAGCCCCGCCACGAGGAGAGAGCCGGACAGGACGAGGATCACCCCGAAAACGAGCGCCTGTCGCCGCTGTTGAAAGATCACTCCGCCCGCCGCAAACATGATCGAGTAAACGAAGGAGATCCCGAGAATCCAGAGACCGAAGTTGCGGGCGATCTCGCCGGCCGGAGGGGCGATCCCCGTTCGGCGCGCCACGGGCCCCCATCCGGCGCCTGCGGGAAGCACCTTGAGGTAGAAGGAGTCCAGCGTCTCCTCCGCCTCCGGGCGCGTCGCGAACGTCACGGCGAGCCAGACGACCGTGGTCACCACGGTCGTGGTGATCAGGTTCAGCGCGAAGCCTCTCGGAGTCGCGGGATCGAATGCCGCGCGTAGCAGGATCGACGTGACGAGCGCAGACCCCATTGCCGCGACCTCCGACCACGCGTTCACACGCCACCAGTACCAGCGCAGGATATACACGAGGCCGGTGCCGGCGCCCAGCGTCAAGAGCAGCTCCCAGACCTTGCTGATTTGATTCATGAAGACCGTGACGAGGATCGAGAGCACGAGGGTTACCAACGTCGCCACGCGCGAGGCGAAAACGTAATGGCGCTCGGGCGCCTCCTTGCGCAGGAAACGCCGGTACAAATCATTGACGAGGTAGCTCGAGCCCCAGTTCATCTGAGTCGCCTGCGTGGACATGTAGGCGGCACAGAAGGATGCGAGCATCAGGCCGCGCAGCCCGACAGGCAGAAAGTCGACCATCATCCGGACGTAGTTCAAGCCGGGGTCCTCGGCGCCCGAGGCGGCGCGAACCGATCCCCCGAAGGCCGCGAGCGAGCAGAGGGCGGTGACGACCCAGGGCCAGCTGCGCAGAGCGTAGTGGGCGACGTTGAAGAACAGGGCCGCGCCGCGGCTGTGGCGCTCGTCCTTGCACGCGAGCATGTTCTGAGCGACGTAACCGCCGCCTCCTGGCTCCGCACCCGGATACCAGGACGCCCACCAGTTGAGCGCGAGCAGCGCGCCGAGCGTGACGGTCGGGAGAACCCATACGCCTTCGGCGGCCGGCGGCCAGATCGCGAGGATCGCGTCTGCGGACCCGAACGTGGTACCGGGAGGCGAGCCGGAAGGATGGGCCGACCCGACGCTCGCCTTCATCGCCTCGATTCCGCCCACCGCGCCGACCGACACGACCGCGAGAACGATCGCTCCCCCCATCTCGAAGAGATATTGGATTCCGTGGTTGGCCGCGACGCCCCAGTAACCCGAGATTACGGTGTAGAGAAACGTCAAGCTAAGGCAGACGGTGAGCGCAGTCCAGCGCGAGACTCCCAGGGTGCCGCCTAAGACCTTCGCCATGCCGAGGTTGACCCAGCCCATGATCAGCAAGTTGACCAGAAGCCCCATGTACGCGGCGCGGAAGCCGCGCAGGAAGGCGGCTGGCTTTCCCGAATAGCGAAGCTCCGTCAACTCGACGTCCGTGACGACCGCGGCCCGGCGCCAGAGCCTCGCGAAGAAGAAAACGGTCAGCATCCCCGAGGGGAGCATCGACCACCAGAGCCAGTTGCCGGCCACCCCATTCTTGACGACCATTTCCGTGACAGCGAGCGGCGTATCGGCCGAGAACGTCGTCGCGACCATCGCCGTGCCGGCGAGCCACCAGGGCATGGAGCGCGCGGAGAGAAAGTAGTCGAGCATCGACCGCTTCGCGCGGCGGGCGAAGAAGAGCCCGAGGCTCAAGATGAGCGCGAAGTAGCCTCCGACGATCGCGAAGTCGACGGAATGGAGCTTCATTGGGAAGTTGAGAGTTGAGAATTGAGAATTGAGAATTCGGAGACCGCAGAGCGAGGCACTCGTGCTTCAACTCCCGACTCTCGACTCTGGACTCTCGACTCCTTGCGGATTCCCGATCCCCGCTCGGCGACCCCCGGAATCGTCACCGGGAGCCGTCCCGTGATCGGCGCCTCTCCGAAGAGGGCTCGCGCGGCGGCGATCTGCGAGTCGGTCTGGCCGCCGTAGGCCGCCAGATAGGTCTTTACCTCTGGCAGCTCTCGCAGCAGATACGGAGAGCCGAAAGAGACGACGATCATCCGCGCCCCCGAGGCCGAGAGCCGTAGGACCGTCTTTCGGGCGACCTGGGGGGTCGCGATCGAGCCTTTGCCGCTCTCGAACCGCACGAAGAGCGCCACGACCACGGTGTCGGCGCGGGCCGCGGCGTCGAGCACCGCTTGCGCGTCCGCCTCCGTCGACCGGGCGTCGAGAGCCAGCCGGTCGGGAGGCAGAGCCAGCCGAACCTTCAATTCCCGCGTGAGGTCATCGGCGAGCCGCGCGGAGGAGTCGTTGACCGTCACGAGCAGAACCCGGCGTTCCCGCGCGAGCGGCAACGCGCCTACCTCCTCTCGAAGCAGGGTGAGCGAACGGCGCGCGATCTCTTCCGCAACGGCGCGATGGGCGGGCTCGTCCACCGTCCGGAAGGCCTTTTCGAGGTCGGGTGAGGGAGCCGCGAACCGCGCCTTGGCGGCGAGCACGCGGCGGACGGATTCCTCCAAACGCTCCCGCGGAATGCGACCCGACTCGACCGCTCGGCGGACTCCCGCGACCGCGGCATCGGTGTCCGGCGACTTCAAGACCTGGTCCGCGCCCGCCAGAATAGCCCGCACGACCGCCTCAGCCGGATCGAAGTGGTCGACGATCCCCCCCATGTCGAGCGCGTCGGTGACGACGAGACCCTGGAAACCGAGCTCGCCGCGGAGCAGCCCATCCGTGATTTCCGGTGAGAGAGACGCCGGAAGGGTCCCGTCCCGCGTCACTTCGTCTGGGTTCTGGGTGTACGGGTTTTCCTTCTCGCCGCCCGGCCGAACCGGAATCGGCGTCTCGTCGATCGAGGGAACCGCCAGATGAGCGGTCATGACCGACGCGGCGCCTGCCGCGATCGCCGCGCGAAACGGCACCAGCTCGACCTGCTCCAGACGTTCGCGCGAAGCGTTCGATATCGGTAGCGACCGGTGGGAGTCGGTCGCTGTGTCGCCGTGTCCCGGAAAATGCTTGACCGTCGCGATCACGCCCTGCGACTGGACGCCGGAGACAAACGCCGCGACGAAGCGCGCGACCTCGTGCGGATCCTCCCCGAAACTCCGGACGTTGATGACCGGATTGTCCGGATTGACGTTGACGTCGGCCACGGGCGCGTAGATCTGGTTCAAACCGATCGCGCGCGCCTCCTGCGCAATGATCTCTCCCTCGCGGCGGGCGAGCTCGGCATCTCCCGTGGCCGCCACCGCCATCGGCCAGGGCCAGTAGGTCGTGTCGTTCAACCGCATGCCGGGCCCGGCCTCGAGATCGGCGCTGACCATAAGCGGGACCTTCGCGATGCTCTGAAGCCGGCGGGTCAGGAACGCCGTTTCGAAGACCGCGGAGCCCGAGGCCCAGTGAATCCCGCCGACGTGGTTGTCGCGAACCTGATGCAGGAGCGCGCGAAACTCCGGCGAGCCCTCGTTGACGAAGCCGCCGCGGACGACGACGACGAAGAGCTGTCCGATTTTTTCGTCGAGCGAAAGAGCCGCCTGAGAACGGGAAACCGTGGCGCAACCGGCGAGCAGCAGGGAGAGGGCCAGCGCCGCGGCGGTTCTCACGGAGACGAGAGTCTATCGTCGCCGGCCGCGGTATGCTCCGCGCAAGGTGAGGACATGTCTTCGCTGACAAACGTGGAACGCTCGGCGGCCCTCGCGGAGCTCGAGGCCTCCCGCGACCGGCTGCTGCGAGCCCTCGATGGCCTCACGCAAGAGCAATCGCAGCACTGTCCCGCTTCTGATCGCTGGTCGATCGCGGAGTGCGCCGAGCACATCACGGCCGCCGAGATACCGATTCCGAAGCTCTTGAAGAGCCCGATCGCCGTCGATCCTCCGGCGGAGGAGCGCTCGAAAATCCTGGACAAAGACGATTACGTGCGAAGAGTCCTTCGCGATCGCTCGGGTCGGCAAGAGGCACCCGAGAGGCTCCGCCCGAAGGGCCGCTTTTCCACTCTCGAAGAGACGATCCGGACTTTCCAGGAGAGACGGGACGCCAACCTCGACTATCTGCGCGCCACCTCCGACGCCCTGCGGGACTGGTTCGCGCCGCATCCCTTCGCGGGCCTCATCGACGGCTATCAGTGGATCCTGTTTCTCGCGGCCCACACGGATCGGCATGCGGAGCAGATCGAGGAGATCAAAGGAGCTCCCGGTTTTCCGCGGCGCGCCTGAGATAACCTCGATCCGAAAGTACTTCCCGTGCCGTGCGCTTGGTTTCCATCCCTTTCCGGGACGCCTTCAGAAGGTCGCTCCTGGCAATGGATGCGTCGAGAGAAGCAGGTCCCGAACATGCGCGAGCGACGGGCAATCGCCTCGGAAGTTCCGTCTTTTTTCCCCTGGTACGCGGCGCGCGTAGTCTCCCAGAGGGAGGAGGCGCACGCCGCGGGAGCGAGAGCGCCGCGAGGGACCAGGCGTGCGGTCGAAACTTTCAGCCGCGGCGGTCGCTGCGCGACCAGCGGCTGAGAGAGTTAAAGCCGAAAGCCCTCTTGATTCGTCGACCCGGTGACATCCCGGGTCGCGGCGCGCGAAGTCTCCCAGAGGGGAGGAGGCGCGCGCCGCGGGAGCGAGAGCGCGCGAGGGACCAGGCCCGCGGTCGAGCCCGCATCCGGGCGAGCCGCGGGCCGGTGCGCCGAAAGGCGCAGGTCCCGAGTAAGCGGAAGCGACGGCTTTGCGTGTAATGTTCCCCATTCCGCCGACGTCGTACGACCAACCGTCGGATTGCGCCTGGGGAAGAAGGTCCCTGCCCGGAGGGTTGTGAGAATTCGATGAGAAAGAAAGCGATCTGGATCATTCTCGTCGCTGTCGCGGCGGTTGGCCTCTACTTCGCGATCGCCGCGCGCCGCAAGCCGGAGCCCAAGTACCGCACGGCGGCGGCGGATCGCGGAAACATCACGCAGACGGTCACAGCGAGCGGCGCGCTGTCGGCAGTGACGACTGTCAAGGTGGGCAGCCAGGTCTCCGGCATCATTGCCCGCCTGCACGTCGACTTCAACAGCAAGGTCAAGAAGGGAGATCTTCTCGCCGAGCTCGACCCGACGCCGTTCCAGGAGAAGGTCAATGCGACCCAGGCGTCGCTTCAAAAGGCCGAGGTCGACATGCGTAACGCCAAGATTGCCCTGGACCGCCAGAGGGCGCTGAAGGCAGAAGGACTGGCGCCACAGGCCGACTTCGACGCGGCGCAGGCCAACTACGACGCCGCGCGCGCGTCGGTGGATCAGGCGGCCGCCATGCTGCGGCAGTCTCAAACCGACCTGAAGTACACGAAAATCGCGGCCCCGATCGACGGGGTCGTCGTCGACCGGCAGTACGACGTCGGCCAGACGGTCGCGGCGTCGTTCCAGGCTCCGGTGATCTTCACGATCGCGCAGGACCTGACCAAGATGCAGGTTTCCGCCGACGTCTCGGAGTCGGACATCGGCCAGATCAAAGTCGGCGAGACGGTTCGCTTCACGGTGGATGCCTATCCGGACCGGCAGTTCCGAGGGACGGTTTCCCAGATCCGCTTGAACGCGACGGTCAACCAAAACGTCGTGACCTATCCCGTCATCGTCGAGGTGTCCAATCCCGATCTGTCGCTGCGGCCGACGATGACGGCCAGCGTGATGATCGACGTGGCCAACGTGCGCGACGTGCTGCGGGTCCCCAATGCGGCGCTGCGTTGGAGGCCGGAGGAAAAAGTCGCGCAAAGCGCCGAGGAGCGAGCGGCTAAGATGGCGCCCGGCGGAGGAAACGCTTCCGCGGGAGCCGCGCCGGGCGGAGGCACTCCGGGCGCGGCGGCGCGTCAGTTCAATCAGACGCGGGGTGGCGGTCCCGGAGCAGGCGGCCCGGGCGGGGGGCGAGGAACGGGCCAGAAGCGCGCGCAGTCCACCGTCTACCTGCTTTCAGCAAACGGAGAGCCCAAGCCGGTGGAGATCCGCACGGGGATCTCGGATGGGCGAAACACCGAGGTCGTCTCCGGCGATTTGAAGGTCGGCGATCAGGTCGTCATCGGTCTCGCCACGGCGAAGGCAAGCACAGCCGGCGCTCCACCCGGAGGCCAGCGGCGGGGCTTCTAGGAACCCGTCCAAGTAATGGCAAAGAGAGAAGTCTGGAGGTCGGAGGGGCCCCGCTCCTTGCTCTGGTGCGCGGCCACGTCGCCCTCGCGCATCGCGCTGGTGCGCGATCGCTGCGGGCTCCCGCATCGCAAGGCTCCTCCCTCGGTCCCCTCGGGAGACTCCTCGCGATGCGAAAACTCGGGAAGGACAACTTGAGTGTCATCTTTGCCCTGGTTCGCGGCGCGCGTAGTCTCCCAGAGGGGAGGAGGCGCGCGCCGCGGGAGCGAGAGCGCGCGAGGGACCAGGCGCACGGTCGAGGCCCTTTGGCCGAGCCGCGCGCCGGCGGCGCAGCCGGGTCCTGAGCAAGCGGGAGCGACGCCCATGGGCAAAGTGGTCATCCGGATCGAGGACCTGACCCGCGTTTACCAGATGGGCGAGGTCGAGGTCCGCGCGCTCGACGGCGTTTCCCTCGTGATCGACGAGGGAGAGTTCGTAGCGGTCATGGGTCCCTCCGGATCGGGCAAGAGCACCTTCATGAATATCGTCGGTTGCCTCGATCGTCCCACCGCCGGGCGCTACTTCCTGGATGGTCAGGACGTGTCGGAGCTCGACCGCGACGAGCGAGCCGAGATCCGCAACAACAAGATCGGTTTCGTGTTTCAGGCCTTCAACCTGCTGGCGCGGACTTCGGCGCTCGAGAATGTGGAGCTGCCGCTGATCTATTCTGCCAACGGACACGCGGCGAAGGATCGGGTGGAAAAGGCACGGCATTGCCTCGCGATCGTCGGACTCGGAGGGAGGGAGGACCACATGCCGTCCCAGCTCTCCGGCGGGCAGCAGCAGCGCGTGGCAATCGCCCGCGCCTTGATCAACGACCCGAAGATGATTCTGGCCGACGAGCCCACCGGCAACCTCGACACAAAGACCTCCGAGGAGGTCATGGCGGTCTTCCAGACATTGAATGACGAGGGGAAGACCGTCGTGCTGATCACCCACGAGCAGGACATCGCGAAATACGCGCGGCGCGTCGTCGGCTTTCGTGACGGCAAGGTCGTCGAGGACAGACCTGTCGCCGACCGGCGCAAGGCGGCCATGAAGCCATAGCGGGGTCAACATGTTGAAGTTCCTCACGATTCTCAAAGTCGGCCTGAAGGCGATCGCACGCAACAAGCTGCGCTCAACGCTCACGGCGCTGGGCATCATCATCGGCGTGGCGTGCGTCATCGCGATGATCGGCGTGGGTCAGGGATCGCAGGCCGCGATCCAGGCCCAGATCTCCTCGCTTGGGACCAACTTCCTGATGGTTTTCCCAGGAGTGGCCACCCAGTCGGGCGCGCGCATCTTCACGGGACAGTCCACGATCACCGAGGACGACGTCGCGGCCGTGAAGGCGGAGTGCCCTTCGGTCGCCTACGTGTCTCCGATGGTGCGCTCGGGTGCGCAGGTCGTCTACGGCAACTCCAACTGGGGCACGTCCATTCAGGGCGTCGGCGTCGAATGGCCTTTCGTCCGCTCCTGGAACGTCGAAAAAGGAACCTTCTTTGGCGACTCGGAGGTGCGCTCAACCGCGAAGGTCTGCGTGCTCGGATCCACCGTGGCCAATTCCCTCTTCGGCGACCAGAACCCGGTCGGTCAAATGGTCCGCATCAAGAACTTCCCCTTCCGGGTCATCGGGGTCCTTGAGACCAAAGGCGGGAACACGATGGGCCAGGACCAGGACGACACGGTCGTCGCGCCGTACACGAGTGTGATGAAGCTGCTGAAGCGATCGACGAAGATCGACATGTTCACGGCTTCTGCGGTCTCGCGTCAGGCGGTCGAGCAGGCGCAGCAGGAGATCGAGGCACTGTTGCGCCAACGGCATCGCATCCAGCCTGGCCAGGACTCGGACTTCATGATTCGCTCGCAGCAGGAGATTGCGCAGGCGCAGGACCAGGCGTCCCACACTCTCTCTTTGCTTCTGGCCTCGGCGGCCTCGATCTCACTGCTGGTCGGAGGCATCGGGATCATGAACATCATGCTGGTGTCTGTGACCGAGCGCACGCGCGAGATCGGGATCCGGATGGCGATCGGCGCGAAGGGCCGCGACATCCTGACGCAGTTCCTGATCGAGGCGCTGACCCTCTCGGTGGCCGGCGGGGCGATCGGGATCGTCCTGGGCGTCGGGTCCTCGCGGCTGCTCGCCTGGAAGGCACAATGGCCGATCGTCCTTTCGCCGGCGGCCGTCGTGCTGGCCTTCGTGTTTTCTGCCGCGATTGGGATCTTCTTCGGGTTCTACCCGGCGCGAAAAGCCTCGAGGCTCGATCCGATCGAGGCGCTGCGTTACGAGTAACCAGAAGGCGCTAGGCGCTGGGCGCTGGTGAGAGATCCCCGGCGTCATCTCGTCCCCGCCTAGCTGTGATTTCTCAACACGTTGTTCCCCTCGAAGGCG
>Ga0070706_100006135_pt1 | contig 11368 bp, 8 predicted proteins | sample KBSK5501metaG_FD_65476 | JGI IMG/M metagenome (GOLD analysis project Ga0070706, IMG submission 65476) | Corn, switchgrass and miscanthus rhizosphere microbial communities from Kellogg Biological Station, Michigan, USA - KBS K5-50-1 metaG | ecosystem: Host-associated > Plants > Roots >...
GGCGTGACCACAGAGGGCTTCGTGGCCAAGCCGTTTGCCCGCCTGCTGGCGGAAAAGCTGGCCCTGGCGCGGGCGCTCTTCGGCGATGACGTAGACCTGACCTCCGGCTCGGCGATCCGTAAGCTGCTGGAAATCAGCGCGCTGGAGGATGCCCGCACCTGGGTGGCGCTGGCCGGTACCTACCAGAACCAGTTTATTGTCTCGGCGGTTGGAGACGCGCTGAGCTACCTGGGACTCGAAGTGGGTATCCCGCGCCCCTATCTGGAGGCGCAGGGCAAGATCACACTCAGGCTCCAGGGGCCTCTACCGGACGGCTACTCGTCCCTGACCATTCCCTACGGAGCGCGGCTGCTGACGCCGGGCGGGCACCATGTCGCGACCACGGAGTCAGCGGTACTCTCCCCGGCCAATCCCCAGCGCGATATGGCGGTCAGCGCCTTCTATCCGGGGCCGGAACACAACCTGGACCCAAACAAGGTGGTCGACGGCGTCCACACCGAGCGCATCGAGAGCCTGAATCTGGCCGATAGCAAGCTTGCCGAGGTCGCGACGGCTTTGCAAATCGCGCAGGATGCCGGCAAGCCCTTCACACTCCAGGTGCAGCACACGGTGGCCCTGTCAGGCGGGGAACTGCGCTGGCCGGATACACGCTATCGCGCGCTGCTGCTGCAGGCTCCACGCTCGCTGTGGACCGTCGACGCGATCCGCCTGGCGGTCTCGCTGGTGCCAGGAGTACGCCAGGTGACAGTACGCGATGCGCTGGGCGGGCTGGACATTTACCAGTCGATTTTCGGCAACTTTAACTTCATCGAGCGCGTTTTCGGCAGCGAGCGCGACCTGGGCAGTCTGTACTACTTTACCGTGCTGGTGGCCCCGACGGAGGCCGCAATCTGGGAAGGGCCTGACGGCCTGCTGGCCTCGGTACTCTCGGCAATTGAGGATCTACGCCCGATTGGCATTTTCCCGCGTGTCGAGCTGGCCGAGCAGATCTATGTCGGTGTGCAGACCAACCTGGTTGTGCGCGGTGTGCCGCTGCCGTCGGGCAGCCGGGCGACAGTCAACGCTTCAGCACCTGCCCTCGCGCTGAAAGCCCGTCTGGCCGAACGACTGCGCCAATCGATCAACAGCCTGGATTTTGCCGAGTCCGTGCGCGCATCTGAGGTGACCTGGACGATCATGAACGAACCGGGGGTAATCGATGTGCAAGACCTGCACCTGCTGCGCTACCCGGCGGCGTTCGATAGCACTGACCCGATTGCCACCCTGGACTGTGGCCAGAATATCGACATGCGCGTCAATCAAATCCCGGTGTTCGTCGATAACGATACCCGTTTAACCATCATATAATTCCTCAGAGTAGTGAAGCGAGGAAGTCGATGTCAATACGTCTGGACCCTGATAGTGTGGGAGCCGCATCGTATCAACATATGAGTGCGCACCTGACCGGGCCATTTGCGGCGGGCTCAGTCGGTAACGAGGTACCCATCGATTTCGCCGGGCAGGTGCAGCTTACCTGGAGCACGCGCGACCCGCTGCTGCTGATCGGGCTGCGTGCCTCACTGGGCGCTGAGCAGATCCAGGTAGCGGCGACGCTGCCGACCGATACCACCAGGTCGCAGCCGGTCGCGCTTTTCTCGCCTTTCAGCGAGGCCGGCTCGTCATTGCCGCTCTACCTGCCTCCGGCTGCGCCGGATACCCACAGCGCCGGGCCGGTGACGATCCCGCTGAGTGTGACTCGCATGCTGGCAGATGGGACAAGCCAGCCGGTAGCGGCTGCGAATGTAGCGAGCCTGCTGGTCGCGACCGTGGTCGAGGGTATCATGGGACGGGTGATCTACCTGTTGGGCGCGGAGAAGCAGCGCATCCGGCGAGAGCGCCGCGAACTGCTGGCTATGCGCCAGTTAGCTTTTGCCCGCGACGACGCGCTGGATCAACAGGGCGCGGACCTGGGCGTGCCGAGATTCGCGGAGACGCTGGCGTATGTGAACGGAGAGGTGGTGACGCAGAACCGGCGCGAGCCAGACGCCGAGTACCGTCGCCGCCTGGAGATCTACCGCCGTTTTCGCGCGTCCACGCTGCGCGAGGTGCGCGAGGCCCTGAATGGCCCGGGAGACCAGACTCAACCCAACACCGGTCTGCTTGGCCAGATGGGCGTGACTGCCCGCTTCCAGGTACTCGATACACCGACCCCGTTCGCAGTGGCAATCCATATGTTCGGCGTAGGTGACAACTCGCGGGACGAGTTCCTCAAGGCGATTCGCCAGACCCGCCTGGTATTGCCCATGGACGATGCGACCGCCAATAGTATTCACCAGAGCCGCTTCTGGCCGCAGGAGGCCAAAGACGCCGTCAATGCCTTGCGCGCCAGGCTGCGCCAGCATTTTTCCTTCAGCGAGGCCGAACCGGCGCTCGCGCCCCGGCTGGCCGAGACACTGGACCTTGTGGGTAAAGTTGCCGCCGCACTGGGCGTGACGCTGCCCTGGACGGTGATACGCACCCAGGACGACCTGGCGGGTAGTCGCTACGAACTGGGCCTGGGGGCCGATCTCACGCCGCTCACGCCAGCGCAGCTTACCGACCTGCAGAAGAAAGTCGCCGATCCCAAACGCGCCCCCATCAGTGATGTGCAGATCGAGGCCATCGTGCGGAGCATGCAGCCACAGGCGCCGGATGCCGATCCCGAAGGGGCGTGGTTCCTGAGCGCGTGCGGCATGCGCACAGTTCACCGCGTCAATACGACGACGCTGTACGTCTCGCACCTGCCCACACAGGGGCTGACCATCAGCGGGCCAGCCTTTGCCTCCCCGGGGCCGGCGCAGACGTTCGAGGCGTATTATCATGCCCCGGGCGACCCGGGGCCGAACCTGGTACTCCAGCAGGGCTTGCAGCAGGCGCTCAGCGCCTGGACTGCGAGCGGAGGCAGTGCCTGGAACACGCTCTCCAGTGCGGACCTGAAGACTCGTCTGGACAACCTGCCGGCGCTGGCGGCTAACGACACGGCCCTGCTCAACTTCAGGGCGGCCGGCCTGCCCGCCATAACTCAGGCACCCGTCATAGTCCAGCGCCTCGAACGCCTGCCCGCTGAGCTGCTCGGCGCCATCACCATGGACGCGACCCTGGCCGGGCGCATCCGCACCCAGCCCAATGCCACTGCCGAATTGCAGCGCATCGCGGCGCTTTTGCAGGCACACGGTCTGGCCTCAGTCCTGCCCTTGGTCACGCAGCAGAACGAGATCATGCTCGTCGTCAGCGTCATTGGTCTGCCGGAAGCCGGGTTGAACCTCAACGAGCAACGCGCCACCGGCTTCCGCTGGTACCACATCACACTGCACGGCCATGGGATGCAGATGGCGCCACTTGTAGGGGCACGCACACAGGTCTCTGGGGGCATCGGTCTGCATGCACTGATCGTGATTGGCTATGCGCGCCATGGTCAGCCCGATCCCTACACCTATCAGGTAGACCTGCCGGACAAGACCACCCTGAACCTGTTAGAATACGAGTTTTTGATGAACTTACTGGAACAATGCTTTCCCATAGGGGTGCAGATCAACACCTTCGCCATTCGCCAGCAGCACGTCGCGCTGGCGGGCGATGGCGTGGTAACACCATTGCGCCCTTCAGTAGCGCGCACCTTCCGACCATTCTATCGCCGTCGTCAGCAATTGCTGAACTCTCAATTTTGATTCTGCCTGAAGGAGGCCATATGCCTAATCCTAACCTTAACTTGCAAGGAATGACCGCCGAAGAGGTCTTCAATAAAGTCACACAGGCAGGCGTCTCGGCCAGCGATGCCGGGATCCTGGTTGGAAGCTGGATCTACCAGAACTTTGGCAGCACCCAGCGCGTTTTCAACTACACCACCCAGTTTGCCCCGAGCGATCCGTCGTGCGCCCCGACCTTCAATCGCACGTTTGTTCACACCGACTGGTTAGATGGCCAGAGCGTCGTCCAAGCCGAGCAAACGACAGGTGAAGAGGGATTTAACACCCGTTTTCATCACATTGAGAAAGACCTCGATCAATTGAGTGCGGATATAGCGCGCCTGTATAACTGCATCGGAGAAGTACGCAAGGAGATGGCGCAGATCCTTGATGAATTGCGGGCCGAGATCAACCGCATCAACACCGATGTCTTTAATCTGCAGCAGCAGGGCACCATCTCACCTGTGCATACGATACCGAATTTTGGCGGGCTGGTGGCCAACAACAAGTTCCTCGGCGTTTCGAAGCTGGACAACGTGCAGATGAGCATGTGGCAGACCCCCCAGGGACTGATGATGTTGCCGGCGGCGCAGACCATCAACATCGGTCCAACTACGCTTGGGCGTCTGAGCGGCCCCTCAGGGTTGGCACGCTACATAGCGGAGAATCCCCAGATCGGGCAATTGTTTACGAAAGGACCTGTTACCAAGGAGGCCCTGCTGCAACAGGTCGGTGATGCCACCACCAGCGATGGGCAGCCACTCAAGGATATACTGGCCGTCTTACCCGCAAATTCCAGCTATTCCTCAAGCGATGCCCTGGTCAATGACGTGGCCGAGCGCCAGGCGGCGGTTTTGCGCACCACTCAGAGTAAAGACGCGACCCTGGCGGCGGCATTCGGTGTGAATACCACCGTCACCAACGCCAGTGACGCACCCATTGATCAGCTTCAGATGATCGACGCGGATACGAAGGCGACCTTGATCAAGCAGGGCATCGATACGGTTGGGAAACTGCAGGCCACGCCGGCGAGCCAGTTGGCGACTATCCTGGCGAAGCCCGGCCAAAGCCCGGCCAGCGGCCAGGCAGCAGAGCTAGGCACATTGGCGAAGACGCTCACGTCGCTGCACTGATGAGCTGCTCCTGGACTGAGAAGCCAGCAAGCTGGAAGAGTTTGTGTATCTGGCTTGCCTTCTCGATTCGTATGGGCACACGCAGTGGCTGGAGCCTGTCTCGTCCTATTGTCAGCAGTTTGCCACTCCAGGCCTTGGAGATGGCCTGAGTCCAGCGCTAGGTGCCTCCCGGCTTGATCTACCTTTCTGGTCAGGGCAGCTGTAGTGTAATCAGGTGTATGTGAATCGGTACAAGACGCAGCAGGGCGCCGATCAGTATGTCAGCCCCTGGGCAAGCGGTCGAGAATGCGTGAGCGGAAAGTTGCTTGAAGACGGTGAAGGTCGAGGAGTTGTCTGTGCATCGGTACCACACCTTCGAAGAGGCTCAAGTACGCCTCCAAGCCATCTTGGAAGAGGTATACGATACCAAACGCTTCCACTCCTCTTTGAATGACGTGCCTCTTGATGAGTTTGAAGCGGGTCATCTCATGTATTACTACTACAGTTGGAGTTAAGGACTGGAAACAGCGAGCCGACGCTTGTAATGACAGGCTTTGGCCAGCGCCTGATGATGACGGCGCAAGAGCGACCAGGAAAGCGTCTGAGCGTGGGTGATGACCTGCTGCCAGACCAACAGCCAGACCAGGCGTAGTACTTCTGGAAGCGTGTAAGGGATCAGCAGACCATCAGTCCTCTCCGTTCCTTGAAGGTCTGCAGACTGCTGGAGCAGGGGTTGGGCTGCTGGGCTTTTTTTTCCGGTGCTCCATTGGCCTGATCTTGCATCAAGAGAGCGCACAACTGAGCCACGAGCGAGAGCGTCACGTGTCCGTTATTCGGAATAGAAGCGCAGCGAACTATTCTCGAATAACAGCCATTATTCCGAATATCACGCTCGTTCCTTTCACTACTACAGATCTATCGAGCGTGTATTCGGAATAATGCCGATACCAGCCCGTCCAGGATCGCACCTCGTATTGATCCAATCCACACTCCGACTTGCCGCGCTCGATAGCTTCTTCCACTTTCCAGCGTTGTCCGGCGATGAGCACGATCTGTTGCAGGGTCGTCTCCTTTGGGGCGCAGACCCGATAATACACCAGTTCGCTCGGATCGCTGATACTCCGCCGCACGACGATCCAGGCCTGCCAGCCCTGCGGCACCTCGGCGTTCATTTTCCACCATGCCCAGTCAAAAAGCCGGGGTCCTTTCGATCCCCATCCTGCCGAGAGTCGATGCCAGCGCAGTCGCCTGTGACGTGTCAGCCACTCATCCACCCTGATCGATGCATACCCCTCTTTCCACCCCAGGCGAACCTGGTTATTGGGAGCGACTGCCAGCACGTAGGGGATGTGGTGCTCCGTCAAAAAGCGGCGCAGATGATAATCGGCTCCATAGACGCTGTCTGCGGTCACCCAGGCAAAAGGCAGCTCATGTTCGAGAGCCCGTTCGAGCATGTGGCGCGCCAGCACGAGTTTGGTAGCAAACTCCACTTCCTCTGGCACTCCCGCCTCCTGACAACGCTGCCGATCATTGGTCCACTCCTGGGGAAGGTAGAGCTCTCGATCCAGTAACACCTGTCCCTTTTCCGCTGCATAAGCCAGGAAGACGCCAATTTGGCAATTGGCAATCTTGTCCACTGTCCCACTGTATTGGGGAGCGACCCCAACGGATTTAGTTCCCTTCTTCACAAATCCCGTTTCATCAATGACCACCACTGCGGCTGGATCGGCCAATTTCTCTTTGACCAGATCCAGTACATCATCGCGCACCTCGTCCGCGTCCCACAGGGCCCGACTGAGCAACTCCTGATAGCCATACGGATTGGCTTCTCCTGCCGCTTCGGCCAATTGCCATCCATTCTTGCGCTCGATGGGACTCAAGAGCCCTTGCAGATAGGCACGCGCCCGCTGGCGTTGTTCCGAGCGAGCAAAACGCCCAGCTATACGGGCATGCACTTCGTCCAGGCACTCAGCCCAACGCCCGGCTGCTTCTTCCTGCTCTTTGATCTCCTGCATGTTCATTACTCAGCTCACTTTCTTTGACCCCTTGCTTTCTCCTTTCCAGATTCTATCACATAACTCCAACTGTAGTAGTAGGGTGGTGGTGATATGGATTTTTCGGGGGCATTCCAAACAATAAACTGTCAAATGAACTGTCACGCGGTATCTATCATCTGTAGGAGTATCCATTCGAGTACGAAAGGAAGCCGACACAGAAGTAACGTTAGGTCAGCCATGAGCAGGAGTCCCCCCTTCGGCACCCCCTCTTTTTTCCGAAGGTTTCCCAAAAATTGCCGGCGCTCCAGACCTCATCCAAACGTCCCCAAGCGGCTTCTTTTCTGCCTCCAGGGATATTCAGCGTTGTGCTACTGGTTCAGAATAGTTCATGTGTCCCGTCTCTGCTAAAATAGACAAGTGGATAAGCAGGAAAGGGACGAGACTCAATGGCATGGCAACGAAAACAGTATTCGTCAGAGTTCAAATTGAAAGTCGTGCTGGAAAGCTTGCAGCGTGATACCACGCTTGAGGAAGTCTGCCGCAAGTTTGAGGTTTCCTCCTCAATGGTCAGGCGATGGCGTCAGGCGTTTCAGCAGAGAGGAGCGGAAGTTAAAGCCTCCCAGCGCGCCCCGGCGAATCGTGCGAAGCAGCAAGGCTATGAGCCAGGGGAGTCGCCCGATGATCTTAAAAAGCGGATCGGGGAGTTGACCGTGCAGAATGAACTGCTAAAAAAATCCCTCGGACTGCTGGGGAAATGAGCAGACAGCGCAAAGTGGAACTGGCTCGAATGCTGTGTGCTTCGAACCGGGAAGAATCGCATCAGGCACGTGATGCATAAATATGTCTACCCCGGCAAAGCCACCGAGATTGCGCCCAATAAGCTGTGTGAGGAAGCGTTCAAGTGGATCAACTGTGATGTTTATTTTAGAAGAGGCTGGACAGACCTGTTATACTACCCTCATCGATACACCGCTTAGGTATTCTTCCGTGGAGGTGGGTGATGGGCAATGGACAAAACATGAGCAGGTTAACAAGTCAATTTACGCCAACGGTACTGCAACATGCGATGGGCGAGCCGCTACGCTCTGAGCAACGTACCGGAGAGCTATTGCCACGTGTCCTTTCGCGCATTGATCTGCTTATTATTTTCCTGGCAATTGTCCTTTTCGTACCAAACACCTCTATAGTGCAGGCTACACAGGGTGCTGGAGCAGCCACCTACCTCTACTGGATAATCGGCGCTGTTACATTTCTGCTTCCAGGTGCGCTGGTCACAGGCCAGTTAAACCGTTTTATGCCGGTTGATGGCGGCATCTACGTCTGGTCGCACCGCGCGCTCGGCCCGCTGTGGGGCTTTTTTGCCGGTTTCTGTGCCTGGTTTCCCGGCGTGCTCGTCTTGCTGTGCGCGGGGGATGCCGTCATCTCGCTCATCCAGGGCATCAACGCCTCCATTTCCGGGAGCAATCCTAACTTGCTGACAGATCCCTGGCAGCAAGGATTACTTGTCATCGCCATCCTGCTCCTCACAGGTTGGATCTCTACCTGGCCTCTACGCCTCATCATGAGGATTGGCAGAATCGTCATATACGCCTATCTGGCGGGCATCTTCATTGTTGGTCTGGCTGGCATCGTCTGGCTGGTCGGCGGCCACAGTCCACAGGCTGTACTCACGACTAGTCACCTGAGCTTCGGCTTGAGAGGGCATAACATCGTGCTGTATGGCGTGATCGTGCTGGCGCTGCTTGGCGTGGAAGTGCCACTGAACATGGGGGCAGAAACAGGAACACGACATTCAGCTTCGCTCTACCTGCGCTGGGGATCACTCCTCGTGCTCATCAGTTACCTCATCGGCACATTTGGGGTCATGGCCGTTGTACCGGCAAGTCAGGCCAGTTCGAACTACTCCACACTGACCGCCATCGCCATCGTTTTTGGCTCATCGGCTTCTGTCATCGTAGGCATCATTTTCGTCAGCTTCTTCCTGCTGGTCATTATTATCTACAACATTGCTTTTTCGCGCATCCTCCTCGTCTCGGCCTTAGATCACCGTCTGCCGATGAGCCTGGCGAAGGTCAACCGTTACAACGTGCCATCCAACGCGCTCAATGTACAGATACTGATCGCCCTGGCCATCGCACTCTTCATGTACATCATCGGGCCATTGCTCTACCCCGGGCAGGGAGCCATATTTTCGGCGGAGGTCTATGATATCTCGCAGGCAACCGTCAATGTTATCTGGTGTTTATCGATGGTGATCCTCTTCCTCGACCTGCCCATCCTGCTCTGGCGCTTCCGCCATTTACTGGTACAGCAGCGCGAGCAGCTTATCACTGCGCCCTGGCTCCTGTGTCTCTGCTCGCTGATCGGCGGGCTTGCCAGTCTGCTTGGCATCTGGGCAACAGTCAGTTCTTCCTGGAATAGGGCGCTCATACCAGATGCCCAGTGGGCGTTTCTCGTGGGCGCCGCTGTTCTCATTTCGCTCCTCGTCGGCCTGCTCGGCTCCGCCTATCCACGCCTGTTAGGAAGTTTGAACGAACAGACGGCCGCCGCACGGGAAAATGCTCGTCTTTACGGCGAACTACAGACCACCTATCAGAAACTCAGTGAAGCGAATCGCATGAAGGACGCCTTCCTGACCACTGCCAGCCACGAATTGCGCACGCCGCTGACCATCGTGCAGGGGTACCTGGAACTGCTGAACGAAATGGGCGAGGAAAGCACCGCACCGGAGATACGACACACGTTCCTCAACAAGGCCCAGCGAGCATGCGATGAACTGGTGCTCTTACAGGCCAATATCATGGATGCCAGCCGCATCGAGTTTGACGTTGTCTCCTTGCAGTTGACCTCCCTCCCGCTCAATGCTCTCTGTGAGACGGTGCTCGACCTCTTTGAACCCCTGATCTTGCAGGAACAACGACGGACCGAGATAGACATCGATGAACGTATCAGTGTCCGCGCAGACGAAACACGGCTGAAACAGGTCTTGCGCAACCTTATTGCGAACGCGCTGCGCTATTCTGCCCATGGTACCCCCATCTGTATTGAAGCGACAGTCGATGAGGAAGAAGGAATGGTGGCCATCAACGTCATTGATCGAGGCTACGGTGTACCCATAGATAAACAGGAGGCCATATTCGAACGCTTCGTGCGCCTGGAACACGATATGCATGGGATATTGCGCGGCAGCGGCCTTGGCTTGTCCATCACGCGCCAACTCATTCAGGCCATGAACGGCTCCATTCGTGTCGAAAGCAGCGGCATCTCAGGAGAAGGTTCAACCTTCATCTTCATGCTGCCCCTCGCAACAGGCTTCACGCAATCAGCAATGGCACAGAGAACGTAGAGTAAGGCGGAGCGGTCAGCCTGCCATTGTGCTTTCATGGGTACTGTGCTGGCTACTCAACTTAGGACATCTGTTCGCAGAAAACAGCAAATTTCCTGAACAGATGTCCTAAGTAGCCAGCACAGGTATCCATCCGTGAAAATGGGCTGCTCCATCCAGTTTGAAAGTCAGGTGGAGTTTTTGGCGATCTATGCGATGGAGCGCGATGATGATGTGCTGGAGTACTACGACCAGCCGACACGCATCCAGCTTCACTACCACTCTTTGAGAGGTCACAAGACCTCGCCGTGGCATACCCCAGATTTCCTGGTCATCCGCCGCAATGGAGCAGGCTTTGAGGAGTGGAAGCCGGAGAACGCCCTTGAAGGGTTGGCCAAGCGCATGCCTGAGCGATATCAGCCCGACCCACGAGGAGGATGGCGCTGCCCTCCTGGCGAGCAAGCGGCAGGCGCATTGGGACTCACCTATCGGGTGCGTACCTCTGGTGAATACCACCCGCAGTACATCCAAAATCTGAAATTTCTCCAGAATTTCTGGACCCATCCCTTTTCCGTTTCTGTGCAGGCAGAGCAACAGGTCCGGGACGCTCTCGCCGTGTATCCAGGCATCAGTGTGGACGCGCTTCTCCAGGCGCACCCCGATCTCGTAGTTGATGTTATCTGGGCCATGCTCACTACCCAGTCCATTTTTACCGATTTGACGGCGACCGAGCTTTCGGACTGGGAGCGTGTCTTTTTGTACGCATCAGCCTCGGAGGTCGAAGCTGCACGACAGGCAAGGGGTGATGTCCACCCCCATCTGGCCATTGTCTCGCCGCTGATCATTGATGGGCGACTGTGGGAAATCGACATGCAGGACACGCAGGTGCTGCTGCGTCCAGAAGTGGGAGCACCCTTCTCCCTCCCAGTCGAGCAGTTTCACCACATGCAAGCGTCAGGTCTGATTGTGCAGGCTTCCTTCTCCACCCCTTCGCCGCTCACAGACGCCGCATGTGAGCGCATCGCCAAAGCTTCTCCCAAAAGCCAGGAAGCTGCCAACAAACGCTGGCGGGAAATCCTGGCGTATGCTCGCGGAGATGTGCTCACCGTCACGAGACGCTCCGTGCAAAACTGGATAGCCGCGTACCGCCAGGCCGAGGCCAATCTGGGCTGCGGATACACTGGATTGCTCGACCGTGTTGCCGAGCGCGGGAACCGTTCTCCTCGCGTG
>Ga0070706_100006137_pt1 | contig 11368 bp, 13 predicted proteins | sample KBSK5501metaG_FD_65476 | JGI IMG/M metagenome (GOLD analysis project Ga0070706, IMG submission 65476) | Corn, switchgrass and miscanthus rhizosphere microbial communities from Kellogg Biological Station, Michigan, USA - KBS K5-50-1 metaG | ecosystem: Host-associated > Plants > Roots >...
TGAGCCGCATTTAGCTCTCTTCCTGCTGCCCTGCCTTCGCAGCTATGAACTCCTGCGAACGCTGAGCCGCTCGCGTGAGAAAGTCCGCGATAGTTGCGAGTTGATCGTCGCTATATGTTTCAAGGAAATCCCTGAAGTTCTCTTGCAATGCGTTAAACAAGCCGTTCAGTTCCGCAAGCCGTTCCTCGTTTCGTTCTACAATAACGCGGCGACGATCATGAGGATCTCGTACCCGTCGCACAAACCCTTTGCTCTCGAGCCGGTCAAGCAAGCTCGTTACCGAGGGGGTCGTTACTCCCGTGTGGTGCGCAATTTCCCCCGCAGTGAGCGGGCCGAGCCGACTCAGCAGAAAGAGCGTCTTCGTTTCTGTAGCCCCAAGTCCCACCCGCTCAGCTATACTCGTATGAAAAAAGACCGCTGTGGTGCTACTTTCACGACTCGCGTTTATGACAGCCTCAACGAGATCCTCCCGCTGCGAAGAAGACGATGGACGATGACTTGACATTTCTCTCCTCTCACCTTATAATTAGATAAATCTAGATATTAGCTTTGTCTAGATATTAGTTCGATCTAGTGTATTCTATCACACCGTCGGATGCTAGCAAGAACCCTATCGCGAAGATCATCTCATAGAAGCGCAGGAGCAGTTTGAAGCTATGAACAAGCGCACGCAATCGCAGTGGAGTACCTCTGGTATTCTTGAGGCCCCCCTCGACGCGTGGGCTGGTGGCTCGCCCAACTCTTTCAAGGACCAGAACACGCCCGCAAGATGGATGCCCGGCTCCAAGCGCTCCTGCGTACCATTGCAAACCAGTTAGGTTGCGCTGCAGAGATGCAACGCCTTGTCTCACACTAGGCAAGAGACGCGGAGAGCCGAAGCTCAGCCAGAGGAGGAAGAGATGCACCAACGATTCATTCCCAGGTTGCTGCTTGCATGCGGCATGATTGGACCGCTGCTTTTCATCATAGTGTTTCTCATTGAGGGCGCCACACGCCCAGGCTACAGCGCGTGGAGGCATGCTGTGAGTCAACTCAGCCTGGGTGACCAGGGTTGGATGAACAGCATCAACATCTTCGTCTGCGGACTGTTCCTGCTCTGCTTTGCTTTCGGGCTAAGACTGGTGCTGCAATCGGGGAAAGCTTCTTTGTGGGGACCGAGTTTGACCCTGCTGTGCGGCGTGCTCTTCATCATTGCGGCCATCTTCCCGGTCAGCCCGGCTCTCGGCTATCCCCCAGGGGTAGCGCCTACCTACCGTCTGCATGGATTGATTCATGCTCTGGCCGTCACCATCTTCTTCGGCTGTCTGTCTGCACTCTGCTTCGTGCTGGGACAGCGCTTTGTGGACGGTGCCGATTGGATGGGTTGGGCACTCTACTCCCGTATCACGGGTGCGGTAGTGGCTCTGTTCTATATTGCGACTTCCGTGGTCACGACGCTCGATATGAACGGAATCCTGCCAGATGCGCCGGGCGGCCTGCTCCAGCGCGTCGCGATCATCAGCGGCTTTGGCTGGATCATGCTTCTTGCGCTCCGACTTCTGCGCCAGGAGAAGCAGGTGGGAGCTTCACGCTCAGAAAACCTTAGGACATACGTACAGGAATAGACTTGAAGAAAGGAACAAGAGGCAATGAGGAGTACACATCTACCAGAGACAGAACACAACGGATTCACAGCCCTGCAAGTCTCCAATGTCGCGCTGCTCACGACCTTTCGCCGCAACGGTCAAGGGGTGCGGACCCCGGTGGGGATCAGGTTTGCCGAAGGAAAAGTCTACTTTACCACCTGGTCCACCACCGGCAAGGTCAAACGACTCGCCCGCAATCCACGGGTGACCCTGGCTCCCTTTACGAAAAGGGGAATGAAAGTGGTTGGGGAAGCGGTCGAGGGGACGGCTCGCCGTCTGGAGGAGGTAGAGGTGAAAGAGGTATCCACACACTTCAGACCTAGCCTCTGGGACCGCATGTGGAACCTGATCTATCGGTTGCGCGGATGGCAGGCGATTCACTATGAAGTGTCGCCAATCGACGCCTGATTCCAAGCCTGGCTCACCCTGTCTCTCAGGAATGGTTTCGAAACGTCTGGAGTTTTCTCTGGTTCTCCCGCTGCTTCTGGTGATTCAATGGCTGCATATTCTCGCGGGAATCACGTGGTTTGGTGGCTACCTGGTTCTTGACGTTGTCCTCTGGCCCACATTGTTGAGGCTGCCAGTCAAGCAAGCGAAAATGACTAGCGACTTGATCGGCAAATTTGCCGGACCAGTGATGGCAACGAGCGGCACATTGGTTGTCCTGTTAGGCATCATCAGGGGGACTGTGCTGGGTCCAATCACCTCATTCAGCTTTCTGTTTGGCTCAAGTTACGGGATCACCTGGCTGGTCGCCCTGGTAGTCTCAGTCATCCTCATCATCTGGGGAGCTGGTTGGCATGATCGAGTCATTGGCTCGGTCTGGGGGGAGATGGCCTGAGCCCTGGCGTCATGGGTCGTCTGCGGTTGGGCACTATCTTCGAGATAACCTGTTTCGGCCTCGTGCTCGCCTGCATGGTGCTGATGGGCGTTGGCCTGTAAAAGGTGCAGAGTAGATCATCCAGCGATGCGCAGGCAGGTGCTGGTCTGTGCGCGAGATGGGCAAGGAGGTGTAAACGTCAATGAGAGCCTACTCACAAGATTTACGCGAGCGTGTTCTACGGGCCGTGGACTTGGGCCACTCCAGAGCCGAGATTGTGCAGCTTTTTGGCATCTCTCTCGCGACCATCAAGCGGTATCTCTGCACAACGACGAGAAGAAGGGCAGGTGCGACCCAAAACGATTCCTGGTCGTCCTCCGAAGAAGCGGGCACAGGTGGAGGCCAGCGTAAGGCCCCAATTACAGGCGCATGACGATGCCACATTGGAGCACCACTGTGACCTGTGGGAGCAGACTCACGGTGAACGTGTAAGCTGGTGGACCATGAGCCGGGCGATCAAGCGGCTGGGCTGGACGCGAAAAAAAAGTCGTTGGGGGCGACAGAGCGCAACGAAGAGGAGCGGGCCGCTTGGCGAGAGGAAACCAGTAAGCTTCCCACGGAAGCACTGGTATTCATTGATGAGTGCGGCTCGAACATTGCCTTGAAGTCCTTGTATGCTCGTGCTCCAAAGGGAGAGCGGGCCAGAGGAAGCGTTCCGCGCAATCGTGGCAAGAATACCACCCTCGTTGCTGCGCTCTCTATCGAGGGCATGGGGGCGGCCATGATCTTGGAAGGGTTGGCGAACACAACGGCCTTCGAGTTGTATGTAGAGCAGATTCTGGCCCCCACGTTGCAGGCAGGACAGATCGTGATCATGGATAACCTCCAGGCCCACAAAAGCGCACGGGTCCGGCTCGCCATCGAGGCCAAAGATTGTCAGCTCCTCTTTTTACCTGGGTATTCACCTGACCTCTCTCCAATTGAAGAGGCATTCTCCAAACTCAAGACGGCATTGCGGCGGGCAGGAGCCAGGACCCGTGAAGCGCTTGAGGAAGCCATTGCCCAAGCGTTACTCACCATCACCGCTCAGGATGCGCATGGGTGGTTTCAGCATTGCGGCTATCTCCTTCCTGGCTAGGAAAAGAAGAGCTAATATGGCTCAATGTTCTGGCACGCCGCTGTAGGGAAATTATTGAGGAGTCTCCTCTCGCCCGTGTAATGATCAGCCCCTCATAATCTCTGCTCATGGCTATGAATATACCATAGAAGCAAGCCCTTACTCTACACCGTCACGAGAGCCTGTCAGTCATGCAAGGTCGAGAAGGTGGTAAAATGAGGATGACCACTCAACGAGTTCCTTAACCAAGCGATACAATCGGCCAGGAAAGGGCTTTCGTTCTCATTGACGAAAAGGAGAGAAGATGCACAAACCTCTTCTCGATAAACTTCTCACATCTGAGGAACCGGCTATTCGTTACAAAACGCGCGTGCAGATCTTGAAAGAGAACCCCCATGCACCCGCCATCGTCTCCTTGCAAGAAGAGATTCGGCACTCACTACGCGTGCAGCGCCTACTCTCAGGCAGAACCCTTGATGGGCAGCTTGAGCCGGTGGATCACCCCTATCACAAATGGTATGGGGCACACTGGGTCCTGGTGCACCTGGCTGAAATCGGCTATCCGGCAGGCGACCGAGCGTTACTGCCCTTGCGGGAGCAGGTGTATTGGTGCTGGCTTTCCGAGAAAATGCAGCGCTTAGTACCATGTCAGGACGTATCACAGGTGTATCGCGCTCGTGGCGTGCCGGTTATACAGGGGAGGGCACGACGGTGTGCTTCACAACAGGCCAATGCCCTCTATGCTACGCTCAAGCTCGCTCTCGCCGACGAGCGCGCTGAAACACTGGTGTCGCTGCTGTTAGAGTGGCAGTGGCCCGATGGCGGGTGGAATTGTGATAAGGATCCAGAGGCGCATACCTCCTCTTTCACCGAATCGCATATTCCATTACGCGCTCTAGCGCTCTACAGCCAACAGGCCAAGCGTGATGCGGCACTGACTTCGGCCATCCTGAGAGCAGCTTCGGTCTTTCTGCGCCGGAACCTGCTCAGGAGGCGAAGTTCTGGGCAGGTGATTGACGCTGAGTTCTGCAAACTGCATTATCCGTGCTACTGGCATTATGACCTGCTCTTCGGCTTAAAAATCTTGACGGAGGCCGGTTTTCTGCATGATAGCAGGTGTGCAGAGGCTTTGGACCTGTTGGAGCAAAAAGCCTTACCCGGCGGCGGCTGGACAACCGATGGACGGGCATATTATCGTGTGGGAAAGCCGGGAGCGCCTCTTGGGCGAAATTCGGACAAAGTGTCATGGGGCAAGCAGAAAGGAAGTCCTCTCAATGAATGGGTGACCCTCGATGCGCTCTACGTCTTGAACGAGGCTCACAGGGTGAAACTCTAAAGCGGTGTGGATTCGCTCTTCTCATCAGGTCAAGGACTGGAAATGGCTCCCCATTGCTGAAGCAACAGGCAAGCAAATACGACCAGGTGCCGGCCAGCGTGGCAGGGAGCCGCCATCGCGCACCAGCCGAAGGATTCTGGTCGTCCAGGCAAAGGAGCGTGCTGCCACCCATCGCCGAGGCAGCCAGAACAAAGCCGCGTTCGGCGTATGGCAGTTTGACCACTTCCAACTGGATACCGTGCTGCACTGACAATCCAGCGCATGCCGTTGAAGACTTCGCGCAGGCTATTGCTGCGTTAACCAGCATTTTCAGGTAACAAGATCATGTACGGAGCGACAAAGGCCCATTCCTCGTCACTCACATCCGTTGGGGAGGGGGCTCGTGAAGATTTCATCTTTCAATTAACCACCTTCTCGACCTTGCATGACTGACAGGCTCTAGGCTTCATTCGAATGTGTCCATCGAGTTATCAACGGCTCAAAGATTCACTCTCGCAGAGCCTCGGAGATCAGGCTAGTTAGGCACAAACACTTCATACCACAATGCAAATCGCTTATATCCCCTCTTCTAGCTTTCCTCTTTTTTTTCCTGTTTTGCGTCTCTGAACAAATTCGTCAAGGTCCCTGCGAGAGATGCGGTAGCCTCTGCCTGTATCGAAAGCGTCAAGTTCTCCAGTTCGTATCCATTGTCTCACCGTTTCGGGATGAACGCGCAACTCTTCAGCAACCTCTTCGACAGTTAATTGTTTCTCCGGCATGCATGACCCCCTCGATAGTTTTACGTATTGTATCATGCTTGCCATTTTTTATACAAGATTGTAATAGGCTGTACAAGCATTGACATGACTGGTAAAAACTGATTATAATAGAGAAAGGCTGTATGTATGCGCTACTCTTTATGAGCAAATTGTTGTCAAGGCGAAGGGGTTGTATATGGGTATCTTTCCCCCAAGACGAGAAGCCGTTTTTGGTGTCCCGTTATCCAGCCTAGAGGTTGGGCAAAGGACGGAGGCTTTTATCGTTCATCGTCTCATGGAGTGCGGATACACTGTCCTCACCCCCCTCGGTGTACAACGCTACGATCTGGTGATCGAGGATGCAAACGGGCAGTTCTGGCGCATCCAGTGCAAGACCGGAAGGCCACGCAACGGGACGATAGAGTTTAACACGAGGAATAGCAGCATCCCTGGCGCGAAGAAGATTCAAAGAAATTATCGAGGAGACACCGACTACTTCGCGGTCTATTCTAGAGAAACGGGGAAAGTCTATCTTGTTCCCGTCGGAGACGTTGGAACGAGTCTCGGGTACCTGCGTGTCGAACCTGTCAAAAACCACTTGCAAAAAGGGGTGCGTTGGGCAAATGATTACGAACTCTAATTCGTTTTGGAACAGCAGAACTCCTCCCCATGCAAGCGACCGGTAAGAATACAGTCCATGGCTGGACAAATGGGCTATCAGAGCAAGCATCACAAGGTCTTTCGTATTGGGGGAAAGCCTTCGGGGTTCTTGTCAAATTGGGGTAGATAGTGGTATTTTTCATGCTGGAAATGCTGAATTTTTGGGAAAGGATACTTCAATGCAGATCGGATTTATCGGAATCGGCACAATGGGACGACCCATGACACTCAACTTGCTCAAAGCAGAGCATCATGTTACCATCTTCGCTCGCCACCCAGACAAGCCGGAGGTGCAGGAGGTTTTGCGGGCCGGTGCAAAGCTCGCACCATCCCCACGCGCTGTGGCGATGGCATCCGATATCGTGATTACTATGCTGCCCAATTCGCCTCAGGTTGAAGAGGTAGTGACCGGCCCGCAGGGAGTTCTTGAGGGTGCACGCAAGGGGTTTATCATTATCGATATGAGTACCATTGCTCCCAGCGTGAGCCGTAAGCTCGCACAGACTGCTTTCAGCCATGGAGCGCACTTCCTGGATGCCCCGGTCAGCGGCGGCTCTCAGGGAGCCGTCAATGGTACTTTGACCATCATGACAGGTGGTGACCGTGATATTTTCGAACAGGCACGCCCTGTATTGGAGGCCATGGGCAAAAAGGAGAATATTTTTCACGTTGGGCCGAATGGCTCGGGTGAAATTATTAAGCTTGTGAACAATGTGTTGTGCGGCGCAATCACTGCAGCCATAGCCGAGTCATTTGTGCTTGGCGTCAAAGCTGGCGCAGATGTTGATACGATGGCAAAGATCATAGGCGTAAGCACCGGTGCTAGCTGGCAACTCGCCAACCAGTTCCCTCTACGCGCCTTCAATGGCAGTTTTCAACCAGGTTTTATGACCGATTTATTACATAAAGACCTGGGCCTTGCCCTTGACCTTGCTGCTGAAAATACAGTGCCAGCGACAATGATTGCTCTCACACGCCAGATGTACGAAATGGCTCGTGCAGAAGGTTATGGTCACGAGGACTATACCTCACTCTTGAAAGTGCTCGAACAGATGGCAGGAGTTGAAGTGAGAAGCAAATAAATCGAGAGAATACCTTCACATTTGAGAAATTTTGAACCAAAAATGTAGGGGCGACCCTTGCGGTCGCCCGGTAGTTCTACTTACTGCCTCGTCACCGCTCCACTTACTGCCCCAACGAATAAATCAATCCATGAGAAATCGTCATACCTAACACAAGCACAGCAGCAAGCCCAAAATAGGCCAGGCCAAGCATAATGCGCTCAGCTACTGGGACGTCATAATACGCCTGGGCTTCAGGCGTATTAGGCACAGAGCGTCTCGACCAGAGTTGAGTTGCAGCCAGGACAACGAACAAAAGCAAGAAGATTGAGTGATTGCCATTGACCCATGACCAGATCTGGAACGCAACCAGTCCTAAGAAGCCTATAATCCAGATGCGTCGATCGATCGCTCCCAAAACTCGCCCACCATCGAACGGTACAATAGGAATCAAGTTAAACAGGTTGATGAAAAACCCAAAGTAAGCGAGTGGCGCCCATACCGTATCTGGATAGATACGCGCCAGTGCCAAACAGACCATTGCGGCAATCGCACCCGCAATGGGTCCGGCAATGCCAACTTCTGCCTCATCTTTAGCATTTTTGGGCATCTGTTTCATGATCACCGCAGCACCCAGTAATGGGATAAAAATCATACCCCCAATGGGTATCCCTTTCAGTTTCATCACAGTTGCATGCCCCATCTCATGTACAAAGAGCAATAGCACTAATCCTACTGCAAACTGCCAGCCAAAGAAGAGTGAATAAACAGCAACTGAGAACACTGCGGTGAAACCCAACCAGCCAAATTTAAGCAAAGGAGCTAGTACAGGAAATTTGAGGAGTAATGCGCTCAGCGCAGCACCAAGACCTCCAAGGCCTGCAAGTCCTTTGCGTTTATTTCCTTGCTCGGTAGTGGCACGCTTTGCAGCTTCGCGCTGTTCAGCGCCAATATCCACCGTATAGCCCTCTATGCTTGATGGATCGCGATAGGGAGTCATTAGCTCTTCATTGTAGTCAAGCTTGTCCGAAGGCAACTCGTGAGCATAATCGGGATACAACGCAGATGGATCCAGAGATTGTACAGGTTGAGAAGAGCGAGGTGTCTTAGGCACCTCATTCTGATAGTAGGCAGGATCAGAATAATCTATGTCATTAGTAGTTTTATCATAATATTCAGAAAAATCATCTTTGGGGTTCCAGGACATTCATGCCTCAATTCCGACTGATTCCTTATTTATTCCATCGCACATTCAATCAATACATATCTTACCATATATTACGTATAACAGCGGCTGTGGTTGTGTTATGCCGTTAGGGAATCATGAAGTCTTGGGAGCAAAGGATAGTTATTTTTCAATAGTATTATAGACTAGAATTGAGTGATAACGTTGCCATCAGCTGTCCTTGCCGAAATGCATTTATGGCCCCCGCTTCCCCTGCGACCGGTTCAATCTGCCCATCACTATTTGCATCAACCCCATGATAAGCATAATCTGCAAGTCTCACAACCTCCTCTACCTTCGACAATTCTGTGGGATGCGTGCGCAGGAGTATTGCATCTTGGTCGATTGCCGTCACCCAGCCAGAGATATTCGAGAGAGCAATATCCATCAGTTTAGCATGTGTGTGCATAGCGCTCGTCGCATCGGGCTGGCTGATTGCAAAACCAGCATGTTCCGTTGAACCAGTCAGATAGCCATCTTTACCCGGCAAGCCAAAGCCATCCCCAACTGTAGTCACATTCTGGAGGGCACATTTCCCCTCTAGTTGCTGGTAGTGTGAGCCATGTTTCCCTTCAATAATATCAAGCATACTTTGAGCTGCGCAGCTAATCGCAACTGTATTCTGGCCAGTTGCAACACTCTGTAAAACCGCTGCCTGGATATCCAAAAGGTGGGTCTGATCCAGAACGCCTACCAGCAAACCAATTTTGCCAGGAGTCTCAGGATAACTGACGAGCAAATGCCCAACATGTGCAAAGGCTCTGATGGGGAATGTACCTGTAAAGATCACTTTACCTGTAGGCGCCACGACCGCTCCCTGTTCCTGGGTGATCTCCAGTTTATCTCCAGGAGAGAGCAGATTGCCCCTCGCTCCGCTAAAGACGAGTGTTCCCGTTTGATTATTCACATTCAACGTGCCTAAGGCCGTAACCGCCTCGGTATCCTGGTTGATTAGCCAGGCAGCATATTCGGAACCAGTAGGAGGGGCATCCAGGCTATGAACCACAATGTTTAGAGCATTGGTCTGCCCACCTGGCCCATTCTGGCTGGTAAAAAACGTCACTTGACCGCTAACGGTCGATGTCGCAACACTCTTCTGCAAAAGCAGCACGGCCCCGATTATCCCGCTGGCGATCACTAGTAGCAGTAGCAGTCCCACTATCAGTGCCGTATACGGTATCTTTTTACGTTGATATCGACGCATTAATGATGGACGGGGACTGAGGCCCGAAGCATCGTCATCTATAAAGCCATGCAGCGAGTGAGGAATAGGTGTCTGGAGCGCAGGCCGTGATGCTCCATTCATTTGATCGACGGGAACCGACCCATTGGGACTCCATGCTCGTTCGGTAAATGTCATATCTGTCACAGGTGCTGCAGAGACGATAAACGGCATGCGAAGCTTATTGTTTGGAGCTACTATCCGGTGATATGCGTTGGCAAGCATCCCTGGTTGATGGAATCGTTGCACCGGGTCCTTGGCAAGCGCACGAGCAATAATACTATATAGCCCTGCAGGTAAATCATTGCGCCACCTGCTCAAGGGAGGCACGGAGGTGTATAAATGCTGTTGAGCTAGTTCCTCGTATGTGCTGCCAACAAACACTGGAGTGCCGGACAACATTTGGTAGAGCACAGCTCCAAGTGCATACACATCAGTAGCCGGACTGCTCGGCTTACCGAGCAGTTGCTCGGGGGCTGATACATCACTCATACCTTTAATCAAGTTCTGCTCGACATCTATTCGATCCGGCTCCAGTAACTTTCTTACACCAAAGTCAGCCACGACCAACTGTCCGTCAAGCCTGATAAAAATACAGTCCACCGAGAGGCTTTCATGTAAAACCGCATGCTCGTGTCCATATTCCAGTGCAGTAGCAATTTGATCCAGGTAGCGGCCACTAGTGATGACATCGAGTGGACCACTTCTGTCAAGACGACTTATCAAAGACCTCATCGGAATCTGAGGTGAGACCAGGTACGGTAGACCACGATAGACACCATAGTCAAGGAGTGGAAGGATATTGGGATGTTGCAGGGTTGCAATCTGGCTTGCTTGATACTGAAAACGTTCCAGGTATAACTCGTGTTCCTTTGATGACTGGTTCTCTGGCCCAATCAGAAAGCGCAGTAGATATCCAGTTGAGGTCACATTGGTGCGTGCAAGAAAGACAGGACCCCAATTACTTTGCTCAATGAACTGTTCCAAGCGGTAGTTTCCCAGCGTCATGCCAATCCACTTGTCAAACGTCATGTTCTTCAGCATCATAGACCTTCCTTTTGTGCTTCTTGCAATCCTTTTGTGCTCCTGTTAATCAATGATTCCCCATATGTAAAACGCTTGTCAAATGGTTCTACTCCGCAATGGTACTTTATGTTATGTTATGTTCAATCAAGAATGGTAACTATACAGGTCAGCATTTTTAGAGGTTTGTTACTTGCTCACAGTGTAATATTGAATATCGTACTCAGTAGCAACAACACAATCAAAATAGTAATCACAATCACGATTGCCCACGAGATGATATTGAAGCCAAGTTTGTTCACATAGCGCCCCATCAAGCGACGATTGTTGATCAGCAAGATAATAAAAACCAGCAGGATCGGCAGCATGGCCGCATTCAAATCTTGCAGTACAATCAGCACCTGGATAATTGGAAGCCCTGGTATCATCGTTATCAAAACTCCCAGGATAATTAAGCCGGTAAAAATGCTCTGAAAGACGGGCGCTTCTTTGAAACTGCGTGAGACTCCCCGCTCGAAGCCGAATGCTTCGCTGATAGCATA
>Ga0070706_100006138_pt1 | contig 11367 bp, 10 predicted proteins | sample KBSK5501metaG_FD_65476 | JGI IMG/M metagenome (GOLD analysis project Ga0070706, IMG submission 65476) | Corn, switchgrass and miscanthus rhizosphere microbial communities from Kellogg Biological Station, Michigan, USA - KBS K5-50-1 metaG | ecosystem: Host-associated > Plants > Roots >...
GCAGGCGGTCGATCATGCCGGCAACCTCGGGCCGTCGCGCGCCTCCGGCTGACGCCTTTCGGTGACGGAGTCACATGTAGAGACGGAGCGCTGTAGACGGTCTTGGCGAGCGTGCCAAGCGCAAATCGCCAGCCCCGATCCGGAACATTGTCTTGTGAGTGCCGGAAATGCGTTTGGGCGCGCGATTCGCGGTGTCGAGGTTCGCTTCACGGGGGTGTCACCCGCGAACGGCCGCGTCGAAACTGACGCGTTGGTGATCGGGTTGGCCGGTGGGGTGTTCAGGTTGGCGGTACTCGTTGATAAGTCCGTTGCACGTGGGGTGTCCTCGGATCGGTCACCCGGCCCGATACGCGACGACGTCGCGATCGTCGGGGACGCGTTGACCGAGACCTCGGTGACGTCGGCGGGTGTTGTAATGCGCGACGTACTCACGCACTAGCCGTGCGAGGTACCGGTGGCTCCAGATGAGGGTGCGGTCGAGAAGTTCGCGGCGCACGCTTGCGATCCAACGTTCCGCGTAGGCGTTCGCGACCGGCGTGCGCGGCGGGGTGCGGATGACCGTCGCGCCGTCGCTGCGGAAGACCTCATCAAAGCCGGCGACGAACTGGCCGGCGCCGTCACGGATCAGGAACCGGATCGTGCGCTGGTATCGCATCGTGAAGTTGCGGGCGGCCTGGGCGGTCCAGGCACCGGTCGGGTTGGTGGTGATGCCGGCGAGATGCACGCGGCGGCGGTCGAGTTCGATGACGAACAGGACGTAGGAACGGCGCAGCGTGACGGTGTCGACGGTGAAGAAGTCACACGCCACAATCCCGGCCGCCTGCGCACGCAGGAACGAGGGCCATGACTCCGACGACCGACCCGGCGCAGGGTCGATGCCGGCCGTCTTGAGGCGGATGGCGTTCTTCGGAAGAGATGCTCCAGTTCCGCGTCAATCGTCTGGTCGAACTGACAGTCCAGAAGAACGAGTAGGGATTGCATCGTTCGCAACGGGGGTTCCGAGCCCATCTACGGATCTGTTCTCGAGCTGGATGCCCTGTGTCGACAGCACGGGAGTTGCTGAGGATCACCGCCAACAACGACGACGTCGCCGAGGCCCACGAGCTGCTGAGTCGCATCATCGACCAACACGTCGAGGAGACACCCGAGGCCTGCGCAGCTCCGGCACTGCGGCGTGGTGTCGGCTTCGGCGATACCGACGCTCGCGCGAGACGATCGATCCGATCAGCGATCCGGCGCGACCACAAGGCGCACTCTGCGTGTCGCACCCGGAGAATCGGGTTCGTCACTGAAGGCGCGACGACGCAGTCGATCTCAACCGCGGGTCCGCTCCCCGCGCGCCGCTCCAGGCCCGCCGACGACCTTGATGTCGCCAGCCGGCTCGGCTCGCGACTGGGTAGCCGCTCAGAGCGAGTCGGCGAACGCGACGATGGCGTCCGCGACCGCCTGGGGCGCCCGACGGGGTAGGTGATGGCCGGCCCCTTCGATCAATTCGAGGCGGGCGTGGGGGAGCATGGCGCACAGCTGGCGCGCGGTCCGGATCGGCACGACTATGTCGCGGGGGTCCGCGAGCACGAGCGTCGGCACACGAATGGTGGCCGCGTCGGAGATGAGGCGCCCGAGGTCGTGGACGAGCGCTCGCTGCTCGGTGAGGAATGTGCGCCACAGAGCCCCGTGGTCGTGGTGGGTGTGAGCCCACACGTCCCACCCCACGTAGGTGTCCGCGGCCAGCGGACCGCGCCTCCGCTCGATGCGGGCCAGAAACGGGCGGACGAACGTGGGCGTCATCCACCATGCCGCGACGGCACAGACCGGCCCCACCACCGGCGCGGCGAGAAGGCGGTCCCATACGCTGAGGCAGCCAGGACCCACGCTGGCCACTAGGACGAGCGCCTCCACCCGCTCGGGTGCGAGGATCGCGGCAGCCAACGCGGCACCTCCCCCATAGGAGTGACCCACGACGACCGCGTGCTCGACGCGCAAGGCGTCGAGCTCGGCGATCACCGCTCGGCCGTTGGCCATGAAGCCCCCCGCTGGTTGTCGGTTCGAGCCGTACCCGGGCCGGTCGGACACTATGGGCCGGAGCTCAACGGGCAACCGCGACACGACGCCATCCCAGTCCGCGGGGCTTCCGGGCTGGCCATGGAGAAGGACGACGTGCCGCGGCATCATCGACGAAGGTAGGCGTCACCGCTCGACGACGGACCGCGCGGCCGCCGGCGCCGTTGACGGGGCTGGCAGGCTGACGCGCTGACTCTGGTGGTGGCCGTGCCGGCTGCGCTCGGGGCGCAGGAGCCTTCGGCACCGCGTCGGCCGTCCAGACTCAGCTGACCGAGCCTGGCTCGCGTTGCTACGCCGGCTCCTCCCGCGGGCGTGATGGTCGGTGTTCGTGGTCACGCCGACCCGTTGGTCTCGTGGCAGGTTCAGCCGACTCTTCGACGACGTATGGCGTTCGATCGGAACGCTGATCATCCGCGTCCCCCGCGCGGACGCCGGTGGCCAACGGCTATGCCGAGCGTTCGGTCGGCACGGTCCGGAGCGAGTGCCTCGACCACCCGCTCATCGACAACCACCGCCACCTCGACCGAGTGCTGAAGATCTGCGTGCCTTCCAGCTGGCTATCTGAGTCGACCGTTATGAGCTCCCGGCGAACCGCGGCAGGCCGGCGTCTCAGGTGCACGCGCGTGGAGACTCGCTGTCGCCTGTCGTGGTTCCCGCCGGTGGTGCGATCGTGACGTGGGCAGCTGAGCGGGAGAGGGCTACTGTCGCGGCGACGGCGACGCCAGACGCGAGCACCGCGGGAAGCGCCCATCCCGAGCGGACGTGGTCGCCCAGCGCGAGGACCCCGATGACACCGGCGACGATGATCTCGATGACCCAGAGCGCAGCCGTGACGCTGCCGACATCGCCGCGCTCGAGCGCATGCGCGTACGCGAGCATTCCGATGAGGCCGTAGGCGAGGACGGCCACGGCGAGCGGCTCGGCGATGATGCCGGCAAGGTCGCTCTTGGTGTGCAGTGCCCGGGCGCTGAGGGCAGCGCCGCTGAAGGCCAGTCCGCCCAGGGCGCCAGTCGCGACGGGCGAGGCCCAGCGGGCGACCGCGATTGCGGTGCCGGCGACGACCGGCACGCCGACGAGGAGGGCCATCCGCACCCCGGAATGCGCCGGGCGAGGATTCTCCGCACCAGCGGCGAAGCCGAGCACGACGAGCGCGGCGACGGTTGCCCCGATGAGGCCGAGGTCTTCGCGGCGCAACGCGGAGCCGATCGTGAGAGCCGCGAGAAGCACCGTGACGGCGACGCTGCCGGCGAGGATGGCTTGCACCGCGAAGAGGGGCAGGCGTCGAAGCGCGAGCAGCGACAGCAGCCAGCCGAAGAGGTCGCAGCCGAGCCCGGCGAGATAGGGGACCTGAACAGCGACACCGAGCACGCCGTGCCCGCGGGTGGCGGCGCGGCGCGCTCCTGCCGCCTGCAGCACCGAGCCGGTTCCGTAGGCGAGCGCACCACCGATGGCCGCGGCCAGAGCGAGAGTCATGCGTGGCGGCCGAGGAAGCGGCCGATGACCGGGAGCTCCCAGATCGATTCGGCGTCGGCGATGGCGATGCCCTCGGCGGCGGCATGCTCGACGGCGTCGAGCACCACGTATCGGGGCCGCCAGTAGGGGTGAAACTTCTCGTTGTAACGCCAGAGCGATTCAATCTGCATCTTCTCGCTGAACTTGTGGAGGACCCGCCGTTGGAGCTCGTAGAACCCGCCCTCTCGCTCGCCGGCCACGACGGCACGCATGACCGCGAAATTGAGGGCGAGCCCCCATTGGTGGGCGGCCTTGACGTGCTCGATGGTCTCGATGACGACGAAGTCCGTGACCCCGTTGGGTAGGTCGGGGTCGGCCCGACGGCGCATCAGGTCGAGCGACCACCCGTCGATGTCGGTCGCTGGCACCCATTGACAGAACGCGGCCGGGCGACCATCGGGATCCAGCGCAACGGAGAGGAGCAGGCCGGTGTCGCCCGGATCGAAAACCCGCGACAAGGTCATCGAGAAGCCTCGCTCGGTATGGCCCTGGCGGCTCTCGGTCATCAGCTCACGCAACTGGCGCTCGAGGTTCGGGTCGATTCGGGCTGGATCGACGAAGATGGTGACGTAGCCGGCCTTCTTCACTCGGTTGTAGGCGCCCCGAAGGCTCTTCATCGTGCCGCCCTGGAGGGTGAACGCCTGGCAGTCGACGATCGCCTCGTCGCCCATGTAGATCGACTGCATCCCGGCTACCTCATACACCGGCAGCCAGCCCGGCTGCGCGCCCACCACGGCGACGGGCCATCCGTTGCGGTTCGCGAACGCGGCGAACTCCACCCACGTGTCGACCCATTCATGGGCGGGTCCGATGGGGTCGGGCGAAACGAGGCACACCCCATTGCGAACGGAGTAGGCGACCACGGACGAGCCGGTGAAGAACCAGTCCTTGTCGTCACGTAACGCGAAGTACGTGAGTGTGTCGCCGCCGTGGCGCTCGACGATCCGTTGCGCGCGGGCACGGTCGGCCTGGTGCTGGGCGCGCGTGGGTCGCCGCGGTCGCCGGGGACCTAGGAAGAGCCACACCACGACCACCGCGACCCCGATGCCGGTTGCGGTCAACGCCGCCGTGACGAAGGGTGTGTCCGCCGGCAGCGGGATGGACCGGTTGCCGGCGAGCCGCTCGGCGAGCGCGCGAACCGACCCGTCGATGTTCGCCCGCCGGTGAGCGCCGACGACGGCGACGAGTACGAACGACACTCCGATCGCGGCTCCGGCGACCGCGATGCCGAGCACCGCACCGCGACGAATCGTGCCTGCATCGGGCCGCACAGGGAAGTCACCGCCACGCGACGCGAGCCAGACACCGATCACGGCCGCGAGTGAGGCTTCCTCGATGTCGCCACCCTTGACGAGGTGCAGGAGCGTGGACACGCCGAGGACCCCGAGCGTGACAAGCCACGCGAGACGACTGCCGCGGCGCAGACCCCGAGCAAGTAGGAGCAGGGCAAGCGAGCTGAAGACGAGCGTGGCCGATGCTGCCTGAGGGAGCTCGACCGGCATCACCGCGAGGAGACCGCGGAGCCGTCCTCGCAGGGGAGGCGTGACTGCCGACAGCACGCCGATCGCCGCAGCCAACAGTACGAGACCCGCGGCGAGCCGCCGGTGCTGGGCGCGGCGGGTCGCTCCCCGCAAGGCGGTGTGGTCGACAGGCCAGCCCGCGCCGCCCGGCACGCTGCTCACGATCGTCGGCGTCGACGGCCGCACCCCATGGCGACGTGCGACCATGCGCTCGACTCGCGTTGCGCCCGGGACCGGCGTCTCGGCCAAGATGAGGCGCGCCTCAAGACCGCGACCGACCTCCAACTCCACCCACGAGCGGCGCAGCACACCGGCGAACACCGGCGGCAGGCCAGCGCGGCCTGGATGGGCTTCGACCGCCTGCACACCGCAGCCGCTGTTGGCGTAGAAGCCGTCCGCAAGCGGCGTCAGCTCGGGATGGTGGGTGTGTCCTGTCACGAACCCGGCGAACCCCTCCGCGCACAGCGCCTCACCGGCGGCACGCGGGGGCTCGTTCTGATGCGCGCCACGAGGGCCGAGACGGCTCGACGCCAGCGTCCGAAACACCCGCCGGGCGACGAGCACGGCGAGCAGGCCGAGCGCGAGCACGTCGACGGCGACGCCTAGACCGGCGACAATCAGCCAGCGACCCACCTCCTGCGCGCCAGAGGCATCGAACAGGCCACGCACGACGATCGGCGTCCGCACCAGCAGCGCGAGCACAAAGGGCACCGCCAACCACCAGGCTCGACCAATCAGTTCGCGGTACACGACGCGGGACCCGAGGAACTGGGCGAACTGGTTGGGGTCCGACAGCCAAGGCACATCGGCGAGGAACGGCCGCCCGACCAGCTCCGGCAGCACTTCCTGCACGACGTGATGCCCAAGGGGCGTGTCGTGGCGGTCGCGGGGATCCGCGAAGGCGTTGGCCGGATCGAACTGGTGGCCGTGCTCCACCCGGACTACCTGCAGCCCGCGGTCCGTGTCCAGCAGCAGGTCGACGGCAAGCGCCACCGTCGCGCCCAGCCGCTCCTCCAGCGCAGTAAGTGCCTCGATGTCCCAAGCGATGCGGCCGTCGTGATTGCCGACGGTCACGACCACCCGCCGGCCCTCACCGGTCGCGAATTCGGTCAGCACTCGTTCGAACTGCGAGTGGGCGTCAAGCACTGCATCGACGGAGGGGTGCGTCGAGGCGAGCAACTCGAAGCAATCGCCGTTGAGCACGACGGCCCCCGGCGAGGACCACCCGGCGAGCCTATCGGCGATCTCCGCGCTCACGAGCCGCGACGCGTCGGTGGCGCGAGCGCCCAAGTGGAGGTCGCTGCAGACGAGCACCTTTGACCCGCGGGGCACCCGTACCTCCACCCGATCAGGAACGGCGCGACCCAGACCAGACCGGACGGTCCCCGGGAGGGATACCACGGGCACACTGGCGGTGTCCATGGTCCATGTGTACCGCAGCCGCGGCTGGCGGTCCCGCGCCCGCTCGGTCTCCGGGCGCGTCTCGGATCCCCTCGGCGCCCAAGACATCGCGACCGTGATGACGAACACCGGGGACACAAGACGGGGAGCCGGGCCAAACGTGCAGCGTCGACAAGCTCATGTCGATTGTCAGATGTGCCGAAGACGCGGCACGAAAAGGACCGATCAGCCAAGGTGGCGCTTGCCGGCGGCGGCATCTCGGAACTTGCACCGCACTTCGCGCCGCTTGTTCCAGAACTTGCCGCTCATTCCCTCCACCTCAGGGCTGGCGGCGAGCCAGATGGCGGTGTCGGCACCGTCGAGCGGCGTCTGTGCCTTGAAGCTCGTCAACGCAACGATGAGTTTCAGCAGTCCGCGTACGTTGTTGGTCAGGTCCGTCAGGACGTAGCCGGGGTTGAGCGCGTTGGCGGTGACTGGCCTGTCGACGAGTCTGTCGGCGAGCGCCCAGGTCAGCATCCTGATGGCCTGCTTCGATGCTCGATATGCGCCGATCCCGCTGTACCGCCGCGTCTCGTACTGCGTGTCCGAGAGGTGGAGGCCGCCAGCGGCCAGCGTGGACACGTTGACGACGCGGCCGTGGCCGCTCGCTTCCAACGCCGGGAGGACGAGCTGCGTCAAGAGATGTGGGCCGAGCACATTGGTGGCCGGGTGTCGCTCAAAACCGTCCGCCGTGACCTCTCGGGTTCGCAGAGACACAGCGGCGTTGTTGACGAGGATGTCGAGCGTGCCGAACCGGTCGTGGAAGGCGGCGGCGCAGTCGCGGACCGAGGCGAGCGACGACAGATCGACATGCAGGACGGTGACGTCCTCGCGGCCGACCGCGGCGCATATGTCCGTCGCGGCCGCGACGCTGCGCTCTTGGCTCCGGCAGCCGAGGATGACGTGAGCACCCAAGCGAGCAAGTTCACGCGCAGTCTCTTTCCCATGCCGCTGTTCGCGCGGGTGACCAGCGCGACCCGTCCGGACAGGTCGGCTTCTTCGGGGTCGAGCGTGTTGGTCAGCCAGGCGTAGGCGGACCAGGCCCACCACAAGACGCTCAGCAACAGGCCCGCTCGAAGCAGCCACCCCAGGTCGGATCGCCGCTGAGAAGGGTGGTGACTTGGGTGAACGCAAAGACGACGACGAGATCGAAGAACAGCTCGAGCGGAACGACCGTCTCGCGACTACCTGCCTCGACCGGTTCGCGGGAGGGCACGCTTCAGTCCGTCGAGTCGTCGTACTCGCTGTCGGTGACGTGGTCGCCCCACGTGGCCGGACCTCGCGTGATGGAGACGTGGGTCATGAAGTGGTCGTGCGTCGCGCCGTGCCAGTGCTCTTGACCGTCGGCGGTGACGTGGATGTCGCCTGGCCGGATCTCGACGACGTCTTCGCCGCGCGATTGGACGCGACCGTGGCCTTCCATGACGTACAGCGTCTGGCCGCCATCGTGTGAGTGCCACGCGGTACGGGCACCGGGCGTGAAGTGGACCGCGCCGATGTTGAGCGGCGAGTCGCCCTGAGGTTGGACGATCGGGTCGATCCAGACGTCGCCGGTGAACCAGTCGGATGGTCCCTTCACGGTCGGCGGCTTCGGTTGAACTCCCATGGCTGTTGCTCCTGTGTCGTCTCTGTTCAGCGCTCGTCCGCGCTGTGGTCGGCCCGTGCCGCAGTTGGCGTGGCCGCCCAACTGGCGAGAAGGTCGAGCGCCTCCTGCGACCGGCTGCCGGGCTCGGCGCTGTACACGAGGATGCGCTGCCCCTCGTCGCCAGGTAGATCGAGCGCCTCGTAGTCGAGAGTGAGATCGCCAACCACAGGGTGGTGCAGCGTCTTGGCGCCGGTGCGGTGGAACTTCACGTTGTGCGCGGCCCAACGGACGCGGAACTCGTCGCTGCGCGTCGACAGCTCACCGATGAGATCCGACAGCCGCTTGTCGTACGGGTCGCGTCCGGCCTCGGCCCGCAGGATGGCAACGGCGTCGTTGGCGATCCGCTCCCAGTTGTCAAAGAACTCGCTCGCCTGCGGGCTCAAGAAGATGAACCTGGCGGTGTTCGGTGTGCCGGTCGCGCTGTCGAAGATCGGCGCGTAGAGCGCGGCGCCGAGCGCGTTCGCCGCCAGCAGGTCGAGCCGACCGTTGCGGACATAGGCAGGCGCGGTGATCGATTCGAGGATCCGCTGCACGGTCGGCCGCACACGTTCTTGCGATGGCCGGCGACGCGTGAGGTGCACGGTGCTTGCGGCCCGCACGAGATCGAAGAGGTGCGCTCGTTCGGCTTCGTCGAGTTGCAGTGCGCGAGTGACGCCTTCGAGAACGTCCTCGGAGACGCCGGCAGCGTTTCCGCGCTCGAGGCGCGTGTAGTACTCGACGCTCACCCCGGCGAGCATCGCGACCTCTTGTCGTCGCAGCCCCTTCACCCGTCGGGTGGTGCCATAGGCGGGAAGGCCAGCCTGTTCAGGAGTGATCCGCGCTCGCCGTGAGGTCAGGAACTCTCGGATGTCGTTCCTCGCGTCCACGTTGCCCACGCTACGGGCCGGCATCGAGTCGAGGGAGGCCCTGGCAGTACCCCTCTTGTCCGGGACTCCCTGCGATCAGCCACTCCTGGTTGGGTAACGGTGAAGCAACAGCAGATGAGGAGCCGCATCCATGCGAGCAGCGATCTTTCAGGGAGCCAAGGACATCACGGTCGGTGAGCGGCCCGATCCCGTCATCCAAGCGTCGACCGACGCAGTGGTTCGAGTCGTGCTCGCGTGCGTGTGCGGCTCGGACCTCTGGTATTACCGCGGCGAATCCGAACGCGCGGTCGGGTCGATCGGACACGAGTTCATCGGTGTCGTCGAAGACATCGGAAGCGACGTCACCGGAATCGTCCGTGGCGATCTCGTCATCACACCGTTCATCTACAGCGACATGTCGTGCCCGCACTGCCGTCACGGCTCGACCATCTCGTGCGTGTCAGGCGGCACGTTCGGCAACGGCACCATCGACGGCGGCCAGGGTGAAGCGGTCCGTGTGCCTCTCGCCGGCAGCACACTCGTGCCGGTGCCCGGGACCCGACATTCCGACGACGTGTTGCGATCCCTATTGACGCTGTCCGACGTGATGTCGACCGGCCATCACGCCGCAATGAGTGGCGGCGTGAAGCGTGGCGACACGGTCGCCATCGTCGGCGACGGCGCCGTTGGTCTCTCCGCCGTGCTCGCGTCGAAGCGGCTGGGCGCCGAACGGATCATCGCCCTGAGCCGACATTCGGACCGCCAGCGCATCGCCCGGGAGTTCGGCGCCACCGACGTCATCGAAGCTCGAGGCGACGAGGCCTACGAGACCGTGATGGAGCTCACCGGTGGCGTAGGTGTCGACGCCGCGCTCGAATGCGTCGGCACGCAGCAATCGATCGACACCGCCGTCGCCATTGCCCGACCTGGCTCCACGATCGGCATCGTCGGTGTCCCCCACGGCACCGTGCCGTTCAACGAGGCGTTCTTCCGCAACATCGGCTGGCGCGGCGGTCCGGCCCCGGCGCGGATCTACATCCCCGAGCTCCTCGACGACGTCCTCGATGGGACGATCAACCCTGGGCTCGTCCTCGACTACGACACCGACCTCGACGGCACCCCCGAGGCGTACGCGGCGATGGACGAACGGCGTGCCATCAAGTCGCTGATCCGAGTGGGCTCGCTGTGAGCGCATGGACCGACGGCGAGCTACGCCAGATCGGCGACGCGACCGAGTTGCAGCTCGCGTCACGGCGCACCGACGGGACGCTGAGGTCGTACACGACGATGTGGGTCGTCCCCGTCGGCGATGAGCTCTACGTCCGCTCCGCCGGTGGCCCCGACCGTCCCTGGTACCGACACGCGCTCGCCAGCGGCACCGGTCGCATCCGCGCCGGTGGCGTCGAACGCGACGTGAAGTTCGAGAGCGCGGAGGCCGCGAACCACGACGCGATCGATGCCAGCTACCACGGCAAGTACGACAGCTACGGTCCCCGCATCGTCGGCAGCGTCGTTGGCCCCGACAAGGCAGACGTCACCATCCGTGTCGTCAAGAGCGAACCATGAGCGACGTCATCGTCGTCATCGGCGCCGGATCGATCGGTCAGGCGATCGCGCGACGCGTCAGCGCCGGCCAGCACGTCGTGTTGGCCGATCTCAGTCAAGAAAACGCAGACGCGGCTGCCGTAGTCATGCTCGACGCAGGCTTCGACGTGAGCACCGCGACCGTCGATGTGTCCTCGCGGGCGTCAGTTCACGCGCTCGTCGAGACAGCCACATCCCTCAGCGACATCACCGGCGTGATCCACGCCGCCGGCGTCTCCCCGAGCCAGGCGTCCCCGGCCACGATCCTCGCCATCGACCTCTACGGCACCGCGCTCGTGCTCGAGGAGTTCGGCAACGTCATCGCAGCTAGAGGTGCGGGGGTCGTCATCGCGTCACAGTCGGGCCACCGTCTCCGCGCGCTCACCGCGGAGGAGAACGCCGCGCTGGCCACGACACCGACCGACGAGCTCCTGCAGCTCGCCATGCTCCAACCCGATCGCGTGACCGACCCGCTCCACGCCTACCAGCTGGCCAACCGCGGGAACTCGCTGCGAGTGATGGCCGAAGCCGTTCGGTGGGCCAAGCGCGGCGCCCGGATCAACACCATCAGCCCAGGGATCATCATCACCCCGCTCGCGCGAGACGAGCTGACCGGTCCTCGCGGCGAGAGCTACCGGCGCATGCTCGAGCTGTCGCCCGCCGGACGGGCCGGCACCCCCGACGAAGTCGGAACCGTCGGCGCAATGCTGATGGGTCCAGACGGCGCGTTCATCACCGGCAGCGACTTCCTCATGGACGG
>Ga0070706_100006144_pt1 | contig 11364 bp, 9 predicted proteins | sample KBSK5501metaG_FD_65476 | JGI IMG/M metagenome (GOLD analysis project Ga0070706, IMG submission 65476) | Corn, switchgrass and miscanthus rhizosphere microbial communities from Kellogg Biological Station, Michigan, USA - KBS K5-50-1 metaG | ecosystem: Host-associated > Plants > Roots >...
TCATCACGATCGACGACTTCCAATGGTGTGATGAGCGATCCACGGCGCTCATCCACTACCTGGTGCGCGGGGCCCAGGCCGATGGTGATCCGCTGGCGCTCGTCGTCGGCGGTCGGCGGTCCATTTCGGTGAGCGCGCTCGTCACGTCCTTGCAGCGACTACTCGGCGATCGTTTGACGCGGGTGACGCTCGGACCTCTGGACCATGACTCGACAGTGGCGCTCGCGATCGCGGTGAATCCGGCGTTGGATCCGCGGGCCGCAGCGGCGGTCGCCGACCGGTCCGGTGGCTATCCTTTCTGGTGCGAGCTCCTCGCCGGGACCCGGAACGTCGACGCGGATGTCGAGCGGATCGTCGCCGACCGGCTCTCGACAGCGGGCACGGATGCGGCGGTTCTCCTAGAAACGATCGCGGTGCTCGGGCGGCAGGCGCCGGTCGAGGATCTCCTCGCCATCCGAGGCTGGCCGGAGGATCGGCTCACGGCGGCGCAGGCGGAGCTGGTGACGGCGGGCTTGGGCGTGGAGGAGGGAGCCGCGTTCCGGATCGTCCACGATCTCGTGCGAGCAGCCGTGTTGACCGATCTTTCCGACGAACGGCGCCGTGACATCCACACTCGGGTCGCGTCCTGGCTGGAGAGCATCGCCGGCGAGAACGTGACGCTGCTGCTGCGCGCGTCGGAAGCGAAGGCTCGAGCCGGGCAAGACCACTTGCCGCTCACCCTCCGGATCGTACGGTCGCCGATGCGCAGGCTGGTGGACCTCGAGGGGCTACGGTCGATCGCAGCCCTCATCGATTCGGTGCCGGCCGACACGCCGCAGGAGCTCGAGCTGCAAGGCGAACTCGCATCCTTGGCCGCGGAGCTCGGTCATCACGGGCTTGCGATGGAGCGTTGGGCGCGCATCGCCGACAGGTTGGTTGAGCCGCGTGATCGCGCGCGCGCCTGGCTGGGTGCATCCGAAGCGGCACAGCAGCTCGAGCTGGCCGATGAAGCGCGCGCATACCTTGAGCGCGCTCGCGGTGCGGGCAGCGACGACCCGGTTCTGCTCCTCGAGCTCCAAGCTGCGGACGCAGCGATCGCGCGGTGGCGCGAGCACCGCCCGCAGGAATCGGGGAGCATCACGATCGCCGCGCTCGACGGCGCGCGCGCTCTCGCCGCTTCGACCGGTCCGACGGAGACACTCGAGCCACGCTTCCAGAGCGCGTACCAACGCATCCTCGTCCTCGCCTGCGTGGACGCGATGCAGGCGAACGAGCCGGAGGACATGTTGCCGCTCGTGGAGGAGTTGACACGGGTTGCAGCCGGAGCCGGCATCGAGGCATCGCTGCAGGCGAGCCTCCGGCGTGGCTCGGCCCTCATGCTCCTGGGACGCCTCGCCGAAGCCGAGGAGCAACTCGCAACGGCCTGGCTTGAGGCGCGCCGCGCGTTCCTTCCTGGGATCGCCCTCGACATCGGGTCGTGGCTCGCCAACACGAGCTACCTGCGCGGCCACCTGATCGAAGCTCAAGAGGTGGTCGAGGAATGTGAGGCGCTCGCCGAACGCATCGGCGAGCCTTCGCGGCCGGCGATTCGCACGCGGATGTGGCGGCTCATCGCCACCATCTCCGCCGGCGACCGCGGCGCCGCACTCGCCGGCCTTCAGGCACTATGCGAAGCCGAACAGGATCCTCATCAACGCATCCCGCTCCATCAGGCTATCGCGTGCTGGCGCGCGCGGCTCGACGGAACCGCGAGCGCCGACGAGGTGCGCGCGCGGATCGCCAGCGGCCGGGAGGATATGGAGGCCGCGAGATGCACGCGATGCGGCCTCGAGTTCACTAGAGCGGCTACCGAATCGCTGGCGCGCATCGGCGATGTTGCCGAGGCTGAACGCTGGTTCAAAGAGGCGGAGCACGCGCCGCCGCGGGGCGACCTTCAAGCGTGGGACCATCTGCGAGCCCGATCAACCCTGGCCGCAGCAGGGCACGGGGATCATGCCTTGCTTGAAGAAGCCGTCGACATGGCGGACAGACTGGGGATGGGCATCGAATCGATCTGGGCGCGCACGAGCCTCGCGCGCGTGAAGGCAGTCGAGGGCGACAAGGCCGGAGCGGAGACGATCCTGCGGCTCGCCTCGGCGACCGCCGAGGAAACGGGAGCCGCGACGGAGCGAGCTCATATCGACCAGCTCCTGCGCCAACTGGGCGTCCGCACCTGGCGACGCGGGTCGCGCGCACGAGCGGCCGGTGATCTCTCCGCCCTGAGTGACCGCGAGCGCGAGATCGCGAACCTCATCACGGGTGGCGCAAGCAACCCCGATATCGCGCGCACGCTGTTCCTGTCGCGCAAGACGGTAGAGAGACACGTCTCGAGCATCCTGGCGAAGCTTGAAGTAAAGAATCGTGCCCAGCTTGCGGCCAGGATGGCAACCAGCGATCGGCCCCGCTAGCGGTGGGCGAAGTTCGGGAGGCTAGTAGTACCCCGACAGGGTGTCTGACTGTCAGACCGTCTGACATCTCGGCGAGCACACTCGTTAGTCCGCCAAGATGCCGGCCGCGCGCTTCACGTCCCGCGGGCAGTACCCTTACGGCTGGAGAACCTGATGCAGCCCGAGCCCCGTTCCGACCAAGTCCCGTCGGGGAAGGCATACCTCGCCGACGACATCACCGTGTACTACGACGGAAAGAGATGCCGGCATTTCGCCGAATGCCTTCACGGTCTCCCCGCCGTGTTCGACGGCTCCGCGAAGCCCTGGATCCAGCCGGCCAATGCCGACCCACAAACGGTTGCCGAGATCGTCCGTCGTTGTCCGTCCGGCGCGCTCCACTACGTGATGCGCGACGGTCCCGCCGAGCAGCCTGAGTCACCCACGACGGTCATGGTGAGGGACGACGGTCCGATGATCCTGCGTGGCGATCTGGTGATCGAAACGCCGGCCGGGCCTATCCACGAGACGCGCGCGGCGCTGTGCGGTTGCGCCAAGACCTCGAACGCACCGTTCTGTGACGGCGCGTGCGGCTGCACGCCGTAGCCAACTCAGCACGTCCTTCAAGGATGGCGGATCGTTACGGACCGCGCGTGAGTGGCAAGGGCGCGGAGATCGACGGGATCTTGTGTCAGAACGATGCCTCCCGGCTCGGCTAAGGCAACGACGAGCGCGTCCACGGCCGAGCCCCGCCGCGCGCGCGTTCGGATCGAGGCCGCTCGACGAGCCAGCGGGATGGGGATGGCCTCTGCGATATCGCACGTCTTCAGGAATCGATTCGCGCGCGCATCTCGTCCGGCGTGCCCGGTCAGGCTCTCGACGAGGACCATCGAAGGAACCGTCGGTGGCCATTCGCCGACTCGGATAAAGGCAAGGATCAACGCGGCTGCTTGTTGGGTTCGCTCGGCAAGGAGGGAGACACCCCCAGAATCAAGGACGAGCATGCCTCAGCCGGCTTGTTTGCGGCGACGGCGCGAGCCGCGGACGATCGCTTCCGCCCGCGAGATCGTCTCGGAGGACGGCTCGCCGACCTCCGCGATGAGGTCGGTCAAGTAGCGGTCGGTCTCGGTTAGCAAGTCCTGCCGTCTAACTGCCGCTCGGACGGCCATCTGAAGCAACTCCGAGGCTGGAAGGCCCCGATCCTTGACCGCGTGGTAAAGCTCCTCTGGAAGGTACACCTGCATCCGTGGCATACGCCTAAATATACACCCTAGTCGGAATCGATGTATCTCATCGGTTCGCGCTCGAGAGGATCGAGCGACATGAGGGAAGAGCCAAGCAGCGCAACAGGTTGCTTGCTGGAAGCTCTTAGGACCAGGCTAGACCTTTCTGCTTATCGAAAGTTCGCGCTCTCTGCGTCGATACTCAAGGTATGAAGTTGGCCGGCCTCCTGAGGCCGCGCGCCGACCGCGCGCGCAGCACCGAGCGCGCGCTCTGGCGCATCCGCTGGTTCGGCATCGCACTCGGCGTCTACCAGGCGACCAACCCGGGCGAAGTCGTGGGTATCCGGCCCCCTCGCTCGTCGGAGTGGATCGCACTCGCCGCGCTCGGGCTGCTCGTTATAAACAACGTCGTCGTCAGCGTCGTGCTCCGGCGAGCACCGTCCGATCGCGGCCTCCAAGAGCTTGGCGCTGCAGTCTTCGCGCTGGACATCGCCGCTCTATGGACGATCACGTGGGCATACAACTTCAATCGTTTCGATCAGACCTGGGTCGTCCTCCTCGTCCTCTGCCTCGAAGGCGCGCAGCGGTATCAGCTGCGCGGCGCCATGTTCCCCGTCGCGATCGCCATCCCGCTCGAGGGACTGCGAGAGCTGATCTCGCACAACTCCTTCCACGTTCCGTTGCAGATCCAGGACCTGACCTATCGGATCGGCATGATGGCCATCGTCGGCGCCGTCGCCGGCGCGATGGCGCGCAACTTGGAGCGTGAGCGCGCGCAAGCCGAAGAGCGCGCGGCCGAGCTGGCGCGCCTCGCCGAATCGGAACGCGCGACGATCGAGCGGCTGCAAGAGCTCGACGCGATGAAGTCCGACTTCGTCGCCATCGCATCGCACGAGCTCCGCACGCCGTTGACGGCGATGCAAGGTTCGCTCAAGACGCTCCAGCAACGCGCGCATCTCTCGCCGGCGGAGCAACACACGCTGCTCGACATGCTTGACCGCCAAACGGACCGGCTTGCGCGCCTGGTCGAAGACCTATTGATCGTGTCGAACATCGAGGCCGGAGGTGTCGGCCTGCACGTCGAATCGACCGACATGAATGACGTCGTCGAAACGTTGCTTGAGGAGCTTGGGCCGCGCGGCACGCGCGTGTCGTGCGCGATCGGCCCCGACCTGACGACCTTCCAGACGGACAAGCAGCGCTTCGGACAGATCGCACGAAACCTCGTCGAGAACGCGCTGAAGTTCTCACCGGAGAACAGCGTCGTCCGCGTCAGCATCCATCGCGAGCCCGACGGCTTGCGGCTAGAAGTGAGCGACGATGGGCGCGGCATCGCGCCGGAAGACATCCCGCGGCTGTTCGAGCGCTTCTACCAAGTCGGCGGCGCGCTGCGCCGTGTGGGTGACGGCTTCGGTCTCGGTTTGTACATCACGAAGCGTCTCGTCGACGCGCTCAACGGACAGATCACCGTGGACACCGAGATCGGCCACGGCACGACGTTCAAGATCTGGTTCCCGAACGCACGCGATGCCTCTGAAGAGATCGCCTAGCGCGCGTTCCTTTTCTGCCGCCGGCCGTGAACATTAGAAGCCCGGAGGGAGCCTATCAATACGCGTTGATGGCGAAATGCAAGTGACCTGCTAGACGGCTTCCCACTCTTCCCGAACGTCAACGCATGTTGACAGGGTGCCGCCGACGACCAACACGCCGCGCGCGCGCCGACCGTTCAGCTGCGCAGTGCCCGCGCGATCATCGTGTCCGCGTCTTGTGTGCGGATCACGTCGAGCATGCCTCGGTGCGCGCGATCGATATCCGCCGGCTTGTACACGTGCTTGCCGCCCGTGCCGCTCAGGATCGCCGCTCCCACCCAGTACGCGAGCGCCCAGATCGTCAGCGTCACGTTGTAGCCGGGCGCCGTGACGAACAACCCACCGCCTGCGTGGTAGAGGTTGTCGAACGCCCAGTAGCGACCGTACGGATCGCACGGTCCGTTCGACGGATCCAACGCCATCCGGTGCGTGCCCATGATGTGCGCGCTCGCAGGGATCTCATTGAACGGCGTCGCGCTGAGCACCCGCTGGACCGGCGCGTCGATGGACCCCGGCAAGGCAGGTGGCAACGTCGTGTTGATCGCAGCTGCCACCAGCGTTCGAACCTTGGGATACGAAGAGCCCGGACCGCCGATCGCTTCCATGATCTCCAGCATCAGCGGCGTGTAGAAGGCGGACGCGGCCAGCTCGTAGGGATGACTCTGGTAGCTGATCCGAGGGATCGGCATGCCGAACACGTCGACGATATCGGGGTCCAAGTCGACGTAGTTCGTCAGCTGCGGCATATCTTCGCCCTGCAACGTGAACGTCGTGAGGTGATTGTGGAACGGGCCCAGCTTCATGAAGGCCTTGTGACGCTCGCCGTACGCGAACGCGGCGACCTCACTCGCCTCGACGACCGGGTTCAAGTTCCCGCCGATCTCCAGGATCCCCCCGCGCAGCACCTCTTCGTTGAACTGCTTGGGTGACGGCCCGGCGCCGACGAATGCGTCCAACGTGTGCGTGCTCGTGCGGCCCCGGTACGAGTGGATGTCCTGGTTCACGATCGCAAGGACGATGGTTTGCAGGTGGAACATCAGGTTCCTGCCGAGTGCGCCACTCGGGTCGGTGTCGATCGGTTGCGCAGATTTGATGTTCTTCTCGTTGGGGTGCGCGCGCCCGATGCCGCTCATCATCGACAGACGCGTCGCTTCGATCGGGCTGTTCGCCAGGACGACGAGGTCGGCGCGCTCGGTGTGTGTCGTCCCATCCGGCCTCATGTACGTCACACCCGACGCGCGGAACCGTCCGCCGCGCGCGCGCTCGTATTCGATGCGCACGACGTTGACTTCGGTGCGCAGCTCCGTTCGCCCCGTGAGCAGCGCGTCTTGCAGCTGCCAGACGCCGCCGCCTTTGGCGTTGTTCGGGCATCCGTAGTGAAGGCAGAACCCACAGTCCACGCACGCCGGCCTGCCTCGGTACGGGCGCGAGTTGATCGACGTCGGTACGGCGGCCGGGTGGTACCCGAGGCGTGCGGCCGATTCCGACGGGAGCAGGCTGTTCAGCTGGGCAACGCCGGGCGGCATCGCGTACGGCGTCGACCGCCACGACTCGTACGGGTTCGGGTTGACGATCTTCCGGCCTTCACGATGCGCCGGGCCCTGCACACCGACGATCTCTTCCATGACGGCGTAGAAGGGCTCGATGTGCTTGTACTGCATCGGCCAGTCGGCGTAACTCGTCCCCGGGATCGCGGGTTTGTCGCCCGTTCCACCCATCAAGCTGTTGGTGATGAAGTCGACCTCGCGGAACCGGCGCGCTTTCGCGTCGTAGTGGACGGTGCCGCCACCGACCGTCGTCGGAAGGTTCTGCACGTTGCCGACGAACGTGCGCGCGCCCGAGCTCGGCCTCGTGCGGAAGCTCCGCGGTTCCAACAGAGGATCTTGCTCGATCGGCGAGCGCCTCGACTCGTACGCGACCTCGTCGTTCGAGAACAGGTTCGACACGTCCTCCGTCGGGCCGCCCAACCCGGTGAAGTAGTTGCGGCCTTTCTCCAAGACGATGACGTGGTAGTTCCCACTTTGTGCGAGCAGCCGCGCGACGGTCGAACCGGCGGCGCCGCTTCCAACGATGATCGCGCGCTTCACCGGCGTCTCTTTCCTGCAGCACGAGCAGCCTTCGCGCGCCGTGCTTGCGCGCGCAACGCCTTCACCAACGGAGCGACGTCCCTCTTACTAAGCGTCGTCGCGCTCCCGCTGCCGAGCCCCGAAACGTGGCGGTGCTCGCGGTACGTGCCGCGCGGCTGATAAACGTGCGGGTCCCCGAACCCGGCATTCGGCCCTTTCCCGGGACCGAATGCGCGCGCATCGTAGATGCTGTTTCCGAGCGGCTGCGTGTCACCGTCCCACGCGACCGCCTGCCACAGCGGGTTCTCGGTCAGCCACCGATACTCGGGCAATCCGTAGCAGCCCTGGAAGGTGTGGATCGTGATCAGCGGGAACAGGGCCCTCGCCGCGTCGGGCGCAGCCGGCGGGGAGGGGAGCGGGAACTGCGACACGATCACGTTGCCGGCCGCTTCGAGCATGAGGTCCTGCACGCTGGGATCGGCGGAGGCGAACGGCGACCCGAAGGTGCTCTTCGAGTACGCGTCGAATGCGTCGAGCCCGTCCGCATAGGTCCTGCGCAGCGAGACCGGCGCCGGCAACACCTTCCCGATCTGCGCGCGCCATTTCTTCGACACGTACATGCCTGTGGGCGGGCGATCGAGCGCGCTGGTCCCCTCGAGCTCCGCGCGCCACGACAGCGTTTCATATCTGCTCAGCGGGATGAACTGCGCGCGCCTCCCGTGCAGGAAGTCGTCCGGCGGGCTGCTCGATGATGGCTTCCCCGTCGCATCGTTCGGGTAGGGCGACCGGCCGCTGTACCGTCCGCGGATGTAGATCGCAGGGCCGTCGGCCACGGCGGTGGGCAGATCGAACGCCGCCAGGAAGCGGTCGATGAAGACAACGGCATGCGCCTCCGTTGCCCCGGGATCAGTCTTCGGATCGCTCCCGCTGGGCACGATGCGCGCGCTGATGGCGGCGCAGGTCCGCGCGCGCGCGGCATTGAAGAAGTACATCTCGGAGGCTCCGGCACCGTCCGCGGTGACGTGACGGATGGCCGCCTGTAGGCGCGGCGAAACGGCGACGGTCGCGCCCGTCGCAAGAGCGGCGACAAGGAAATCGCGTCGGCTGAGCTGGGAGGGCATCGTTTCAAGATTCGCCCTGGGGGCCGGGCGCTCCTCCGCGGCGCCCAGGCTTCTGTCCGTGCGGACGGCCGAGACGGGCGATTTGGCCACTTTCTGGTTCGGGCAAGGGCGTGTCTGTGCAAGTCGCCTATCAACACGCGTTGCTGGCGAACTGCAAGTGGGCAGCTCAGCCGCTTCCCACTCTTCCCGAGTATCAACCGACGTTGACAGGGTGGCTTGACGGCAAGAAGCCACCAGCCAAGAGAATCACCCGCGCGCGCCCAGCACCTTCTCTGGCTTCTCTTCCAGCTCGAGCAGCTTCGCGATCATCTTGTCGAATACGTCGTCGAAGTCCTGTGGCTTGCGTGCGCGCTTCAGCGGGTTCGCGTACGAGATGATCTGCGCGCCGACGAACTCATGCCACATGCCCTTCTCTTTGAGCGCATCAGCGACCGCCTTCACCAATCGGTTGGCCTCGACGACTTTGGCTGCGCGCGCTTCGCGCACGGGCAGGCACTCCGCCAGTCGTGCGTCCATGAACCCGTCGCACCGCTTCAATATCGACTCGAACGACGATCCCGCGAGCCGCCCGTACGCGGCGTACGCCAGCCCCAGCGTCACGTAGTGCGCGTGCTGCACCGCGTCCGCCACAGCCGAGTCATCCTCGGATAGCTTCGGCTCGGTTTCCACCATCTCGCGGTAGATCGACAGCGCGACCGCAGACCGCTCACGGATGTTCGGCTCTTTCTCGACATTCAGCACGAGCATCCTGCGCGCGATCTCCTCGGGCACGATCACCGCCGGCAGGTTCTTCAAGCCGAGCTCTTCTGCAGCAAGGAACCGATGTTGCCCGTCGATGATCACGAAGCGGCCGTCGCGTTCGACGACGACGACCGGGGCGACGAACCCGACGCGGTTGATGGACTCGACGACGCGCGCGATGTGCGGCGCCGAAGCCTTGCGCTGATGCGAGATAACGTCGAGCTTGCCGATGGGTAGCACGGCGAAGCCGAAAGCGCGACGCCCGGCAGGCTCCTTGAAATCGAGTCGCTCAGCCACGCGGCGATGGTAGCGAAGACCGCTGTCTCAACCCCAACCGCCGACTTGGCTCACTCGTTGAGATGCTTCAGCAAACCATGAAAGTCGTGCAGGCCCCAGTTCTCGACAGACTTTCCGTCGACGTATCTATTCATCACGATCGTGGCGAACTCAACGCTCTTTCCTGTCGGCGGGACGCCCATGAACTCCCCCTTGTGCGTGCCGCGGAACGTGAGCCGCATCACCGCCCAGTCGCCTTCGGCTACTTGGCCGTCGACGGTGACGTGGAGATCGGGGAAGGCTGCTCGAAACATCCTGACACGCCCACGAACGCCTTCAAGGTCGTCTGTCCTGAGCTCGTCGATGACTTCAAGGTGCCCCTGGTTCAGAACCTCGTCGACGTACCGGCGATCAGCAGCTTTGTTTTCCTCAGACGTGGCGTATCCTCCGCACGCTTCTCGGTGCATCTCGACGGGCCGGCGGGTTCTTTACTTGAGGAAGATGCCGTTCTGCTCGTGGCCGAACTCGGAGAACAGGTTCCCGTCCGGTCCACCGGTTTCTCCGGTGAATGAGAAGCCATTCGCATTCGACCCGGAGAACGTCGCCGTTGGCACAGCGTCGCGGAACTCGGCCGCGAGGTTCGTCGGGTCCGTTGGGTCGGACGAACCTGGAGTGAGATGACGAACGCCCGACGTCGCTGTCCACGTGACGCTGAACGAAACCGCACCCGGTACGGAGTGATCGCCGAGGAAGACGAAGAAGTCTGGCGTCGGCGCGCTCGTCATCTTGAACGTGATTCTCTGGCCGTGGCGGGTGATCGCGGTGGCCGGGATCGGGATCGTCCAGAACAAGCCCGATGGGGCTATCCCCGGCTCGAAGTCGTGCAGCTGGTGCGTGAAGCCCGTACCGGGCTCGAAGAGATCAATTCATATGAAGCCGAACACGCCGCGGTGATGCGTTCCGTCGGCCGAGACGTACTCACCGTCGAAAACTCTCATGTCGAGCACGGCGTCGTACGGGTTGCCGTCCGCGTCCGTCGCGCCCCCTGCGAAGACCGCGTACGCGGCCAGCCCGTTGAAGTTTGTGATGGTGCTCGGCTCGACGTTCTCTCCCATGAGTCCGAGGCTTGTCGGCCCGGGCGCGAAAACGTGGATGAGTGGGGGAACATCGATGCCACCGGGGATCGGAACGGGAGCCGAATCGCTTCCCGGCCTTGCGGCGTTCGCCGGGGCGGCGACGACGAGCACGATCGCCCATGCGATGGTTGAAACGAAGACACTCGTCCCGCGCCTGGCCGTCATCAGCCCCCCTCGCGCTTCCTAATCGGTAATTTCCTCCCGAAACGCCCGCGATGTCAAGCCCGGCAGGGGAGCCGATCCCACTCGCGGAATACCTAGGCATGCGCCGCACGGTTCTCTTCGCCTTCATCACGCTCCTCGCCCTGACTTCGCCCGCGGGAGCTGGTCCGCACACCGCACCGGGGTGCGCGTTATCGAGACCGGCAGTCGCGGCCGACGCATCCGGAAAGGTGCTGACGGCGCAGCCGCGGAACGCGCCGATCCCGTGCGCGACGACGACCGGCTTCAACGCCGGTGAGACACGCATCTTCGCCACCAAGGACGCCGTCATCTACGCGCCTGCGATCTTCACTCCGGGCCTGTTTGGCTTGGGTTACGGCGAGCAGCTTCCCGGTCCGCGCTATCAGTTCCTCGGGAGCCCCGGCGGTATCGCCGTCACGCACAACAACGGCGCGTCGTGGAAAGCCGTCCTTCCGATGGGCATGATGTGGCAACCGTCCGACGAGCAAGAGTACGTAGACCGCACGACCGGCCGGTTCTTCTTCTACAACTTCGGCGGCAACCCGTTCCCGCAAACTGCTGCATTGCCCGGAACTCCCGACGCCGCGTTGCCGCCCGGGGCGGAGGCGCACTTGATGTGGACCGGCG
>Ga0070706_100006145_pt1 | contig 11363 bp, 8 predicted proteins | sample KBSK5501metaG_FD_65476 | JGI IMG/M metagenome (GOLD analysis project Ga0070706, IMG submission 65476) | Corn, switchgrass and miscanthus rhizosphere microbial communities from Kellogg Biological Station, Michigan, USA - KBS K5-50-1 metaG | ecosystem: Host-associated > Plants > Roots >...
GCTCGGCCGGGTGCTGCGCCTGCTCGGCGTCCAGCCGGAGGTGTGCCGCAACGTCACCGACGTGGACGACGTGCTCGACGCGGCGGCGGGGCGCGCGGGCGCGGCATACGACGAGTTCGCCGCGGTCCAGCAGTTCGGTTTCGACCGGGACATGGCCGCGATCGGGGTGCGCTCGCCGGAGCACGAGCCGCGGGCGCACCGGTACGTGGCGCACGTGATCCGGCTGGCCGCCGGGCTCCTCGACGCCGGCGCCGCCTACCAGCGCGCGGGCGGCGTCTACTTCCGCGGCGGCGGCGTGGCCGAGCGGGCCGGCCTGGACCGCGCCGCCGCGCGGCAGCTGTCCGGGGAGTTCGGCGGACGGCCCGATGACCCGGCCAAGGACGACCCGCTGGACGTGGCCGTGTGGCAGGCCGGCGAGCCCGGCCACCCGGTGTGGGAGTCCCCGTGGGGCCCCGGGCGCCCCGGGTGGCACGCCGAGTGCGTGGCGATGGCCCTGTCGGTGTTCGGGCCGGCCATGGACGTGCACGCCGGCGGCGCCGAACTGCGGTTCCCGCACCACGCCTACCACGCCGCGATGGCCGAGGCGTTCACCGGCGTGCGCCCGTACGCGCGGGCCTGGTTCCACACCGGGGTGGTCACCATCGACGGCGCCAAGATGGCCAAGTCGGCCGGCAACCTGGTGCTGCTCGACGACCTGCTGGCGGCCCATCCCGCCGGGGCGGTGCGGCTGATGATCCTGGACCGGCCCTGGGCGCAGGGCTGGGACTACCGGCCCGCGCTGCTTGCCGCGGCCGCGGCCCGGCTGGAGGCCCTGTACCAGGCGGCGGCGCGGAACGTGCCGGACGACCCGGCCGCGGTGGACGAACTGCGCCGGCTGCTCGCCACCGACCTCAACGTCCCGGCCGCGCTTGACCTGGCCGCGGAGGCCGGCGGGGCCGCCGCGCGCACCCTGGCCGGCGTGCTCGGCCTGACCTGAAGCCCCGGGCGGGCCGCGGCCGGCCACGGCCAGGAGTAGGTTTGCCTCGCGCCGGTACCCGAGGAGGATCACATGCAGTTCACCAAGCTGGGGCACGCCTGTGTCCGGCTGGAAAAGGATGGCAGCGTCCTGGTCGTCGACCCCGGAGCGTTCAGCGGCGACGACGCCCTGACCGGGGCGGACGCGGTGCTCGTCACGCACGAGCATTTCGACCACGTGGTGCCCGACAGCCTGCGCGCCGCGCTGGCCGAGCAGCCGGGCTTGCGGCTGTGGGCCCCCGAATCGGTGACCGGCCAGTTCGCCGAGTTCGGCGACCGGGCCCGGGCGGTCCGGCACGGCGACGAGTTCACCGCGGCCGGGTTCGCGGTGCATGTCTACGGCTCGGAGCACGCGGTGATCCACCCGGACATCCCCACGGTCCCGAACGTGGGGTTCCTCCTCGACGGCGAGATCTTCCACCCCGGCGACTCCTACACCGTGCCCGAGGACCCGGCCGGCACGCTGCTGCTGCCGGGCAGCGGGCCGTGGTACAGCACGGCGGAGATGATCGACTACGCGCGCGCGGTGGGCCCGCGCCGCGGGTTCATCATCCATGAGGCGCTGCTCAACGAGACGGGTCTCGGCGTGCTCGAGATGTTCCTCGGCCTCGCCGCGGGGCCGAAAGGCGCCCAGTTCACCCGGCTGGCGCCCGGGACGACCGTGGACCTGTGAGCCCCGGCGGCGAGGCGGTCAGGGCCGGTGCTGCCGCCCAGGCCGGGGGCTGGCCTTGCTCGGACCGACCAGGCATGCGAACCTTCTGCCGTGGCCCCCAACCCGGTAACCGCCCAGTCTGACCGGGCTTCCGCGGAGCGTGCGCTGCGCGGCGAGCCGGTCGCCCGTGAAGTGTTCACTGGTCTGCCCGACCATTACGACCGGCTCGCCTACCTGCTATCGCTCGGCCAGGACCGGCGCTGGCGGCGGGCGGTGGTGGACCGCGCCGCCACCGGGCCGCCCCGGCTGGTGCTCGACGTCGCGACCGGCCCCGCCGGGATCGCGCTCGCGGTCGCCGGGCGGACCGGGGCGGATGTGGTGGGGGTGGACCTCAACGAGCCGATGCTGCGGGCCGGCCTGCCGCGCGTCCGCCGGCCGCTGCCCCGCGGCCGGGTCCGAGTGGCCGCGGGGCGGGCCGATCAGCTTCCGTTCGACGACGCCACGTTCGACGCGGTGACCTTCTCCTACCTGCTGCGCTACGTGGACGACCCGGCCGCCACGATCGCCGAGATGGCCCGCTGCCTGCGCCCCGGCGGCACGCTGGCCTGCCTGGAATTCCACGTCCCGCCGCAGCCGGCCTGGCGGGCCGCCTGGTGGTGCTACACGCGGCTCGCGCTGCCCGTGCTGGGCAGCCTCACCGGGGGCCCCGCCTGGTACCGGGTGGGCCGGTTCCTCGGCCCGAGCATCTCCGAGCACTACCGGCAGCGCCCGCTCGCCTGGCACGTCGCCGCGTGGGAGGCGGCGGGCCTGACCGAGGTGGGCACCGAGCTGATGAGCCTCGGCGGCGGGCTGGTCATGTGGGGGCGCAAGGGACCTGCCTCATGACGGCATCCGGGGAACGGTCGGCCTTCTACTCGGTCGGCCGGGGCGCCGGAGGGCTGGGCGACTGGCTGACCTTGCTGCACCCGCCGTACACGCTGTGGCACCTGTCGTACGTGGCGATCGGCGCCGCCGTCATGCCGGACCTGGTGCTGTGGCGGCTGGCCGGGACCCTGCTCGCGTTCTTCCTCGCGGTGGGCATCGGCGCGCACGCGCTGGACGAACTGCACGGCCGGCCGCTTGGCACCGGCATCAGCAGCGGGCTGCTCACGGCCGCGGCGGTGGTGTCCATCACCGCCGCGATGGTGCTGGGACTGGTCTACGGCGGCTGGAGGCTGCTGCCCTTCGTGATCGTCGGCGGGATCCTGGTGTACGCCTACAACCTGGAGCTTTTCGGCGGCGTGCTGCACAGCGACGTGTGGTTCGCGGTGGCCTGGGGGGCGTTCCCGGTCCTGGTCGGGGCGTACGCCCAGCACTGGACGCTGTCCCTGGCGGCCGGGGTGGCCGCGGTGGCCGCGTTCTTCCTCTCGCTCGGGCAGCGCGCCCTGAGCACGCCCGCCCGGATGCTGCGCCGCCGGGTGAACGAGGTCGCGGTCCGGCTCTCGTTCACCGACGGGAGCGAGGCCGAACTCGGCCGCGCGGACCTGCTCGCGCCGATCGAGCGGGCGCTGCGCTATTTCGTCTGCGCCACCAGCGCGGTCGCGGTGGCGATGGTGCTGGCGGCCCGGTGAGCAACTCGCCGCAGGCGCCGGGCCGAACGCCGCATCGCTCCGCGCTGCGGCCTCCCGGCGGCGAGACTCTGCTGATCCCGGGGGCAAGCCCCCGGACCCCCGTGCCTCCCGAAGCCAGCGAAGCGCCCGCGAGGGAGGCAAGGTGAGCGAGTACGACGCGGTCGTGGTCGGCGCCGGGCCCGCGGGCAGCGTCGCCGCCCTGGTGCTCGCGCGGGGCGGCGCCCGGGTGGCCCTGGCCGACAAGGCGGCGTTCCCCAGGGACAAGGCCTGCGGTGACCTGATCGGGCCCCGGGGCGTCCAGGTGCTCGCCGACCTTGGCCTCACCATCCCGGACGCGGGGCACGGGTCGGATCTGCTGGCGGTCGGCCCGTCCGGCCGGCGGAGCCGGCTGCCGGCCTTCCCCGGGCGCAGCTACCCCGGTCACGGGATCGTGGTCCCCCGGGTGGCCTTCGACCACGCCCTGCGCGAGGCCGCGCTCGCCGCCGGGGCCGTCGGCGTCCGGGCGCGGATCACCGCCGTGGAGCGGGACCCGGGCGCCGGCCCGGGAGCGCCGGTGCGCGCGGTGCTGGCCAGCGACGGGCAGCGGCTGGCCGGGGATGTGATCATCGGCGCCGACGGGGCGCTGAGCCCGGTGGCGCGGCTGGCCGGGATGCTGGACCCGGGGTCGGCGCTGTGGGGGTTCGCGGTCCGGGCCTACGTGCCGGGCGAGGTACCGCTGCCGCTGCTGGTCCTGCTCGAATCCGCGCCGTGGCGGATCTACCCCGGGTACGGCTGGCTGTTCCCCGGGGCTGACGGCCAGGCGAACGTGGGGATCGGGGTCGGCATGGGCGGCACCCGGCGCTCGGTGCCGCTGCGGGACGACCTGGACCGGTTCACCGCGCTGCTGCGCTCGCGGGGGGACCTGCGCCCGGCCGCGGAGGCCGGGCCGGTCATCGGCGGCTGGCTGCGCATGGGCGGGACCGGGGTGCCCCCCGCGGCCGGCAACGTGCTGCTGGCCGGGGACGCGGCGGGCCTGATCAACCCGCTGCAGGGGGAGGGCATCGCGCCCGCCATGATCAGCGCCCGGCTGGCGGCGGAGGCGGTGCTCGCCGATCCGTGCCGGGCGGGCCCGGCCTACACCAGCGCCCTGGCCGGGGCGTTCGGCCGCTACTTGCCCGGTGCCAGCGCGCTGCAGCGCACGCTGCTGCGCAGGCCATGGGCGGCGTCCGCCAGCATGCGCCTGGTCACCGCCCCGGTCGTCCGCCACCTGGTGGCCAGCACGTGGTCGATCTACTGGAACGGCCTGACCGACGGCGCCCAGCCGAGGCCGGCCGCGTGGGCCGCCCGTGGCCTGGAAGCGACGGCCACCCGGCTCGCGGGACGCCGGCCGGGTGGCCGCCAGAGATCGTAGGGCCGCTCAGCCGGCGGCGAAGTTGTGCGGCTTGGACCCGTGCAGCCTGGAGCTGGATACCGTCGCCGGCAGCGTGTCCGGGCTGACGAGGGTGCTGCCGGTCCGGCCGACCTGCACCGCCTGGTGGGTCGCGCTGCCGCGCAGCAACTGCTTCCAGGTCAAGAACCACTCGGTATAGCCGTCGTCCCACTGGCCCGCGGCCGGGCTGCCGGTGATGGTGATCGGGTCACCGGGGTTGGACCGGGCGTACCACCACTCGGCGTTCTGCGGCGACAGGTTCACGCAGCCGTGGCTGACGTTGGTGAACCCCTGCTCGCCCAGCGACCACGGCGCGGCGTGGTAGTAGTTGCCGCTCCAGGTGAACCGGACCGACCAGTACACCGGGACGTTCTTGTAGCCCGGCCCGCTCATCAGCGTCGGGTTGGCCTTCTCGATGGTCAGGTAGGTCCCGTTGGCGGTGTCGTCACCCGGCATGCCGGTGCTGTCCGGCCAGGTCGCGTACAGCTTGTGGCCCCAGTAGATCTTGGTGCGGTGGGTCTGGGTGCTGGTCACGCCGATGAGCGACTTGCCGATGGTGAACGACTGGCTCAGGTTGGCGGCGCCGAACACGCCCGGCGCGATCTGCGCCCCGTTGAAGTGCGCGTCGAAGCTCACCTTGGCGTACTGCGGCCAGTAGTTCCTGGTCCGGAAGTCGAGGGTCTGGCCGCCATCCCAGTACCAGGCCCCCACCACGGGCTTGGAACTCTTGATGTTGATCGCCTTCTCGATGCCGGCCCGGAACCTGGGGTCCACCGCCTGGCTGAAGTTGATCATGATGGGGATGCCGACGCCGTAGGCCTGGTTCCCGAGGACGGTGCTGGCGGTGAACGTCCCGGCCGGGCGCTGCGTCTTGAACGTGCTCGTCGCGGTGGTCGTCTTGCCGTCCGTGCCGCGCGCGGTGACGGTCACCGTGTAACGGGTCGCCGCGTGCAGCGGCCACACGGTGTGCCAGGCCGTCTGGCCCTGCAGGGTGCCGCCGGCGTGGAGGTGGCCCGCGGTGACGCTGACGTTCTGGATCTTGCCGCGCGTCACGGTCACCGAGACCCCGCGGCCGGTCTTCACGTTCTTGCTGCCGTTCGCCGGGGTGATCGACACGCCCGCCCCGGTGTTGGCCACGGTCTTCGTGCCGCCGTTCGACGACCCGTGCTGGGCCGTGTTCGGTGACGAAGAGCCCGAGCAAGCGGTCGCGACCAGGCACAGGGCGCCGCACACCCCGGTGATCGCCAGCCCCGCCCGCCGGCCCGTGAGCAGGTGCCGGCCTGTCAGTGATCGCTCGCTATCCCGCACTCTGGTCCTCCTGTGGTACAAGCCCGTAGTCATCGGGTGCCGCCGTGGCTACGGCTTCTCCTCCATGCGGCGCACTGGCCCGCCTTCGTGAATGTCACGGTCCTCCGCCCCGGTGACAGGGGAGCCCGGCATCCGGTCTCGGTCGAGAGCCTCCGATATGGAGACGGATGAGACCGGCCGGCGGTTGCCATTCACCATTATGCCAACCAGACGTCGCCGACCATGCCTACGGTTCAATGCGACGAGCGCCGCAAGGAAACAGATCGCGATGGCCGCCCACGGGACGGTATCACCAATGTGGTCAAACAGAGTGAAATGCGTGGCCGGCACCAGGTCAAGCCGCACCAGGGCCACCCCGCGCTGCGCCGTGCCCCGCCAGGCGACCTGCCGGCCCTGGGCGTCGAAGGCGGCGGTGACCCCGGTCAGCGCGGCCTGCACTGCCGGCCGGCCGGTCTCGGCGGCCCGCACGGCGGACAGCGACGCGTGCTGCGCGGGCGCCCAGCTGCCCTGGAAGGTGGAATCCGAGGTCTGGTAGACGATCAGCTGGGCGCCGTGCCGCGTGTCCGCACGGGACATGTCGGGGAAGGCGGCCTCGAAGCAGATCAGCACGCCGAGCTTGAGCGGGCGCCCGCCGGGGACAGTCATCACCCGCGCCCCGTCCCCGGGGATCATGTTGCTGGGCGCGGCCTTGCTGATCCGGGTCAGCCAGCCCAGCTGCTGGCGGAACGGGATGTACTCCCCGAACGGGACAAGCCGGGTCTTGGTGTAGGTGGCCACGATCCCGCCGCTGTCCACCAGCACCGCGACCTTGGACTTGCCGCCCGGGGTGAAGGAGTCCTGGTCCACCAGGATCGGCGCGCCGACCGTGGCGGACAGCCGCCGGAGCTGGTCCAGGAGCGTGTGATGGAACCGCAGGTCCTCGCCGATGCTGCTTTCCCCCCATACGATGAGGTCCGGGTGCAGCGGGCCCAGCCGGGCGGTCAGCCGCTGGCTGGCGGTGCCCAGCGGTGAGGGGTGGGCCTGGTAGCCGGGCTGGACCAGGGCCACGGTCACCTGCCCCGCCGGGTGGACCACGGGGGTGAGCGCGAACGCCAGCGGGCCCGCCCCGGCCGCGACGGCCGCCGCCACCGCGCCCATCGCCCGCAGCGCGGCCCGCGGCGCGGTGACCAGGATCACGATGCCGGTGTTCGCCGCCACCAGGGCGAAGCTGACCAGCCAGACACCGCCGACACTGGCCAGCGCGAGCATCGCCGGGTGCTGCCACTGGCTAGCACCGAGCAGCGCCCACGGGCCGCCGAGCGCCTGCCAGGACCGGATCCACTCGACCAGCAGCCAGTAGCTCGGCACCACCACCAGCGCCGCCAGGCTGCGCCCGAGTGTCATCGGCGGCCGCAGCAGCGCCCAGGCGCTCACCCCGACCCCGGCCCACAAGGCACCGAGGACGATGGCCACCAGCAGCAGCGCCGGGCCGATGTTGGGGATCAGCCAGTAGTGCGCGGCCGTGATGAACCCCGTGCCGAACCACCAGGCACGGACCGCGGCCTCGCGCGCCGAGGGCGCCCCGCGCATCAGCAGCAGCCCAGGCACCAGCACGAACCAGGCCAGGAAGCCAAGGCTGGGCGCGGGGAAGGCGAGCACCGGCAGTACCCCGGCCGCCAGCGCCGCATACCGCGGGGGCTGGGCCAGGGCGGTTCCCAGCCGGCGCCAGAAAGACATGCCTCCATTCTGCTGCCGCGGGCGGGGGAGGCGCGCCCGCGCCAGGTCACGATTGCGCCGGCGGTGCCGCTACGCCGCCGCGGACCGGCGGCGCCGCGCCGCCCGGGCCCAGCCCGACACCGCCCAGCCCAACGCGCCGACGGTGAGCGCGGTGATGGCGAATTCGGGCCAGCCGCCGAGCCGGGTGGCCAGCGTGGTCTCCGTCAGCAGCGGCACCCGCGATTCGAGCACCGCCCGCTGCCAGGTGCCGGTGTGGGCCACCAGGGTGCCGTCCGGCGCGATGATCGCGCTGACACCGGTCGTGGAGGCGACCACCACGGCCCGGTCGAACTCCACCGCCCGGATCCGCGCCATGGCCAGCTGCTGCAGGCTTTCACCGCGCTGCCCGTCCACTTCGAACGTCGCGTCGTTGGTCTGCACGGCCAGCAGGTTCGCCCCCGCCTTGACCTCCGAGGAGACCAGGCCGTCGAAGCCGACCTCGTAGCAGATGACGTCGCCGAGGCGGATCCGCCCGACGTGGAAGACCACGGGCCGCCGCCCGGCGGTGAAGTTGTGCGGCTGCAACGCGACCAGGGAGGTGATGTGCGACAGCAGCCCGCGGAACGGGATGTACTCCCCGAACGGGACGAGCTCCCGCTTGACGTAGAGCGGGCCGGGGCCGTGGGCCGGGGTCCACAGTTGCCCGGCGTTGCGCTGCGGGTCCTGGAGCACCTCCCCGACGAGCACGGGCCGGCCGATGGCCTGCACCGCCGCGGCGATCGTCCCGAACACCGGGGGGTTGAACCGCGGGTCCAGGTCGGTGGCGTTCTCCGGCCAGATCACCAGGTCGGGAGCGGGCTTGCGGCCGGCCTTCACCTGGGCGGCCAGCCGCTCGGTGGCCGCCGCGTGATTCTGCGTCACCGTGCTGGCGCGGAGCAGGCTGGGCACGTTCCTGGCGTGCGGCACGTTGCCCTGGACGGCGGCCACGGTGGCGGTGGGGGTGCCCGGCGGCACCGGATCGACCGGCAGCAGGGCGCCCGCCAGGGTCAGGCCCAGCGCCCCGGCGAAGGCGAGCGCCGGCACCGTCCGGCGGCGGAACACCAGCCAGGCCAGCGTGCTGCCGGTGAGGGCGAGCAGGAACGTGAGCAGCGGCGCCCCCCCAACGGCGGCCCAGGGCGCGGCCGGGGTGCCCGCCTGGCTCATGGCCAGCCTGCCCCACGGGAAGGCGTACGGCCACCTGCCACGCAGCGCCTCGGCGGCGACCCACCAGCCGGCCACGGCCACCGGCCAGGCCCGCAGCGACAGCAGCGCCCGCTGGCCCGCGCAGAGCAGCGCGAAGATCACCGCCTCCGCGACGGCCAGCGCGCCCCACGCGTACCACGCCAGGTTGATCAGCCAGGACAGCAGCGGGACGAACAGGGCCAGCCCGAACAGCAGCCCGGCCAGGAAGCTGAACCGCAGGCTCCGGCCCTGCAGCGCCAGCACCAGCAGCGCCGGACCCAGCGGGGCCAGCGGCCATACTCCCGCCGGTGGAGAGGCGGCGGCCAGGGCCAGCCCGCCGGCCACGGCGGCCAGCAGCGCCCAGGGCAGCGCCAGCACCGGTTCGGCGGGCAGGCCGTGCTCGCGCCGCGGGCGGGGCTCGGCGGGCACCGGCCCGGCCGGGGCCGGCGCGGCCGTGGGCAGCCCAGCGGGGGTGCTGTCTGGGCCGGTAAGCACGATCACCTCTCCCGCCTGCCGTGTGGCGGCCGCCACCACCTTGAGGGTAGCCGCCCGGTCCGTGGTCCGGCGCGGCCCGGCGGCCCCGGTAGCCTGCACCGGGATATGTCGTGGAAAGGGGTTCGCGGTGAGCCGCCGGGGCTGGGTGCTGTTCGCGCTGATGAGCGTCATCTGGGGAGTGCCCTATCTGCTCATCAAGGTGGCGGACACCGGCGTCTCGGTCCCGGTGCTGGTCTTCGCCCGGGTGGCCGTGGGCGCGGCCGTGCTGCTGCCCATCGCGATCTGGCGCGGCCAGATCCGGGTGCTCGCCGGCCGCTGGCGGTGGCTGGCGATCTTCGCCGTTGTGGAGATCATGCTGCCCTGGGCGCTGCTGTCGGACGCGGAACGGCGCCTGTCCAGTTCGCTGACCGGCCTGATGATCGCGGTGGTCCCGATCATCGGGCTGGTGCTCGCCCGGGTGACCGGCGGCCCGGAACGGCTCACCGCCGTCCGCTGGGCGGGCCTGCTGGCGGGCCTGGCCGGCGTCGCGCTGCTGGCCGGACCGCACCTGGCGGGCGGGAGCGCCTGGCCCATCACCGAGGTGATGCTCGTCGCGCTGTGCTACGCCACCGGGCCGCTGATCGCCAACAGGAAGCTCGGCGACCTTCCCGGCCTGAGCGTGACCGCCGTCTGCCTGGCCGGCGCCGCCGTGGTGTACGCCCCGTTCGCGGCGCTGACCTGGCCGTCCGCGGCGCCCTCGGCCAGCGTGCTCGGCTCGCTGGCCGCGCTCGGGGTGCTCTGCACGGCGATCGCGTTCGTCCTGTTCTTCCAGCTCATTGCCGAGGTCGGCCCGGCCAGGGCCACGGTGATCACCTACGTGAATCCGGCCGTCGCGGTCGCCCTGGGGGTGAGCGTCCTCGGAGAGCCGCTGACCCCGGCCATCGTGGCCGCGTTCGTGCTGATCCTCACCGGCTCGGTGCTGGCCACCAGGTCCGGCCTGCCCCGGCCGCAACCTGCCCCGGACACCCCGCCCGTGCGGGTGCGTGCGGAAGCTAGGCCGCGGCCGGATCCGCTCGGGGGGGGCACCGTAGTGGGCGGCTGCGACACGGCACGCGACTAGACTCACCTGAGTGATTGATCTCAAGGCTGCGCGGCAGGATCCGGGCCGTTACCGGGCCGCGCTGGACCGGCGCGGGGCCGGCGCCGACTTCGACGCGCTGCTCGCGGTGGACAGCCGGTGGCGCGAGCTGACCGAGCGGGCCGAGTTGCTGCGCGCCGAGCAGAAGAAGTCGTCCAAGAGCGGCCCGCCCAACCCAGAGCAGCTCGCTGAGCTGCGGCGGCTGGCCGACGAGCTGGCCCAGGCGCAGGGGGAGCAGGCGGACGCCGAGCGAGAACGGGCCGGCCTGCTGGCGCGCATCCCGAACCTGCCCGACCCCACCGCCGCCGACGGCATGGCCGAGGAGGACGCGCAGGTCGTGCGCGAGGTCGGGGCGCGGCCGTCGTTCAGCTTCGAGCCCCGCGACGCCACCGAACTCGGCTCCGCGCGCGGGTGGATCGACATGGCACGGGGCGCCCGGCTGTCCGGCTCCCGGTTCGCCTACCGGATCGGTGACGTGGCCCTGACCGAGCTGGCGCTGTACCGGTTCGTGCTGGACAGGCTGTGCGGCTACGGCTTCCTGCCGGTGCTCCCGCCGGTGCTGGCGGGGGAGCGGGCCATGTACGGCACCGGGTTCCTGCCCACCGAGGAGTCCAACCTCTATTACCTGGAAAAGGACGACCTCTACCTGACCGGCACGTCCGAGGTCGCGCTGGCCTGCATCCACGCCGGCGAGCGCCTGGAGGAGGCCGACCTGCCCGCGCTGTACGCGGGCTACACCACGAACTTCCGCCGCGAAGCGGGCGCCGCGGGCAAGGACACCAAGGGCATGTTCCGGGTGCACCAGTTCGACAAGGTGGAGATGTACGTCTACTGCCTGCCCGA
>Ga0070706_100006146_pt1 | contig 11361 bp, 6 predicted proteins | sample KBSK5501metaG_FD_65476 | JGI IMG/M metagenome (GOLD analysis project Ga0070706, IMG submission 65476) | Corn, switchgrass and miscanthus rhizosphere microbial communities from Kellogg Biological Station, Michigan, USA - KBS K5-50-1 metaG | ecosystem: Host-associated > Plants > Roots >...
CTCCGCCCGGGCGGCAGGCTCGCAATCGCCGACATCGTCACCGCGACCCAGCTCCCCGAAGGCGTCACCTGCGACGCCGCACTCTGGGCCGCCTGCATCGGCGGCGCCATGCAACGCGACGACTACCGCGAAGCGATCGAAGCCGCCGGCTTCGAGCTCGATGATCTCAGAGAGAACGTCCAGTATCGCTTCGTCTCCGAGCGCGCGGCCAACGCCACCCAGAAGTACGGCGTCAAGAGCGTCTCGCTGCTCGCGATCAAAAACTGACCCCAAACGAGGAGGAGATCCACGTGGCAGGACAGAAGGTCGTCGTCAACCTCGCAACGGGCCTCGAAGACCCCGAGCGCGTTACCGTCGCCTTCCTCGTGGGCGGCGCGGCACTAGACCAGGGAAAGCAGGTCATGATGTTCCTCACCAAGGAAGCTGTCCGCCTCGCGACGCCCGGAGTCGCGGTCGGGATCGGCTGCGAAGGCTGCCCACCGCTGCCGCAGATCTTCGAGCAGTTCGCCGAGAAGGGCGGTGAGCTTCTCGCCTGCCCGTTCTGCGTCAGCTCCCGCGGCATCGACGACGGCAACCTTGTCGCCAACGCGCGCGTGGCCGGCGCCACCCCGCTCTGGGAATGGATCGGCGACGAACCCGCAACGGTGTTCAGCTACTGATCGCTGACGCCGAGCGTTTCTCGAGCCGCCCATGCGCGCACCGCGTGCGCCTCCGCTTCAGATGTGACCCGGGAAGCTGGAAGTCCTCCCGCTGTTTCGGGGGGTGCCACATGGGCCCGCCTGGATTCGAACCAGGGACCAACGGATTATGAGTCCGCTGCTCTAACCAGCTGAGCTACGGGCCCCGCTGCGACCACACCGTACCGCGCAAACCGAACGACATCGTCCGCGTACTCAGGCGGGCCGCAGCGTCTTGCGTTCCGCCTCCAGCTCCGCCTTCAGTGTGGCAAGTGTCTCTGCGATGTCTGCGTCGCGCTCGCCTCGATCGATTTGATCCAGAACCTTCGTCACCGTAGCGGCCAGACCGGCCGGATCGAAGGGCTTGGTCACGTACTCCTGTGCTCCCAGTTCGAACGCGCGGATGCGGTCGGTGACGCCGGTACGCGCGGTGATGAAGATGATCGGGATTCGATCGGTGGAGCTGTCCGCGAGCAGCGCGGCTGCGACTTCCCAACCCGAGACCCGCGGCATCATGATGTCCAGCAGGATCAGGTCGGGCCGGTCGGTTTTGATGGCAGCAAGGGCCTCGTCGCCATCCGCCGCTTCCAGGACCCGGAAACCAGCCATCTCGAGATTGACACGGCAGAGCGTCCGCATCGGGGCATGGTCGTCGACGACGAGCACATTCCTTTGCGACTGCGATGACGTCATCTACGCCGGGAGCCTACAACGCTGCATCGTCATTCTGTTGTACTCCCTCCCTCTCCTGGCTAGGCTCGAGGCCATGATCGTCTGCCCGAACTGCGGCGAGGAGAACCCGGAAAAGTTCCGGCTCTGTGGTTTCTGCGGAACGGCGCTCGCTCCAGCCCTTCCGCCGCAGGAAGTTCGCAAGACCGTGACGATCGTCTTCTCAGATCTCAAGGGATCGACGGCGATGGCCGAGAAGCTCGACTCGGAGGCCGTGCGCGAGGTTATGTCGCGTTACTTCGACGAGATGCGCGGCGCGCTCGAACGGCACGGCGGAACGATCGAGAAATACATCGGCGATGCGATCATGGCGGTCTTCGGCCTTCCGCGCGTTCACGAGGACGACGCCCTCCGCGCAGTGCGAGCGGCCGTCGAGATGCGCGAGCGTCTCGCCGCGCTCAACGAGGAGCTCGATTCGCGCTGGGGTGTCACGATCGGCAACCGCACAGGCGTCAACACGGGCGAGGTGGTCGCCGGCGACGTGACGACCGGGCAGCGACTCGTAACCGGCGACACCGTCAACACAGCTGCACGACTCGAGCAGGCTGCGCCAACCTGCGAAGTGCTGATAGGCGAGGCAACGTACCGACTGGTCCGGCATGCAGTCGACGTCGAGCCAGTCGAGCCGCTCGAGCTGAAAGGGAAGGCAGAGCGCGTACCGGCGTATCGGCTTATCTCGGCCAAAGAAGCGGAAAGTGTCGAGCGCAGGCACGACAGCCCGCTCGTAGGACGCGCACGGGAACTCGCGCTCCTGGCCGATGAGCTCGCGGCCAGCGCTCGGGACGGCTCCTGCCGCCTCGTCACGATCATCGCGCAGGCGGGCGTCGGCAAGTCGCGCCTGATCGAAGAGTTCGTTCACGCTGCACAGGCCGATGCGCACGTGCTGAAGGGACGCTGTCTTGCGTACGGTCGCGGGATCACCTTCTGGCCGCTGGTGGAAATCGTCCGCGACGCTGCCGCGATCCGCGATGACGACACACCGGAGGAGGCGCGCGCGAAACTCCTTCAGGTCGCCGGCCCTGGTGGCGAAGACGCAGTCGCACGGGTGGCCTCGGCGGTCGGCCTGGGCGAAACCGACTACACGCTGGACGAGGTCTTCTGGGGCACACGGAAGCTGCTCGAGCTCCAGGCTGCTCGGCAGCCGCTCGTCGTCGTCTTCGAGGACATCCACTGGGCGGAGTCGGCATTTCTCGACCTGATCGAGCATCTCCAGAAGACTTCGCGCGCTCCGCTGCTCCTGCTTTGCGCCGCTCGACCCGATCTTCTCGAGCACCGACCCCAGTGGTCAGAGCTCAACGGACCGGTGATCGAGCTCGAGCCGCTCTCCGATGAAGAAAGCGAACGCATCGTCGCAAACCTTCTCGGCGAAGCGCCGTTCCCCGACGAAGTTCGCAACCGAATCATCGCATCCGCCGAAGGGAACCCCCTGTTCGTCCAGCAGGTTCTTTCGATGATGATCGACGACGGGCTCTTGCGGCAGGAAGAGGGTCGCTGGGTGCCCACGGGGGACTTGTCGGATCTCGCCATCCCCGGCACGATCCAGGCCCTGCTCGCCGCACGGCTCGACCTGCTCACGCCCCAGGAACGCAGGGTGATCGAACCCGCCTCCGTGATCGGCCTGGTTTTCGAGGAGGCAGCCGTCGCGGGCCTCGTCCCCGACGTGGTGCGCCCCGAACTCGAAAGCCACCTGGTTTCGATGACGCAAAAGCAACTCGTCCGGCCCGAGCTCGACGCAAGCGATCTCGACTACCGCTTCCATCACATTCTCATCCGCGACGCGGCCTATCAGGGAATTCTCAAGCGCGCCCGGGCGACCATGCATGAGCGCTTCGCGAACTGGGCGGAAGGCGTGAACCGCGATCGAGACCGCCAGACGCAGTTCGACGAAATCCTCGGGTACCACCTCGAGCAGGCCTACCAGTACCTCTCCGAGCTCGGGCCGCTTGACGAACACGGGCTCGAGCTCGGAAGCCGAGCGTCCGCGCGCCTCGCGACAGCCGGCCGGCGTGCCTTCGCCCGCGGGGACATGGCGGCAGCTGCGAACCTGCTCCGTCGAGCCGCCGGGCTCCTCCCGGAGCGGGATCCTGCGCGGCTCGAGCTCCTCCCCGACCTCGCAGAGGTAATGACCGAGATCGGGGAGTTCGCCTGGGGCGAGATCTTTCTGAATGAAGCCATGGAGGCCGCCCGAGACCTCAAGGATGCAAAGCTAGAGGCCCACGCGAAGCTCGGCCGTCTCCTGATCAGCCGTTTCGGGGACGAAGCCGCGTGGGGCGACGAGGTTGTCCGCGAGACGAAGCAGATGATGGAAGTCCTCGAAGCGGCGGAGGATCACGCCGGGCTCGCGAAGACCTACCGGTTGCTCTGTCTGGCGCACGGAACCGCCTGCCGATTCGCGGACTTCCTCGCAGCGGGGGAGCGAGATCTTTACCACGCCACCCAGGCAGGTGACCGCCGCGCCCAGACACGCGCTGTCACCGCCCGCGCGATTGCCGCGAATTACGGGCCCGAACCCACCGCGAGCGCGATCGCACTGTGTGAGGAGGCGCTCGCGCTGGCTGCAGGTAACAGACGATCGGAAGGTCTCGTGATGTCGTACTTTGGCGAACTCGAGGCCATGCAGGGAAATTTCCGGCGCGCTCGCGAGCTCTGCCGAACAGCGCGGTCGATGCTCGAAGATGCCGGGGCCGGAGTGCAGGCCCACGGTGTCTCGAGCCGTGCCGGCCCGGTCGAGCTCCTGGCAGGGGACTCGGCGGCCGCCGAAGAGCTGCTCCGCAGGGACTACGAAGCGCTTTTCGCGATGGGTGAGGTCTACTTCGCATCGACGATCGTGGCGCTCCTCGCCGAGGCCGTCTACGTTCAGGGCCGCTATGACGAGGCGTTGGTCTACAGCAACCAGGCAGAGGAGCTCGCGCCGGAGGACGACACGTGGACACAGGCGGCGTGGCGATCGACGAGAGGAAAACTGCTCGTTCGGAACGAGGAGACTCACGCCGCAGCACTCGCGCTAGCGCAAGAGGCGGTAGACCTTCTGCGGCCTACGGATGCACCGGTCTGGCGCGCGAACGGGCTCTGCGACTACGCGGTTGTCCTCCAGGGTGCAGGCCGATCGGCTGACGCTGAGCGTCTGCTCGAAGAGGCGTTATCGCTCTACGAGCACAAGGGTGCGTCCGTGCTCGCAAAGCGAACACGGACGCACCTGAGCCAGCTCGCAGCTCGCGCGGCTGCTGCGCGCTAGTAGCCGATGTGGCCGTTCCCCGTATCCCAGAGGCAGACCTGGACTGTCGAGTTGGTGAGCTTGGCGGCATCGAGTGCCGGTGACTGCGAGGGTGGATTCAATGGGTCGCAAGACGTCGTCTTCTCCGCCTTCTGGTCGCCGATCACTCGGATACACGACGCGGAAAAGGGTCCGCTCTGGGTGAAGCTGAGTGCCTTTCCGTTTGCTGCGCTCGCCACCTGGAACGAGGTCGCCGTTGCGTTCACGACGAAGTAGTCCTGGTTCGCATTTAGCCCCGCCGGCGCAGTGACGAAATTGACGCCGTCGCACGCCGCGAAGCTCTTGGTCGACGTGAACGTCTTCGTCTGCGCTGACGCCGTGACCCCGACCGGATCGTAGTAATGGAAAGCGTCCACGTTCGTGGTCGTCGAGTTGATCGTCGCAACCCAGAGGATCTGGTTGCCGATCGAGAACGTCGAGGGGGGCGAGCCGCTTAGATCGGTGTCCAGCAGTAGTCCGGTGCACGTGATCCCGCCGAAGCACGTTGTCGGACCCTGAGACGCCGCGAATTTCGCGAGAAACGGCGTCGTCCCTGCAGGAACTGCGAACTTCACTGACGAGGTGTTGAGGGCGGCGTTCAGCGTCAGCGGATTGCCGCCGAGGGCGACCGACGCGCTTGAATTCGGGTCGGTCCCGAACGGCATCAGGCCCGTCGCGATCTCCTGTTCCAACTGTGCCGCGCCGCCTGGACAGCCGTCGTTACAGCTCTCCTTCGCCGTCCCTGTCGCAGTGAAGTTCACGCCTGTCACAGATGCGTCCGCCGCGACTGTGAAGAACAACTGCACCACGGGAGACCGTACTGGGGGTGTTCCGTTGGCTCCAACGCCGGGGATGTTGGCGAACGAACACGAGACGCCCGTACCGCTCGTGGAGCAGGACGAAGGCGCAGGAGAAGCAAGCTGCAGGCTCAAGGGGCCGGCCCCCACCGGGTCCGCCGCCCAACTCAGCACGATCTTGGGATTCGTCAACGTGCTCCCACCCCAGTTCTCGAGCTGAAGATCGACCTCGATGCCGCCATTCCGAGCGAGCCCGTCATGCGTCGTCAGATCCACGCAGAACTGGCGGCCGCTCGTCGGCGGGCATGGAGAATTCTGGTGGAGGGTGGCCGTGATCGTCGGAAGGCTTGCCGAGCTCGCGCCGCTCAGCGCCGCCACCGCGAGCAGGAGGATGATCAGGGGCATGAATCTCGTTCGGACCGTCATATGAAAGCTCCTTGGTAGGACCATTGGCCGCAGCATGGTGCTGCGCGACGCCCGCGCAGCAACGATCAATGGTCGCACCTTCGCCGCTTAGGGTCAACAACACCCGCCTGCCCCGCGAAAAGGGGCACCCCCGGTCACGGTCGGGGCCGGGCGATCTGGGTGCCGACGGTTCCATTTGGACGCCGGGGCCTGGAACCGTCAAGATAGCGGCGGTGAGGGTCTACCAGCGCGAGACCGAGCTCCGAACCGCAGGCGGGTTGGCCGTCCGGGACATCACCGACGAGGTCAACGAGGCGGTCGAGGCGAGTGGAATCACCGAGGGCATCGCGTGCATCTACTCCCCGCACACGACGTGCTGCGTCCGGGTCAACGAGTTCGAGACCGGCTTCATCGAGGACTTTTCGGAGCTGCTCCGCCGCCTCGTACCAAGTGAGACGTACTACGCGCACGACGACTGGGACAAGCGCACCGAGAACATCTGCCCGGAGGACATGGACTTCGGCAACGGGCACTCTCACTGCATGGCGATGCTGCTCGGCACCGCGGGCGAATCGGTGCCGGTTCGTGACGGCGAGCTCTGCCTCGGCACCTGGCAGCGGGTGCTCTTCATCGAGCTCGACCGCGAGCGCGACCGGCGCTGGCTCGTACAGGTAGTCGGCAACTAGCGTTCCTGCCGGTGGTGCTGTCGAGCTTCTGGGTCGCGAGCACCAAGCCAGAGGCCGCACTCGACCGCAGCAAGGCTGGTCTGCCTTGCTAAGGGCGAGGGTGGACTCCGGCGCCGCGTGATCGCGGGCCAGAAGCCGACAGGCATTGCCGGTAGGGACGCTTGACGCGGTCGTCATCGGGGCCGGGCCGAACGGTCTCGCGGCTGCGGTCACGCTCGCCCTAGCCGGGCGCTCCGTGCGCGTCATCGAAGCGCGGGACGCGATCGGGGGCGGGACACGCACCGCGGAGCTGACGCTGCCGGGCTTTCGCCACGACGTCTGCTCCGCGATCCACCCTGCGCTTCTCGCTTCACCCTTTTTCCGGTCGCTGCAGCTCGACCTCGAATTGGTCGAGCCCCCCGCTGCAATTGCTCATCCGCTCGACGACGGGACTGCGGTTCTTGTACGCCGCTCACTCAGCGACACCGCTGCGCAACTGGGCGCGGACGGCCGAGCGTATCGCCGGCTGCTCGAGCCTTTGCTTGACCGCTGGGACACGCTCGCGGGCGAGCTGATGGGACCCATCGCCCACGTGCCACGGCATCCGCTCTCACTCGCACGCTTCGGCCTCGCCGCGCTCCGGTCCGCCAAAGGTCTCGCCGAAACGCGCTTCGACACGCAGCCCGCACGCGCGTTGTTCGCGGGCGCTGCTGCACACTCCGTTCTCTCGCTCGAGCAACCAGCGAGTGCGTCGTTCGGGCTCGTGCTGCTCGTGCTCGCGCACGCTTCGGGCTGGCCTTTCCCGCACGGCGGCTCACAGGCGATCGCGGAAGCACTCGCTGCGCGCCTTCGGGCGCTGGGCGGGGAGATCGAGACCGGAAACCACGTCTCGTCGTTGCGCAAGCTGCCGAGCAGCAGGCTCGTGCTCTGCGACGTGACGCCGAAGCAGCTCCTCGCGCTCGCGGGCGACCGGCTGCCGCCTCGTTACTGCCGTCGACTGCAGCGTTGGCGCTACGGACCGGGCGTGTTCAAACTCGACTACGCGCTGGACGGGCCGATTCCGTGGCGCGCAGCGGAGGTCGCCGAAGCAGGAACGGTTCACGTGGGCGGGTCGCTCGCCGAGATCGCGGAGTCGGAGCGCGCGGTCTGGGAAGGAAGACACGCTGAACGGCCCTTTATCCTGCTCGCCCAGCAGAGCCTGTTCGACGACACGCGCGCACCCCCCGGCAAACAGACAGTGTGGGCGTACTGCCACGTCCCGAACGCATCGACGTTCGACATGCGCGAGCGGGTCGAGGCGCAGATCGAGCGGTTCGCACCCGGCTTCCGCGATCTCATTCTCGGCTACGCAGCCCGCAACACAGCCGACCTCGAACGCGACAACCCCAACCTCGTCGGCGGCGACATCGCCGGCGGCGCGAACACCCTTGACCAGCTGTTCGCACGTCCCGCTCCGCGACGCATTCCCTATTCGACTCCGCTACCCGGTCTCTACATCTGTTCCGCGTCGACGCCACCCGGTGCCGGCGTCCACGGGATGTGCGGGCACCTGGCCGCGAGAGCGGCGCTCGCGCGCGGCTAACGCTCTATCGGCGACTTCTCCTTTTTCCAGGTGCGCCGTACACTCGTTTGGTGCAGATCTGCAGCAATTGCGGCGAGGAGAACCCGGACCGTTTCCGTCTCTGCGGCTTCTGTGGCACCGCGCTCGCCCCCCCGCTGCCGGCGCAAGAGGTTCGCAAGACGGTGACGATCGTCTTCTCCGACCTCAAGGGCTCGACGAGCCTCGGCGAGCAATTGGACTCCGAGTCGCTTCGCGAGGTGATGTCGCGCTACTTCGATGCGATGCGGGAGATCCTCGAACACCACGGGGGAACGGTCGAGAAGTACATCGGTGACGCCGTCATGGCCGTCTTCGGTCTGCCTCGAATTCGTGAGGACGACGCACTGCGCGCAGTCCGCGCCGCGCACGCGATGCAGTCGACGCTCGCGATGCTGAACGAGGAGCTCGAGCAGCGGTGGGGAGTCAGGCTCGTGAACAGGACCGGGGTCAACACCGGCGAGGTCGTCGCTGGGGATCCGACGACGGGGCAGCGGCTCGTCACGGGCGACACGGTCAACGTCGCCGCACGTCTCGAGCAGGCCGCGCCCGGCCTCGAGGTCCTGATTGGCGAGCCGACGTATCGCTTGACGCGCGACGCCGTGGAGGTCGAAGAGATCGAGCCGCTCGAGCTCAAGGGCAAAGCGGAACGGGTTGCGGCGTACCGCCTGCTGTCTGTCAAGGACGAACGCGAAGGGCTGTTGCGACCGAGCCAGGGGCGGCTCGTGGGTCGCGACGCCGAGCTCGAGTTCCTCGTGGATGCGTACGACTCGGCGGTCGCCGAGCGACGCTGCGTGACGATGACCTTGATCGGCGATGCAGGGGTCGGAAAGTCACGGCTCACCGAGGAGTTCTTGCGTCGCGTCGGCGGCTCCGCCCTCACACTCCACGGACGCTGTCTCCCCTACGGAAACGGGGTGACTTTCTGGCCGGTTGTCGAGGTCGTTCGCGAGGCCGCCGGCATCTCGGACCGCGACGATGCCGACTCCGCCCGGAGCAAGCTCTCGACGCTGCTCGGCCCGGATCACACGGATGTCGTCGAGCGCATCGCCTCGGCGGTGGGGCTCTCGGAGACGCAGTTCTCGCTGCAGGAGCTGTTCTGGGGTGTGAGGAGGCTGTTGACGCTCCTGGCCGTGAATCGGCCGCTCATCGTGGCGTTCGAGGACCTGCACTGGGCCCAAGACACGTTCCTGGATCTCGTCGAGCACTTGACGGACACACTCGAGGGAGCGGCGATCGTGATCCTGTGCGATGCAAGACCAACGCTGTTGGAGCACAGGACGGCGTGGTCGGAAAGGCCGAACGCCGCTCACGTCCTGCTCGAGCCCCTGACGGCCGAGCAAAGCGAGCAGGTGATCAAGAATCTGATCGGAGGCGCCGAGCTCGACGAAGGCGTCCGGGCCCACATCGTCGAAACCGCCGAGGGAAACCCTCTCTTCGTCGAGCAGCTCCTCTCGATGCTGATCGACGACGGGCTTCTGCTCCTGGAAAACGGACAGTGGAGCGCCCCGGACGGACTCCGCGACTTCGCCGTCCCACCCACGATCCAGGCGTTGCTCTCCGCGCGCCTCGACGCGCTCGGTCGCGAGGAGCGCGCTGTGATCGAGCCGGCCGCAGTCGCGGGCAATGTGTTCCCTGAAGGTGCTGTCCAGGAGCTGGCTCCGGACGCGGTCCGGGAACATGTCCACGATCTCCTCGCCGCCCTGAGCAGCAAGCAATTCGTGCGGCCCGACCCCACGGAGCGTGCGTTCGAACGCGCGTACCGCTTCGACCACGCTCTCATTCGCGAGACCACGTACGACGGACTGTTGAAGCGCGCTCGAGCGACGCTTCACGAGCAATTCGTCCGCTGGGCGGATCGCGTCAACGGCGACCGCGCCCTGGAGTACGAGGAGATACTCGGATACCACCTCGAGCAGGCGCACCGGTATCTCGCCGAGCTCGGGCCGCTCGACGACCATGGCCGCGAGCTCGGCGCGGACGGCTCGAGGCGACTCGCTTCAACAGGCCATCGGGCTCGCGGACGCGGAGACGTCGCCGCGGCGGCGAATCTGCTCGAGCGTGCGGCAGCGATCCTCCCCGCACTCGATCCTGCTCGGCTGGCGCTGTTGCCCGAGCTCGGAGAGGCATTGATCGACCTCGGGCAATTTCCCGCGGCCGAGACAGTGCTCGCGGAGGCATTCGACGCTGCGCGGTCGACGGGAGATCGACTCTTGGAGGCGGATGTGGGTCTCAGGCGCTTGCTGCTCGAGCTGCGGAGTGGCGAAGTCGACCGCTGGAGCGAAGAGGCAGTCCCGCAGATCGCGGCCGCCATCGACGTCTTCACCGAAGCATCGGACCACGCGGGATTGGCCAGGGCCTACAGGGTGCTCGGCTACGTTCACGGGACCGCATGCAACTATGCCGAGGCCGCGGAAGCCTGCGAGCGAGCGCTTCAGCACGCGGTGGAGGCGGGAGACTCGAGGGAGCAGCGCGTCAACGCAACCAGCTATGCGCTTGCCCTTTGCCGGGGGCCGACACAGGTCGACGAGGCGATCGAGCGGACGAGCCAGATCCTGGAACAGGTGTCCGGCAACCGCCTCTCGCGCGGCTGGGTCCTCTGCCTCCTTGCCCACCTTCGCGGTATGAAGGGAGAGTTCGAAGGCGCTCGCGAGCTCTATCGCGCCGGCCTCGCCGCAATGGAAGAAATGGGGGTGGGGTTGTACGTGGCCTGGACCTCTCTGTCCGCCGGCCGCGTGGAGATGCTCGCGGGCGACTATCCGGCCGCCGAGGGGGAGTTCCGACGGGGATTCGAGCTGCTCGACCGGATGGGGGAGCGATATCTCCGCTCCACTGTCGCAGCGCTGCTCGCGCGCGCCGTGTTCGAGCAGGGCCGACTCGACGAGGCAGAAGAGCTCACGCGCGCCGCCGAGGAGTTGGCCGGAGCGGACGACGTCGAGACGCAGGCAGCCTGGCGATCGGTCCGGGCGCGCGTGCTCGCGCGCAGGCAGGAGTCCGAGGATGCCGCGCGCCTGGGCCAGGACGCCCTCCAATTGCTCTTGCCGACCGACTCGGCAGTCATGAAGGTCGAAGCGCTCGCGGATCTCAGCGAGGTCTTCGAGGACCTCGGCGACCCCTCGGGCTTGTGGGCTCTCGAAGAGGCGATCAAGCTGGCCGAACAGAAGGGCAACATCGCCGCTGCAGCTCACCTTCGTCTTGCTCTGGGCCGGCTGCCGAGCGCGGCCGGCCCAGAGCGGAC
>Ga0070706_100006153_pt1 | contig 11349 bp, 6 predicted proteins | sample KBSK5501metaG_FD_65476 | JGI IMG/M metagenome (GOLD analysis project Ga0070706, IMG submission 65476) | Corn, switchgrass and miscanthus rhizosphere microbial communities from Kellogg Biological Station, Michigan, USA - KBS K5-50-1 metaG | ecosystem: Host-associated > Plants > Roots >...
GTCGAGATGGACATCGAGGTGCCGGAAGGCTTCGAGCCGCTGCCGGCGGCGGAGCCCGCCGGACTGGCGACGCTGCCATCGACCTTTGCCGAGAGTACGGCATTCCCGTTCGGAGAAGAGTAGAGTTCCAGGTAATGAAGGGGGATCCAAGTAGCGAGTAAGAAAAGTTGTGAGTCGTTCAGTTAGTCAGTAAAAAAGGGCCGCGACAATTTGTCGCGGCCCTTTTTTCTACTGAGCTGCTGCTGATTACTGAGCGGACTAATCGACTCGCTACTTGGATCCCCCTTCACCCACTTGAACTATCTGCCTCCGAGCTGGAGTCCGCCTCCAACTCGAACGCCTCGTACTTCTTCAGGAGTCTCGCGCGTTCCCGCTTTCGCCGTGAAAATCTCGGTGCGATAGCCGACTTGCACGAAAAGCGGAACGACTGGCAGACGATACAGGATCGACGCCTCGCCCTCCAATCCGCTCTTAACCTTGTCCTTCGACTGGCCCGCGGGCGCGTAGAAGGCGCCGGAGATGTTCGTGCGGAGGCCGGAGCCGCCGATGGCCATCGTGCTCGACACACCGGCGATCCCGATGTCAAACTGCGTGGGGGTGTCTGGGTTCAGGTCGCTCCAGAGCGCGCGTCGTCCGGCGCCGACCATGATGGAGAACACCGGCGGGAAGAGATAGATGCGCGCATCCGCGCTCGCGAGGTGTGGTTGGGTGCCGAACGTGCCCGACAGCGACCGGAAGCTGATTCCGATGGCTTTGGAACGCAGTAGAACATCCACGCCCTTGATCGAGCCGGTCTCGGTCGACACCGAGTTCGCGAAGTCGAACGAGTGATCGCCGCTGATCATGAAGCCGCTGACGCGCAGCTCGCCGCGAGAGCTCGCCGCCTTCGGCGACGCCGGCGCGATCGGGCCAGTGGGAACCTGGGCGCGGACCGTCACAGCCGCGCCGACGGCGAGTGCAATCAGGAGGTTACGCATCAGCGGGCCTCCAGATCGATGTGGAGCGTTGTTCTGTACTCGGCGATGCGTCTGCGGTTCTCGGCTTGCGCGTTGACGATGCTTTTCTTGAATGCCTCGCCGTACGCCTTGTTGGCCGCGATGTTCGCCGGGATCGGCCGGCCTCTGTCGGCAAAGCCCGCGACGATGGTGGACAACGCCAACACGCCACCGATCGCGGCGCCCTTACTGTCCGAGCCCAGCTTCGTCTGCAGGTTTCCCTGTGCCTTGACCGACGACGCCAGCGCGAACGCGGCGCCGCCGACGAGAATGCCGGGGAAGATGCTCTTCACACCGTACTTCTTGGTACGTTCAGGCAGGAGCCTGGACGAGTCGATCTTCGCGGCCGTGGACGTGAACTCCAACACGGGCGCGTCGACGCGGGCGGTGTAGCGCACGGTCACCGTGTCATGGCTCGAAGCGTCGACGCCAGTGACGATCACGGCGTACTCGCCGCTCGTGAAGATCGGACGCTCGCTGCGCATCGCACCGAGCGTGAATTCGCCGCTCGTGGTGGTCGCGAGAGAGTCGACAATCGCGGCGCTGCCACCGCCAACCGGCATGATCGTGAGCTGATACGAGCCCGGCTTGCTGCCGCGCACGTGCAGTCGCGCGCTGCCCTGGGGACCAACGACGACTTGCTCGGTCTCGCCGCTGACCTCGACGCCAAAGGTCGTTCGCTTGGCTTCTTCGACCAATGAGTCGAGGCCCGCCCACGTGAGCTCTTGCGGGAGCTTCAGCGCCAGATTTGTCCGGACGATTTGCTTCAGCGTTGCCAGCGCCACCGCGCGCTTCTGCGCGCCCTGCTCTTCGGGATACGACGCGGCCGCGATGACCAGCAACGCGCGAGTGCGCTGCGCCGTCGTGATCCGCGCGCCGATCGCGAGCACCTGGTGGGCCAGCGAATCCGCACGACTGTAGTTCAAGTCGTTGAACGCGTCTCCGGCACGCTTGAGCAGATCGTCGATCGGAGAGGTGCCTTGCAGTACCTGCGCGCGCAGAGACGCCGCGGACAGCGCGAGGACGAGCGGCAGTGCTCCGATCAACGTCGCGACGTTACGTCTACCTCTCATTTGCTGCACCTCGGATTGCGAAAGCCGATTCGAATTGAATCAGCAGCTTGAGTTGTCACGGTTGAATCCCACGACGCGCAGCCCTCGGCTTTGATCGAGAGCTGTAATGTCCGGCCGGGGGGCACGAGAACGACGCGCAGCCCCTGGACGACGCCCTGCGGCTGACCGTCGACATACAACACCGAACCCGCGATGCGAGAGCCGAGAACGAGCTTGGCCGGCTGCGCGGCGCGCGCCACGAACGAGAACAGCGAGTCCAGTCCAGGGTGCGACATCTCGCGCGGAATGCCCTGCGTTGCGCCGAGTGCCACGAGCTCGCGGATCACCGCGATCGCGCTGTCGGTATGCTGTTCGGCGGCTTCGTCCGGATACGACGCAGCCGCGATGAGCTGCAGGGCGTCCACCTGCTGTTGTCTCGAGAGCAGTGTGCCCAACGCAAGCACCCTGCGAGCGAGCGAATCCGCTTCGTGATACCTGAGGTCGTTGAGCGCGTTCCGGCCGTGGATCATCATGTCCGTGACGGGCGAACCGGAGCTTTGCTGTGTCTGCGCCGACAATGGCGCCGAGAGCGCGAGGGCGAAAACGAATGCGAAAACGAATGCGAAAGCGAAGATGCGATGCATGCTGCTCCTCATTGCTACGGACATTTCGCGAAGCGACGACCGATCGTCACCGTTGCGCCCGCGGGAACCGTGACGATGGAATCCCACGGCTCGCACTTCTCGGCCTTGATCGTGACGTGCACGCTTCCGGCTGGTGCCGGTATCGTGCGCACCGACGTCAGAGGCGTGGGATCGATGGTGCCGTTGATGTAGACGTACGCGCCCGCAGTAGGACTGCCGATCTTGACGGCGCCCATCGGCGTCGCGGCGGGTTGAACGACCTCCGGCGCCTTCTGGGCCGGCGGCTCCGCGACGGCGTTCTTCGGCTCCGTTTTTTGAGGCGCTTTCTTGGAGTTTGCGATGCTGTCGTTTCTGCGACGCCGATCCGCGCGGGCCGTAGAGTCGGCGATGCGCGCGCGCTCCTTCGCGGCGGCAGCGGCTGCGATCTTCACGGTGTCGACGGCTGGCGCCTCGGTAACCGGTGGCGTCACGACGGCGTGAGTTGTGTCGGCCGCAGGCGGCTGTTTCGTCTCACCCTGCGGTGTGACCACGGGACCAGCAGGAGGCGTAACAATCGGAATCGGTTTCTTCAGGAACTGCTGCCAGCCGAAATAACCGCCGCCCGCGACGACGAGCAGTGTAGCGGCGATGCCGATCCACTTTCCGGCGCCGCTCTTCTTCTCCTGGACCGGGTCGGGTCTCTTTCGCTTCGGCGCTTTCACCGCCGGTTCGATCGCGGTCGCCGCAGGGGCTTCGCGCTTCTTCGTGACCGGAATTGGGCTCATCGGCACGCTCATCCGCACCTTCTTCTGCGGGCCGCTCTTCGCGAGCGAGATCATTTGCGTCCGCAGCGCGTCGCCTTCTTTCTTCGAGACCGGAGCACCGAACGAGTGGATGGCGGTGTCGAGATCCGGAAAGCGGTCGGCCGGATCCTTGGCCATCATCTTCTTGATCGAGTCGGCCACGTGCTCGGGAACTTCCGGATTGACCTGCCGCAAGTCCGGAACCGCCTCGAACAGGTGCTGTGTGATGATCTCGGCGTACGTGCCGCCGTCGAACGGCTTCTTGCCGGCGAGCATCTCGTATGCGACGACGCCGAGCGAGTATTGGTCCGACTGACCGGTGACGGCTTTGTTGTGGAACTGCTCGGGACTCATGTAGTGCGGCGTACCGATGGCGGTGCCGGTCGCCGTGAGGTTCTGCGCCTCCTGCACCTTCGCGATTCCGAAGTCCGTAACGATCGCCCAACCGTCTTCGTCGATCATGATGTTGGCCGGCTTGATGTCGCGATGCACGATGTGCTTGCGATGCGCGTAGTCCAGCGCGCTCCCCACTTGCGCGAGGATCGTCTGCGCCATCCCGAGAGGGACGTGTCCTTTGTCGGTGATTACGGACTCGAGCGAGCGGCCCTCGATGAATTTCATGACGAAGAAGACCAGCTGCTTCGTCTCCTTGACCGTGAAGATCTGGATGATGTGCGGGTGGCTCAGACCGGCGGACGTCTGCGCCTCACGCTTGAACCGCTGCACCATGCCTTCACGCGAGATGAGCTCGGGAAGCATGGTCTTGATCGCAACCTTGCGGTTGAGCGCGAGGTCTAGTCCCAGATACACGGCCGCCATGCCGCCGCGTCCCAACTCGCCGTAGATGTCGTAGTCGCCGAGTGTCGCCTCGCTGAGCATTTGCCCCAGCGTATCGACGTTCGGATCCATCTCGACGGCAATTGTGCCGCCGAGCGGTCCCGGATCGGACTTGCTCCAAACGCCGGAGATGTCGTTTCCACAATTCGCGCAGAACTTCGCGCCCGCCGAAATCGGTTGGCGGCACTTCGGGCAAGCACTAGTCGTCGACGACGTCATAGAACTCTCCTCCCACCACTCGTCGGCGGGATGAGGATATGGTGCGCACGGCGAACACGATTACGGGACATACGCCTCGAAAACATTCAGCGGCGCCGTACCTGACGAGCCGCCGGCGACGTAGATGACTCCATTGGCGACACCGACGGCCGAGAAGGATCGCGGGGTCGGCATGGAAGCGACAGTCGTCCAACTGTCGGCCACGGGGTCATAGACTTCAACTGTTGTGAGGGTGTTCGAGCCATTGGAGGATCCACCGATTACGTACAGCTTTCCGTTCACGACGGCGCCCACTGCGCCGACGCGCGCGGTCGGCATCGGCGCCTTTGTCGTCCAGGTGTTCGCGACCGGATCATAGACGTCCAGGATTCCGGTGATCGCGCTGCCCGTCGCGTTGTACCCGCCCACGACGTACAGCTTTCCGCCAATCACCCCGAAGGCGGAGTTTGCGTGCGAATTCGGCGAGCTGGCCAAGGCGGTCCACGCGTTAGTGGCCGGATCGTAGACGTGCAGGAAGCTCCTGTAACCTGAAAAGCCGTCGCACGCGGTTGCCACATACAACTTTCCGCTGATGACTCCCGTCGCGCCGCAGGCACTGAGAATCGGCATAGCGGCACCCGACCTCCAGGCGTTGGAGGAGGGCGCATAGATGAACAAGTTGTTGTTGGGCAATCCGGGACTCGTGGTCCATCCACCCGCGACGTATAGCTCGCCGTTGATAACGCCGGTGCCGCTGCCCTGGTAGCGTCCTCCCGGCATCGTGGCGAGTAAGCTCCACGTTCCCGCGGAGATGTCGAATGCCTGAAGTGAAGTCTGTTCGGTGGTGTTGAAACCTCCGGCGACGTACATGATCCCGTTGATGACTCCACCTGCGGCCTGGGAGCGCGCGGCAGGCATCGCGGGCTGGCTCGACCAGATGTTCGTGCCGGTGACATTGAACTGGTTGCTCAACGCTGCCGTGAGTCCCGCCGCGGCCGCCCCCAGTTGGTATTGGTTGGCCACGCCGCTCATCACGATCGAGTTGAATGTCGCGATGCCATCGACGGCGGCCACACTCACCGTGCCGCTGAGCGTGCCGGTGCCCGCCGCCGGACACGTGGCGCAATTGTTGATCGACAGCGTCACGGTGTTCGTCGCGTTCGTGACGGTGCTTCCATTCGCGGCCTGAACGGCCACCAGAACGGCTGGACTAATCGTTATGCCGGTCGGCGTGGTCGTCGGAATCGCGACAAAGCCGAGTTTTGTCGGCACGCCGAACACGTTGAACGCGCTGCTCGTTGCCGACGTCAGCGATCCCGAGCTGGCGGCCAACGAGTATGCGGTACCGGCCGCGCTCACTGATAGGTTGTTGAAGGTCGCAACGCCGGCCACCGCCGCCATGCTGGTGGTGCCACCAAGCGTCGCTCCACCGGGGTTGCTACTGAAGCCGACCGAGACCGTATTGGTCGCGCTCGTGTTGGTGTTGCCGTACTGGTCCTGGATCGATACCGCGATCGCCGGAGTGATGGCCTGTCCGGCTTGGACGGCCGAGGGCTGAGTCGTGAACCCGACTTTGGCGGGCGCTTGCGGGAGTCCGGTGGCGGTGAAGGTGGTGGTCGCAATCCCGCCTGTCACAATCACCGTTTGAGCGCCGGCCTTGGTTCCCAGCGTCCAACTGCCGAGCGTCGCGCGGCCGTTCGCATCTGTGAGTTTCACCGAATCCGTTGATAGGGTCCCGCCGTTGACGCCGATGCGGAAGGTGACGGTGGCGCCAGACGCGGCCGTTCCGCCGGAATCCAGCGCGGTGACTTGAGGCGCGACGGGAAGCGTCTGCGCAACCGTAAAGGATTGACTGTCACCCGCCGTCCTGTTCAGTGTCGCTATCAGCTGCTGTACCGTAAGCTTTTGCGAACGCACGACGGTGTCCGTCGCTACAAAAATTCTCGTTGTGTCATTCTTTTTCACCTTGAGAACGCCGGTCGACGCACCAATCGTGGCCACCAGCGTGTCGGCGACTCGCCAGCTGAGCGTCGGGGCGGCGATGACCGAATCCGCAACGTCCTTGACGGTGAGCGGCACGAGACGGTTCACGTTGATCGCCGTGGCGACATAATCCGTCGTCGGGAACACGATGCTCTTCGCCACCTGACGCATCCGCACGAGCGCGCTGTCGCGGAAACGGTCGAAAAATGCAACGACGTAGGCTCGGCCCGGCTTCTTGCCAACGACCGCCTGTCCGCTGATCGCGGTGAAGGTGGACGCGGCGCTTCCGCTGTCGTGCGTGCTCAGCGTCGCAGTGGTGACCGCCGGCGTCTGAATAACGTTCGCGTTGTTCGTTCCATTCACCAGGATCGCTTTCGCGAGGCCGAGACCCACAATCGAGTCGATCGGTGCGACCTTGATCCCCTTGTAGCGCACGCGAACAGAAGTCGATTGCGCGTAGCCCGTGTCGAGCTCTGGAGCGAGCAGGCGGGCCGTAATCGTGGCGGTGCCAAGTGCAACGCCGGTCATGAGACCGCTCGCGCTGTCGATCGCGACGATGGCGGGGTTGCTGGACTTCCACCGCTGCACGGTGTGAGTCAGGTCCGATGTCGAGCTCACCCCAAGGTCCAGCGTTCCGCCCAGCGTAACGAGCGAATCACCGACTATGCTGAACAGCTGCCTGATCTTCGCGGCGTCCGGCGGGACGGGGGTGCTGGTGATCTTGCTGAGATCGCACGTGGCGAGAAGGAACACACTGGCGACAGAAACTGCGGCTGTGGCGACGCGCAGCGTCACGCGACGGAAAGAACGCATGTATTTCCTATTTTGAGGCAGCTTGAGTCCAGCAGGTGATACCTGGGGGTCAGGCAAGCGGCGAGTGGGAGGGAATAGCCGCTATCCTAAGGTCCCGCTAATATTTCCCCGCGATTGGAGACTTGCAATACTAGAGTCCTAAACGTCCGCGGACACGAGTCGGTCGGACCCTCATAGAAGCCCTTCCGGCCCAAACGTTTACCTGATACTGAGCTCGTTCTTGGCGTCCGCCGGGAGCAGCTTGAGGACCTTCGATACCGGCACGGCGAAGCCAAGCCCGGGCCCATCCGCTAGTCCCGCACGGTGTACCGCTACCACCTCGCCGCTGGCGTTGAATACCGGACTGCCGCTCGATCCGCCCACCGTTATGCCGTCGAACTGAATGAAGTCGGGGGCGACTTTGCTGAAAATTCCGGCCGTCATCGACGTGCGGACGACGCGCGACAACGTGTCATCGAACGCCAGGCCCGTCCCGTAAGGGAACCCAATGAGCGCGGCGGGCGCGCCCTGATTCGCCGCGGTGCCATCCCAGTCGATCTTCTTTATATACGGTCCGCGATAATCGGGGATCTGCACGATCGCGAGGTCCGCGTCAGTGCCAAGCGCCACCACTTTGATGCGCGTGGTCAAGTTGAAGCGCTGATCGGCCATCGTGACATAAATGGTGTCGCGCACGCGACCGCTGTCGTCGGTGACCACGTGGCGATTGGTCACGAAGTATCCTGACGGCGTGATCGCGAACCCCGATCCGGACGCCACCTTCTCTCCGCGCGCGGTCTGGTAAAACGAATACAGCAGCCCTACGGCGCCCTGATTGAGCTGCGCGACTTGCGCCAGGTTCGATCCGCGCACGGCGCGCAGTTGAGTCGCCACGTCGTTCGCGCGCTCTTCGGCTGTCTTGAGCGCGCGACGCAACGAATCCAGACCTGCTCGCGATCCTTCGCCCCCCGCCTGCGCCTTTCCGACCTCCGCGCGCAAGCGCATCATCTCCTCTTCGGCTCTACGACGCGCCGAATCGCCCGCAGCAAGCTGTTGATCGAGCGATTGACGCGCGCGGACCAGCGCCTGCTCCAATACGCCCGTGCGGCGCGAAGCGTCGGCCAATGCATCCCGCAGCGAGTCGAGCACGGCGCGCGGCGCGCTCGATGCTCGCGCCGAGTCGAAAGACGCGCGCAGACGCTGCGCCTCGACGCTGGCCGCCTTGCGAATCGAATCCGCACGCGCTTCGAATTGCGACCGCTCGCGTGTCATGCGCCGCTCGCTCTCGGAGACGCGCCATTGTGTGACGCCGAGCAGGATCGCCGCGATCAGGACTGTGGTACCGACGCTGGCCCAGACGACGACGCGCACCCGCTTGGCGCTCTTCTTGGACATGTCTTCCAGCACGTCCTTGAAGAAGGCAGTGCGTCCAGCGCCCGCGAAGCTGCGCCGCGCGAGTTGCGTAGCGGGTCCCATCGCCTTTGCCACAATTCCCTTCGATGATGACGGCGGCTTACCTGAGTCCGGATCCTTGCGCGGTGTGGGAGCCGTCGGCGGCTCCTTGTGAGGAGCACCGGCACCGGCACCGGCACCGGCACCGGCAGCGCCGCTGGCGCCGCCACCACCACCTTCATCTCCTGATCCACCGCCCCGCACGGGTTTGGCCTCTACCGGTGTCGATACCGGCGAATCGGCGGGCGGCGCGTCCGTCTGCGGCTTCACGATGTGAAGGTCTTCGATCGCGAACGTCGGCCCGCCGGAGCCGAGCATGATCAAATCATTCTTCATCGCAGAATGCGGCGAATCGATCCGCTTTCCATTCACGAACGTTCCATTCCGGCTTCCCGCGTCGCGTACAGAGACGCCGCCATCCCGGATCGAGATCTCGCAATGAACGCGCGAGACCGACGCCCCTTGCTCCGGCGGGATTTGGATGTTGCAATCCGGTGACCTTCCGATCTTCACCTGCTGCGATCGAATATCGAATCGCTGGTTCGTGTTTGTCGCGCGAAGCACCACGTGCACGAGCCAGTCCGGCGAGGGCGCCATCGGCTCGGTGGACTCGTCCAGATTCAATCCCGCGCGCACTGCTTCGGAATGCCGCATCGCCGTCGTGCGGACGTCCCCTGTAGTCGCGGGCGCCGTCGGCGCGGGAGTCGCCTTCTGCGCGGACGGCGCACCGTGACGTGGCGCGGTGGTTGGAGCGACGGGCGTGTCTAGATCCGGCAGCTCCATCACCGTTTCGGCAACTTTGCGCGATTCGAGCGCCAGGACTCGATATCGCGGTCCTGATTCGCCCAGGCCGATGAGCTGGCCGACCTTCAACGCGTGCCGCACGCCTTGCTGCAGCCGCTCCTCGTCTAGAATGGTACCGTTGCGGCTCGTGTCCTCGATCCACCAGGAGTTGTCCTGGAAGAAGATCCGCGCGTGCCGCGCCGAAACCACTTTGCTGTTCGGTCCCTCGATGACGAATCCGGAGGCAGGATCACGGCCGACCGTGGCTTCGCTGTCGGACACCGAAAGCGTCTTATCGGATTCCAGCTCTTTGAGGACGATGCGCGGCATGAAGGGACGGCAGACTGCGCTCTAACACTGGCGGACAGCGAGGTCGCGCCACCGCCGAGGAAGATGGTGTCACGGGCGCCTCGCGGCCAGTGAATAAGATCACCAAAACTTGACGCGTTTTAGGTCGCCGCCGAGAGTTTCGACGCATGCGTGCAGCGTTTGTTTACGTCGCGGCCGGCTTTGGGGTCCTGTGGCTACTCGTCTGGCTCGGGCGCAGATATGCCAACCGGAGCGCAGCCCGGGCGCTCATGCGACATCGCGCGCGCGTCGATCGCTTCAAGCTCGCGAGTCGAGAGCACGTCCGCGCACAACTACTCGACGATCCAGTGATCGCCGCGGCCGTCCGCGAGCACGCACGCGAGCATGGCCTCTCCGAGGCGGCAGCGAGGGCTCGCGTCGACGAATACGTCGAGGAAATCGTCCCGTTCTTCAACGTCATCGCGTATTTCCAGATCGGATACCGGGTGTCGCGCTGGGTTCTCAATCTGTTCTACAAAGTCACGGTAGAGTTCGAGGACCGTGCCGCGATTCAGCGCCTGCCGAAGGATTCGGTTCTGGTGTACCTCATGAATCACCGGTCAAACGCCGACTATGTCCTCGTCGGTTACGCGCTCATGGGACAGGTCGCCATCTCGTACGCGGTGGGTGAATGGGCGCGCGCCTTTCCGTTGGAGCACGTCTTCAAAGCGTTCGGAGCTTACTTCGTGCGCCGGCGATATCGCGAGCACCTCTACCACACCGTGCTCGAGCGCTATGTGCAGCTCATCACGCGCCAGGGTGTGACGCAGGGAATTTTTCTCGAGGGGGGCCTCACGCGCGATGGAAAGCTGCGTGTTCCCAAGATCGGGTTACTCGATTACGTGCTCGGCATCGCGCGTGAGCCGGAATACGCGGCGCGGCTCTATATCGTGCCGGTCGCGGTCAACTACGACCGGGTTCTGGAAGACCGCTCGCTGTTGCTCGAACTCGCCAGAAGCGAAGGGGCAGCTCGACCGTCGCGGTTGAGTCAGATGGCCGACGTGACCCACTTCATTATATGGAACGTGGGCCGGCTCCTGACCCGTCGCTGGAAGCGCTACGGGAGGGCCGCTGTCGTCGTGGGCAAGCCGGTCGCATTGCAACCGTGGTTCGAGCGCGAACGTGGGTTGTTCAGTCTGCCGCGACCCGAGCGCCTTGCAAAGGTGCAGTCGCTCTCGGACGAGGTGATGGAACGCATCGGAAAGCTCATCCCCGTCACGTCCGTCGCGCTAGCATGCGCAGCGATCCAGAGTCTCGACAGCGAATTCATTCCGCGCCAGCGGTTGCTCGACCGGATGGAAGAGATGCGCGACGCGCTGGTCGAGTTGAATGCGCGCGTGCTGCGCGCCGATCGCGACATTGAGGAGACTTTCGACCGCGCGTGGCGAATGCTGCGCATGCGGCGAATCCGTCCCCTGATGCCGCGAGGATTCGCCGCATGCGCAGCATTCGCCACGCGCGGTCGAAAGTCTCCTCAATGTCG
>Ga0070706_100006154_pt1 | contig 11348 bp, 10 predicted proteins | sample KBSK5501metaG_FD_65476 | JGI IMG/M metagenome (GOLD analysis project Ga0070706, IMG submission 65476) | Corn, switchgrass and miscanthus rhizosphere microbial communities from Kellogg Biological Station, Michigan, USA - KBS K5-50-1 metaG | ecosystem: Host-associated > Plants > Roots >...
GAGGTGATCGAGATATCCGGCCGGCCGTTCACCGCGGTCCTGCCCCGGTACGAGTCCGTGTACCCGGCGGTGCAGATCGGGGTGTCGGTGGCCCGAGCGGAACTGGACCGCCGTATCGCCGAGCGGACGTCGCTGATGTGGCAGGCGGGCTTCGTGGCCGAGGTGGCCGGGCTCGACCGGGCCGGCCTGCGGGAGGGGAAAACGGCCAGCCGGGCGCTCGGCTACGCGCAGGTGCTCAGGTTCCTGGCCGGGGAGTGCTCGCAGGACGAGGCCCTGGCGCAGACCATCCAGGCCACCAAGCGATTCGCCCGGCGGCAGGAATCGTGGTTCCGCCGGGATCCCAGGGTGGTCTGGCTGGACGCGGATGGGGTCGGCGCCCACCTGCTGAGCAAGGCGATGGCTACGATCGGGCCATGCGGTTCGCGAAAGGACACGGCACCGAGAACGACTTCGTGATCCTCCCGGATCCCGACGATCTCGTCGGCCTGCCGGCCGCGCTCGCGGCCCGGCTGTGCGACCGGCATGCCGGGCTGGGCGCGGACGGGGTGCTGCGCGTGGTCCGCACGGCCGCCCTAGCGGCTGGACCGGCCGGAGTGCCTGGGTCCCCGACCAGCGCAGCGGCCGCGCCTGCGACCACCCGAGCGCCGGATTCGGCTGAGTGGTTCATGGACTACCGGAACGCGGACGGGAGCGTGGCCGAGATGTGCGGCAACGGCCTGCGCGTGTTCACCCGGTTCCTGATCGACCACGGCATGGCCGAGGGCCCGGCCCTCACGGTGGCCACCCGCGGGGGCCTGCGCCACGTCCGGGTGGAATCCAACGGCGGCATCACCGCCGACATGGGCCCCGTCCGCGTGCTTGGCCCCGGCCGCGCCGTGTCCGGCGGCACGGTCGTCGACGGCCTGCGGATCTCCGTCGGCAATCCACACCTGGCGTGCCTGGTGGACGCCCCGCTGGACAAGTTCGATCTCTCCGCGCCGCCCGAGCTTGATCCCGGGCAGTTCCCGGCCGGGGCGAACGTCGAACTGGTCCAGCTCACCGGGCCGGCCGCGATCACCATGCGGGTGCATGAGCGCGGATCCGGCGAGACCCGGTCCTGCGGGACCGGCGCCGTGGCCGCGGCGGCGGCCGCCAGCGCCGCAACGATGCAGGCCACCGGGGCGGTACGGTCGGGCAGCGAGTCCTGGCAGGTCCGTGTCCCAGGCGGGGAGCTCACCGTGACGCTGGACGCCACCACAAGCTGGCTGACCGGCCCGGCGGTGATCGTCGCCGAGGGCGAGCTGAACCCGGCCTGGCTCGCCGCCGCGCGGCGCTAGCCGGCGGGTGATTCGCTATTCGAGGATGTTGAATCGGTCGATCGCCCAGAGCCAGGTGCCGTCCGGCTGACGGCGAGCCACTTCAACGGTGACGCCGCCGCTGGCCAGACGGGTCGAGGTGAGCGCTAGGTCGCCATTGACGAGCGCGGGCTGCTGTTCGCCCGGCGCGAGCGTGGGCCGGCCGGCGAGCAGTTTTTCGTAGACGGCGCGGATCGCCTGGCGGCCGGTGGCGATGTGGCCGGCCGGGAAGGTCAGCACGGCGTCAGGTTCGTAGAGTGCCACCAGGCCGTCGACGTCGCCTGCATTGGCCCGCTCGACGAAAAACCGGGCCAGGTCATCAGGCTGTGCGGCGGGCTCCTGGTGTTTGTCACCGTTCATCGTTCACCTCCGGTTGAGCGGGTCAGCGGTTCGGTCCACAACTGACCGCGCGTTCCCGGAACCCGAGGCAATCTCCGGTGCGCCCTCCACACTGGGCCATCACGACGCCCGAACTCAGCGGTCGCTGGCGTGGGCCAGCCGCAGGCCGATCGTGACCAGCGCCCATCCGGTGCGCTGCCTGAGCGCCCGGCCGTGGTGGCGCCGGCGCGGCGTCCTCGTCGGCCGCCGGCGGGTGCGCTCCGCCAGTTCGCGCAGTTCCCTGGCATGCTGGCGGGCCAGGCACGAGGCCAGATACGGGTGCGGGTGCATGACACGCTCCTTACGGTGTTCGGTCATCAGGTATCAGTCATCTGGGTGGGGCTGCGGTGCGGGAGACCAGGACGTCGCCGGTGACCGTGCGGCATTGCAGAGTCAGGTCGGCATCGCCGCCGGCCTCGGATGGCTCCAGTTCGCTGCGGACCTGGCCGCTGAGGGCGGCCAGGTCGAGATAGACGCCGACGCCGGGGGGTACCCCGACACCGATGTCGCCGGATACCGTCGCGATCTCACCGCGGCCGGTGCTGATGGCGCCGATCCGCACATCACCGCTCGCGGTCTTGGCCCGTACCGACGCGCACGCGTTCTCGATCCGCACGTGACCGCTGGCCGTCTCGACCGTTGCCTCGCCGCCCGCGCGTTCGGCCGCAACCTCGCCTGAGGCTGAGTGGACGCGCAGTGGCCCGGCGGCATCGCGCAGCCGGACAGCGCCGGATGCCGTGCTGACCACGACCGGCCCGTTGATCACATCGACGTCGAGGTCGCCGCTGGCGGTGCGCGCCTTCAGCGGGCCCAGCTGGCCGGTGCAGCGGATGTCCGCCGACGCGGTCACCACGGTGCAGGCCGATTCGCTGGGCACGAGAACCGTGAGGTCGAGGGCGGCACTGCCGCGTAGCCAGGGGCGTTCGGGCGCGATCACGAACAGCCTGCCGTTGCGGAAGTCGACCCGGGCGCGATCGGCGGACTCCTCATCGCGCTTGCTGCCCGGGCGCTGGGGGAGCAAGGTGACCGTGGCGGCCGGGGTTGGCTCGGCGATGATGGTGACGTTTCCCGCCGGGAGCCGGATCTCCAGGTCGATCGGCCCGTCGGTGGGGAATTCCCAGGAAGCCATGGATTGGTCCCTTCCTATCGAGACGCTCCTGCTCGGACAGGTCGCGTCAGCTGCGGGCGAAGCCGGTGATCCGCTGGCCGGGCCCCCGCCGTGAGGGCGGCGGGGTCGAACCGGCGGAACTGTCGACGGCCCGGCTGACCGCGCGGACCAGCCATGTGTTGACCGACACCCCCTCCCGGGATGCGACGGTCTCCATTCGCGCCTTGAGCGCGTCGGGCAGGCGCAGGGTCACCCGGGCGGTCCCTGAGTCCTCGTCGCCGGCCGTGGCCGGGGGCCCGGGCGCTTCCGGTTCGGGTTCGTGGGGCGCACTGACAACGACGAACGTGGGCTCTCCGCCGGCCAGGCGCACCTCGATCGCCGCGTCGGTGATCCGCGAGGTGATTTCCGCCGCGGCCCCCGACAGCACGTCGAGCAGGGTCAGCCGGACCGCTGAGTCGAGCGCGTCCGCCAGAAGCTCGCCGGCGCGGGCTACGTCGTCACCGGCGACCCGGGTGACAGCGGCCAGTTCACCGCGCAACGACTCGACATACTCTGACAGCTGCATGACATCATCATGCCGTCAAAAGTGACGTCAGTCAAATGTCGCAATGACGTCATCGGGGCGTCCTTATGACGCCGACGACCTAGGGCGATCTCATGCCGTGTCAGCCGCCGGTTAGTTCCGTCACCGTCAGGCCGCGGAACGACGCGTCGAGCACCTCCGCGATATGCGCCACCGCCGGGACGGCCGCGCCTGCGGGCTCGCCGAGCGCGGAGGCGATCTGCAGGCTGCAGCCGGGGTTGGCCGAGATGACCAGGGATGCCCCGGTGTCCCGGATGGACGCGGCCTTCCGCGCGCCCAGCTCACCGGCAGCCTCCGGCTGCAGCAGGTTGTACACGCCCGCCGAGCCGCAGCACGTCCCGCCGTCGGAGACCTCGGCCAGCTCCAGCCCCGGGATGGCCCGCAGCAGTTCCCTGGGCTGGTGGCGGATGCCCTGTGCGTGCCCGAGGTGGCACGCCTCGTGATAGACCGCTTTCACCGGCAACGGATGCCTCACGGCCACCTGCCCGCCGCTGCCATCGGCGAGTTCGGCGAGAAACTCACTGAGGTCACGGACCTTGGCCGCGGCCCGCGCCGCGCGCCGTGGCCAGTCCTGCCCGTCTTCCCGGTCATGCTTGAGCAGCTGGGCATACTCCTTCATGGCCGAGCCGCAGCCCGCCGAGTTGACCACGATCACGTTGACGCGAGCGTCCTCGAACGCGGCGATGGCCCGCTTGGCGAACCGGGCCGCCTCGGCCGCCCGCCCGGTGTGCAGCGACAGTGCGCCGCAGCAGCCCTGGCCCGGCGGGATGACCACGTCGCAGCCCTCCGCGGCCAGCACCCGGGCCGTCGCGGCGTTGACGCCGGGGAAGAAGACCTGCTGCACGCAGCCGGTGAGCATGCCGACAATGGCGCGGCGTGGCCAGTGCGCGGGAATGTGCTCGGGCGGGGCCGCATCCCGCGCCCGCGGCGGCGCCACCCGCAGGGCGGCGGCCAGCTCCGGGGCGACCTTGCGCACGGTGCGCGAGTCACGCAGCCGCCGGTCCAGCCCGGCCCGCTGGGCGAGGCGCAGCGGGCCGGCCAGCAACCGGAGGCGCCGGGGGTAGGGGAACGTGGCGAAGATCGCGGCCCGGACTGCGCGCTCGCGCAGGGACCGGGCGGGGCCCGGCGCCGCCCCGGGCGGCGGCTCCTCCGTCCAGGTCCGGGCCGCCTCGATCAGCCGGTCGTAACGGACCCCGGACGGGCACGCGGGCACGCACGCCATGCAGCCCAGGCAGCGGTCGAGGTGGCTGGCCGCCGCCTCGCTTATCTGCGCGCCGTCCAGCATCTGGCCGATCAGGTGGATGCGCCCCCGGGGGGAGTCCATCTCCTCGCCCCACAGCTGATAGGTCGGGCAGGCGGGCAGGCAGAACCCGCAGTGCACGCAGTCGTCCGCCACTGAGCGCAGCTCGCCCGAGGGGTCGAGAATGCTCGCCTGCCGCGCCTGGTGCGCCCGTGCTGCAGGCGGGGCGGCAGGCCGGGTGCTGCCGCGGGCTGGCTCCCTCATCAGATCCCCCCTGCGAAACGGCCAGGTGCCATCAGGTGCCCTGGATCGAACTGGTCCTTCACGGCGCGCATCAGGTCGAGGCCGGGCACCGGGCCCCACAGGTCGACCAGCTCACGCACGTCGTCGGGCGCGTGCAACACCACCGCGCTGCCCCGCCGCGGCGGTCCCTCGCCCGGTTCGGCCCGGGCCAGGGCCTCACGCAGGCCGGTCAGGAACGCCGCGACCGCACCAGGCGGCGCGTCCGCGCGCACGCTGGCATGCAGCACCCCGGCGGCGGCCGACCCGGCCACGGCCGGGTCAAGGCCGGCCGCGCCCGCCGCGATGTCGATGGCCTCCAGCACACCGCGCAGCGCGGCCGCCCAGAACGCGATTCTGATCAGCGTGCCGCCCGGGCCAGCGCCGCCGGGGCCGGTGCCGCCCGGCGCCGCACCCCACCAGCCCGGCTCGGTCCGCGACGCGACCGAGCCGGCGCCAAGCGTTCCGCGCATCGCCGCGGCGCGCTCCGCGACCCCGCCTGGATCGCCCTCGAGCAGCACGCCGACCCGGACCGGGCCGCCCCGTGCGGGCCGGTCGATCTCCACCGCCGAGGGCGCGAGATCAGACCCGGCGGCGGCGGCCACGGCCTGCGCCGCGGCCGCGGCCCCATACAGATCGTCGGTGACGAACGCCGTCGCCGCGGGCAGCGGGTGCAGCCGGAAGGTGGCCTCGACGATCAGGCCGAGCGTGCCATAGCTGCCGGCGAACAGCTTGCCCAGGTCATAGCCGGCGACGTTCTTGACGACCTTGCCCCCCGACTGTGCGACAGTTCCGTCGGCGCGGACCACGGTGATCCCGATGACCAGGTCACGGGGGGTGCCGTAGCGCAGCCGCCGCGGCCCGGCGGTCCCGGTGGCCAGCACGCCGCCGATCGTCGGCGAGCCGTTGCGGCCCGCCCCGCCGATCCCGCCGGTCCCGGGCAGGTCCAGCGCGAGTTGCTGCCCGGCCGCGCCGAGCACCCCGGCGAGGTGCGCCGTGGTGACGCCGGCCTGCACCCGGGCCACCAGGTCGCCGGCCGCGTGCTCGATCACGCGATCCAGCCGGAGCGTGTCGATCACGACGTCGCAGCGGTGCGGCGGCGAGCCCCAGGCCAGCTTCGTCCCGCCGCCCCTGGCCACCACGGCCAGGTCATGGTCGGCGGCGGCCTGCAGCACCGCGCTGGCCTCCTCGACGCTGGCCGGGGACGCCACCCAGGACGGCATCACCCCGCCGACCGCATCCCGCGGCCACGCAGGCCGGACCGCGCGGCAGGCCAGGGCGAGCGCCCCGGGAATGGTGTCAGTGGTCATCGGCCACCAGCAACGCCATCAGGACCGCTCCTCATCAGAACTGCTCCGCCTGCCCGGCGGCAACCAGCGGATGCACGCCCCGCCGCACGCCGGGTACCTCCCCGCACAGCCGCGGGGTCGGGAACACCTTGCCCGGGTTGCACAGGCCCGCCGGGTCGAACGCGCAGCGAAGCATCTGCATCGTCTCCAGGTCATCGGCGCTGAACATCTTCGGCATGTACCTGGACTTGTCCACGCCCACGCCGTGCTCCCCGGTAATCGATCCGCCGTGCTCGATGCACAGGTCCAAGATGGCGCCGGACAGCTTCTCCGCGGCCTCGCACTCCCGCGCCGAGCTGTCGTCGTAGAGCACGAGCGGGTGCAGGTTGCCGTCCCCGGCGTGGAACACGTTGGCCACCCGGATGCCGGAGGCCGCCGAAAGCTCGGCGATCCGGTCGAGCACCCGGCCCAGGGCGGTGCGCGGGACCACGCCGTCCTGGACGATGTAGGCGACCGCGATCCGGCCCACGGCGGCGAACGCAGACTTGCGGCCCGCCCAGATCACCGCCCGCTGCGCGGGGTCGGCCGCTTCCCGGATCTCCGTGCAGCCCGCCTCCTCGCAGAGCTTCCGGACCGCGGCGCTGTCCCGCCGCACGTCCGCCTCGGGTCCGTCCAGCTCGACGATCAGCACGGCGCCCGCGCCGGCCGGGTACTGGCAGTGCACGGCCGCCTCGGCCGCCTCGATGGAGAGCGCGTCCATCATCTCGATCGCGGCGGGCACGATCCCGGCCCCGATGATCGCCGAGACCGCGACGCCACCCGCGCCGGTCGTCTCGAACGCGGCCAGCAGCGTGGTGACCGCCTGCGGGATCCGGGTCAGCTTCACAACGATCTTGGTGACAATGCCGAGAGTGCCTTCGGAACCGGTGAACGCGCCCAGCAGGTCGTAGCCGGGCGCCGCGCCGGTGCCGTCGCCCAGCCAGGTCAGCTCGCCAGCCGGGGTGACGATCTCCAAGCCGGTGACGTGGTGCACGGTAAAACCGTGCTTCAGGCAATGCGCGCCGCCCGAGTTTTCCGCGACGTTGCCGCCGACCGAGCAGACAACCTGGCTCGATGGATCCGGGGCATAGAAATAGCCGAACGGCCGCGCCGCGGTGCTCACCGCCAGATTGGTGACTCCCGGTTCCACGATCGCCCGCTGGCTGGCCGGTTCGACGGCGATGATCCGGCGCATTTTCGACATCACGATCAGCACGCCATCGGTGCGGGGGAGCGCGCCGCCGGACAGGCCGGTGCCCGATCCGCGGGCCACGAACGGGACCCTGGCCGCGGCGCAGGCCTTCACTATGGCCGCGACCTGCTCCGCGCTCTCCGGGAGAACCACGAGCGCGGGCGCGGCGCGGTGGGAGGTGAGACCGTCGCACTCGTAGGTCCGCAGCTCCAGCGGGTCGCTCACCACCCCGCCGGGTCCGCAGATCTGCACCATGCGGGGGACCAGCGTCTCGATCATCCCGTTGCCTCCGGCCATCGCGTCATCACTGTCCAGAGTGCCACTCCGGACGGCGCGAAGGTAACCAACGCGCGGCCACAGGCACCTGGCCGCCGTTATCTGGCCGGGCAGGATCGGGATCAATCAGAAGATCACGGCATCCGCTCGTAGGCGGGGAGGGTGAGGAACTCGACGTAGTCGTCGGCCAGGGCGACCTCGGTGAACAGGGCCACGGCCTGGTCGTACCGGGGCGCGTCGAAGGCGGCGCCCATACTCTCCCTGATCGTGGCCAGTTCCTCCTTGATGATCCGCTCAGCCAGGTCCCTGGTCACCTTCGGGCCGTCGTCCAGCGTGACGTCGTTGTTCAGCCACTGCCAGATCTGGGACCGGGAGATCTCGGCCGTCGCCGCGTCCTCCATCAGGTTGAAGATCCCCACCGCGCCGTTGCCGCCGAGCCAGGCGGCCAGGTACTGCAGCCCGACGCTGACGTTGTTGCGCAGCCCCGCCTCGGTGGTGACGCCGGGCGTCTTGGCCACCGCTAGCAGGTCGGCGGCGGTCACGCTGACGTCCTCGCGCTGCCGGCCGAGCTGGTTCGGCCGGTCGCCGAGCGCCGCGTCGAACACCTCACGGCAGAGGGCCACCAGGTCCGGGTGGGCCACCCACGAGCCGTCGAAGCCGTCCCCGGACTCACGGGTCTTGTCCTCGCGGACCTTGGCCATCGCGACGGCGTTGACCTCGGCGTCACGCCTGCTCGGGATGAACGCCGCCATGCCGCCCATGGCGTGCGCGCCCCGCCGGTGGCACGTCTTCACCAGCAGCTCGCTGTAGGCGCGCATGAACGGCGCGGTCATCGTGACCGAATTCCGCTCGGGGAGCACGAACTCATGCCCCCGCTTCCGGAATTTCTTGATCACGCTGAACAGGTAGTCCCAGCGGCCCGCGTTCAGCCCGGCGCTGTGGTCGCGAAGCTCGTAGAGGATCTCGTCCATCTCGAACGCCGCGGGGATGGTCTCGATGAGCACCGTGGCCCTGATCGTGCCCCGGGAGATCCCCAGCGTGTCCTGGGCCAGGTTGAACGCGTCGTTCCAGAGCCGCGCCTCCAGATGGCTCTCGATCTTGGGCAGGTAGAAGTACGGCCCGGATCCCGCCTCCAGCTGACGCCGCGCGCAGTGGCAGAAGTACAGGGCGAAGTCGAACAGGCTGCCGGACACTCGCTGGCCATCCACGAGCAGGTGCTTCTCGTCCAGGTGCCAGCCGCGGGGCCGGACCACGATCGTGGCCAGCTCCTCGGCTGGCCGCAGCCGGTAGGACTTGCCCTCCTCGCTGGTGAAATCGATTGCGCGGTCCAGTGCATCCATCAGGTTGAGCTGGCCGATGATCATGTTTTCCCAGAGCGGGGTGTTGGCGTCCTCGAAGTCGGCGAGCCACACGTTCGCCCCCGAGTTCAGCGCGTTGATCGTCATCTTCCGCTCGGTGGGGCCGGTGATCTCCACGCGGCGGTCGACGAGGCCAGGCGCCGGCGGCGCCACCCGCCAGGAGGTGTCCTGCCTGATCTGCTGGGTGCCGGGCAGGAAATCGAGCATGGCGCCCGCGGAGAGCTCCTCCTGCCGGGCCGCGCGGGCGGCGAGCAATTCGGCGCGGCGAGGGCCGAACTCCCGTTCCAGCCGGGCGATGAGCCCCAGTGCCTCGGGGGTGAGGATCTCGTCGTAACGATCTCCGTCCGGGCCGGTGATCTCCACGCCCTCGCTGGCCGTCATATCGCGCTCCTTCCGGTCATGGGTCACCCTCTGGAAGCACATTCCAGATCGCGGAACAGACGCTAGCCGCGCGCCGCGGCGCCGGTCAAAGTGTTCCCCGGCCACGCCGGGGGCACAACCTGCGGGCCGCGCGTGTTTATTCAGATGAGGCCAGTAAGGAGGCATGACAGCATTGACCGACCACCGCACTGCGGTCCACTCAACCTATCCCGATGAGCCAGACATGACATATCCAGCCGAACGAACCCCGCCCGCTGATGAGCCCGTCCGTCCAGGCGAGCCCGCCCGCGCTGACGAGCGTCCCGGTGCCCGGGTCGTGGCCGTCACCGGCGACCCCCATACGGCGGACACCGGCGAGCTGAACCTGCTGGACCGGCAGGCGCTGCGCCGGGTGGCCGGGCTGTCCACGGAGCTCGAGGATGTCACCGAGGTCGAGTACCGTGCCCTCCGGCTGGAGCGGGTGATCCTCGTCGGCGTCTGGACCGAGGGGACGCTGGCGAGCGCGGAGAACTCACTCCGGGAGCTGTCCCGGCTGGCCGAGACGGCCGGCTCCGTGGTCCTCGACGGCCTGGTGCAGCGGCGCGGGCGGCCCGACCCGGCGACCTACATCGGCTCGGGCAAGGCGGCCGAGATCGCCTCGCTGGTGACCTCCTTGGCCGCGGACACCGTGATCTGCGACGGTGAGCTCACCCCCAGCCAGCTGCGCCGCCTGGAGGGCGTGGTGAAGGTGAAGGTCATCGACCGGACGGCGCTGATCCTGGACATCTTCGCCCAGCACGCCCGGAGCAAGGAGGGCAAGGCCCAGGTGGAGCTGGCCCAGCTTGAGTACCTGCTGCCGCGCCTGCGCGGCTGGGGCGAGTCGCTGTCCCGGCAGGCGGGCGGCCGGGTGGCCGGAGGCGGCGGGATCGGTACCAGAGGACCCGGTGAGACGAAAATCGAGACTGACCGGCGGCGGATCAGGACCCGCACCGCGAAGCTGCGCCGCCAGCTCGCGGAAATGTCGGTGGGCCGGAAGGTCCAGCGCCGGCAGCGCAGCCGCCGGGAGGTTCCCGCGGTGGCGATCGCGGGCTACACCAACGCGGGGAAGTCAAGCCTGCTGAACCGGCTGACCGGGGCCGGGGTGCTGGTGGACGACTCACTGTTCGCCACGCTCGACCCCGCGGTGCGCCGGGCCCGGACCCCGTCCGGGCGGTGGTTTACCCTCACCGACACGGTCGGCTTCGTCAGGCACCTGCCGCATCAGCTGGTCGAGGCGTTCCGCTCGACGCTCGAAGAGGTCGCGGAGGCGGACCTGATCGTGCACGTGGTCGACGGCAGCGACGCCGACCCGCAGGCGCAGATCGCGGCCGTGCGTGAGGTGCTCGGCGAGATCGGGGCGGGGCGCGTCCCCGAGCTTGTCGTGATCAACAAGGCCGACACCGCCGACCCGATCGAGGTGGAGGGGCTGCGGCTCAAGGAGCGTGGCTCGGTGGTCGTCTCCGCGCAGACCGGCGCCGGGCTGGCCGGCCTGGTCGCCGCCATTGAGGCCGCTCTGCCGCAACGCGACCGGGAGGTCACCGCGGTGGTTCCCTACGGGCGCGGCGACCTCGTAGCGCGGGCCCACAACGAAGGCGAGGTGCTCGCCGTCCGGCACGGGCAGGCCGGCACCGAGCTGATCGCGCGCCTGCCGCCGGACCTCGCCGCGGAGATCGACGGCATCTCGGTTCCGAGCTGATCGCGCGCCTGCCGCCGGCGCTCGCCGCGGAGATCGACGGCATCTCGGTTCCGAGCTGATCGCGCGCCTGCCGCCGGCGCTCGCCGCGGAGATCGACGGCATCTCGGTTCCGAGCTGATCGCGCCTGCCGCCGGCGCTCGCCGCGGAGATCGACGGCATCTCGGTTCCGAGCTGATC
>Ga0070706_100006155_pt1 | contig 11348 bp, 12 predicted proteins | sample KBSK5501metaG_FD_65476 | JGI IMG/M metagenome (GOLD analysis project Ga0070706, IMG submission 65476) | Corn, switchgrass and miscanthus rhizosphere microbial communities from Kellogg Biological Station, Michigan, USA - KBS K5-50-1 metaG | ecosystem: Host-associated > Plants > Roots >...
ATCGGGCGGGCAGCAGGGCGCGCGTCAATTTTTCCTGGGGGCTGGCCGCTTGGCCGCACGACGGCGAGGAGATCGAGTCACTCCTCCAGGCCGCCGACCGCCGGCTCTACGCCATGAAGCGCGCTCGGGAATTTCCGAACGCCCGCCCGGCAAGCGAGCCCTGACCTCCGACCCCTAGACGACCCCGTCGCGCCGTCCTCCTCCCGCACGATCCAGAAGCAGGGGAGGGCTCTCCCGGCGTCGTACACGAGCCTCGTGCGGCGGCAACTCGCTGGGTGCGGGTGACCGCGCAGAGACTGGGCCGCCGCCGGGGGTGAGGCATGGCGAAGGTGATTTTGGAGCAGGTGAGCAAACAGTTTGGCAACGTCCTCGCGGTGAACAACGTCACGCTCGACATCCCGGATCGGCAGTTTACGGTGCTGGTCGGGCCCTCGGGGTGCGGGAAGACCACCTGCCTCCGGTTGGTCGCGGGACTCGAAGAAGCGACGGCCGGCAATATCTACATCGGGGAGCGCCTCGTCAACGACGTCGCCCCCAAGGACCGCGATATCGCCATGGTGTTCCAGAACTACGCGCTGTACCCCCACATGACGGTGTACGACAACATGGCGTTCGGGCTGCGCCTCCGCAAGTATCCCCGTGCGGAGATCGATCGCCGGGTCAAAGAAGCCGCTGAGATGCTGGGGATCCAAGAACTCCTCGCCCGCAAGCCCAAGCAACTCTCAGGCGGGCAGCGGCAGCGAGTCGCCCTGGGCCGCGCCATCGTACGCGAACCGCAGGTCTTCCTCATGGACGAGCCGCTCTCCAACCTGGATGCCAAGCTCCGCGTGCAGACCCGCGCCGAGATCAAGAAGCTGCACGCGCGGCTGCAGACGACGACAATCTACGTCACCCACGACCAGGTCGAGGCCATGACCATGGGCGATCGAATCGTCGTTATGAAGGACGGGCTCGTCCAGCAGGTCGACAGCCCGCTCAACCTGTACGCGAAACCCGCCAACCTGTTCGTCGCGGGATTCATCGGATCGCCCGCGATGAACTTCCTCGAGGCCAAACTGGCCAAGCAGGACGGCAGGATGGTCGTGGACGGGGGCGCGTTCCGGGCAGACGTGCCGCAAGAGTATATGTCTCAACTGTCGGCCTTCGCCGGCCGGCCGATCATCTTCGGCATCCGCCCGGAGGATATCCACGACCGTATGCTCCGCCCGGACGCCAAGGACGAGTCGGTCGTCAAAGCGGCTGTGGACGTCCACGAGCCGCTGGGTTCCGACATCATTCTCTACCTGACGGCCGGGGAGCACAGCATCGTCGCCCGGGTAGACGCCCGAAGCCAGGCGCGGATGGGGCAGAACACCGAGGTGGTCTTGGACATGAAGAAGATGCACGTGTTCAACCCCGACACGCACGAGGCGGTTTTATAGGGCCTGACGCACGCGGGGGAGTCGATTCTGCTACCGGCTGCGACCTCACCGGAGCAGGCTGTGATTCAGGCGCCGATGGCTGGGAGGCGCTAGGACCACTTCTTGCCGAGGCTCTCCAGGCCGGCCTTTGCCAGATCGTCCGGGGTCATCACAACGTGAAACTCGCATTCCGCGTTGAACGTGAGGAACCATGGCTCCGCAAACGTCGGGACCTTGGACGGGTCTTCAAGATTAATGATCAATATCGCCCCCCGGCGGCCTTGGTATTCCGTGAAATAGACCGCCTCAGGCTTGAGCTCGTCGAGAATGCGCTGTACTTTCTTCCCCGCGGTGCCGTCCTTCACCGCGGCGTTAAATGTCTCGTGGGGCAACTTGGCATGGAGAAGCATTCGCATGTGTGCCTCCTTCAAGAGTGATCCCGCTGCTGTTCATGGGGATTTCCACATTGCGTGTCGCACTTCCTTGATCTCAAAACAAGGGAGGAGCCCCGAGTAGGAGCCCCTCCCGAGAAAGATGTACGTGTTCAACCCCGACACGCACCCGGCTGTATTCTAGATTCTGGCGCTACCGCCGCGCACACGCGGGCCCCGGGGAGGTCTCCCGGGGGCCCGAGGCGTTCTGCGAATTCGCTAACCTAACCTATAACCTAAGGGACATCCTGCCATGAGACCAGCTTGGTGAACACACCGTTTCCGAAACCGATGTTTTGGGCCGGACTGTTGTAATTGTAGCCGGCGCTCGGTTGCATATTGATGGTCCCCGCCAGCACCGAACCCTGGAACGTGTTCATCGGATTTAACTGGATATCGCCATTCGGGTCAACAAACACGGCACTGATCGACCCACTGGGGCCGAAAAAGATATCATATGGTGATCCCGTATTAATGCTGCTGCAACTCTCCACGAGCATTCTGTTCGCGTTGACGAGACTGCCGGTCGTGGCGTCCGCCCCAAACGTGCTGCTCGGTCCAACGGTCGTCGTCCCGTTGACGATGAGTTGAACCCTCCCGCCGCCTTTGATGAGGAAGGAGTTGCCGAGACCCGAGGCGGTAATGCTATTCACCTGTACAACGAGTGGAGCCGTGAGTCCGGTGGTATCAAACGTGACCGTGTTGCTGCCGAGGACGATATTCCGCCAGGACGCGTTGGCGCTGTTGATCGTCAAGTCTCCGCCGGCCCAGTCCGTGCTTCCGGGGGTGCACGTATAGGCGTTCGCGACGTTCGTTTTGTTTGGGCACACCGTCCCGGCGGCTTGGTTGGGATTGACGCTTCCCGCAACCTGTCCCGGGCAGGTCCCGCAGCTCGCCGTGGTCACCATGTAAATGTTCCCCGGAAGGCCCCCCCCGGCCTGAACCGCGGCGCTGGGAGCCATGATGAGGTCGGGAGTGGTGGTTCCTTCGCTACCGACGTTGCCTTGGATTGTGGTCGAAGGCTGCAGGGTCACGCTGTTGTAGGCGCAGAGCGCAAAGTTCATGTTTTGGTACACGGTCTCCTGGGTCACGATCTGAACTTGGCGCTTGCCGAGCGGCAGCGACTTGGTCGGCAGGTAGCCTGTCGAGGTTAGTAGCCGGAAATTGCCCTGCGTTGCGCAGACGGTGCTCACCGCAGAGCCGTCTAGACAGGTCACGGACACATCGAACACGCCCACCTGGTTCCCGCCCGCGGTGTTCGCTGCCTGGTTCGTGTCGCCCGCATAAGTCATGGCTCCCGTCCCGCGGAGCTTGTTGCCGGCCCAGTTCGCTCCGGCCTCAGCGACCCCAAGGGCGGCCACGGACTGGCGGGTGCCGATTTCCCCCTGCACCTCGCCCATGAGACTTGTGTAGAGCAGCGTACCCACCAATGTGACGACGACCATGATGACGATGGCAGCGAGCGTGACAAAACCGGCCTGGCTGGACCTCATTGTCATTTCTCCTTCGGCTAGGGATTACGCAGCGCGATCTCTGTGGTCCATGTTTGATCGGTCGGTCCGAGCTGTCCACCCAGGGCGCGGACTACTACGGTCACCTGAACGGTCCGGATCGTTTGGATCGCAGCGGGAGTCGTCAAATTGGTGACCGCGGTTCCGCTCGCGTCAAAATAGGCAAAAGCCAGGGATTGTACGCGCACCGACGTGGTGTCGGTGACGGGCTGATCGGAGGTCGTGGCCCCTGCCGTACAATCGGTCACGGATTCCGTCACCGCCGGGATCCCTCCGATGTTCTCGACCTTGAACGTCCGCGTTTCGGCGGTCCCATCATTGTTGACATCGGCGGTGATCGACAGCGAGGACGTGGTCGGATAGTAGAGCGGATCCTGGGAGACGATGCCGTTGCGGCATCGCGGGATCGTGCTTCCCGCACTCGCACGGAATCCCGCTTGACGGACTCGATCCGCCAGCCACTCCACGACCTGGCGTCCCTGGCTCTGGTCGGCGATCCTGTTGGTGACCATCAACTTGGCGGCGATGGCGTTCCCAACCACCAGGTGAATCGACCAGAAGATGAGGGCCATGATGGAAAGCGCGATCATCACTTCCATGTACGTCAGGCCCGCCTCGCCGGGCAGCCCTCTGGTAGGCCCATTCGTCCGTTTAGGTGAACTGCGTGACATACGTCACCACCCGGTAGAAGACCGTGCTCGTCGAGGGATAGTAGACGATGATCGTCACGCGCTTGAGTCCCGTCTGCCCCAACGCGTTATTCTCGACCTGCATGGTGGCCTGCGGGAAGTCCTTCGGGAGCGCAGGCTGCAGTGCGGTGCATCCGCTTGACGTGGGGGTGATCGTGGTGGTCGCCTGGGCAAGGCAGGTGCTCGTGAAGCCGACGCCCCGGAGGTAATCGAATTCCGCCTGCGCCCATGTCGCCGCCTCCCCGTAGACGCCGGAGTTTTTCCCCTGCGTCATGGCCGTGAGGAACAGATTGGGGAGCAACATCACGGCAATGCCCAGCAACGTCATGCCGACCACCACGTCGGTCAGCCCCAGACCTATTTCGTGTCTCCCCGGTCGCCCCCGGCCGCCGCTTGGCGCCATTACTGCACCGTAACGGTTCCCGTCGTGGGAGCCACAGTAATCGTGCGCGACTTCCCGAGCACAGAATCGGAGAGCGTCACGGTCACCGCGCTCCCGGACGTCGGGACGCCCAGGGTAGTAAACTGGACGGTTTGTGAACTCAAGTTCAGCTCCCCCGGGAGGGTCTGCCGCCGAATGGTGCCCCCTCCAACCGTGGTGGTGTAAACCGCAGGGTTCACCCCTGCCTTCGCGGTAAAGGTGACGGCGACGGCGGCTCGCCGCGCCAGACTCACCTGCTGGGCTGCACGGATGTCGTTCACAATGACATCGCTCCAGCCCAGCAAGGTCCGTTGGGACATGTATCGATTGGATGTGACCACGCCCGCGGCCAGCACGATGGCCGCCAGCGCGATCGCGATCATCACCTCCGGAAGGGTCATCCCCTTTGGGGAGGCGTTCTGCATCTCAATGCGCACGTTCACACATTTCATCGATGATATGACTCCTTGCCGGATCTGATCTCGGACCGTGGTCCGCGGGAACCGGAGCGCCGCTTCCAGCCGCGTTCGGCGAGCGAGATTTGAGTGGTTCACTCTACCATCCTCTAATGCACTTCTTCAGGAGCGGCTAGACGTTCGTTCTGATGGTTGGACACCTCTGTTCGAATGACGGGCCTGCCCGCATGCCACGGGAGGCGAGGGCCCCGTCGCCCGGACTGGGCCTCAGGTCTAGGTCTACCCTCAGCATCCGGTGGGCATCACCAAAGTGCCACGAAGATGAGGGCAGAATTCACGGGAGTGGCCATGGAAAAACTGCGTGTGCCGTTGCTGGTGAATGCGCTCTACTACCTCATTTTGGGGGCTTCGGCCCTTTCGGCGTCGGTTGTGCTCACGCTATTCGACTATGCGGTGAGGGACGTCGGAGAGCTCCTCGTGCTTTCGGCGGCATTCCTTGGATTTGGAGTGGTGCTCTGGGGCATTGCCGGCGATCCGGCGAAGCACGAGAAATTGATCGCGTCTATCATCGCTGCGCTGATTATCTTCGTTGTCTTTCTCTTGTGGGGCTGGGCAAGGCACCTGTACACGGCGCGGAACGTTCTTCCCCCCATCGCGATTAATGTGATATTGGTCGTCTGGATCTGGGCCTCGCGCCGCCAAACCCCTGCGGGTGGGTGAGGCCGGCGTCGAGGAACGGCGACGGCCACCGCGGACAACAAGGAGACCAGCAAAGCCTCTCGGGTTACCTCCGCGCTCCCTTCTCTTGCGTAGTGCCCATGGATCCTGTTTCGTGACGAAGAATCATCCGAACGGACGGACCCCATTGCCTGATTTGGAGCCTAAAGTGGGGCTCATTTTGCGAGATAATTCAGTGTTTTCCGGTTATTTCTGATCGTCTCCCGCGTCCTTGCCTCCGCCATGATTGGCGAGGGGTACCGCGGCCCCCGCGAGGTTCGGCTGAGCCGGGGCCGTCGGTGTTGGTACCTGAGCTGGCTGATCTGCCGTAGCCGGGGCGGGTGTCGCCGCCGGGTCTGCGAACTGCTGAAGAATGCTGGGCAACAAGGCAGTACCACTTGGTGTCCCTCCTGTAGGAAGGAGATTCGCGAGTGCCGGAGACTGCGCAAGCGACAAAAGTTGGGTGATGTCCATCGATTGGCCCAGAGGTCGTGACGAGGCCTGAGGCCTTGGCGTGGGCGGGGCGGCAGGGTGCACTCGTGCCCGTGCGCGGGAAGATGACACCGGCGTTGACACGACCGACTGCAAGGATGCCGTGACCGGAGCGGGCCGGTCCTGAATCATTTCCACAGGCGCGGCCTGGGCGGCGGCTCGATGCCTTATCCCGAGCATGGCTTGGCCGCCCAGCATCATACTCCCGACCAGGGCGAGCATCGTGACTGCACCGAATCCCACTGCGACTGACCGTACCATGATGTTCCTCCCGTCGAATCCGAGGATTTTCTATACTTCTAGATCTGTTTTTGACGCAGGGTACGCGCTCGAAACAGTCTAGCGATGAAGATCTCACGAATGTGTTGTGAAGGACCTGTGAAGCTATCATGCGGAGCGGTGGTGCGCTCGGATCCAACCCCCAACGACGCGCATACACAGGCCCCGGGGCATCGCCCCAGGGCCCGCGCCGTTCTGCTGAGCCGGCGCCTTGGTGGCTACGGCGTCTTCTGCGGTGCGGCGGTGCGACCCCCATCCACAAACGGTTGGAGCAGCTTGGTGAACTCCATCGGGAAGATGAACTTGGTCGCGGGGCCCGCCCCGAGTGCCTTGAGAGCCTCGAGGTACTGCAGGCTCATCGTGTTTGTGTCGACGGTCCTGGCGACTTCGAAGATCTTGCCCAGGGCCAGCGAGAAGCCCTCCGCTCGAAGGATCGCGGCCTGGCGGTCGCCCTCGGCCTTGAGGATCGCGGCCTGCTTCTCGCCTTCGGCGATCGTGATCGCGGCCTGCTTCTTCCCGTCGGCCTCGGTCACGAGCGCGCGCCGGCTCCGCTCGGCGGACATCTGCCGCGTCATCGCTTCTTGGACGTCCTTCGGAGGCGTGATCTCGCGGATTTCGACGGTGGTCACCTTCACGCCCCACCGTTCCGTGACCTCATCGAGTTTGGCGCGGAGGACCTGGTTGATCTGATCGCGTTTGGCGAGGACTTCGTCGAGGCTGATGTCGCCGATCACGGCCCGCAGTCCGGTGGTCGCGATGCCCTGCGCCGCCCCGGCGAAGTTGCCAACCTGAATGACGCTCAGTTGCGGATCGATGACCTTCCAATAGATGAGGAAGTCAATCGAGATGGGCGCGTTGTCCTTGGTGATGCACGTCTGCGCCGGGATCTCGAGGTAGACTTCGCGGAGGTCCACCCATACGGCTTTGTCGACGATGGGGATGAGGTACACCACGCCCGGTCCCTTGGGGCCGAAGCTCCGGCCCAAGCGAAAGACGACCAGGCGCTGGTATTCCCGGACAACTTTGACGCCATTCCACAGCAAGAGCGCCGCGATGATGATCACGGCCAGGGCGTATCCCATGGCGATCCCCCCTATCCTTTCGAGGCTTCGCCCCGACTCCACACCCCCCCTGCCGGGCGGGCCGGCGGCAACGGGACGGCCCGCGTCCGGCGTGCGAGACACGATGTCGTGGTGGCATCCATTCCGCGAAGGAAAGGGTTGAATCCGGCGCCGAAGCTGGCAGGCGGAGACCACGATGATCGAAAGCGAGGCGAGCCCATGGCGTGGCAGCTCAGCCAGCAGGAGTTGCACCAGCGGCAGAGCCGAATACGCGACGAGCTTGGCCGCCGTGGCCTGGCGGGACTGTGCCTGTTCAGCCCGACGCACGTATATTACCTGACGGGCTTCTCGTTCATCCAGACCGAGCGGCCGATCGGGCTGGCGTTTCCGCGAAACGGGCGCAGCCTTCTCTTCGTCCCCCGGTTGGAGGAGGAGCATGCGCACGAGCACGCGCGCGTGGACGCGGTGGAAGCGTACGCCGAGTATCCTGGGCGGGTCCACCCGATGCAGCGGTTCGCGGAGATCTGCCGTGATGCGGGGCTCGGCGCGGGCGGGGTGGGTGTGGACAGCGACGGTTACGGCGGTGGATTCGGATACCAGGGGCCCAAGCTGAGCGAGCTGCTACGCGATGCGACGATCACTCCGTCCCGTCCCATGATTGAAGAACTGATGATGATCAAGTCTCCTCAAGAGATCGCGTTCATCCGAGAGAGCGCGAAGTGGGGGAACCTGGCCCACACGCTGCTGCAGCAGTACACGCGTCCGGGTTTGAATGAGACCGAGGTGAGCGCCCGGGCCTCCATCGACGCGACGCAGGCGATGATCCGCACCCTGGGTCCGGCCTACCGCCCGCTTTCCTGGACACGCTCCGGGGCCCACGCCGGGTACCGTGGCCAGATCGGGAAAGACTCCGCGATCCCCCACTCGCTGACCACCAACGCCGTGTTCAGCGCGGGGGACGTGCTGGTGACGGGAGCGGGGGCGTCGATCGGAGGGTATGGGAGCGAGCTTGAGCGGACGATGATCATCGGAAAGCCCGACGACCGGCAGAAGCGGTACTTCGAGTTGATGCTGGGGGCGCAGGACACCGCGTTCGCGGCGATCCGTCCCGGTGCGCGATGCTGTGACGTGGATCAGGCAGTGATGCGGTACTTCGACTCCCACGACTTGATGACACACTGGCGCCACCACACCGGGCACGCGCTCGGCATGGGGATTCACGAGGCACCGTTCTTCGATGTCGGCGATCCGACGCCGATTCGGCCGGGCATGGTGTTCAGCATCGAGCCCGGGATCTATATCCCTGGGTACGCCGGGTTCCGCCATTCGGACACCGTCGTGGTGACCGACGACGGCATCGAATTTCTGACCTACTACCCGCGGGCGCTCCAGGACCTCACGATCCCGGCCTGACGGGTGAGTGGTGAGCGGCGGCGCGGCCTGCGATCGCGTTCGGGCGATGCGCGACGCGGCGCTCGCGATCGACCTCGGCGGGACCAAGCTCCTCGTCGGCCTGGTGGATCCCAACGGGCGTGTCTTGGCCCGACAACGTATCGCGACGCCGCCGGGGGGACCTGAGGCTGTGGCCCGCGCGATCCGGGTTCTCGCCCGCTCGCTGCGCGCGGACGCCGGCGCAGCGGGTGCGACGATCTCCGGCGCCGGCGTGGCAGTGGCCGGGCCCACCGATCATGAGCGCGGCGTGGTCTACCATCCGCCGAACCTCGCAGGGTGGGGACGGGAGACGTCCTTTGGCCCGCTCCTTGCGCGCGAACTTGAGGAGACGGTTCAGATCGAGAACGACGCCAACGCGGCAGCGCTTGGAGAGGCGTGGGTCGGGGCCGGGCGCGGCGTGCCCGACCTCGTGTACATCACCGTCTCGACCGGCATCGGAGGCGGGCTCATTCTTGGCGGGCGTCTGCACCGGGGAGCCAATGGCACGGCGGGAGAGATCGGGCATGTCGTCGTCGATCCGGATGGGCCGCAGTGTCACTGCGGCAATCGCGGGTGTCTGGAGGTGTTCGCGTCGGGGACCGCGCTCGCGAGGCAGGCTCGAGAGGCCGTGGGCCGGGGGGCGCCGACATCGTTACAGGCGCTCGCCGCACACCCCAACGAGATCACGGCCGCAGCCGTCGCGCGCGCCGCGCGCGATGGGGATGCGCTCGCGGCGGGTCTCTACCGCGAGGCCGGCACGCGAATCGGGGTTGCGCTGGGGAACCTAGTTGCGCTTCTCAACCCGAAGATGATCATTGTCGGCGGCGGGGTCAGCAGCGCCGGCGACCTGCTGTTCCATCCCCTTCGCGCCGCGATGCGGGCGCGCGTCTACCCGCGGCAGGCGTTAGAGGTCGTCGTGGCCCCTGCGGCGCTGGGAGAGGACGTCGGGATCATCGGTGCGGCTGCTTTGGTCCACCTCGGAAGCGCGGACCGCGCGGCTGGGCCCACGTAAGCGCGCGCCGCGACGGCTTCGCGATGGCCGCGCCGGCTACGCGGTGATGCCCAATGAACGCCACAGATACAGCGCTCCGTAGCTCCGCCAGCCCTTCCAGTGCTCGGCCAGCGCGCGCATCTCGTCTTCCGTTGGACGGTCCTTCCGCCCCAGGACCCGCTGGACCGCCACGGCGAGCCCCAGGTCGCCGGCCGGAAAGACATCGGCGCGGCCCAGCCCTCGCATCAGCACGATTTCTGCGGTCCACCGGCCGACCCCGGGAATCTCCATCAACCTCGCGATCACCGCCTCATCATCGAGCGCATCAAAGAGCGCGGGGTCCAACGCACCGGCCGCCGCCCGCGCGGCGATCTCCCGGACGTAGCGCGCCTTCTGGCGGCTCAGGCCCAGCGCGCGCAGGGCGGTGGGGCGTGTGGCCAGCAATCGGCGGGGGGACGGGTAGGTGATGTAGGTGATCCCGTCGCTGACGATCCGGTCGCCTAGGGCCGCGTTCATTCGGCGGCGGATCGATTCGGCAGACGCCACGCTGACCTGCTGGTTCACGACGGCGATGAGCAGTGCCTCATAGGGATCGGGGGTCCGGATCATGCGCAGGCCCCGACAGTGTCCCAGCAGCGGCGCCATTACCGGATCGCTCTTGAAGATTCGATAGCAGCGCTGCAGGTCGTCACCGAGGCTCCACACGGTGGCCGCGAGCCGCCGGAGTGCGGCCGTCATGGCCGGATCCTCATCCCTTCGTCGTCTTCCGTCTGCCGCAGCGCGGGCAACGGCTACCCGGAGCCTCGCGCCTGCCGCGGCCGGGAAGCCAAACTCCACGACGGCCCGTCGCCCGTTCAGGTGGACCAGCCGGCGCACGCGGCGCGCATCCATGAAATGGTAGGGGGTCCTGAGCGACGAGTTCTTGAGGAACGAGAGCGTGCGAGTGACGTGAAATGGGCGCGGCAGCGGGAGACTGATCATTCGGCGCGCTGACTATGCCGAGGGCAGGATTTGGTCGTCACGGATCCCGAGATGCTTGTGGAAGCCTCTCCGGCCGCTTGCCGTGACCACCACGATCCGGGTGCCGGGTTTGTGTACCGCCCATCCCTGTTCCAAGGACCGGGCCCACAGCGCCGCCCCGAGTGCACCGCCCAAGTGCGGCCTCCGTTCAGTCCAGTCACCGCAGGCCGTCGCGAACTGGCGTCGCTCCTTGCGCACGTCATCGAGATCGATCCCCAGGTGACCAAACACCTCCGGACCCGCGGGCCCGAGGCTCACCGGCCCCCGGTACCGCGCGGCGGGCTGAGCAATCGCGCGGCGCGCCACCAGGGAATCGAAAATCGCCACGCCGAGCCGCCCGGCGAGGTGATCGTAGCATGTGCGCGCCCTGGCAAGTGAGGGCGACTTCTCGAGTCTCGCGTGGCCGCGTCCGGCAATGAGGATCAGGGATTCCATCAACTGCCCGACTGATGCATTCGAGATCGTGTAGAGTCGCTGCCGGCCCAGCCG
>Ga0070706_100006162_pt1 | contig 11345 bp, 6 predicted proteins | sample KBSK5501metaG_FD_65476 | JGI IMG/M metagenome (GOLD analysis project Ga0070706, IMG submission 65476) | Corn, switchgrass and miscanthus rhizosphere microbial communities from Kellogg Biological Station, Michigan, USA - KBS K5-50-1 metaG | ecosystem: Host-associated > Plants > Roots >...
CGCAGGATAATCCGTGAAATATTCGGTCGGCGTGCAAAGCATTCTTTTGGGTTTAGCCATTATCACTCCTTCGCTGTCATCTCTCGGACATCTTCTCGTTGTGAAATTCGTTCGCATCGACGCATTACATCTAACTATATATTAGACCTTGATGAGGGCAACGTGCTGCGAATTCGAATCATTCAGCTCCTGCGCTTTCGCTTTTTCGCGCTTCTTTTCCCGCCCGCCTTTGTCTCGCTTTTCTCGTCGGTGCCCGTGGCTTCGAGATCGACCGCAGGCGGGACGGCTTCACTGGCCGTGATGCGCTCGCGGGCGACTTTTTCGCCGAGGCTTTGCAACTCTCGCATCGCTGTCAACATGCTGTCGCGCGCAAGTTGCGCCGCTTTCGCGTAGCGCGGGCCCCACGGATCGACAGGCACCGGGCCGTTCGGTCCCCAGACCCAAAGTGGTCCGTCTGCGAGACTGCCGATAAGCCAGGCCCAGATCGCATAAAGATTGGGATCGATGATGAACCGCGGTTCGACATCGATGTAAAGGCAAGCCGAGCTTATGCCGTTGGCGACGACACAAATTTCCGACGGCCCCGTTGGAATGTTGCTCGGCGCGTGAAAATTCGTCGAGTGCACCGCTGTCCCAGTCGCAACACCCATTGTGCTGTGGTCATAGGTTCGACAATAGGTGACTCTGCCGCTCGCGAGATGATGTATGCGGACGATCGGGTAATTGGTCGCCGCCGCGGAGTCATCGCCGTACCCGACCGTCTGCGAAAGGCCATTCAACTGCCGGCCGCTGAGTGTGTAAGAATTCCCACCGCGAATAATGGATGGCGCCGAAGTGATGCTAGGCCGCCAGGTGTTGTCGGGGCCGCCGTCGGGCGTGTAGCAATAAATGGCATTCGTTTCCGCGCTGAAAAGCACTTGTCCCGTTGGCAACATCATCATGCGTCCTTGATAAGGCACGCCAGTCGAATTAGGAGGATCAGGCACGCGATACATCGTCGAACCGTTGAACTCGAAAAAATACGTTGGCGCCAAATACGAGCCTGCTTGGGCATCGACCGGCCCTCCGACGAAGAGCACTTTCCCGTTGGGCATTAGACATCCCGGTGCGTCTTTTGCGCCAATGGTTTTGCCCTTGATATTTGGAAAAGTCGGCCCGGTTGCCCAGGTGCCGGCCTGATTCGCAATCGGCGGCGGCGTATAAACGGCGGTGCGGTTTGTCGCTCCAACGCAAAAAACTCGTCCGTCGGGCAGCAGAAACGCGGGGCCGATTTCGAGCGAAGAAGTCTCGACGAGATTCACCGGCAGCGTCCCGGCGGCCACCCACTGGTTCGCCGCCGCGACGTATTTTTCGGCGTGTGGTGTGTTGCTGCACTGCACCGTCAGAACGGTTTGGTCGGGCAAAAGCGTCCATGTTTCTTCCGATGCCGAATCGCCTTTGTTCGGACCCGCCGTCCAACTATTCGCGACCGGATCGTAAATCGCCGTTTTCGTTCCGGTGTAGTAGCCGACGAGCAGCCGGCCATCGGGCAGCAGCACACACGCTGCATCGCCCATATTTGTCCAGCCGGTCGGCGGTGTCACAGCGGTCCACGAATCGCCGATCGGATCATACACTTCGCATTTGTTCGTCTCACTGCCGGCGTCGCTGTATTCACCGCCGCCAGCGATCACGCGACCGTCGCGAAGCACCGCTGAAGCGTAATACAGCCGAGTGTTGATCATTGGAGCAAGTGTACTCCATGTGCCTTTGGTGTAATCGCCGTTGCTGTCCGCCGTAAGCCTGTACCAGTTAACACCGCCGCTGCTCTGGCACATCACCGTGCCGTCGGTCAGCAACAACATTGTGCTCGCTGGAAAAGTGGGCTGATTCTTGAGAGGTTTCCATGTTCCTGGCATAAGTGCTTCTCCGATGTTTTTAGTTTTTCCATGGGACTATACCCGATCCCTGCATTTTAGCTGTGGGTAAAACGGTGAAACAGTTACGGAACAGTTCGGATTCGTCGTGAGAACGATTTAATCAGCACACAAGAAGTTTATGGCGATTAGGAGGCGCTCGACGATGAGACCAGATTGATGCGCCTGAAACAGCGGCGAGCTTCGCGATTCAGCGAGGAAGTTCGACGAGCCCGGCTTACAATCTGCTCAACGTTTCAAACTCGACAAAGCAGGTCGATGTCGAGATCACGCCAAGGAAAGGAAATGGATTTCTGCAAATCCTGAGATTTGATGGATCGAGCGAATATGTAATCAGCGCGTCCCCTAAAGATGCCAAACTGCTCGCAGTCGGCACAGCAGGCTGGTCATTCCTTGGCCAACACTCCCGCCAATTGATTTCACCCTGCTGAAGGCTTGGAAACTGTTCCGCAACTGTTTCTCTGGCACAGACAGAATATAGATGGTTACCGTGACATTCCATTGAAAGAGGTAACGATGAAGAGACAAGAGCTTACTAACTGAGTCAGACATGACACGAATAAGCAGTTCGAAAGCTAAAGGAGTTTGAAATGAACAAGGCAAGAAAGACAAATGCGAAGCGCGTAACATCCGCGGCGAAACGAACACACATATTTGTCCGGCGCGGCAAAAAAGACGTGAGGCATCCGCGCGCCAAACTCCAACCCCATCCCAAACAGACGGCTCATTTCAAAGTCTCTGTTGATCCAGGACTTGGCCAAGCGGGATCGGCAATCGCCGATGAACTCTTAAAGACCTGCGAGCAAGACTACGCCACTCTTCAAGGCTACTTTGGCGGGATCACGCCTAAACTACTGCCATTTCATCTTATTGTCACGGCCGGCAGTGACGGCGCGTCTCATGCGACTTGCAGGGCAACAGCTTTGTCCATTGGCGCCAAATCCGGGCCCGTGCCTTTTATGCGGTCACTGGTGATTGCCGAAGAAGACGAGGTATTCGAAGGGAACTTCGGGCACGGATGGAATTGTGGCTTCAGTAATGGAGAAGGACTTTCCCGTGTGCTAGCGAATGACATGGTTCCAGGGGTGGAACCGCAGGATTTTGTGTCCCCGCCGGTGTGGCTTGACGACAAGCCGAAAGGAGGCATTCGCCGCGACGATTGGATCAACAAAACAGAGAAGACGGACACAAACTATTTTTCCATTGGATGCTCAGTTCTGTTTCTGAATTGGTTAAGATTCCAATTGAACTTCACTTGGACTCAGATCATCGCGGCGGGAGCGCCCACGCTGGCGGGCACCTATAAAAACCTAACTGGAAACAACGATGGATTCGTTGTGTTCAAAGCTTTGATCGATCAAAAATTCCCGCCGGGCCAGCCCTCCGGTTTGACAACCGATAACCCATTTCCAATTTGATGACTGGAGAGACACAAGAGAGACGTGCAACTGCTTAGCGAAAGAGGTGCAATACAAATGGCAGAGATCAGTAAGCGAAAAGCCATGCGAGTGGTTTGAACAATCTCTATGCCGCTCGCAAGCAAGCAAACGAAGCGCAACGAACTCAGCCTCGACATCTTACAGGTCTCGTACCAGCTGATTGTTAGCGTCTAACGTGAAGTTCGCACGCTGATAAAAAGCGAGAAGATCGTTCAGCTGCTGCCGGCTCGCCAGGTCGGTTCTCTTTAACCACTCGACCGCCCCATCGCTTTCCTTTGGCGCTTCGACCGCTACTTCGCAGCGTTTAACTCCTTCCTCTTTCAGTGTAGCCAGCAGTTCATTGAGAAATTTAGCGCCCAGTCCTGCGCCCCACAGGCTGGGCGGCATAAAGAAGTCTTCCACGTTCCAGCGCGCGAGCGTGTTGTCCGATAGATCCAAGAAGGCCAGTCCGGCCTGGACGTTGTAGGGGATATCTTGGCCCTCTTGGCTTTGCTGTGTCAGTTTGAGGTCGTACGAATAAACTGTCTTACCCGTCCCGTGCTCCGGATGCGGGGCGTGCATTCGCTTCCAATAAACCTGGGCCACTCCATTGGGGAGATTCTTTCCCTGATTTGTCACAGTCGCCGTCGTGGGCGGATAATCTTCGTCCGCGAGGCTGAGACGCTCTTCCATAAAACGCCGAAACTTGCGGCCGTACATTGGCTTCAGGATCGGCCACCAGAGCCGAAAAGAAGGCGTGTAGGCCCAGCGCTGAAACGTGTTCATCCAGCCGAGGTTGTTCGGATCGTTCCAGTGCGTTTCGAGATAACTGGCGAACCAAACATCTTCCATGAGCTGGATCATTTGAATAAGGAAGTGAAGCGTCTTGCCCATTTCCTCAGGTTTCGGGGGAACAACCGCCGTTTTGCTTTGATCAACCTTGGCTTGATCATTCTTCTTACCAAACCTGCCCAGTTCGGGATACATTTCGCGAATAAAGTCGGTGGGCGCATCCTGGCGAAGCTCCGTCTCGAGAATCGTGAGCCTGCCTGTAAGTTCTAAGATCTTTTCATCGCGCCGCTCGGGCGATTGATACCATTCCCAGCGCGCGCCATCGAAGATCGCGTCGGCCGACAAGTCGGCACTTCGTCTCTCGCGCTCGACAAAACGCAGCGCCGAACGGGCTCCGTGTTCGCCCAGCCGTCGATACGACTCCCACTGAGCTTCGTCGTAAAATTGATCGCCGGTCGACTCGTGCGGAAAATCTTCGTTCCGGGTCCGATATTGGGTGATGTCGCAGGGCTCGTCGCCGGTCAGTGTCGGCTTCAAATAAATCAGGATGCCGGTGTCTTTCTGATCCCCGCGCGGATCGTAGGAAATAGTGCCGACCGCGACGTGCTGCTTCGAGAGCCGCGCCGCGTTTGGCTTTAACGGCAAAAGGTCAATATCGATCTCGACGCCGAAATCCTCGCGGATGCGCCGTACAGCGTTGCCGAAATCATCGAACACCACTTCTGGGTCGGCGCCGCAATCAGAAACGATAATGTAACGGCAATGGCGCCGCACCAGTTCGTAAAGCGCCAGGTTTTCGAAATGTCCGCCATCGGATAAGTGTACATATTTAGCGACTGGTTTACGTTGATCTGTCGCCGCGGACGGGCGCAGGCCGCTGTAAGTTAGACCAAACATCTCCTTCAAAAAGAGCGTGCCCGGCGCGAGCTGTGGCGCACCGATTCTCTTGCTGAGCGGATGCCCCAGCCAGAGGCCAAGGCGCAGATTCAGCGCCGTGCACAGAAACGTAACGCCGGCGCCGAGTCTCATGGATATTGAGCCCATGTTTGAGTTGAACGCGGCGGCTGAAGCGGTGATGGCGGAGCCCAAGCCAAGAGCCTCGCGATCCGTTTCCCACGCCTTCCAATAGTTGCCGATGGCGAACCCAATTTTCGATAACACCGCGCTGCGCGCGCCGCGAGAGAGATTGCCAAGCTGGTCGCCACCAAGGTCGTTAGCAGTGCAGCAGACGAGATGAATAGGTCGTTCACTGCCTTTAGGCGAGAGCTCACGAAGTTGAATATCGTCGTGGAGCCGCACGTCGGTCTGCCGATTTTTTTCGGACGATTGTCCGGCATCCAAATTAGAAGCGCCGAGATAGGCGCGGGCAAGCCGGTTGCGGTAGAAAGAATGCATGCTGACCTGTGCCGGATCGAAGAAAAGAACGGCGAAAACGACGATCCCAAGCGCGATTGTAAAAAGCAGCCAGGGTGAGGTACCGTGGTGAATCCATCGCGCGAGAAGAGCGCCGATACAGATGGCCCACAGCGCGATCGCGACATACGCCAGAATCTGCGGGATCAATGGTTTCACCATTTCCATTAGGCCGCCCTTTTTCGCGGGCCCAAGCCGGCCGATCCAGTTTCGAAGAAGGGCGAACGCTCCGCCAGAAAGCAGTGCGCCTCCGGCCGGCACGGCCTTCGTACCCCAACTTGTGTAGCTCAACCACCAGCAGCCGGCCAGCCACAAACCCGCGAGCGCAGCAAACACAACTGCCGCGCCGAGCATGCGCGACAGGGCGCGGTCGATGACGCTCACGAGCTTGCCGCTCACGCTCACCTTACAAAAACGCATAATCAGAAGCCGCGGCACAAAGACGACGAGTGCCACACCAGCCCAGAGAATCGGCGCGTCAAAGAGATGCGGACTGAAGGAAAACGCGCGCCCGCCGGGCGAAAGGCCCGCACCCCATTCCCATTGCGAAACACCGCTGGGGGGCTGGGGATTCATCCAGCTCGCCCGCGTGATCAAATAATGCCAGCCAAGACAAATCCCCAATACAATCAGTCCGGATATCACCAGGTGAAAGACAACCATTCGCAACGTTGACGCGGGCTTCTCCGCTTTACCGCTGCGGTGCCACGTCCACTCGAAACTGATGTAAGCAGCGATCGTGATGACAGACAACACCGCGGGCCCGATGAGTGCTGACAGGCCTTGCCCGGTGAGCGACGACAGGCCGTGCGCGATGAGCCAATCGCGTCCTGGAACCGGTAGGCCCAGCGCGCTGGCCAGGATCAGACTGTTTACGCCCAGCCAGACTAGAAACGCGAGTGAGATAACCGAGCTCGCGACCACCACCGCCGGCAGCACCGCGCTCAAAACGGCCATGACCGCATTCCACGTTTCGCTTTCGAAAAACCCGATGCGAGGCGAAAGAAAATCGCTGAACTCGCGCAGATGGCGGACTTCCTCCGGCTCACGGTTCTTCTTTTCCGGCTGGCTGTTGTCGCGCGCATTCGGATCGGGCAGAGCCTCGGGAAATTCTTTTCCCCAGCGCGCGCGCCACGCCGTCCACCATGCGCCGATGTATCCCCCGCCGGAGACCGTGGAGAGATAGTCCACATGCTTGAGCAAGCCGAGTTCGTGCAGCGCTTTCAGCACGCCCAAATTGAAAGTTGCGCTGCGAATTCCGCCGCCAGAAAACGCCAGGCCGACACGGTCGATGGGAGTGTAGCGAATCCAAGGCTCGCCGGCAGGACCGGGCGTCTCGGTGTCTAGGGCGCTGAGATCCGATTTATCGCCGGTGCTCCCGGGATCTTTGGCCAACAACTCATTTTCTCTGCGAAACAACGCCTCGAAATCGATGGGGGGCGCCATGGTGCGTTCAAGCATACCAGTTGCAAGTCTTAGGTCCTTTTACACGAGAACCTGTTGCTGTTCGATAGTTTTGTTTGCCATTTTATTTGTTCCTTTTGTTTTCGTTGTTGCGAGTTGTGTTGCTCTCCCGCACGAACTTCTCCAATGTCTCGATTTTCATATTTTTCTCCTTAGACGCTCACGCAACCTGAAGACAGGCGCGTTCGCCCCGCTGACTGAGCAGCCTTTTATTCGAGCTGTTCTTTTCCCAGGCGGCGTCCTCGGTCTCTTGGCGGTGGGTCAGCGACTGCTCGATATTTTCTAGCGAGAGAAAAGCAGCGCACAGTCGCTGGCGAAAGAGATTAAAAGTTCTTGCCATGCGATCTGTCTCGGCAGTAACTTGCGTTCGGTGAAGGCACTCGCGCCCTCGCGAGGAGATCAATGAAAATTCTCCGCATCGCCACAACCGGTAGCTGCGCGCTGATTTTCTGCCTGTTCTTGGGCGGCTGCAAAAAAAATGAGCCGATCGATGACGCAAAGGCTTCTGGTAAAACGACGGCAGACTTCCCCCAGATTACTGCCGATATTTTCAAGCCTATGGATGCCGAGATCGCGCTCTCGCACGAGGAAATCATGGGCCGTAACACGTGGAATCTGTGGACGGGCGGCAACCAATATTTCTGGGACAAGATCGCGCGGGAAGGCTATGGATTGATCGATCTTTTGAAGATGCTCGATTCGCGCAAGCGCGGCTCGCGACACGCCGACTTGGGCCTTGTCAATGAGCCTGGTTTCAGGCAAGCCAGCGATGAGGATGCAAAAGACACCTACGGTCTTTATCTGGATAAGCGGGAGGAACCAGAACTTCCTGGCGTCGATCCCAAAGTCTATGGCTACTCGACAGGCGTCCTGGGTTTCCGGTTGTTTTCGAATGCCGATTTCGACGATAAGGCGAAGAAAAAATGGGACGCCAAACGATTCTATGATGATCCCGACTACTACAATGACCCGACGGTTATTCGACCCTACAAAGTTGGAGTAAGTTGCGGAGCCTGCCATATCTCGTATCACCCACTTCACCCACCTGACGATCCAGAAAATCCGAAATGGGAGAACCTCGCATCGGTAATTGGAAACCAGTACATCCGCGAAGGCGCTGTCTTTGCTCCGAACGTCAAACCAGGTCGTTTTTTCTGGGAAATGTTGAAGGCCCAGCCGCCGGGCACTTCGGATACTTCAAGAATTGCCACCGACCACATCAACAACCCTGGTGCGATTAACGCTATTTTTAATCTCGACGCACGCTTGAGCATTGCCGCGGAAGAAAAGATCACCGGCGGCGGAGTGAATACGCCTTACGAAGGCCAGATCATCAAGATCGCAGGTGGCGAAACAAGGAAAATCCCACATGTTTTGAAGGACGGAGCTGATTCCGTGGGCGCATTCGGTGCGACGATTCGGGTCTATGTCAACATAGGGATGTTTTCCCAGCAGTGGGTGAGCGTGCAGGATCCTCTGATTGGACTAAAGCCGCAGAGTTTGGTACCACTCACTTTCCAGAAGCCATTCAGCGTCGCCAAAGCGCAGCAAAACTCAGTTTACTGGATGGCAACCCAGGAACGGCTGGAGAACATCAAGCAATTCTTCAGGCGAATAGGTCCGATGCACCTAGAGGACGCGCCCGGCGGTGCCGACTACATCACAAAGGATGAGAGCGTGATGAACCGCGGTAAGATTGTGTTTGCGGAGAGCTGCGCCAGTTGCCATTCGAGCAAACAGCCGGAGCAAGGCAGCGCTGTGGATGAGAAGGAATGGTTCCGTCGGGAAGTTCTCAAACCGGACTTCAGGGACAATAACTTCTTGTCGAATGAAGTGCGTTACCCGGTCACGGATATTAAGACGAACTCCGCTCGGGCCCTTGGGACCAATGCCGTGAGAGGGCATGTCTGGGATAATTTTTCTTCTGAGACTTACAAGAACTTGAAGCCCGTCGGCGTCATTGAATGCAACAAAGGAACCCCTTACGAGTTCGAGTTCAACGCGCCCGATGGCGGAGTGGGTTACTATCGTCCGGCATCGCTGATCAGCCTCTGGTCTTCTGCGCCGTTTCTCCACAACAACGCCCTGGGTAAATTTACCGGTGATCCATCGGTCAAAGGTCGGATGGATGCCTTCAACGACGCCACGGAAAAGCTACTGTGGCCTGAGAAGCGCGAAGGCACGATCTGGAGGACGAGTCAGGAATGCTACGTCACGATCGGCGAAGCTTTCCTCCCTGATCCGCTGAAAGCCTTGTGCCAGGAGAAACCGGGAGTACGAGGCAAGTGGCTTTATATTGGACCGATTCCGGCAGGCACTCCAATTAACCTCGTGGCGAACCTGAATCCGGAATTTAAGGACGTGAAGGATTTGAGCCATCTCAAGAAACTCGTGTCCGACTTTAATCTCGCATTCTGGAACATAAAAGTTAACGGTGCCGATGCCGCGACCGAACTAAAACGGCTTGTGCCTGATCTGCTGGCAGCCAGTAAGTGCCCCGATCTTGTCGAAGACAGAGGCCATTACTTTGGAACAAGTCTGCCGGACGACGACAAGCGAGCGCTGATCGAATTTCTCAAGACGCTTTAGATCCCACCACCCCAAACCGAAAGTTCAATCATATGCCTGACAATACAACGACTATTAAAGACCCCGCCCAGTTTCTGGAGATGTCCGACGAACAACTCGACGGCCTGTTTCGCAACGCTCCGGCGGGAGAGATTCCCGATGGCGAAGGCGAAGGGACCGCGATCATTCAGCCGGGCTCGGCCGTCTCAGACGATATCGCCAGGTTCGTTCATCTCTTTGCCTGGAAAGGCAAAGTGTTCGACCGCGCAAAAGGCGAGTTGAAGAACAAGATCCTCCCCATGGGGGACAAGGCAATCGTGGCCAAGGTTTACAAGGACAAGAGCTGGCTGGATCAAAAAGAGTGTATTGTGCTCGACTACTCTAAGACTTCTCTCATCGCGCACTGGATTCGAGACGAAATACGCGAAGTCGCACCGGGCATCTATCTGGGGATTGTTTACTGGGATAAGAAGAAGCTCATTCATTTCGCGCTGAAGTTTCCGACAAAGGGATAATCGCAGTTTGCGGTCATGGCCGACGGCCCAGAACAGACCGGATCAGTTAAGCGCGCCGGCTGGCGATGGCGCGTCGTGCTGCTGGTGGCCGTGGCGATTATCGCGGTCGTGAGCTTGTATCTCATTGCGCGCTTTACGCGGGATGATCCAGTCAGTTACGCGGACCCCGAGGAGCACTTCAAATACGGCTCGCTCGGAGGCGAGCGTGAATCGGGGGTTCCTTACTGGATATGGAAGGTCTTGCCGAAAGTATTTCCTGATTACCTGCCTGGGAAAAAATATGTAAAGGGGACTGAGTATGCGTCCATGGGTTTCCTCTATGAAGATGGAAAGGATCTTCCCGTCGGCGTCTCGAAGCGGAATACCCAAGGCATTGACCGCGTTTTCCTGAACTGCGCGGCGTGTCACGCCGGCTCGGTTCGACAAGCTCCAGGCAGTCCTCGCGTTATTTACGCCGGCATGCCGTCGAACACTGTCGATCTTGAAGCATTCCAGAGGTTCCTTTTTGCCTGCGCGGCGGACCGGCGCTTTACCGCGGAGCGTTTGTTGCCCGAGATAGAAGCTATCGGCGGAGATTACGACGCGATTAACACATTTCTCATGCGCTTCTACGCGATTCCCTTTATGCGCGAGCGGCTGCTAATGCTGAAGTACCGCTTTCGCTTTATTGAGTGGGAACCCGATCAAGGTCCAGGCCGCACGGATACTTTTAATCCAGCCAAGACGTTGGTGAGCTATCCATTGGAGGAACTTGAAACACGCGAGATAGTCGGCCTTTGCGACTTACCATCTGTCTGGTTGCAAGGGCCGCGCCGAGACCACAACATGCAGCTCCATTGGGACGGCAACCAACCCAAAATGGAGGAACGAAACAAGAACGCCGCATTCGGCACGGGCGCATTTCCCCCGACAATCGACCTCAAACAATTGGGGCGAATTGAAGAGTGGCTGACTACCAAGGAACCACCGAAGTATCCGTTCCCGATCAAGAAAGAGCTCCGGGAGAAAGGTAAACCACTCTACGCCAAATACTGCGCGAGCTGCCACGGACGCAATGGACGCGACTTCAGTGGCGACTATGTCGGAAAGGTTACTCCCATCGATCAGATTCTGACTGATCGACACCGGCTCGATTCCTTCACCTCCGAGCTCGCGTCGACGCTAAGCACCATTTACACCGGCTATCCCTGGCGGTTCACCCATTTTCACAAGACCTTTGGTTACGCCAATAGCCCGCTCGATGGTATCTGGCTGCGCGC
>Ga0070706_100006163_pt1 | contig 11345 bp, 8 predicted proteins | sample KBSK5501metaG_FD_65476 | JGI IMG/M metagenome (GOLD analysis project Ga0070706, IMG submission 65476) | Corn, switchgrass and miscanthus rhizosphere microbial communities from Kellogg Biological Station, Michigan, USA - KBS K5-50-1 metaG | ecosystem: Host-associated > Plants > Roots >...
CCCGCGCGCAGCCGGCTCACCACCCAGCTGGCTTCGTCGAGCAGATCACCCGGCCGCATGCCTATGGCGCCCTCGCCTTTGCAGCTGAAGCGGTCGGCAACATGACGGCCAGTGTGCGCGTGCCACATGCTTTCCACGCCGCAGAGATTGAGCACGGCGTCAATCGTCGGACGGCTCTCATGCTGATGATGGAGGCCGCCGATGAACAGACGTCGATGGAAGACGCGACGGCCCAGGTGGATGCTGATGGGGTCGCCACCAAAGCGCCGGTACAGCGCCGGGCGGTGCGGCACGGTGCCCGCCGGCACAGGCGGGGTGGCTGCCCAGCGGCGCAGCAGCTCCGCAGGCTGCGCGTCGCCGTCGCCATTCTCCAGCACGGCCGAGCGGGCGCGCAGGCCGAGCACGCCGGCATCGGGTGTATCGGTGGAGGCGAGGTAGAATTCCCCTACCTCATGCTGACGGGAATGCAGCACACCGAAGAGCCGGCGCGCGCCATGTTCGGGCGGCAGCGCATTGAACTGCTCGAAGGGTCCTGTGCGCCAGAGCCAGCTCGCCTGCTGGAAGCGCAGGCGCATGGGTACATACTCGCCCCGCACCAGCTCGTGCGGCATGCCGTCGAGCATGAGCGGCTCGGGCTGGCCGACCTGCCGGAGCACACGTAGCTTGAAAATGATGTCTTGCTCGCGCGAACCAGCCTCTTCCGCAAGCGCATCGAGGCGGGCGTCGAAGAGCGTGGTGTGGTAGGGGAAGGCGTAGATGCGGGGACGGCGATAGACTTCGGGCATGCGCGCCCACCTCAATTTTTGGTTGTTTGCCGGACGCCCGGCAGGGCTGGCTAGCGGCGGTTGATGGGCACGTTGGTGCGCGCGAGACCAGTAAACTGTTCGTGGTCGCCGTTGGCGGGCGGCGGCGGCGCGATTGCCTCAGCACCGGCCGCCTGCGCGGCCGCAATCGCTACTCTGGCCTTCTCATGAGCCATGTAGGAAGCGGCGATTGCCCACACAGTCGAGTTCACCATGCCCACGACACCACCGGTGACAAGCGCCATCGCCACGATGCGCTCGGGCCGGCCCATCGTCTCCCACCACCGCAACATGTAGCGCATCCGTCACCCCTCCCTCACCCTCGCGCACGTTCGCCGACACCGACGATGAGTATATCATGACGCTCGGCAATGAGAGGAGTCGCCCCAGGTGTTTGGCACGCTCACTCGGCAGTCCCGTGCGGGGACGCCTCGCGTGCGTGAGCGTCTATGCGCGCGGCCGCGCGGCCGCGCGGGCGCCGGGCGCGGGCCGTGCACGAGTGCCTTCAGCCTCAGCCTCAGCCTCGTCGGTCTCGTGCGCGGCAAGGAAGGCGTGGGCCAGCTCCGCCGCGCGCGCCTTGTCGTCGGGCGCAAGCTCGCCGTCGATCACCAGCCCCAGCAAATAATCTTTGACCGGACGCAGCCACGGCCCAGGGCCGCGCTCGAAGAGCACCATGAGCTCGTTGCCATCCAGCGGGCTCTTGATGGGCACGCGCAGCGCTTCCTCGCGCAGGCGCGCCGCACGCTCCTCCAGCTCATTGACGCGATCCATCGCACGCGACACTTTCTCTGGGCGGTAGCTGGTAATATCCGCGCGCGAGAGGTCGAGCAGATCGTGCAGCCCCTCGCCGGCGTCCAGCATCAGCCGGCGCACCGCGCCGTCGGTCCAGTCTGGCGTGTAGGCGTTGGCGCGCATGTGCAGCCGCACCAGCCGCGAGACATAGTCGATGAATGGGCGGTCGAACTTCAGCCGCTTCAGGATCTCACGCGCCATGTTTGCCCCAACGTCTTCGTGGCCAAAGAAGTGGACCTTGCCATCCTCGACCGAGCGCGTGCGCGGCTTGGCGATGTCGTGCAGCAGCCCGGCCCAGCGCGTCGCCGGCCGCGGCGGCGTGCGCTGCACCACGCGCAGCACGTGCTCGTAGACATCCTTCGAATGACCCGGCTGCTGGCTGACGCCGCGCAGCTCCAGCACCTCCGGCACGACGTAGGGCATGAGTCCAAGCTCTACCAACAGCCGGATGCCGAGCATCGGGTTGGGTGTGACGAGCAGCTTTGTGAATTCGTCGCGGATGCGCTCGCGGCTGATCTTCTGGAGCGTGGCGGCCTGCCGCCGTATGGCTTCGGCTGTGGCCGGCTCGATGCTGAAGTCGAGCTGCGCGGCAAAGCGCGCGGCGCGCAACATACGCAGCGGGTCCTCGTCGAAGCGATGGCTGGGGTCGTTTCCCACGGCCCGGATCAGTTTCCTCTCGAGGTCGGCACGTCCCGCATAGGGATCGATGATCGCGCCGCTGAGGGGATCGCGCGCCATGGCGTTGATCGTAAAGTCGCGCCGCAGCAGGTCGCCCTCCAGGCTGTCGCCGAAGGTGACGTCCGGCTTGCGCGAGGCTGGGTCGTAGCGGTCGCTGCGGTAGGTCGTGATCTCGACGACATCCACCTCAGCCGTGCGCCCATTCGCGATCGCCACCGGCTCTGGGCCGCTCACCGCTTCCTGGCCGCTCTCGCTCTCCTCGGCGCGCGGATAGTGCAGTCGAACGGTGCCGAACTGCTCGCCGACCGTGACCACTACCAGCGGGTGGGTCGGCGCCACCAGGCGCTTGATGTCGTCGGGCCGGGCGTTCGTCGTCAGGTCCGCATCGGGCGGCGAGTCGCGGTGCAGGAGCAGATCGCGCACCGTGCCGCCGACGAGATAAAGCTCGTAGCCCTGTGCGCGAAAGCTTTGCGCCAGGGCGAGTAAGGTATCGTGCATCCCAGCGATTTTCTCTAGGTAGCGCGGCGCGTGTTCGCGCGGCGCCGCGAGTGGGTAACTATGCGCGGTGTCGCATAATCCAGTCCGCAAGGTCGTCGTCGAGCTGCGCGCGCGCCGGCTCGAACTCGAAATCGTGCGCGTACACAGGGTATGACTTCCAGGTCTTATCCGCGCTGCCGAGCGCCTCGTAGGCGCGGCGTGAGGCCGCCGGCACGACCGACCTATCCTGCTCGCTTTGGATCACCAGCGCTGGAATGCGCACGGCCCCGGCGAGGCGCAGCATTTGCGTGCGCAGACGTGTCACTTGCAGCAGGAATGCGGCGGACTGCGCGCGCACCCAGAAGGAGTCGGCATTCAGCATCGCGGTCGCCTCCTCGCTGGCGGTCATCACCTCGGGTCCGCCCGACGCCCGCACCAGCTGCGACGAGCCGAGCAGCCCACCGCCAAACACCCGCAGCGCCAGGCCTGGCGTGACCTTGGCGAAGTCGCGGACCCACGGATTGACGAGAATCAGGCCGTTGAGGCGGGCCTTCGCGCCCGCCGCGTCGCGCGCCGCTGTGTGCAGCGCGAAGATCGCCCCCATGCTGTGCCCGAGCAGGAAGAGCGGAGCACCCGGCCGCCGCTTGCGCACCTCGTCCACGACCTGGCTGAGATCGTCGAGATAGACGGCGCCCCGGCGCACGTGGCCGCGCGGCCCGCCCGAGCGGCCAAACCCACGATGGTCGTTCATGTAGACGGTGAGGCCACGCGCGTTCAGCTCGTTGCCCATGTCGATGAACCAGCCGGTGTGCGCGCCGAGGCCGTGCGCAAGCACGAGCACCGGCGCGGTGGGGTCGGCAGCCTGCCAGAAGCGGACGAAGATCGTGGTGCTGTCTGCCATCGTGAGCGAGTCGATCCCGTACACCCCGCCCGCCGCGGCTATGGGCACACCCCAGTCTCCGACGTTCTCCGCGCGGTATTTTGGCTCGGCGGCCATTTCACGCCCCTCCCTTGGACACCACGTCGCGGTGTTCGTGTGTGAACACCGTTACGGATACCGTGAGGGGCGCACACGCGTGTGCGCCCCCGTGTGATGCCTGGCACCGGCGCGGCCAACCCGCGCCACGCTGTTCGTGGCCTCCATTCTAGCATGGACGGCAGACGGCGACAATGCGGCCGCACGGCGCCGTGAGCCGGCGGCTTAGCGCCTAAGAGGCTCCGTGCGGGCGGTGCGGTGGCCTACGAGGCGGCCTGCTCCTCGATGGCAGCCTGGACCTGGTCCGCAATTGTGCGCTGCTCGCTGCCCAGCTCGCTGCCCAGCTCGCTACAGAGGCGGATCGCCGCGCTGAGCAGCGTCATGTGCCCGTCCGCTTGCAAGCCACGCGGCAGCGTCAGATATTCGCCGGCGGCGGCGGCGACCATGGGCAGCGTATGCAGCGTGTGCGGTTGCTCCGGCAGGATATCGCGACTGGCGGCCGCGTTGCCAAGCACACCGGCCAGCGCGCGGGGCGGGTGGCCCATCTGGATGTAGCGGCGTGCCGCCGCCACGGCGCCCGCGGTGTCGCCCTGGGCAAGCTGCTGCTCCAGGGTGCGCAGTATACCGGCGGGCATGAGGCCACCGAACGGCGTCGACGGGGTGGCGGCAGCGCCGCGCTCCACCGCACCCGGCTCGTCCGCGACGCGATTCACGTTGACGGCGCAGGCGCCGGTATAGAGCAGCGGCCAGACCTCCGGATTCTGTGTCTGCAGCATCGCCACGTGGATGGCATGCGCGTACAGCAGCACATGCCCGGCGCGCACGAGCGCCACCAGGTCGCCCCGCGGCACGGCATTCACTTGCTGCGCCGCCGCGACCGCCAGCGCCGCCGCCACACCAATCGGCGTCGCGCCGTCGCGCAGGGCACGTGACACCGCGTTACAGGCGGCCGCCGCGTCCCCCGCGACCACCGCGCGCTGGAAGCCCGCGCCGGCCGCCTCTTCCTTGGGGATGGCGAGGCGCTTGCGCAGCCAGCTTAGATCGTGCTCGGCGACAGCCGCGTAGGCACGCGCGGCCTCAGCGGGCGCGGTTTCCGGCTCAGTACTCACCATGGACGGCGTGAGCCAGTAGATGTAGGCGGGCATGCGGTCGCCCCAATCCGCCATGTCCAGCAGGTCGGAGCCGGCCGCCGCGGCGATGAGGGGATGCCCGCCCTCGGGATAACGATGGTCCAGTGCGGCGTAGATGGCGTTGAGCACGGAGCGGTAGTCGGTGCCGGTGGCGTAGTAGCCCATGAGAATCGAGCGGGTGCGCGTCAGGTCATGGGTGGCGACAGCCTCACGCAGGGCGCCGAGGGCGCCGTCTTTATGGTGGACGTCCGCCGGCACGACCGGCTCCGGCAGCTCTGGATGTGGCTCGGGCAGACCGCGGCGCAGCGGCTCGGCTACCGCCAGGAAGCCCTGCACCAAGGGCAGCGCGGGCGCCAGATCGCGGCGCGTTTCGGCGCCCGGCTCAGACCCGATGGGGAGCGAACGCATCCACTCCGCGACGCGGCCAGAGACGGAGAGCGCCATCAAAGGATGGATCTCGCCGTCACCCCAGGCGGCGGGAATGCCGACCCGTGCCGCCACCTTCGCGGGTGGCACCTTCTCGGCGCCGAGCAGCCGGAGCGTCGCCTGGATCACTCGCTGCCGGTCGCCCGCGACGATCGCATCGAGCAGGGTCGAGATGTCGGCATAAACCATCACCATGGCAGTCTTGAGGCTCCTCTATGACTCGTTGGACGTCGGCGCGCCAGACTCGGGCGGCTGCAGCAGGCTGCGGATCTCGTTCTCGATCGGCGGGATGTCCGCGTAGTCTTCGCCCAGCAGCTTGTAGGCGCGCTGCAAGTAGAGCTCCGCAAGCCGCGGACCGATGCCGTCCGTGCGCAATGCGGCGGCGACGAGCTGCTCCGCCCGGTACTTCTCGGGCAAGGCGCGGGCGTGGCGATGCAAGGACTTCGACACGTCATCCAGCAGCCGCGCATCGTGGCCCTCGACCGCGTAGCGCGCCTGGCCGATCAGCCGGGCGATCTCGCCGATGCGGTCGCGCTCGGTCAAGACTTCGTCCAGCACGGAGTCCACATCCAGATCGTCCCGTGTGTCGGGCACGACGTCGCTGACGGCGGGCCAATGGCTCATGTACTCAGCGTAGAGCTGCGCGTAGGCCTGGCAGGCTTCGGCAGCGTAGGCCATGCGCTGGCCGTCGTCGCTCAGCTGCAGCGTGCCAAGCTCGCACAGATCGTCGCCGCGCCGCTCGGCAAGCTGGCGCAGGGACGCGCTTCCCGCCACATCCTCGAGCATAGGGGGGATTGGCACGGCGGCGGGTGCCGAGGCGTCGCCGAGCCCCTCGAGCGGCATCTGGCCGGAGAGGATCGGCGGCAAATATTTGCCGATTGAGAACTGGATCGGCAGTAGGACGCAGTAGGTTGCTATGACGCGCTGAGGGTTGCCGCTGATCCGTGCGAACAGGATGGCATGGCCGCGCGGTGTCTCAGGGTCGCCCAGCTCGAAATGAAGCTGCACGCTCGACACTCCTCTGCTCTTCGGCTCGCGTCATGCCGGCGCAGGCCACAGGTCACCGCATGATATCATAGCGACGGCGGCGGCAGCATGCAAACGCGCCGGACGGACGAGCGCGGATCTCCCCCGCGACGGTCCGCGCGCCCAGCGCGCCCGTGCCCCGCCTGCTCTGCCATATCTAACGCGGCGCAGTGCGACTGCGTTTGGGCCATAGATCGCTCCTGAGGCCAAGACATCATGCTGTTTCTCTTCGACATCGACGGCACCCTGCTGCGCCGCATGCCGCCTGCGCATCGCCAGGCGATCTGTGACGCCGCCTTTGCGCTTTTCGGTCTGCGCGTTGCGCCGGCGGAGCTGGGCGAGACGGCGGGCATGACCGACACCGCCATCGTGCAGCGCACGCTGCAAACGGCAGGCATCACTGGCAGCGAGGTCACGGCGTGTCTGCCGGCCTTCTTCGCCGCGGCATCCGCCGCATACCGCCGCCACGTCCCGCACGATCTGCGCCCGTATCACGCGCCCCACACGGTAGAGGCGCTCGAGTGGCTGCGCGGGCGCGGCGTCTCGCTGGGGCTGGTGACGGGCAATATCGAGCACATTGCCTGGACGAAGCTGGGCGCGGCGGGGCTGGCACACTACTTCGCGTGTGGGGCGTTCGGCGACGAGGCCGAGGCGCGCGAAGAGCTGCCCCGGCTGGCCGTCGAGCGCGCGCAAGCGACGTTCGGGCGCACGTTCGCACCTGCGGAGACGTACGTCGTCGGCGACACACCGGCCGACATCGCCTGCGGGGCGGCGTGCGAGCTGCGCACTATCGCCGTGGCGACCGGCCCGATCCACGATCTGGATGTGCTGCGCGGCTATGGGCCGGACTACGCGTTCACGACGCTGCACGGATTGCTGGCGCTGGACGTGTAGCGCCGCTCGGCGGCGCTAGTGAGCAGATGCCGCGCCCAGACGCCCAGCGCTTTCACGGCGCAATGTAGCTCGCCGCACACGGCCGCCAAACATTACATAAGTGTTACGAGTCTGTTACTTTCCCCAAAAATACAAAAAAGTATCGTACAAATCTCTAACAGCGACGAGGAAGTCCTCTTAACCAAACGCGGACCAAAGCCGGCCGCGACCTTCTGACTGCCTTTGGCATGCGCTCGACTCACGCTAATGCGCCAGTGCCAGTGGGAGGCGTTTACCACTGGCCGGATAGAGCAACAAGCCAACGAGAGTCGGCGCGTGCCCGATACGACTGGGTCAGCAACGGGTTCTCGGTAGCCATGCTACCCCGTTCATGCTCGGTCAGCTCCGCTGCCGAAAACGAGGAGTATTATGCCCGACTTTCGCATGCTTCCTACGCGCGCCCAGGAACTACGGATTTCACGTCGCCAGATCCTCGCAGGCGCCGCGGCGCTAGGCATCGGCGGTGCGTCGTACCTCGCGCTGCGAGATCTTGGATCGCCCCCCGGCCCTGCGGCGCTGGATGTTGGCGCCCAGATTACCTCATCACCGCGCAATGGCCCGTTGCGCTGCGTGGCAGCGAACATCGTTGACCAGGCGGGCGAAAAGGTCACGCTGACCGGTGTGAGCTGGTTTGGCATGGAGACGGGGACGTTCTGCCCGCATGGACTCTGGGCGCGTAACTGGCAGCAGATGCTCGACCAGATCGTCCAGACTGGGTTTAACACCATTCGCCTGCCGTACAGCAACCAGCTCTTCGATTCGGCTAGTATCCCCACCGGGATAGACTTCACCAAGAATGGGGACCTGCGCGGTTTGAAGGGGCTCGAGATCATGGACCGCATCCTCGCGGGTGCGGGCCAACGCGGCCTCAAAGTCATCCTCGATCGACATCGCCCCGATGCCTACGCGCAATCACCGCTCTGGTATACGAATCGCGTGTCCGAGGATCGCTGGATCGCGGATTGGGTTATGCTCGCCAAGCGCTACCGAACCGAAGCCAGCGTCATCGGGGCGGATTTGCATAATGAGCCACATGGCCAAGCCACCTGGGGCGATGGCAATAAGACGACAGATTGGCGGCTGGCCGCTGAGCGGGCAGGCAACGCCATTCTGGCAGAGAATCCCAACTGGTTGATCGTTGTCGAGGGCATTGAGCATTTCGATAACGACTGGTACTGGTGGGGTGGCAATCTCATGGGCGCACGTCGGTTTCCGGTCCGCCTGACGAGCCAGGACAAGCTGGTGTACTCAGCACACGACTACGGCCCCGGCGTCTCCTGGCAGGCGTGGTTCTCCGCACCGGACTTCCCGAACAACCTGCCGCACATCTGGCAGACGCATTGGGCGTACCTACAGCAGGAAGGCATTGCTCCCGTCTGGATGGGCGAATTCGGCGGTCGTTCGATGGGAGGGGACCCTGAAGGCGTCTGGCAGCGCAATCTCGTCTCTTTCCTGAAGAAGGGTGGCATCAGCTACGCGTATTGGTGCTGGAATCCCGATTCCGGCGACACCGGCGGGATTCTGGAGCAAGACTGGACGACCGTCGACCGGGCGAAGATGGACATCCTCTCGGCCTACCAGTGGCCGCTGCTCGGCCGGGCCGCTGCCAAGCCCTGATCTTAGATCCTGGCCCTCCACGCGTATTCAGTGTGCTGCTTCGTTTGCACCAGTGTCAGTCCAGCGCACTGAATATGCATGAGGAGGACGCGATGTCTGGCCAGTTGCTCATCGACCGCGATGACTCCATCCTTATTGTCGTCGATGCACAGCCCGCATTTCTTGATAAGTTGCCCGCCCCGGAACGACGCGCCCTGGTCTCTCGTCTCTGCTGGCTCATCGGCGTCGCCACGTGGCTGAAGATTCCGCTCATCGTCACCGCCGAAGACCTGCCGCACTTGGGCGGCATCGCGCCAGAAATCGCGCCGCTACTCCCAGATGTACCCACCTTCGACAAGATGATCTTCGGGCTGGCTGATGATCCTGCTATCCTGGCAGCGGTCGCGCACACCAACCGCAAAACGACGATCCTGACGGGGTTGGAGACCGATGTCTGCGTGGCCCAATCCGCACTGGGGTTGTTAGAGCGCGAATATCGGGTGGTGGCGGTCGCGGATGCCACAGGTTCTCCAGGCACGGCTCATGCCGCTGGGCTGACCCGCATGCGGGAGGCAGGTGTGGTCATCGTCGACGTGAAGAACCTCTACTACGAGTGGCTCCGCACCGTCGAGCAGGTCCGGCGCTTCCGCACGGAATGTGTCGATCTACCGGTGCCCGAGGGCATGCAGCTCTGAAACACCGTGCGGAGCCGATGCCACTCGATGCGCCGTCCGCAGCTCCATCGGACGTGCTCACACTTTCCGAGGTCGACCGCTCGCGGTTGCAGCCCGTCACCCACGTGGGCCATGCTCGCCTCCGCATTCGCACAAGCGCCCAAATCTCGCGCAAACTAGGGGGCTGGAGCCGGACGAGGTCTCCCGAGCCTTCGCAGTGTGCCGCAATACCAACGTCGCGCGTGAGACAGCATGACCATGCTCCGCCTCGCGCCCCGCACAGCGTGTGCGCCACTACCCAGTGCCGTCGCTGCTCGCGTCGAGCAGCGACGGCAAGCGCCCGCGAGCTAGCTCTTGGGCGGCGTGCTGAGGGCGCAGCCTCTGATCTTGTCGCCGTTGACTCCTACTCCGCTGCTCTGGCACGCGAAATAGACGTGCGTCTGCTGGCAGGACACGTTGCTATCGTCGCTGCCGCCGGGCTGGCATGTCCCGCCCCAGGAATCATGGGCGTCGGTCCAGGCGATGCGGGCGCCGCCGTCGGGTCCGACCGCCACGCCGAAGTCGTCGAGGAGGATGCGGTCCTGACCCCAGTTGAACGTGGTGGGCGCGACACCGCAGAAGATCCCGGTGGTGCAGATGTCGCCGAAGTAGATGGGATGCGTCGAGACCTTGACCTGGACGAACGGCGCCCCCGCCGGGACGTTGAGCGATTCGGCCATGTAGACGTTCCAGACCGCGGAGCCCGGTGCGGCTGCCGGCTTGTTGAGCTCCCCGACGCCCTCGACGTACGGCGTGCCATACCAGACGACGTCCACACCGCCATTGCCGCCCGCGGCCAGCCATGGGAAGTAGTGCGTGCCAGTGTCGCTATTCACCTTGCGCGCCGGCCCGGGGCTGGTGTGCGTCCCGCCGCTGAAGGAGTTGCCGCCGTCGGTGCTCCAGGCAAGGTCAATGTCGTACTCGGGATTGGGAACGCTGATGTCGCGCCGAACGAACGCGACGTAGACGTTGCCGGCGTTATCTACGGCGAGCGGAGTGAAGATCTCTGAGCCGTCCTGGCACAGCGAGGGATTGGTGGGAGGCGCCGGCGGGTTGGGCGCACAGGGATCGTTGTAGACGGTGGTCGAGGTCCAGGTCACGCCGTTGTCGTCCGAATAGGACAGGAAGACGTGGTCAAACGGCTGGGCCTGCGTGTAGTTGCAGCCATTACCGCCGTTGCTCGCCAGGTCGGAGGTCTCCCAGACGACGTAGACGCGACCCGGATGCGCGCCGCCCTGATCGACGGCGACACCACCGGGAACGGTATTGCAGAGCGAGGCAAACGCGGCCCCGCCCGGCTGGATCGCCGAATGCTGCACGGGGTCCCAGGTCTGGCCGCCGTCGGAGCTGCGCGCCAGCCAGATGTCGCTGACCGCGAAGTCGTGGTACTCGAAGTAGACCCACGTGTGGCTAGTCGCGGCCGCTGTGCCACGGAACTGCGGTGGAGTGTAGGCGGCAACCCAATCGCGATCGACCTGCGCAGGCTGGCAGGTGGCGTCGTAGGCGGTCCACGTGGTGCCCTGGTCGATGCTCGTCGCACCGCGAATGTTGATGGGCCCGCCGCACATCGTCTGACCAAGATTGCCCCAGAAGATGCCGTTGCTCCCAGCCGCGCCGGCAGGGGTGTCGACAAGGGCGTTGGGCCACGAGGTCGTGGTTACAGCGACGTCGCCGAGATCGGTGTTGTTGGGATCGGGGCCGCCCTCATAGGTGAACGTCGTTCCGTTGGTCGTCCGGCTGCTTGCGGATGCGTACCCGTTGGTGCTGCCCTGCCAAGTGACCTGGGCCACGCCGG
>Ga0070706_100006164_pt1 | contig 11343 bp, 4 predicted proteins | sample KBSK5501metaG_FD_65476 | JGI IMG/M metagenome (GOLD analysis project Ga0070706, IMG submission 65476) | Corn, switchgrass and miscanthus rhizosphere microbial communities from Kellogg Biological Station, Michigan, USA - KBS K5-50-1 metaG | ecosystem: Host-associated > Plants > Roots >...
TGACGCTGGGCGGCCCGTTCTGGAAGGACCGTATCTGGTTCTTCGGTGCGTACGAATCGGCCGACAACACGACCGGCCAGCAGTCGACTCCTGTTTCGGGCGAGAACTTCCAGCAGTCCACGAAGGATCGCTTCTGGGACGGGAAGGTCACCGCCCAGTTAACCCCTTCGATCACCGCCGCGGCACGCGGTTCGAGCTCGCCGACGAGCGGGTTCATCGTGAACTACGCAGGCCTCGGCCCCCCAGGGGACTTCGCCGCCTATACGGGTCAGGATCAGACTTCGCAGCAGTACGCCGGTTTCCTGACAGGCGTCTTCGGACCAAACCTGACGGCCGAAGCCCAGTACAACTGGAACGGACCGAGCAATTCCGCCTCGAAACACGGAATTGACGTCTATCCCCTGGTGCCTGGCATCGCTCACTTCAGCGAGGCCGATGGGTTCCAGTACAACGGGGCCAACTTCGACGGTTTCGTCAACCGGCCCCGCCAGGGCGCGCTCGGCGCGGTGAGCTACTACACCAACATCGGGGGAAACAGCCACAACTTCAAAGCGGGCGTGGACTACCAGCATTTGAACTCCACGTCGCAGTTCGCCTACCCGGGCAACCAGCTCTTCGTGGACAAGTCTTTCGACTTCCGGACACACACGGGTGTCCCCGATCAGCGCCGGGACTATGCTCCGCCGGTCGCTTCGACTTCGAAGGGCGACATCATTGCCCTGTATGCCCGCGACAAGTTCGAAGTAGGCAAGCACTTCTTCCTCGAGCTGGGGCTCCGCTATGAGCATCAGAAATCCGACGACGACATCAGTCGGACGACGGTGAACAAGGGCACAGTGTCGCCCCGATTGTCGGCTTCTTACGATATCTTTGGCACCGGCAAGAGCCTTGTGGTTGGAACATACGGGCGCTTCTACCAGTTCGTCCTGCAGAGTTTCTCGGACGGCTTCGGTCAGTTCGCCCAGAAGGCGACCTACGACAACTTCGTTTGGAACGGCACGCAGTATGTCTTCTCCAATCATGTCGCAGGCTCCGGCAGCTCCGCCCAGATTCCCGGAAGCCTCGACCCGACCTACAACGATGAGGTCACGCTCGGCTACCGGCAGCAGCTCGGCAACACGATGGGGGTTTCGCTGACGGGCATCTATCGCAAATGGGGCAACATCATCGACGACGTCCCGGTCCTGGATGCCTCAGGCAACCAGACGACGACCTATACAAACTATGGCCCCGGCCGGCGGAAGTTCTACGGCGCCGAGCTCGTCTTCGACAAGCGCTTCTCCGCCCACTGGAACGCCAACGCGAGCTATGCCTGGGGTAAAACGACCGCGAACACCACAGCGGACACGGCGAGCCAGCTGGGTGACTACTTGAACTCGAACTGCCGGACAACCGTGGATCTCACTGTCGGAGGCAGCGGGACCGGCATCATCCCGTGCTCCACCGTGGTCGACGGACCGAACAAGCTTGGCCAACCGACACTGAGCATCAACAACAGCGTGAAGGTCTTCGGGGCCTATTTGCAAAACATTGGACCCGTCAATCTGGCGGTCGGTCTGGGTGGTCAGGTCGCGAGCGGAATCCACTATCAGAGGCAGCGCACGGTCAACGTGCTCATTCCGGGCACCACTCGTAACGGCGGACCGACGGAGGTCTACTACTACGAACCGCGCGGCTCCGAGACGACTCCGTCGATCTATCAGATCGACGCCTCCCTCGAGGCTACGTACAACATCTGGAAAACGATCGAGTTCGGCGTGAAGGGGGAGATCTTCAACATCACGGACCAGCAGAGACAGACCAACGTCAACAACTTCAACTGGTGCGACGATGCCAGTCCGACGAATGGAACCTGTTCTGTCGCTCGGGCGAACTTCGGGACCGGGACGGCTCGCTCGTCGTTTCAGGTACCTCGGAACTATCGCCTGACCGCCCTGGTTCGCTTCTAGCCTGACTCCTCTCCTTTTCCCGGGCCCCGCGCGAGCGGGGCCCTTTGTTTTTCAGATCAAATTCTTGGATTGACGTACGAAATTCTGGAAGCGGCACTTCGTTCGCCGGGACGTTGCATTGATTTTAAAAGGCTTTACGACAAAGTTTCCGTGGCGTCCGGCTTGCTATGAGGGCGGGCAAGGTCGAGCTGGATGTGAACTGCCCGGAGGCGGCGGTCTCGCGGGCGCTTTTGGAGGAGGAGAATCGGATGCGAAGTCGATTTACCAACCGAGTTCTATCCGTTCTGGGGTTTTTTCTTGCAGCCGGGCTGGCGCTGGGACAGGCCATCCCGACAGCGACCCTCACTGGGAAGGTGACGGCCGAAGGGGGCGTGGGTCTGCCCGGTGTCCTGGTTACGGCGACCTCGCCGAACCTCCAGGGCAAGCGGGAGACCTCGTCTGGAGCGAACGGGGACTACATCTTCAACCTGCTTCCGCCCGGGGATTACGTCGTCGTCTTCACGCTCTCGGGAATGGGGACGGTTCAGCAGAAGGTGACTCTCGGCGCGGCGCAGAGCTCCCGCGTGGACGCGGAGATCAAGCCCGCGGCGGTGAAAGAGGCCGTGATCGTGACCGGAGAGAACGCCAACCCGGCGGCGATCCTGGAGGAAACACAGGTCGGCGCGAACTTCAAGAAGCAGTTCATCGAGAAGCTGCCGCTCGGCCGCACGCTCCAGGCGGCAACTCTTCTCGCCCCTGGTGTGAACAACAACGGCCCTGGCGGCAACGAAGGCAACACGGCGTCCATCGCAATCTCCGGCGCGCCTTCCTACGACAATCTCTTCCTAGTCGACGGAGTGGTCACCAACGAGAACATCCGGGGCCAGACGCATCAGCTCTTCATCGAGGACGCCATCCAGGAGACGACCGTTCTCACCGGAAACGTCTCGGCGGAGTACGGCCGCTTCTCCGGCGGCGTGGTCAACGCGATCACGAAGTCGGGCGGTAACACGTTCGCCGGATCTTTCCGGACGACCTTCACAAACGACAAGTGGACAGGAAACAACCCGTACGACGCGGCCACGGGCGGCTCGGGCGTAAACCCGAGCCCGACGGACGCGCGTGTAGACAAGACCAACGAGACGTACGAGGAAACACTGGGCGGGCCGGTCTTTCGCGACCGGCTCTGGTTCTTCGGAGCTGGCCGTCAGGCGAAGCTGACCGACAGCAACCTGACGCGTGCGACGCAGGGTTCGGGGATCTCCGGACAGGGGACGATCAACCCCACGCCGATCGCTTATATCCATGGGACCGATGAGAAGCGCTATGAGGGGAAGCTGACGGGAGCCATCACGCCTCAGCACAACCTGATCTTCACCTACGTTGACATCAAGAACCACGAAGACAACAACCGATTCACGACCAACATCCTCGATCTGAACAGCATTCAACCCCGGGACCTGCCCAATACTCTTCTTGCGGCCGCCTACAACGGCGTCCTGACGGACAAGATCTTCGTCGAGGCCCAGTACTCCAAGAAGAAGTTCACGTTCCAGGGAGGCGGCTGCCCGTTCAACGACTTGATTCAGGGCACTCTCATCCTCGACCGATCCCGGAGCAACGCCCGTTACAACTGCGCGACGTTTTCCAACCTGACTCCCGAACGGCGGGACAACGAGTCCTTCAACGCGAAGGGCTCCTATTTCCTGTCGACTGCTTCCGCCGGAAGCCATGACATTCGGCTCGGCTATGAGCACTTCAAGGATTTTCGCTTCGCCAACAACCACCAGTCGGGGAGCGACTTCCGCGTCTTCGGCACTGGCGCCTACATTCGCGGGAACGACGTTTTCCCCGTCTTCCAGTCGCCGGGCGACAGCACTTTCATTCGCTGGACGCCGATCTTCCAGGACACGCAGGGCACGGACTTCGTGACCGACTCGGTCTTCGTGAATGACAAGGTCAACTTCAACAAGCACCTGAGTTTCAATGTCGGAGTTCGCTACGACAAGAACAACGGCAAAGACAGCCGCGGATTCCTCGTCTCCAACGATCATGCCTTCTCACCGCGCCTGGCAGCCTCCTACGACATTCGGGGAGACGGAAAATTCATCTTCGACGCAGGCTACGCGCAGTACGTCACACAACTCGCCGACTCGATCGGCGACTCCTCCTCGCCCGCTGGCCAGCCCGCCGCGATCGACTGGTTCTATCGGGGACCCTGCATCAACTGCACCCCGACCGCTGCGACCTCGTCTCTCTTGACCCCGGCACAAGCACTGCAGCAGGTCTTCGCCTGGTTCAACTCGATCGGCGGGACCTCGAGCACGCCGACGCGGGCGTCCAGCATCCCGGGTGTCAACACGGTCATTCAGGAGGGGGCTCTCAAGTCCCCGAACGTCAAGGAATATCGAGTTGGCTTCGGCGCGGCGCTCGGAACCAGGGGTGTCGCCAAGATCGACTTCATCTACCGCGACTGGAACGACTTTTACGCCTCGTTCACGAATACGTCGACTGGGAAGGTCAAGGACAGCTTCGGTAATACCCTCGATCTCGGGATCGTCGGCAACAGCAACGCCTTCAACCGTAAGTACACTGCGGTTCAGTTTCAGTACAACTACCGCTTCCAGTTCCCGCTCTTCACTGGTGGAACCTACACCTGGTCGCGCCTGACCGGCAATTTCGACGGCGAGAACCTGGGAAGCGGTCCGATCACGGCCAGTCTCGACTTTCCCGAGTACATTGCCTTCGCGCGCAGCGCGGTCAATTCGACCGGATATCTTCAGGGCGACCAGCGCCACCGGGCGCGCGCCTGGGTTGGCTATGACTTCTCGACCCGCTTCGGTTCGGTCACGTTCACGGCCCTGGAGAACTTCGACTCCGGCCGAGCGTACGACGCCAACGGACTCGTGGACCCGCGCGCGTACGTGACCAACCCGGGGTACCAGACTCCTCCGACCTCGGAAACCTACTACTTCAGCAGCCGCGGTGCGTTCCGGACCGACAACGTCACCCGCACCGACATCGCTTTGAACATCGCGGTGCCGATCTACAAGACCCTGGAGTTCTTCCTGCGGCCCGAGGCCTTGAACCTCTTCAACGAGAAGGCCTTTACGGGAGGACGCCTTGGCACCGACTCGGATTTCACCGTCTTGACGCGCGTCAATGGCGGAACCGCCTACACCCCGTTCAATCCATTTACGCAAACACCGGTCCTCGGTACGAACTACGCCCTCGGTTCCAGCTTCGGTAAGGCTACTGCTCCGCAGGGCTATCAGCTGCCGCGGACCTATCGCTTCTCCGTCGGAGTCCGCTTCTAGCCTCTCCTCTCCTTCTTGGAAAGGCGGGCCTTCGGGCCCGCCTTTTTTTTGCCGCGCCTATATCAGATCTGACATAAGAAGCATCATGCGGGCCGCCGCAGGGCTGACCCGGCCTACGACGCTCGGTCCGACCCCGCCCGGCCCGGGGCACACCGCCCTACGACCGAAGGGGAACTTTGATTCTGACGAGTGGGTATCTGTGGGCCCACGGTGTTAACTCTCTCGGCCGCCGTTGCCGGAGGCAATGCCGCGGCCGAAAGCCGGTGACGCCGGACGAAGCCCTCGCGTGCGTGCGGAGGAACCTTCCCTCAGCCTCTCTCAATCATCCGGCCGACGCCACGCACGCGAGGTGGCCGGCGGCAGGACCGGCTTTCGGCGCGGGCGGTCGCTACGCGACCGGCGCCGAGAGAGTTCAAACCGAAGGACCAGACTTTCATCTTCCTCTTTTCACTCACCGCCGGCGGGCTTGCGAGCGGAGTCGGTGCTCGACGAGAACTCCAGTCCGGGTTGGGCTGGCGGCGGGTGACGCCGGTCGAAGCCCTCGCGTGCGTGCGGAGGAACCTTTCCTCAGTCTCGCTCTACCATCTGCCCGACGTCGCGCACGCGAGGTGGCCGGCGGCAGGACCGGCTTTCGGCGCAGGCGGTCGCTACGCGACCGGCGCCGAGAGAGTTCAAACCGAAGGCCCAGACTCCGCACCCTTCTTTTCACTCACCGCCGGCGGGCTTGCGAGCGGAGTCGGTGCTCGTTACTGACTTCAGTCCGATTGGGGCTGGCGGCGGGTGACGCCGGGCGAAGCCCTCGCGTGCGTGCGGAGGAGCCTTCCCTTAGTCTCGGTCAATCATCTGCCCGACGTCGCGCACGCGAGGTGGCCGGCGGCAGGACCCGCCGCCCGCCGCACACGGCCTAATGGGATCTCTGGTCCTGCGACTACTCGACTCGCACGTCCGCCTTGGCGGTCCCCATGCGGCCGCTCTCGCGGTCGCGCACGTTGACGACGACCCGGGCGTTGCCCTTGCGGACCTCCAGGGCGACCGTGTAGGCGAGCTTGGCGTCGGGCGGGGCGTCCTTTGGCAGCTTGAAGACAGCCTCCTCGTGGCCGACGTCGCTCATGCTGCCTTTCTCGTCGATCACGGCAACATACACGTCGGCAACCGCGCGGCCCGTTTCGCCGTCAGCCAGGAAGGTCAGGGAGGAGGCGGGCAGCGAGAGCTTGATCGGAAGCTGGTAGTGCTTCTTAGCCTTGGTCGCCGGCGCCAGCAGCATCGTGACCGGGATCGCCTTGTACTCGACGTTGCTGCGCAACGCGGCCTGCGCCACATCGCGCGCTCTCTCGTTTGGCGTGCGCGGAGCAAATCCTCGCCGAGCGCGCACGACAGTGCCTGGCCGGCTGACCTCGACTTTCACGTCGCGGTAACCCGTCCCGGGGAGCTTCGAGACGGTCACGCCGATCGAGTAGTAGCTCGAAGTGTCTGCATAAATCTGCGAGATCCCGCGGGAGACGTCGTTGGTATTCAAGAGCGCCAGACCTCCCGTCTGCTGGGCGAGCTGGACGAGACCCACCTGACTGTCCTGGCGTGCGAAGAAGGCGACGCCCGGGCGCATGAGCAGCGGATCGTCTCCGCCGGCGCTCACACCTTCCGCCGTCAGACCGCGCGCATCGACGGTGTAGAACGTGACATCGGACGCGTTGGCGCGACGCACGGCCGCGTCCACCTCGGGAGCGACGTTCCGGGTGTCGAATTGGGAGAGCGAGAAGGAGCCGAGGGCATACTGCATCATCGCGGAACCGGGCTGCATGTCGAAGCCGCCCGAGACGAAGAGGAACGATTTCTTGCCGTTCAAGGCCGTCAGCGTCGCCATCTCCGTGTTCATGTCGATCAGCATCTTCTGGACCTCGACCCGCTCCTGCTCCGCGTAGTTGCGTGCCAGGAAGGCTCTCGAACGGCGGGGACTCGTATCGATGTCGCGCAGCGTCTGAAGCTCCGTGATGAGGCGTGATTGCGCCACCCCCGCCCGTTCGATCGAGTCGATGGAGGAGAGCAGCGTCTCCTTGCTCGTCGTCCATTCGTTCAAGGTCCGCGAGCGGCGATCGAAGCTGACCACTCGGGCGGAGTCACCGGGTCCCATCCGCGTCACGAGGTCGCGCAGAGCGTCGCCGCCGCGTTTGCGGCCCGCGGGGGAAAGGTGGCCCAGATCGAAATAGATGAGGAAATGGCGGGGCACGTAGGCGTCCGGGCCCTTGCGATACTCGGCCAGCACCAGCTCCGGCGAAGCGGTCGCCAGGTCGGGAGCATGGATCGCGCCCTCTTCCACACGTGTGAAGTAGTCGATCGGAACCGGCTGGCCGGCGACGCGGACGATGAAGTCTTCCTTCTTCAGATCCGGAACGGGCCTTCCCTTGGAGTCCGTGACCACGACGTCCAGGTCCATGACCCGGACCTCGACGGACTCCCGGAAGGACGGCAGGTTGGGATTCGCGGGGGGCGGCGCCTGGGCGCCCGCCAACGCCGGCAGTATCGCGAGAACCACACCGAGCATCTTCTTTTTCATGGTCATCTCCAACACCGACAACGCGCAAAGCACCCGAACGATTCCGGCACCGCTCAATCTTACCGACTCCTTAAGGATGAATGTGACTACGTACTTAGCGTCGCGCGACTGGCGGGCGAGAGAGTGAGAACCGGGAGGCTTCTCGCTTCATCGAGCAAGCGGAAGCGACGTGTGGGTCGACCTGCCTACGTGTTCCTGAGCTGGGTCTCGCGCTCGAGGCGCGGAAGTCCCAGGAACTCGAAGACGAGATTGACCTCGTCGGTGATTTCCTTCGTCCAGAGCGGATCCACGGATTCCGAGCCAAGACTGCCAAGGGAACAAGCAGGCACCGCGGCGCGAGCTGTCCGAACGAGCGACGCGGCGTCGCTCGGGTCCGAGCCGTCGTCGGCGATCACGGCCTGGAAATCCAGAGGCAGGCCCCAGGCCTCGGCCCGGCCCACACCGAGCGTGGGCCGATAGATGTCCACCGCCGCGGCTCGGAAGACCCCGGCCGGAAAGTCGATCGAGCGAAGAATCTCGAAGAGGTCCGCATAGCACACCGCATGGAGCAGTCCGAGTGTGTAGCCCCGTTCCCGGTTGATGCCATAGCGCTCGGCGTACCGGCCGGCGGCCACCGCGGCCCCGACGGCCGCCCGCCGCAGGGTGCACGCGACGGGATCGCTCGTCATCTGACGGGGAAAGTCGGGGGCGGAGAGTCGGTCGATCAAGACCGTGACCGCCCGCGCCCCCAGCCGCTCGACGGCGTCCGGGATCGTTCCGACTGCGTTGTCCCGATCGACGGAAAGAGCATTGGCCAGGATCAGGAAATCCAGCGTCAGGTGGGGATCGAGAGCGGCGATGGGCACGACGCCCGCTGTGTCCACGGGAGACTTCCTGAGCAGCTCCGACAGCAGGGTCGCGCTGTCTTCGTGGATCGCGTGCATCGCCACCTGCGATTGCGAGAGGGCCTGCACACCCTGAGCGAATTCGCGAAAGGCGATAAACAGGCGTCGGCCCTCTTCCGGTTCGATCGGTCCGCCCTTGCGCTCGAGCAGATCCCAATACCTCTCATCGATTTCACTGTTCTCGAAAGGGAGGTCCCAGGGATCGGCATCGGGAGGCCTGCTGCGGCGAGGAGAGCGGCGCCGCTGGCTGTCGTCCAGTTTCTTCACGCCGTGGAAGGCGAGCGCCTGACCTCGCAGGGAGAGCCCGATCCGCAGGATCGGCTGCACCTCATAGTCCGGCTCGTATGTGAACTCGGCTTCCCGCCACTCGAACATCTCGAAGAGCAGTCGTCGGGCGAGCTCCTCCACGCGAAGCGAGAGACCGTCATGGCTGTCGTGCCCGCCGTCCAGGATGAGGCGAGTCAGGTTGGCGGAGCTGGTGAAGTTGCGGGAGAGCAGCTCGTAGAGCGTCGCGGCGGGTAATGCTCCGGTTCGCAGGAGATGAACTCCCAGCCGATGGCGGGGAAGGGATCCCGAGACATAGACGATCTGCCCTTCCCGCCAGTCGAGAACTCGACGGTCCCGTCCCTGCCAGAGAGTGAGTCGCCCGGAGCGGCGATTCAGCTCCATCCACTGCAGGAGGTCCGCGAATCCGAAGACCTCCAGCCTGCCGCGCAAACGTTCGGTCACAGAAGTCGAATCCGGATCAGTGATTGTAGCAGGGCGTCGCCCATGTCCCTGTGCAAGAATCCCCGGATGGAGGGCCCTTGAAAGAAGAGAAAACGAAGGAAGCGCCCTCTTCCGGTCGACAAAACGAACGAAAGCCGCCCCCGCGAGCGGAAACCGACTCCGGCGTTCCGATCGCCCCCTATTACGGCGAGCCGCCCCCGGGGACCTTTCCGTTCACACGGGGCATCACGGAAGAGATGTATCGCTCCCGCTTCTGGACCATGCGTCAATACGCCGGATTCGGCTCGGCGCGCGAGTCCAATGCGCGTTATCGGTACCTCCTTACGCAGGGCCAGACGGGCCTCTCCGTCGCCTTCGACCTTCCAACCCAGATGGGCTACGACTCGGACGACGCGCTCGCCAGGGGAGAGGTGGGCCGGGCGGGTGTTCCGATTGCGACGATGGAGGACATGCGGATTCTGACGGAAGGGTTGCCCCTCGATCGGGTCTCCATCTCGATGACCATCAATGCGACCGCCTCGATCCTTCTCGGACTGCTTCTGGCCGTGGCGCGCGAGCGCGGTGTCGCCTGGGAAAGCCTCTCGGGGACTATTCAAAACGACATCCTCAAGGAGTACGTGGCGCGCGGAACTTACATCTTTCCTCCGCGAGCCTCGCTGAAACTGACGACCGACATTTTCGAGTTCTGCGGGCAAGAGGTTCCCCGGTGGAACACGATCTCGATTTCCGGTTACCACATCCGCGAGGCCGGCTCGACCGCCGTCCAGGAGCTCGCGCTGACGCTCTCTCACGCCATCGCCTACGTGGAGGCGGCCCTCCAGCGCGGACTCGCGATCGACGACTTCGCTCCCCGCCTCTCCTTTTTCTTCAACGCGCATTCGAACTTCTTCGAGGAAATCGCGAAGTTCCGTGCGGCTCGGACGCTCTGGGCCGAGATCGTGCGGGACCGGTTCGGCGCGAAGGACCCACGCTCCTGGCGCCTGCGCTTTCACACCCAGACGGCAGGCTCGACGCTGACCGCCCAGCAGTCCGACGTCAACATCGTGCGGGTCGCGCTTCAGGCGCTGTCGGCCGTGCTGGGGGGAACACAGTCCCTGCATACCAACGCCTTCGACGAGGCCCTGGCCCTTCCGACCGAGGCCTCGGCCCGCCTGGCGCTTCGAACGCAGCAGGTCATCGCCCAGGAGACAGGCGTGGCGGACGTCGCAGACCCGCTCGGGGGGTCGGGCATGGTGGAGGCCTGGACGGAAGAGGTTGCCGACCGGGCGCGCGGTCTCATCCGAAAAATCGATGAAAAAGGAGGAGCCGTTGCCGCGATCGAAACCGGGTTCGAAGCCCGGGAGGTCGAAGAAGCCGCCTACGCTGCCCAGAAGGAGATCGAGGCAGGCCGCCGGATCGTCGTGGGCGTCAACGCGTTTCGCGAAGAGAAAGACGCTCCGCCGCCGGTCCTGGAGATCGATCCGGCGCTCGAACAGGAGCAGATCGAGAGATTGAAGGCCTTTCGGGCGGGTCGCGACTCTGTCGTCGCCGCACAGGCCCTCGAAAAGCTTCGGCGGGACGCGAAAGAGGATCGCAACCTGATGCCGTCGATCCTCGCGGCGGTTCAAGCCCGCGCAACCCTCGGAGAGGTCGTTTCGTCACTGAAGGAAGTCTTCGGCGAGCACCGCCCGGGTGGTTAGGATGCTGAGAAGTTCCGGTGAGGACCCCTGCCTGTGCGCCTTAAGTCCTAGAAGTCGAAGCGGTTGGCCGTGTGGAAAAGTCTTTTGCTCGTACCGCCGCTATCCGTTGTCAAAGCGAAATTCTGGCGCAATTCTCTAATTGTTTGATGGACTGAGCGTTATTGTTTCGCACAACAGTCGGTGCAAACCGGACGGCGACCCCGCACTTTGGCCGTTTTTCGACTCTTTCCACAGGCATTTCGACAGGGTTTTCCT
>Ga0070706_100006166_pt1 | contig 11341 bp, 13 predicted proteins | sample KBSK5501metaG_FD_65476 | JGI IMG/M metagenome (GOLD analysis project Ga0070706, IMG submission 65476) | Corn, switchgrass and miscanthus rhizosphere microbial communities from Kellogg Biological Station, Michigan, USA - KBS K5-50-1 metaG | ecosystem: Host-associated > Plants > Roots >...
AGGCCTGGCGGACCGACGCGACCCACAACGCCTACTTCACAGAGGTGACCGCCGGGATTGGCGACGAGGACCCCAGGGGGGTGACCTTGCAGTCGGCCAAGTGGGCTCTTGGCTTCAAGTACTGCAGCCCCCGTTCTCCGCTGCGCATCCTCTACGAGTGGGACGGGCTCGTGGCGTTCTTCAAAGAAGTGCTGGGGCTGCCGGACCTCTACCGCGACGCCGATCCCATGGGCGCGTGCTCGGTGATGTTCCACGACGAAGGTGACGAGCTCGGCTGGCACTTCGACAACAGCGAGTTCGCCGTCACCCTGATGTTGCAAGAGAGCCTCGACGGTGGCGAGTTCGAGTACGTTCCGGGGATCAGAACCGCCGGTGGCGAGAACTTCGCGGCGGTGCGCGCGGTGCTCGACGGTGCCCGCGAACGCGTACGCTCCCTCCACGCGGAGCCCGGCACATTGACGCTGTTCCGGGGGCGTCACTCCTTGCACCGCGTCACCCCCGTTCGCGGCGCCACGACGCGGGTCAACGCGGTTCTCGCTTATGCCAGCACCCCCGGCCACCGGCTCAGTCCGCTCAATCGCCGGCTCTTCTATGGCCCGCACGAGGATGAGCCATCCGGCGACCGCAGTGCATGACATGCGCTGTGAGGTGCTCGCGGCCGGGGAAAGGTTGCCCGCGCGGCCCTTCACCGATCCCGAGCGCACCCTGACGGACGCCAACGTCATGGACCGGATGCTCCGGCTTCTCCGGCGTGAGGCCCGGTCCTGGCCAAGCTCGCGGACATCGGTCGAGTTGGTCAACTACACGCGCGCCGGCTGCCGTCACTGGCTGGTGGTGCCCAACGCGCCAGCCCTGGGCGGCGCGCTAGACGTCACCGCCGTTGGGTTCTTTGGTGAGCAGCGCCCCGGCATGAACCATTCCGCGATCTATGAGCTGGAGGCCCAGGTGGTAGCTGGGCTGGGGCGCTACGCGCGGGTGGGGCTGCTGGGCTACTACGACGCCGAAATCGCCCCCGCTCTGCACGGCAACCTAGTTCTTTTCAAAACGCCAGAGGTGCCGGCGGCCTGGCACAGTGACCGCGTGCACGCCGCGGCGGTCGCTGTCGCACCACGTCACTACAGCGCGGTCCGCCTGCACCGGGGCATGATCCGCGGCGCACTGCTCGGCCGGGGTCATGTCGCCATCCAGCGAACGCGGTACTTCGACTTCGGGCAGCAGCCCGCCTGGCATGGGCTGCGCCGGTTCGAGTAGCCGAGGCCCGCGCGTTGCGCCCCCGACGGCCGCCGCAAGCCTCGCCCATTGTGAAGCAAGTGCTTGGTAGGCTAAGCAGCGCGCGGCGGCAGTGGCCGTCGGCCCCGGTGTTCCCGCGGGCCTGTCACCCCCCCACAGGCCCGCGGGTCACCGAGTGAGGTACCGGGTTGGGCGGCGTAGCTACAAGCGGCTACACTGTAGTAATGAGTTCGCCGCGCTCCGTACGCTTCGATGACGACGTCATCCGTCGCCTCGATCGGTATGTCCGCAGCCACCCGGGTACGTCCGCATCCTCGCTCGCGAACATCTTCGTGGATGAGGCCCTGCGCGCCGAGGAGCATCCCGGGATCGTGTTTCGCCCCGGCCCGACCGGCCGCCGAGCGGGACTCGTCGGCGGCCCCGATGTGTGGGAAGTCATCGGCGCGCTCCAGGCTGTGCGGGCGGAGGACTCGGATCTCGCCGATGAGTCACTGGTAGCCGTGGTCGCTGAGGCGACCGGGCTCAGTCCACGCGTGGTCCGGATTGCAATCCGGTACTACGCCGCCTACCCGGCTGAGGTGGAAGAGCGGATCGCCGCCAACCATGAGGCGGCCCAGGAGGCCGAGGCAGCCTGGCAGGCGGAACAGGACCTGCTGCGCGCCCGGGACCGGGCCTCATGACCTCGCGCTTAATTCTGGACGAGATGTATCCACCGGCCCTTGCCGACATGCTGCGCGACCAAGGGCACGACGTCGTGGCGGTGGCTGGCTCGCCGGAACTTGCCGGGAGCCCGGACGAGGCGGTACTGGAAGCTGCCATCAGCCAAGCTCGATGCCTGGTGACCGAAAATGTCCGCGACTTCGTGGTGCTTGCTCGGCATGTGAGACACGGCGGCATCCTGCTCGTCAACGCCGAACGCTGGCCGCGAACCCCCGCCGCGATCAAGCGCCTCGCCGACGCACTCGGCCAGGTAATAGCCACAGCGCGAGTGCCAGGACCTGGAGTGGTGGGCTGGCTCTCGTGACCGGGGCATCGAGCGCCCTCGACAGACCCCGTGGGCGGCAGACTGTCCGAGGCCTGAACTAGCCTCAGCGGGGGAGCGTCTCCTGGTCGTCCGGGCCGGACGGCCGGTCGCTGGAAGAGCCAAGCAAATGACAGCTCGCCAGTGTGCGGGCGGAGGGGATCCATGATGGGGAACGCGGTGGTGCACTTCGAGATCGGTGGCCCGGATGACGGGCCCTTGATCGGCTACTACAAGGAACTGTTCGGCTGGAATCTGCAGTCGTACCCTGGCGGCGGGTACACGATGATCGACACCCGCGGCGGCGGGGGGATCAACGGCGGGATCGGCAGGAGCCAGACGGGCGAGCCCTGGTCGACCTTCTACGTCGAGGCCGAAGACCTGCAGGCGGTTCTGGACAGGGCCGAGTCGCTGGGGGCGAAGACGGTCATGCCGGTCACCGACTTCGGCGGCGCGGTGACCATCGCCATGTTCAACGATCCGGACGGCCTGCTGGTCGGGCTGGTGAAGGCCGCCGACCCGGCGCAGGCCGGTGAGCAGCCCGGGCCGTCGGCCGGGACCGGCGAGCCAGTCGACTGGTTCGAGGTGCTGGGCTCAGACGCCGAACGGACACAGCGGTTCTATGCGGACCTGTTCGGCTGGACGGTCGAGCCTGCCGCCCCGGGCTACGGCATGGCTAACACCGGGGCCGGCCGGGGCATCCAGGGTGGCCTCGGCTCCAGTGAGGAGAACCACTGGGCCACGGTCTACGCGAGCGTCCCGGATGTGGAGCAGACGCTGGCCAAGGCCGAGTCGCTCGGCGGTTCCCGGGTCTACGGCCCGATGGCCGTAGACGACCACATGCAGACCGGCGCGTTCCGTGACCCGGCCGGGAACGTGTTCGGCGTCTACCACCACGGCGAGCACTGAGCCGGAGCAGCAAGAGATCTCCGGATCAGCCCGGTAGTAGCTTGCGGTGGTCCCAGGAGATGATCCGCTGCGGCTCCACGAAGAATCCCACCCGCTTGCGGGCGGTGTGCGCCACGTACTCGTCCAGCGCATCGGCGGCCATCCCGGCCATCACCCCAGCGATGCCGCGGCCGATCTCCAGGACACCGGCTGGGTCGTCGACCGCTACCACGCGGCCCACCACCTGCACCCCGCGCAGCTCGAAGTACTCCTCCCCGGTCTCGACCAGGCAGGTGACGCGGGGATCGCGGGCGAGGTTGCGCGCCTTCTGCGAGGTGCGATAAGTCCAGAACGCGATCCGCCCGCCGAGCATGACGTAGAACATCGTGACCAGGTGCGCTGTCCCGTCGATGTTGATCGTGGCCAGCTGGAGCTTGTGCGATCCGGCCAGCAGCGCCGTCGCTTCCTCCGCCGTCATGGCGACACGATCACGGTGTTTCATCCGCCGCCCCGGTGAGCCGCATGGTTAAGCGGCGATCCCGTCGAACAGGATCCGCAGCAGCCCATCGACCACGTGGTCGGTGCTGTACCCGCCGGTACGGCGCCACTGGGCGGGGATCCACAGGACGTGCCGCAGCAGCCGGTAGGTGAGCTTCGCGTCCAGGTCCGGCCGGAAGAGCCCGGCGCGCGCGCCGAGCTCCAGCTGGGTGATCCAGACCTGCTCGATCTCGCGCAGGGCCTTGCCCAGGTAGGTGAACCTAGGCTGGGTGCTGAAGTAACTCCAGTCGTTCTGCAGCATCGTGAGCGCCGCCCGGTGCCGGGTGAGGGTGTGGCTGGTCGAGCGGACGACCTGCTCGAGCACGGCCCGCGGGTCTTGCGCCGAGGCAACGGCGTCGCGGTAGTTGGCGAGGACATCGTTAATGAAGCTGGACAGGACCTCGTCGCCGATCGACTCCTTGGAGTCGAAATGGTGGTAAAGGCTGCCGGACAGGATCCCGGCCGCTTCCGCGATCTCACGCACGGTGGTCGCGCGGTAGCCTTTTTGCGCGAACAGTTCGCTGGCGAGCACGACCATGCGGGCGCGGCGCGCGGATCGCAGCGACGCGTCGGCGACGGCCGGGTCAGCGGCGGCGCGCCGGCCGCCGCGGCCCTTCCTGGCCACCCTGGTTGTCGCCACGGCACGATTATCGCAGGTCCCGGCGGACCTCCTAAGCGCTTGCCCGGTCAGCGCCCGCGCCTTGTGGTACCTGACTGAAACCTGTTCTACTTTGTTCGCAAAGATCACCTCGCGCGACGGACCGGAGGTGGGCCGTGCGGGCCGCCGTACTGCACGCGATCGGCGACGAGAAGATGGACATCCGCGACGACGTGGTGGCCGTCGGCCCGGGGCCGGGACAGGTCCGGATCCGGGTCCGGGCCGCGGGGGTGTGTCACTCGGACCTGTCGGTGCGCAATGGCGGGCTGCCGCAGCCGATGCCGGCGATTCTCGGGCACGAGGCGTCCGGCGACGTGATCGCCGTCGGTGACGGCGTCACCGGCCTGGCCGTGGGGGACCGGGTCATCGCCAACTGGCTGCCGCCGTGCGGCTCCTGTAGCTCGTGCGCGCGCGGACAGCCGTACATGTGCAGGGTGCACATGATCGCGGCCTACACCGAGCCACGGTTCTTGGTCGGCGAGACTCCGGCCTTCGGGATGGCCGGTTGCGGGGCGTTCGCCGAGGAGATGGTGGTGCCGCAGGAGGGCGCGGTGAAGATCCCGGCGGACGTGCCCTACGAGGTGGCCGCGCTGGTCGGCTGCGGCGTGATGACCGGCGTCGGCGCGGTGATCAACACTGCCCGGGTGGAGCCCGGTGCGACCGTCGCCATCGTCGGTTGTGGCGGTGTCGGCATCGCGGCGATCCAGGGGGCGCGCCTGTCCGGTGCGTCGGTGATCGTCGGGGTGGACCCGGTGGCGGCCAAGCACGCTGTGGCGCGCCGGTTCGGCGCCACCCACGCCGTCCACCCGGACCACCTCGGCGAGCTTTCCGCCGAGGTCACCGGCGGGGAGGGCTTCGACTACGCCCTCGAGGTGGTGGGTACCCCGCAGACGATCCGGACCGCGTGGCGGGCGGCGCGGCGCGGCGGGACCGTCGTTATCGTCGGGGCGGGGCGGCCCGACCAGCAGGTCGAGTTCACCCCGTTCGAGCTGCTCTTCGACGGCAAGAAGATGCTGGCCTCGCTGTACGGGTCGGCTGACATCCGGCGCGACTATGCCCGGCTGCTCGGCCTGTGGCGGGCGGGCCGGCTCGACCTGGAGGGCATGATCACCCAGCGGCTGAAGCTCGACGGCCTGGACGCCGGCCTGGCCGGGCTGGGCCGTGGCGACATCGTCCGGCAGGTCATAATCCACGGTGATTGATCCAGCGATCGAGAGTCATTACGGCACGGGTTATGAGCGGGCCCGCCTGTTTCCCGGGGGACGGCCGTCCCTGGAGTTCGTCAGGTCGATGGACCTGCTGGAGCGGCTGCTGCCTGCGCCGCCGGCCCGGGTGCTCGACGTCGGCGGCGGCCCCGGCACCTACGCCGCGCCGCTGGCCGGTCGCGGATACCAGGTGCATCTGGTCGATCCGGTGCCGCTGCACGTGGAGCAGGCCCGCCAGGCGGGCACCGATCCAGCCGCCGGCTTCACCGCCGCCCTGGGCGACGCGCGAGCGCTGGCCGAGCCTGACGAGTCGCAAGACGCCGTGCTGCTGTTCGGGCCGCTGTACCACCTGACGGATGCAGCGGACCGCCAGCGGGCGATCGGTGAGGCCAGGCGGGTGCTGCGGCCGGGTGGCCGCCTGCTGGCCATGGCGGTCTGCCGGTACGCGTCCCTGCTCGACGGGCTGTACGAGGGCTGGCTGGACGACCCGGACTTCAGGGCGATCGTCGAGCGAGACCTGGTTGACGGGCAGCACCGCAACCCCGACCCGGTCGGCAGGCCGGAGTTCTTCACCACCGCCTACTTCCACACGCCGGACGGCCTCAGCAAGGAGATCGAGCGCGCCGGCTTCACCGGCCTGGCCGTTTACGGGGTGGAGGGCCCCGGCTGGCCGCTGCGCCAGGAGTGGGCCGACCCGCGGCGGCGCGAGCAGATCCTGTTCGCGGCGCGGGCGACCGAGACCCAGCCCGAGCTCATCGGCTTCAGCGATCACCTCATCGCCGCCGCGACCAGGCCGTAGCCTGTGCCGGTGCCAGCATCAGGGGGACAGCGATGACGGCGCACCCGGACTGGGACGCGGGCTACGCGGCCAGCACACCGCAGCCGTGGGACATCGGCCGCCCGCAGCCGGCTTTTCTGCGCCTGGCCGACGGCGGGCTGCTGGCCGGCCGGGTTCTCGACGCGGGCTGCGGCACCGGGGAACACGCGCTGCTGGCGGCCGCGCGCGGCGCCGACGCCGTGGGGGTCGACGTGTCGCCGACCGCCATCGGGCGGGCGCGGGCCAAGGCGGCCGAACGGGGCCTGAGCGCGCGGTTCGAGGTCGCCGACGCGCTGGACCTTGGCCGGCTCGGGATAACCTTCGACACGGTCATCGACAGCGGCCTGTTTCATGTGTTCGGCGACGAGGAACGCCCGCGCTACGTCGCCAGCCTGGCGTCGGTACTGCGCCCTGGCGGCGTCTGCTTCCTCATGTGCTTCAGCGACCGCCAGCCCGGAGACTGGGGTCCCCGCCGGGTTCGCCGGGACGAACTCGTGGCCGCCTTCAGCGACGGCTGGAACGTCACCGACATCACGGCGGACGAGTTCGCGATCAACCCTGTGCTCGGCATCGTGACGGTGCAGGCCTGGCGGGCCACGATTCACCGCCGGTGAAACGTGGCCCACGGTCGCGGCGCCAGCAGGCCAGCGTTACCCGGAGTGGCGCTGCAGGAAGGCCAGCGTCGTCTGGTTGAAGCCGTCCACGTCCTCGTAGATCGCGGCGTGGGCGCAGTTTTCGAAGATGTGGAGCTCGGAGCCCGGGATCGCGTCCTGGAGGGGGCCGGCGAAACGGGTGGACGTCACCGTGTCATGCCGCCCGAAGGTGATCTGCGTCGGCGCCTGGACGGAGCCGAGTACCTCCCGGGCGTCATGGGTGAGGACAGCTTCTGACTGGCGGAGGAACGCGTCCACCGGGGGCATCGGGCGGCTGCGCACGAAGTCGGCCAGGGACTCGATGTACTCGGGCCGCGCCGCGTACAGCTCCGGGGTGTAGCAGTAAAGGAAGATCCCGTCGATCACCATGTCGGTCACGCTGCCCAGGCCCCGCGCCATGATCCGCCAGCTCTCGACCACCCCGGCCAGGAAGGGATCCGTGGCGGGCCAGGCGCTGTGCAGGCCCAGCGATTTCACCCGGTCCGGGTGCTTGGCGGCCAGCCACATCCCGGCCGCCGCGCCCAGCGAAACCCCGAAGACATGAGCCCGGTCGATGCCGACGGCCTGCATGAACGCCGCGACGTCGTCGGCCAGCAACTCGGTGGTGTAGGTGCCCTCCGGCTTGCTGGACAGGCCAGCGCCGCGGTTGTCCACGCTGAAGCAGGTGAATCCCTTGGCGTACTCCGCTACCTGGAAGGCGTAACACGCCTGGTCGGCCGCCAGATAGGGGATGAGCACGATGGGCTCGCCCGCACCCTGGACCTCGTAGTAAATGTCGATGCCGTTCGCCTGCACAGTGGGCATCCGCGATCCCTCCGTCCGGCGGCTCCCACGCCGCCCATCCGTAGCTGACTCGATCTTGCCCGCTCGCGTAGCCGGGCACCAGGCCGGCCCCGGCGGTGGCCGTGCCCGCTCCAGGGCCTGCTGAGCTGCTTGGCTGGCCACGGATGGAAACGTTCTGCATGATGCTTTTCAGGCGGCCGGCGGCGGGCTACCTGATCACGAACGCGGCGAGGCCCTCCGGCTGCTCGGCTTCCACCGCGAGATCCGACACGACGGCCAGACGGGGACCGCGGCGGGCCCAGTCGACCAGGCGGCGCACGCCCTCGGCCGTGCCCTCGAAGACCGCCTCGACCCGGCCATCGGGCAGGTTGCGGACCCATCCGCACACGCCGTGCTCAACCGCCACCACCCGGCAGGTCTCGCGGAAGAAGACGCCCTGCACCCGGCCGGAGACCAGCACCCGGACGCGGACGACGGCGGGCACTAATTCAGCAGGAGCCGGGAGGGGCGGGATGGGGTGTGCCAGAGCCGGTTGGTGGCGATGACGCCGCTGGTTTCGGTGATCATGTCCCCGCCGGTGCCGAGGTTGACGTCGTACTTCGGGAACGCCGACGACGCGATCTCCACCCGGAGGCGGTGGCCGGCGGGCAGCCGCACGCAGGTGTCCCACAGGGGGATCTCCACCTCATACGCCTCACCGGGGGTGACGTGCTGCTGCGCGGTGAAGCCGTCCCGGTAGCGCAGCCGCACCATGCCGTCGCAGAGCCGCTGGGCGAAGTTGCCCGGGTGCACGTCGACGAGCTTGACCGTGATGTCCGTGTCGGCGGCCGAGGTGTCGACGTGCGCGACCAGCCTGACCGGCCCGATGATCTCCAGCGGTTCCGGCAGCGGGTCGCTGGTGAAGACCAGCACGTCGCCCCGGCTCTCAATGCCGTGATAGTCGTCCGGGCCGCCGATTTGCACGCTGCTCTGGTCGGTGACGAACGGCACCGGCCGGTCGGGGTCGTGGGTCCACTCATCCGGCGGCTGCTCGCCGGTGACCGGTTCGGGAACCAGCCGGCCGTCGCCGAACAGGCTGTTGGCACGGCCGCCGCTGGAGAGGTGGAACACCGCGGACGTCGCGCCGGCGGGTGGCCAGGTCTGCGCGTCACGCCACTCGTTGGCGCCCATGACGAAGATCCGCACCGGCGCGGGATTCGGCTCTGCTAGTCCCGCCCCCGCGCTTCGCGCCCGCCCCCGCTCTGCTAGTCCCGCCCCCGCGCTCCGCGCCCGCCCCCGCTCTGGCTGGGCCCCCTTGACGTGCTCGTCGAGGAAGGCGACGACGAACGCGTCCAGGTCGATCACTGCGTCCGGGCCGAAGTCGACCTCGCCCAGGGTCCGGGTCGTGTTCACCGCGTGTCCCCAGGGGCCCATCAGCAGCCGCTGGCCGGACCGCCCGGCGGCGACCATCGCGGCGAAGTTGGCCGGCGTGCCGATCTCCTCGTCGTCGTACCAGCCGGAGACGTGTAGCACCGGCACGTCGATCTCACCGATGCGGTGCTGGTAGCGGACCGGCTCCCACCACTCGTCCAGGGTTCGGTGTGCCAGTTCCTCACGCCAGTTGGGTGAGGAGAACCCGGCGGCCTCGTCCATCGTCAGCAGCGGCCGGTGCCGGTACACGGCCATCCAGTCGGTGTCGTCGGTGTACTGCGGCATCCGGCCATCCACCGACCGGTGCCAGTTGACCTCCATCGGGGAGGGCAGCCCGGTCGGCCACTCGACGAACGGATCGCTGGGCGTCACCAGGCACACCATGGCGCGCAGCGCGGGCGGGCGCTCCAGCGCCGTCAGCCACTGGATCCGGGCGCCGTAACTGCCGCCGAACGTCGCCACGTCGCCGGTGCACCATTCCTGCGCCGCCACCCAGGCGATGGCATCGGCCCCATCCCGGCCGTCGTTGCGGTACGGCTCGAAGCCGCCGTCGGAGTCGCCCCGGCCGCGAACGTCGACGTGCAGGCAAACGTAACCCGCCTTGGCGAACATCTCGCCGCGCTTCGACTGCCGCTCGCCCGTCTTGCCGTACGGGGTGCGCACCACCACGGCCGACGCGGGCAATTGCCCGGGCAGGGCCAGGTCGGCCGAGAGCGTGATGCCGTCACGCAACGGGATCCGGACGTTGAACTTGCGGTCCACGCATGCGTCTGCCACGACACCGGATGCTACCGGCCGGGGTTTCTCCAGGACGCGCGGCGCCAGGCGGGCGAGCGGCGGCGCGCCGGTTACTGGAGGACGCGTAGCGCCAGACGCGCGAACGGCGATGCGTCGCTGCCCTGGTCGTCGGACCGCAGCAAGACGCGCTCAGCGATCTTGAGCAACCCGCCGCGCAGCGGGCCCGGCGGCAGCGGGACCGGGCGCTTGCTGACCATAGGCAGGTCCAGCAGTTCGCTGCGCGAGCCGAGCAGCAGGTCGGCCACGATCCGGCCCACCAGGTGTGCTGGGCCGACCCCGTGGCCGGCGTAGCCAAGCGCGTAGGCGAGGCGCCGAGAGCGGTTGCGCCCGACCATCGGCATGGCGAACCCCCCGTTGCGGCCGCTGGCGCCGTAGCCGGCGATGTCCCGCTCCACGACGACGACGTCAAGGGCCGGGTCGGCCTCCTTGAGGTGGATGGCCGACCAGAGCCCGGTGAAGCCGGCGCCGACGATGGCCACGTCGGCGGCCTGGTCGCCGTCCAGGCATGCCCCTGGCTCATAGCCCCGCCGCGACATCCAGAAACCGGGGCGGGGCGGCGGGGTGGCGGAGTGGCGGGTCTGCCGGTCGCCCATGGTTACTCCTGGCCCGCGCCTGCCGGGCTCGCAGTCGCACCTGCCGGGCTCGCAGTCGCACCTGCCGGGCTCGCAGTCGCACCTGCCGGGATCGTAGCCGGGTTGTCTGCCGGAACGCGCGCGAAGAACAGGGTCAGGCCCAGGACGGCCACCATGGGTGCCCACCAGCTCCACGGGCCGCGCCAGGTGAGCTGCGACACGAGCGTGAGCGCCGTCGCGGCGACGGAGGCCGGGATGAGACGGGACCAGCTCCTTGATGCCGCGATGAGCGCTACGGCCAGCGGGGGCCACAGGTAGTACGCGACCATGACCGGCTCGAACACCGACCGCAGCGCCAGCGCCACGGCGGCCCACCACAGTACCTGCAGCAGGATCGCCTGGCTCCACTCGGGCGCTTTCCGGGCAGAACGCCACCGGCGCCCCATGAGCAGCGCGCAACCGCAGGCCACCAGGATCGCCAGCACCCTGGCCGGCCCGGCCGCGATGGTCTGCCCTGAGCCCGTATGCGGCGACAGGTATGCCCACGGGGTCGCCTGGTCCACGGTCACCCAGTTGGGCTGGCTGGTCACCGCCTTGACGGTGGCGGACCAGTTCGCCGCGGCCGCGGCGCCCAGCAGCACCGCGGCAGGCGCGGCGGCTCTGGCGAGGAAACCGGCCAGGCGCCGTGGCTCGATCAGGACGACGAGGAAGGGCACCGCGAGCAGCACCAGCGGCTGCACGGAGATCGCCGCCCCGGTGAGCCACGCGG
>Ga0070706_100006170_pt1 | contig 11337 bp, 7 predicted proteins | sample KBSK5501metaG_FD_65476 | JGI IMG/M metagenome (GOLD analysis project Ga0070706, IMG submission 65476) | Corn, switchgrass and miscanthus rhizosphere microbial communities from Kellogg Biological Station, Michigan, USA - KBS K5-50-1 metaG | ecosystem: Host-associated > Plants > Roots >...
CTGAAGAACACCGAGGTCCAGGCGATGATCACGGCCCTGGGCACGGGAATCCACGAAGAGTTCGACATCTCCAAGCTCAGGTACTTCAAGATCATCCTGATGGCGGACGCCGACGTCGACGGCCAGCACATCACCACCTTGCTGCTTACGCTGCTGTTCCGGTTCATGAAGCCGCTCATCGAGGCCGGGCATGTCTACCTGGCCCAGCCGCCCCTCTACAAGATCAAGTGGGACGGCAAGGGGGTGGCACCCGGGTATGCCTACTCCGACAAGGAGCGGGACGCGGTGATCGAGGCGGGCATCGCCGAGGGCCGCAAGGACCCGCGGCCGCGCGACGCCGTCCAGCGGTTCAAGGGCCTGGGCGAGATGAACGCCACCGAGCTGTGGGAGACCACGATGGACCCGGCCCGCCGGGTGCTGCGGCAGATCACGGTCGACGACGCGGCCCAGGCCGACGAGCTGTTCACCGTGCTGATGGGCGAGGACGTGGAGGCACGGCGCTCGTTCATCCAGCGGAACGCCAAGGACGTCAGGTTCCTCGACATCTGAGGGCGACAGTGCGCGAGCCGGAGGGGCGCAGCACCGCCAGGGGTGAGGAGAGGCGGAAGCGGCGAGGAGCGGGGTTTGCGACGAGCGACGAGGGAAGGCGGTGCCTCATCTGCGGCCACAGGCGAGCGCCCAGCAAGCACCGCCGGATTCCGTGATCACGGGGGATCCGGTGGATGACGCATGTCCTAACCTCCGTGATCACGGAAGCGAGATGTAACAAGTGACCGACGTTAACGCCCCGGCACCGCCCGGCGGGCACGACCGCACCGAGCCGGTCGACATCCAGGTCGAGATGCAGCGCAGCTACATCGACTACGCGATGTCGGTGATCGTGGGCCGCGCCCTGCCCGACGTGCGCGACGGCCTGAAGCCCGTGCACGTCCGCATCCTGTACGCGATGTACGACGGCGGCTACCGGCCCGACCGCGGCTTCTCGAAGTGCGCCCGGGTGGTGGGCGACGTGATGGGCACGTACCACCCGCACGGCGACAGCGCGATCTACGACACGCTGGTGCGGCTAGCCCAGCCGTGGGCGATGCGGATGCCGCTGGTAGACAGCCAGGGCAACTTCGGCTCGCCGGGCAACGACCCGGCCGCGGCCATGCGGTACACCGAGTGCCGGCTGACCCCGCTGGCCATGGAGATGCTCCGGGACATCGACAAGGAGACCGTCGACTTCCGGCCGAACTACGACGGCCGGTCGGCCGAGCCGGTCGTGCTCCCGAGCCGGTTCCCCAACCTGCTGGTCAACGGCTCGGAGGGGATCGCGGTCGGCATGGCGACCAAGATCCCACCGCACAACCTGCGCGAGGTGGCCGTCGGCGTCCAGTGGTACCTGGACCACTTCGACGCCTCCGACGACGAGCTGCTGGAGGCGCTGATCGAGCGGATCAAGGGCCCGGACTTCCCCGGCGGGCCGGACGGCAGCAAGGGCGCCGTCATTGTCGGCCGCCGCGGCATCCAGGAGGCCTACCGCACCGGCCGCGGCTCGATCACCATGCGCGCGGTCGTCCAGATAGAGGAGGACCGCAAGGGCCGCACCAACCTGATCGTCACCGAGCTGCCCTACCAGGTCAACCCGGACAACCTGCAGGCCAAGATCGCCGAGCTGGTCCGGGACGGCCGGGTGAACGGCATCGCCGACGTGCGGGACGAGACCAGCGGCCGCAGCGGCCAGCGGCTGGTGATCGTGCTGAAGCGGGACGCGGTCGCCAAGATCGTGCTGAACAACCTGTACAAGCACACCCAGCTGCAGGACACGTTCGGCGCGAACATGCTGGCCCTGGTCGACGGGGTCCCGCGGACGCTGCGGCTGGACCAGCTGGTCCGGCACTGGGTCAGCCACCAGATCGAGGTCATCATCCGGCGCACCCGCTACCTGCTGCGGAAGGCGGAGGAGCGGGCGCACATCCTGCGCGCGCTGCTCAAGGCCATCGACCGGATCGACGAGGTCATCGCGCTGATCAGAGCCAGCGCGTCGGCAGCCGTGGCGCAGCAGGGTCTCATGGACCTGCTGGAGATCGACGAGATCCAGGCCCGCGCGATCCTGGACATGCAGCTGCGGAAGCTGGCCGCCCTGGAGCGGCAGCAGCTGGTCGACGAGTACGACGAGCTCATGGCGCAGATCGCCGACTACGAGGCGATCCTGGCCTCGCCCGAGCGGCAGCGGCAGATCATCGGGACCGAGCTCGCCGAGATCGTGGCGAAGTACGGCAATGACCGGCGTACCGAGATCATCGCCTGGGACGGCGAGGTCTCCGAGGCCGACCTGATCGCCGAGGAGGACGTGGTCGTCACGATCACCCGCGGCGGCTACGCCAAGCGCACCAAGACCGACCAGTACCGGGCGCAGCGGCGCGGCGGCAAGGGCGTGCGCGGCGCCCAGCTCCGCACGGACGACATCGTCGAGCACTTCTTCGTGACCACCACCCACAACTGGATCCTGTTCTTCACGAACAAGGGCCGGGTCTACCGGGCCAAGGCCTACGAGCTGCCCGAGGCGGCGCGCGATGCCCGCGGCCAGCACGTGGCCAACCTGCTCGCGTTCCAGCCCGACGAGAGGATCGCTGAGGTTCTGGCGCTGCCCGACTACTCGGTCGCGCCGTACCTGGTCCTCGCCACCTCGGGCGGGCTGGTCAAGAAGTCGCATCTGACCGACTTCGACTCCCCCCGGTCGGGCGGCATCATCGCGATAAACCTGCGCGAGGACGACGAGGTCATCGCGGCCAGACTCATCTCGGCCGACGAGGACCTGCTCCTGGTCAGCAAGAATGCCCAGGCGATCAGGTTCCACGCGACCGATGAGGCGCTGCGGCCGATGGGGCGGGCCACCTCCGGCGTCATCGGGATGCGGTTCGGCGAAGGCGACCGGCTCCTGGGCATGTACGTGGTGCGGGACGGCGCCGACGTGCTCGTCGCCACCGGCGGCGGGTACGCCAAGCGGACCCCGGCCGACCAGTACCCCGTGCAGGGCCGCGGCGGCCAGGGTGTGCTGACCGCGAGGATCGTCGAGGCCCGGGGCGAGCTGATCGGCGCTCTGATGGTGCGTCCCGAGGACGAGGTCTTCGCGATCACGTCGGTCGGCGGGGTGATCAGGACGGCCGCGTCTGAGATCAAGCAGTCCGGCAGGCAGACCATGGGCGTCCGGCTGGTCAACCTCGCCGCCGGGCAGAGCCTTGTGGCCATCGCCCGTAACGAAGAGTCACTAGACGGGACCAACGGCGGTTTGGTGGGTGATGATGGGGGCAATGGTGACGGCACCGGCATCGGCCCTGGTGACGTTGTGACGGGCGCGGCGGATGACGCTACCGTCGCTGATGACGATGCCGGGACGTCCGACGACGGTGACGTGTAAGGTGCCCTGGGGTGACTATTTGGTGACGGATCGTTACGGGGACGACAAGCCGCAGCAGGAATCCGCCATGCCCGCTGGCCGCCCGGCGCAACGAGGCGGGTCCCTCCGGCGTCATATAGATGTCGCCACGGAAGACGGCCCAATCGATGACGGTCTGGTCGAAGAAGGTCCAGAACCGTCATCTGCGGATAACCTCGTGGCAGGCGACGTTCCGGAGGAGGACGGGGTGGATCAGCGCGTGGAGCCCGCCGTGTGGCTCACCGACGGACCGGCCGAGGGCGCTGCCGAAGGCCCCGGGGCAGGACAGACGATCCCGCCGGGACAGACAATCCCGGGCGACCAGGCGGGCGCCGCCGGCCCGATGCTGGCAGACGGCCCGGCCGCGCCGGACATGCCGCTGCCCGGCAGCGCCTATCCGTCCCCTGGCCCGGACGTCCCGCCGCCGGCCGACGGGATCACGGTGCCCGCGTACCAGCGTCAGCCGCCGCCGTACCCGGCCCAGGTGCCGCCCGCGGCCGGGCCGTCGGTGGCATCCAGGATCACGGCGCCGTTCGCCGCCCTGACCAGGCCTCGGCCTAAGAAGCCCGCGCGTCCCAGGCCGGTCGTGCCGCCCCCGCCCTCGTCGCGAGCGACCGTAGCCCCGCGGCCCGCGCCCAAGGGGGCTGACCAGCAGACCCGCCGCGCCCAGCTGGTGCTGTCCAGGATCGAGCCCTGGTCCGTTATGAAGTTCAGCTTCATGGTCTCCCTGGTCGGCTGGGTCGTCCTGTTCGTCGCCGTCGCCGCGCTCTACTACGTCCTGAACAAGCTCGGCGTCTTCCACTCGATCCAGTCCACGATCACCAGCGTCACCTCCGGCAAGGACAGCACGGGCGCCGACACCAACGGCAAGTGGTTCTCCGCCTCCAGGATCCTCGGCTACACGATGCTGGTCGGGGCCATCAACGTGGTGCTGATCACCGCCCTGGCGACCGTCGGCGCGGTCATCTACAACCTGGTCACCCGGCTGGCAGGCGGCATCGAGGTCACGCTCAAGGAGACCGACTAAGCAGCGCCCCCGGGTATGCGGTAACCTAGCCCGGCGTACCCGGCTTAGCTGGTCGTACCGGGGTTCGCAGCCGGGCCTGTAGCTCAGTCGGTTAGAGCGCTTCCCTGATAAGGAAGAGGTCCCTGGTTCAAGTCCAGGCAGGCCCACCAGGTCAGACGCCACGACGACTCAGCCCAAGTCATGGCCTTCAGTCTCTGAGTAACCAACTGAGTAACTAAGCATCGGTGTCCCGCTTGGGGAACAGCTGGTCCATGACCTCAGCGCCGCCCGTGACCACGGGCCGGATCTGCTTGCGGTAGACGGTTTCCGTCGTGGTCGTTCCGATGTGGCCGACAAGGCGGGCGATCTTCTCGATGGGGACACCCGCGTCTGACATCAGCGAGACGAAGCTGTGCCGTAGTTCACGCGGCGTCCAGTCGGCCGCATCCAGGCCCGCAGCAGTGGCAACGATGCGGAACGCGCGGCGCACGTTCCCCGCATCGAGCGTCATGCCTGTGCGGGAGGCGAATACCAGGTCCTTGTCGTGCCACTTGCCTGCTGCGCGCTTGCGGAGTGCGTCTTGGCGATCGCGGTGGAGACGGAGCGCGTCAGCGCAGCGCTGCGGCAGCTCCAGCGTGCGCCGGGACTTCCTGGTCTTGGTGTCGCCACCGGCACGGACGGAAGACCAGACCATGATGACGGGCGGAGTTGCGTCGAGGTCGACGTGGGACCAGGTAAGGGCACGCAGCTCCTCCGTCCGGGCACCAGTGAGCAGCGACACCACGATGTAGGCGTGCAGCGAGCTGCTCTCGGCAGCAGCCAGGAGCGCGTCGGCCTGGTCGAAGGTGAGGGACTTGGAGGGGCGGCCCGCCTGTCCCTCGGGGACATCGCACAAGAGCACGACGTTGCGCTTCACCTTGTCCCGGGCCTGCGCGCGGGTGATCGAGCGCCGCAGTACCGAGTGGAGTATCTGGAGTGTGCTGGTGCTCAGCGTCTTGGCCTGGTCGGCTAGCCAGCGGTCCACTTCATCGGCGGACAGGTCACGGAGCTGGCGCTTGCCCAGCGCGGGGATGATGTGCGTGTTCGCGAGGATCGTGCACTTGACGATCGTTTGCTGGCTGCGGCCGGACATGCCGAACTGGAGCAAATCGCGGACGGCCTGGGCGACGGCGTAACCGTGGCCATCGGTGATCTGCCCGTCCTCGTAGTCGCGGATGATCTCCCGCAGTTTGCGCTGCGCTTCGGTCTTGGTTCGCCCGCTACCACGCTTGACGATCCGCTTGCCGCTGGGGGTATAGCCCACGGTCAGTGACGGAATCCAGCGCTTACGAGTGCTGTCCCAGGACAGCCCGCCGTCCCCCCGGCTCCGTCGCGCGGCCATCAGGCAGCTCTCGCTTCGCTTTCCAGGAGCGCGACGTATTCGACGATGGCGGACGCGGGGACGCGCATCGTCCGGGGCACCGAGCTGGCCCAGCCCGAGGACACCACGCGAGAGAACATCCTCGCCGGGGCCGGCTACGAGCAGGTCTACGACATCGACGAGATCATCACCCGCATGCCCACACCCCAGGAGATCACCAGACTCGGGATCTCGCCCGGCACGCCTGTAGCTGAGCACATCAGGACCGGCTACACAGCTGAGAACCGGCCAGTCCGGGTGATGGTGTCAATCGTGCCGGGCGACATGCTCATCCTGCAGTACACCGTGCCGAAGTAAATGCCTTCGGTCATGACGAGTTAGGTACTTCGACTCATCCGGCGAGCGTCGCTATCCGGGTAGCGTCGGACGAACATGAAGGGAGGGTTTCAGCCGTGCGCTCACCTCCAAGTGCAGCGCCCGCGTCTCTGCTACCACCATGGCATCTGCATCAGTGACGATCGGGTTGTTGTTGGTGTCCTGGCGAGCATAAGCGTGAAGGTCACCTACAGGAGGCTCTGGAACGAGATTCGCGATGACTGGCAAGCCCATGAGCGAATGCTGGCGGAGGACCCGCGCAACGGCCAACGGGAAGTAGTTCTTAAAGATGTTTAAGTCGCGAAGTTGGCTAACGCACTCACGGATCAATACCCTAACGTTCCTTATCGCTGTCTTCGTCGCTACTCCTGGCATCGCATTTTTGGCATGGTTGGCGATCTGGGCTGTTGATCTGCCGCCTCACGGCCCCGCGGGACGGTGGGTTGCCCTTCTACTCGCCGCCGTGTTCTTCGGTGCCTCGGCATGCGGACTGTACCTCATTGGCATGAGCCTGGCTATGTCGGGCGTGGAGGGCGCAGAGGCACCCGCACATCCTATTCTGTATATCTGCAAGACCATCTACGGCGTAGCAGCAATATTCACCGTCGTCAATTTGCCGTTCACGCTATGCCTTTTGATTGCTCTCGGGATTAAGAAGCCTTTGGGATAAAGATGACGTCCTACTGCATTCACCACTGCAGCAGGGTGGGCACAGACCGCCGGGGACCCTGGTCCCGCAGTGACCTGCCAGGCGCGCCGGTTGTGATGATGGCGCCGGGCATGTCGCATTGAGCTTAAGCCTCAGACTGCGGAGCGGCGTACAGTAGCGAAGTACAGCAAACCGTTATCGGCCGCCATTGACCCACATGCGACTGCTAAAGTCCTTTCACCTGTATGCCCGGCGATGCCTAAGTTAGACACGACGGCCACTCACCTGGTTTTGGCGCCTGCGAGGAAGCCGGAGAGGACTAGGGACACGCTGCCCATATGCCCAGGTCATGGGCCCAGGGTCGGCAGGTGTAGCATCGGTGTGCTGCTCAAGGAGGCCAGGCGATGCTGAAATCCGCTATTCGCCGTTGGCGTGAGCGACGCCGCGAGCGCCGCACCCGGGCTCTGGAAAAGAAGGTCACCGCGGACCAGAACCTGCGGAACTACCAGCCGCCAACACCGCCACCACATACCCACGGCTTTCCCCCGTGAGCAGAAGCTGACAAGATCACCGTTCCATTGGCGTGCCATTAGTCCCGGACGCCAGCAGTCGGCTCCGGTAACTCACGGTCAGCCAGACCAGCAGGTCGGACGGCGATGCCCGGCGATGCCCGGCGATGCCTAGGTTCAGCTGATCCTTGACGAGGCGGCTTCAGGTGTTGCTTGACGGTTTCTAGGGTTTGGCTGCTGGACGGGGCGGCTTCCCGCGACGGGTGCCAGTCAACGCGAGTGCCGCGGCGGGGTCAATGTCGAGCGCCAGCTTCGTGCATGATCGCACGTGCAGTCACCCGCGATCTGATCCAGCTCTCCGGATGACGGCCGCCGCGACCTGAGCTGGGCGAACTAGAGCTTTGGGTCCGGGATTCTGAACACAAGAGTCATGTTTCAGGCCGCGGGCTTGAGTCGTGCCCGGGTGATGTAGTCATCGACGTGGTGATCGATCACGGCCAGTGCCTGGCGTAGCGCGGGCGGGGCCTGGGGCTGGTCGGCGGCGGCGAGCGGTCTGAGCAGGCGGTTGTGGAGCTTGGTGTAGAAGATCGCGAGGCGCTGGCCGTCGGGGGTCAGCACGTAGGTGTTGGTGTGCTCGATGCGGCGGATCAGGTCGTTGAGGCGCAGGCGGCGCAGGTCGTAGGTCATCTGGCCGGGACTGTAGCCGGTGCCCAGCAGCCGGGCGGTCAAGGCGCGCAGGCTCTTGTTGGTGATGCCGCAGGTGCTGAACAGGGTGAGGGACAAGGCGCCGGTCAGGGCCATGACCCGGGGGTCGCCGAAGCGTAGTGCCGGGGCCCTCCTGCCATCCTCGGTGAGGGTGGGCTGTGCGACCCGCTCGATGGCTGGGCTCGCAAGGACGCAGCCCTGGCCGGCACGCATAGTCTGCATCACCCGCCGGTTGACGTCACGGGCCTTGGCGGTCAGTTCGGCGAAGTGTTCCAGGCGGCGCAGCACGCCGATGTCGTAGGCGTCGTTGATGACGGTCTCGACCCGCAGCGCGCGGCCGTCTTTGAGGTAGGTCTTGATGCGCGAGTGCCGGTAGAACGCGTTGACCACGACGCCGTCGTTGTCGCGGTCCACGGCGGTGCGGAACACGCCCTTGGTGACACAGCGGACCTGCCGGTTGAAGATGATCTCCATGTTGTCGGGGCGGCCGAGGTCGAGGTTGTCGGCGGCCAGAGCCTCGAAGAACGCGCGGGCATGCCGCGGGGCGGTGAAGGTGATGGTCTTGGCGACCTCGACCTGGCGCATGGAGATGTCCCACCAGTAGCCGGCGTCGCGGTCGGCGCGGGTGAACGGCAGCGGCAGCCGCGCCCACCAGCGTTCGGCAAAGACCTGGATATGGCCGGGGCCAAGGCGGTCGCAGATGTCTTGCAGCGCGGCCGGGTCCTCGCAGGAGGCGAACCCGTTGGACAGCTCCCGGAACGACAGGCCCACCCGGGCCGCCTGGCGCTTGGCCCACTCGTGCCCGTTGAACCAGATCTTGCCCGGGTAAGGGAAATAGGCGCAGATCTTGATGAACGCCGGCCCGAAGCCCTCATCCCAGATGGTGTCGGTAGGCCGTCGGCGAGGTGCCTGCGTGTGCGGGTCCTTTTCCGGCGGCCCCCGACCCGAACCGGACGTGCCCGTTTTCCGGGCATCTCGGCTCTCCGGTGACTATTCCGTGGGTGTCGCGGTTGGCTGCCGTGCGTGGATGGTGTCGTGGCAGGGCGGGCAGACCACGAGGGTCTTTCGTCGCATTCTGGCCATGAGCTGCGCCCACGCGGGCTGTGGTCGTCCCGGGCTGGCGAGATCGGCGAGCTTGCGGACCTGGTGAACGCGGACCGTGGCCCGTTGCTCGCAAAGCTCGCAGCGGCCCGCCCGGAGCCGGATGATCAGCTCTTTGCCTGTGCTGCGGGTCGCGCCGGGGACTGCGTGGCGGTCGGTGAGGACCGCTTTCTTCTGCCGCCGCAGCGGTATGCCGCCGAACCGGGCCACCAGCGGCTTCCTGCCGTCACGTTCGACTCGTGCCTCAAAGCACCGTCGCGGCCCGTACGGCGTGGCGATGGTGGCCTTGTGCTTGCGTGCCATCGCCGTCACCGTTGAGCGGTGCCTGGCGGCCAGGGTCTTGAGCATCGAGGTCAGCATGACCCAGTGCAGCCGGCTCAGTCGCCAGACGTCGCCGGCCAGCAGGTAGTACTGGACAATCCCCCGGTACTCGGCCCCGTAGATGCTGACGATCTCGTGATCGCCGAGTTGCACCCGTTCGGGCCGGTGCTCAGGCTTGCCGAGCTTAAGGTAGGGGGCGCTTTTGGCCTTCACCACCGTGACCGGCACGCGCAGCGCGATCGCGCCGTTGACCGACCTGCGGCCGCGGGCGAGCTTGCGGTCGGCGTGCTGGACGGTGATCTCGTAGCCGAGGAACTGCGCCGCGCCCGTGCGGGCGTGGGTGATCAGCGTCTTTTCCTGGTTAAGTTCCAGCTTGAGATCGTCGCGCAGGAACTGGGTCAGGCGCTGCCTGATCTGCTGTGCCTCGGCTTTGGGTCCGGCGAACCCGAGGAGGTGGTCATCTGCGTATCTGCAGTAGCGCAGACGCCGGTAGGCGGGATCTTGGGGATCCCCGGTGGGCAGGCAGCGGAGCCGCCTCCGCAGCCTGCGCGCCTCGGCGCGGTCACCGCGCTTGCGTGCCTGCATGAGCGCATATTGCACCTTCGTATACTCCCGGTTGTGCCTGCGGAGTTCCCCTCGGGTGTATTCCGGTATGAGAACTGTCTCGACGAACTTGTCTAGCCGGTCCAGGTAGATATTGGACAGGATCGGGGATGCGACCCCGCCTTGCGGGGCGCCGGACAGCGTTGCGTTCCATTCCCAGTCCTCGAGGTATCCTGCTTGCAGCATGCCACGCAGCAGCCGGAGGAACCGGTTATCGCGGATTTTCTCCGACAGGATCCCGATCATTACTTCATGATCCAAAGACCCGAAGCAGTCGGAGATGTCTCCTTCAATGAACCAGGTTGTCCCCGTCCAGTTGACTGCCACCTCAGTAAGAGCAGTGTGGCAGCCGCGGCCGGGGCGGAAACCGTGCGAGCGGCCGGAAAACTGCGGCTCGTAATACGCCTCAAGGAGCAGGCGGATCACTTCGCCGACAAGCTTGTCCGACCAGGACGGCAGGCCGAGCGGCCTGAGCTTCCCGTTCTTCTTCTCGATATAGACACGCCTCACCGGGGCAAACCGGAAGCGCTCAGCGCGCAGTGCATCGATGATGCGCCCGATCTTGCCCAGCGACATGTCATCCACGGTCTCCCCGTCAGCCCCTGACGTCATCGCCCCGTCGTTGGAGTACAGACGCCCGTAGGCCAGCAGGTACAGGTGCGGGTTGAACAACTGCCGGTACAGCTCATCGCACGGCAGGCCACGCCTGCCGCGATCACGGAGGACATCCAGTACCGTTGCGGCGCTCTGCATTACGCATACCTCCCGGCCCTCGAATATCCGGTCACCTGGCCCCCTTCGCCCTGCGGACGGCTTTCCCGTCCCCCTTGGTGAGGCGTTACTCCCACGACTACTACGGGGCCTGCGTCACCATAGGGCTCGCGCCCCTTAGGTGATCCCACGTTCGTCCCTGTCATACGTATCGAGCGTGACTTAGGCGTCCCACTCATCTCCTTGAATGCCCTCACTGGGCATCGCTCCGCATCCCTGGAGGTGCACCGGCCCTTCCACTATGCCGACACAGGCTGCGGCGCCGGTTTCAGGCGTCTTTCCGGCGGACGTTACATTGCGTCGCCTGGAGATTGGGATTCAGGCAGTCTAGCTTTCGCCTTATCACGCGGGTCCCGCAGCGCGCCGCTTCATGCGCCTGAACACGGCCGCTGCTTTCCTAGCATGCTCTTGTCCCCTTCACCTTTCAGATTCAGGTTAGCCATCAGACCCAGGAACGTTCCTCCAAATTCCTCCTAACTGCGTCAGGGATATGACAGGGCGCCTCGTGGCGCATTA
>Ga0070706_100006171_pt1 | contig 11337 bp, 9 predicted proteins | sample KBSK5501metaG_FD_65476 | JGI IMG/M metagenome (GOLD analysis project Ga0070706, IMG submission 65476) | Corn, switchgrass and miscanthus rhizosphere microbial communities from Kellogg Biological Station, Michigan, USA - KBS K5-50-1 metaG | ecosystem: Host-associated > Plants > Roots >...
ATGGATGTCGCTGCTGATGACGTCGGGCACGACCCCCTCGCCGAGCATGCGCTCGGTCACCTCGTAGCTGAACGAGCCGGTCCCATGACCGATGTCGAGGACGAGGCCGTGGTCGTGGAGGGCTTTTACGTCGGACCGCGCCCGGCCCTCCGGGGTCACGATGCGGTGGTCCCCTCCCGTGAAACAATGCGTCAGGATGTCGCCCGGGCGCAGCAGCGCGGCGATCTCGCCAATGGTAGGCGGTCCGCTGCCGATATGCACCATCAACGGGAGGCCCACCCGGTCCGCCAGTTCGCGCGCCAACTGGAGGGCCCGGATGCCCACCCCCCGCGTCGTGAGTTTGTCGATGCGCGCCTTAATGCCGAGAATCACATCCCGGTTCGCGTCAACGATCTTCGCGGCCAGATCGACATCGCAGTAGTCGGGGTTGGCAAACTCCCACGTGTGGGCAATGAGGCCGATCATCGAGAGGTTCAAAAGGGCGTAGATCCTGGTCGTGCTCGGCTCGACGATGTAGCGGCGAAAGCCCGGGAAACTGTAGGCCCCGGCGCTCCCCACGTCGATCCACGTGGTGACGCCGGTGCGGGCCGCCACGGGATCTGCCTCGATCCCCCAGTACGTGACGCCCCAGTAGACGTGGGTGTGGAGATCCACGAGCCCGGGCGTGACGAACTGACCGCCCGCGTCGATCACCCGGCTTCCGAGAGCGGGATCGAGCCGCGGCTCGATGGCGACCACCCGGCCTCCCGCGATCCCAATGTCGTAACGGCCCACGATCCCCGCTCCGGGATCCCGCACTTCTCCGCCCGCGACGATCGTCTCGAACCGTTTCCCGCTGCGCGCTGTCCTGACCGCTTCCATTGGCCCTCCCATCCAGACGGAAAGGAAATGCCGTCAGGTTAGGATTGCACTCGACTGGTTCCTGCCCCTTGCAGCCCCACGACAACGCGCCAAGGAGAGTTGCGGCCCCCCGCGTAATTGGCACACTTCATGAGGCCGCCCCTCCATCTCCTCAAAGCCGCGTGGCTTTGGTTGTTTCGGCGCTATCGTCCATCCCCCATTCCTTACGCGGAGGCGGTGAACGATCGCACCTGGGCGTGCGTCGACCTGGGCGCCTTCCCGCGACCTCTGCCGCGGCTTGCGGGGTTGCAGGGCGTCGTGATCATGGAGGATCGGGATCCGCAATTTTTCTTATCCTTCCGCGCCTATGACCCGCAGGTGGAGACCCGCCTGAACCGGCACGGGCCGCTTCGCCTCTGGTCGACCCAGCAAGATCTCAAGGGGCTGGTCCGCGAACTCCACAAGCAGAGGCTCCAGGTCGCGATCGGATTTTGGAACTACGGGGGCGGGTGGCTGCACCGAAAGCCGCCGTGGCTGCGGGAGCACCCCGAGTTGAAGACACTTCCATTGAGCAGCCACTTAAACCCGTTTGTCCGGTTGCGGCGTGAGGGCATGGACTACGCCGAGTACATCGCACGCCAGTATGAGCGGCTTCAGGCGGCATTTGGATTCGACGGGCTGATGCTGGGCGATGGATTGTGCGGTTTCGGCAGCGTGTGGGATCCGGATCGATACGCGAACAACGAGCGCGCGATTCCGCAGTGGACTCGCTTGTACCGGGTCATCGCCGATGGTGTGCACCGCACGCGAGGAGTGCTCCTCGCATACGATCATTTGGGGTTCCCGTATCGCGAGGCACGGAAGCACGGCGTCGACTATCGCATGCTCGCCGACGCCGGCCTGGACGTTCTCATCTACCAGTCGTATCCCCAGGCCTGGGGAGAGTATTTGCTGATAGAGTATCAGAGCCGGTTCGACTTGAACGCCAACGTGAAGAATCTCATGACCGTCAGGGATGCGCTGGCCGGTACCGACGTCAAGGTGCTCTACACGGTCGAGCTCGGCGATTCGGTGGAGCGGTGGCGGGCGGCACCGGATCGGACGAGAGCGCAGATGGCCGCGCTCGATCCGCTCGCGGATGGGCGGTTTCTCGTGTGGGGAAATGACATTATCGCACGGCGTTCATGAGCGCCACTACCCGCCGCAGGGCGGCCACGCCCTCGACCCGATCCGCCTCGCCCGTGACCACGTTCACGACCTCGCGCACCATAGAGATCACGGGATCATCGACCCACGGACAACGAACCGCGGTGGCACCGAAGAGGCTGAGCGCCGTTGCGTATGGCTGCAGCCGGACGGCCTGCCGGGACCCGATGAGCTCGACCTCGATCTCCCCCGGGGGAGTGGTGGGGATCGACGGTGGCAGGCAGCGTGAGAGTTCGATCGTCGCTATCACGTCGTCCTCGAACCTGATCACAAGGACGGCGGTGTCCTCGTCGTGGGATCCGAAGAGGGCGCCGGTCTGCGCGTGCACGCGCAGGACCGGCGCAGGCGTAACCGCGAGCAGGAAATCGAAGATCTCCCACCCCGCGTCCTCGAGAACCCCAGGCCGCCCCTGCCCCCGATCGCCCCACGGGAACCGCCCGGCGGCATGCACGGAGTGAAGCGTCCCAAACTCACCATCCGCGACCATCTTGAGGGCGCTGGTGCCTGCGGCGGTATGCCGCAGCGCGCTCGGGGCAAGGAGCACACCGCGGCCCCGCGCCTGAGCGGCGGCCACTCCGTCGACGTCGGTTTCGCTGGTGACGCTGGGGAGGGGGCTCAGCACCACCTTTCCTGTCGATAACGCTCTGTCTAAGACGACACGCTTCCCGGGATCGCTGCTCAAGACCAGCACCGCCGGGAGGGAAGGATCGCCGGCAACAGCCTCCCAGTCTGCGGAGAACTCGGCGCCGATGCGCTCGGCGAGGGCGGTGGCTCGATCGCGGTCATGCCCGCAGGGGCTGGGCGCCCACCGGGATACCCGCGCCCCCGGGAGGGGCGCGTCGTGGCCGGCAAGGGCCTGCGCGTGCCGGCCGGCGCCGACGATGCCGATCGGAACGGAACGGCTCACGCGGCACCCCGGGCGTCAAGGTGCGCGGTCCGGCCGGTGCGGGCCGACTCCACGGCCGCAAGCGCGAGCCGGAGGGCCGCACGCGCTTCCTCGGGTGGCATCGGCAGGGGCCCATCACCCTGCACAGCCTCGAGAAACGCGACCCATTCCCGGACGTAGGCCGTGGGGTTGTGGAGGAGTATCCGGTCGCTCTCGGGAAAATCGGCTCCCTCATCGCGGTACCTGGTGACGCCGACCAGGTCATGATCCTTGGCGCGCACGGCACCTCGCGTCCCGTAGATCTCGAACTGGTGGAACGCCGGATACCCCGGGGGCAGGCAGTTGCTGATCTCCGAGGACCCGATGGTCCCGCTCGCAAACTGGACGGTGCATGTGAGAAAGTCGGGCACGCCGATGTTCCCCTCCACCGTGACCTTGTGCTCGGCGAACACCGAGATCGGCTCGGAGCCGGCAAACCAGCGGAGGAGATCCATCTCGTGGATCCCGTTCGTCAGCGCCGCGCCAACGGACACCCTGGGGTCGCCTGTCCAGTGCGCGGCCGAATAATATCCTCCGGGGGCTCCCCGACGCGCACGAGGCCGCCGTTCGTTTTCCCGGACCAGTCGCACGGCGCCAATGTCGCCCCGATCGACGGCCCGGCGGATCTCGATATACCGTCGGGTGAACCGCCGGCTGTGGCCGATCATGAGGCGGACGCCGGCCTCGCGGCACGCGGTGATCATCGCATCCGCGTCGACCAGCGTGGGAGCCATCGGCTTCTCACACAGGACGTGCTTCCCCGCCGCCGCGGCGGCCTCCGTCCATTCACGGTGCGCGACCTCCGGCGTCGCAATCATGACCATATCGATATCCCGTCTCCGGATGAGCTCGTGGCCATCCGTGTAGGCGGCGGCTTCCCACGGAGCGGCCGCGGCCCGCGCCGCCGGCTCGCTCGGGTCGGCGGTTGCGACCAGCGTGACGCGGTCACTCAAGGAGCTCATCGCGGGAAGGTGGGCCGCCCGGGCAATGCTCCCGCACCCGATGAGCCCCACCCGCACTGGCTGCATGGGAATCCCCGCTACCACCCGAGCGCGTAGTTCCGCTCGCCCCGAGAACTCGCCGCCCCCTCGATGAGCCCGCGCACGCCGTCGAACGCCACAGCCGTCGTGTAATTGAGGCTCCAGTCGCCGACGACCCTGACGGTATGGCCTCGCGCTTTGAGGTCCTCGACAACCTCGCGGGGGATGCGGCCTTCGACGACCACCTCCCCCGGTCTTGCCTGCCGGGGGTAGAACGAGCTCGGGGCGTGGGCGGTGTGGAAACTGGGGGTGTCGATCGCATCCTGCAGGTCCATGCTGAAGTCCACGACGTTCAGGAAAAACTGCAGCGTCCACTGGTCCTGCTGGTCGCCGCCGGGGGTCCCGAAGACCATATACGGCCGGTCTCCCCGCATGACCAGGGAGGGCGAGAGCGTCGTCCGGGGGCGCTTCCGAGGCCGCAGCGCTCCGGGGTGGTTGGGGTCGTCCAGCCAGAACATCTGCCCGCGCGTCCCGAGGCAGAATCCGAGCCCGGGGATGATCGGCGAGCTCCGGAACCACCCGCCGCTTGGTGTAGCGGAGAACATGTTGCCCTCGGCGTCGATCGCCCGGGCGCCCGTCGTCCCCGCGTCCCAACGGCGGCTCTCGGCGGGGGCGGTGTCAGCGGGGCGCTCGCTGCCTTCGAATGGGTAGGGATCGCCGGGGCGCTGGTCGCGCGATGCGGCGCGCGGGTCGATCAGCACACGGCGCGCCGCCGCGTAGGGCTTCGAGAGCAGCCCGCGCACCGGCACTTCCACAAACTCGGGATCGCCATAGTAGCGCTCGCGATCTGCCATCGCCAGCTTCGCCGCTTCCACGAGGGTGTGGATGTAGTTCGCGGAATTGTGGCCGAGCGCGGGAAGGTCGACGCCGTCGAGCAGGGCCAGTTGCTGGAGGAACACCGGGCCCTGGGACCACGGCCCGCACTTGTACACGTCGTACCCGCGGTAATTGATCATGACCGGGGCCTCGATCCGCGTGCGAAAGTCTGCGAAGTCGTCCTCGACGAGCAATCCGTGGGCGACCGTTCCGTTGGCGTCCCGCACAGCCGTGTCCCGCTGGAACGCGACGATCTCGCGCCCGATCGGACCTCGGTAGAAGCAGTCCCTGGCGGCCTCTAACGCGGCGCTGCGCCCGCGCGACCGGGCGTTCCGCTCTGCGTCGACGAGACGTTCGAACGTACGGGCGAGATCCAGATTGCGCAACGTGTCCCCGATCCGTGGCACGGCGCCTCCCGGGAGGAAGAGCGCGGCCGAGGTCGGCCACTCCGCTCGAAATCGCGCTTCGCTCACCTCGAGGGAACGGAGCATGCCCTCGTACACGGGGAACCCGCGGGATGCGAGTTCGATCGCCGGCGAGAGCACCTGCTCGAGGGTCAGCCGCCCGTACCGCTCGAGCGTCGTGATCAGCGCGTCCGGCACGGCGCAGACGCCCGCGGGGAGGAACCCGTCGTCCGGGATCAGCGTGATCCCCTGCGTGCGAAACCACTCGATCGTCGCCGCGCCGGGAGCACACATGTTCCCGTTGACGGCGACGACCTTGCGGTCACGCGCCGAATACACGAGGATGGGCACTTCTCCCCCGAACCCAAAGCTCTGGAACTCCAGGACGGACTGCGCGAACACCACGGCGACACCGGCGTCGATCGCGTTGCCGCCGAGTGCGTGCATCCGCATGCCGGCGAGGCTGGCCAGATAATGCCCGCACGACACCACCAGGCTGCGGCCTCGAATGATGGGCCGCGTGGCGCTCGCCGTGAACTGCCAGTCGTAATAGCCTGATCGGGTGCTCATGGCCGCAACAATTCCATGGCCGTACGGGGAGTCTCCTCCACCAACGCGGTCACCGCACGCGCAACGGTTCCATCGTCTCGCCCCCTTCGGGGCGGCTGCTTATCTCAGCGGACCCCCGGCCTCGATCCAGCGCTTGAGGACGGTCCGCTCATCATCCGTGATGTGCGTGATATTGCCCGGCGGCATGGTCCGCAGATCGACGGTGCGAACCTTGATCAAGGCGGCCAGGGCCTTGATCTGCCGGGGGGTGTCCATTTTGACGCCGTTGGGAGCCGCTGCGATCCCGGGCATGGAGGGCGTCTCCGAGTGACACACCGTGCAGCGCTGCACGATGATCCCCCGCACCTCGGCGAAGGCCGGGGCGGAGGTCGGCGCACCGGCGGCGGCAGACGGCCGCGGCGGTGGCCCCACGCTGGACCGGCCGGTAAGGTACAGGAGCAGGAGGAATGCCGTCACGGTGACGAGCGCGGCCCAGGGCGCGGGTCGGAGGCCCACCAGCATGACGTGGCGGGCTCCCGCCCCGAGCACGATGAACAAGGACAGCACGACCCAGTTGAGGGATCCGGCGTAGACCACCGGAAAGTGCTGGCTGATCATCAGGAAGATCACGGGAAACGTCAGGTACGTGTTGTGCGTGGAGCGGGTCTTGGCGTGAGCCCCCAGGGAATAGTCGATCGCCCGCCCTTCCCGCGCGGCGCTCACCATCATATGTTGAGACGGCAGGATGTGCACCCAGACATTGGCCGCCATGATGGTGCCCAACATCGCGCCGACATGGATGAAGGCCGCGCGGGCGCTCAGCGCGTGGGTCGCTCCATAGTTGACCCCGGCCAGGAGCGCGCCTGAGACGATCAGGGCCGCGAGGGGCCACCGGCTCAGCCGGCTGCGCCACAGCCCGTCATACAAGAACCATCCGCCCACGAGCATCCCCAGGCCAACGGCGATACCCTGCCCGGGGGTCAGGCTGGAGACGCTGCGGTCCACCATGAAGGCGTCCGCGCTTATGTAGTAGACCAAGACCAGCAGCAGGACCCCACTCAGCCAGGTGCTCGTCGCTTCCAGCCAAAACCAGCGGAGCGCCGGTGGCAGCCGCCCGGGAACCAGCAGCCTTTTCTCCAGGTGGTAGTAGCCGCCTCCGTGGATCAACCATGCCACGCCGGAGACGTCCTGCCGGGACTGCGGATCCGGAGCGAGGTGGCTGTCGATCCACATGAACAGGAGCGAGTCCCCGATCCACATGATGGCGGCGACGATGTGGGTCCATCGCGCAAGCAGACCGAGCCATTCGAGCAGGAGGGATGCCACACCGTCCGCTTCTTCTCGGCCGCCGGTGATCCTGCCGAAGCGTCGGATCGCCGGATGCGATCGTCTTCGGAACCGGCGTGTTCTGAGGCGACGTTCAGCAGGGTGGATTGTTGACCGTAACCGGTGCTCCGTAGTCGAAGTAGTCGATCACGGTCGTCCCTTGGTCGGCCCGGACTTCGATCCGGCGAGGAAGGCCGGTGCTGGGGATCACGTACAGCTTCTCACGGAGTTGCTTCCCTTGAGTGTCAACGATCAGTATGTAGGTCCGAGCGGGAATCCCGTCGACCGGCTCCGGCGCCCCTTTGGTCACGGCGATCTTCGCATCGGTGCCGTGCTCCATCATCTCGCGCGGATTCGCTGCGGGCTGTGGGATCGGGAGTTTCTGGCATTCGCTTCCGGCGCGCATCCACACGTCGTGACCGATCATGTACATTTCGGACGCCTGGGTCCCCTGCAACACCATGTGAAACCGGTCGGGGGCGACGTACTCCATCGTTTGCGTCCCGCTCGTGCCGCCGCCGGTCGATGTCATGCGCGCCTTCCAAGTAGGCATGGCGAGGAACTTCTGCATGACCGCCTGGACCTCTGCAATCGCCTGCGGATCTCCCTGGTAGGTTGGCCCGGGCGGTCCGGCGGAAACGCCGGCTGACAGCCCCAGGCTGACGACCACGGTTCCGACGGCCACACGAACCATGCGGGCACCTCGCTCATCAGAGTGCTTCACGATAGCCGGAACGATCGTCGGACGAATTATTGGCCGGGCGCGTCAACTCCTGGCGTCGGGCGCGGGGCCGGGCGGAGGGAGCTCCTCGGTCCCGGTCCATCGTGGCGAGCATTCCTAATACGTGCGGCTCCCGCACTGAACCATCCGCATGATGATGGCCGTGCTCGGCGGGGCCTGCGGGGCCTGCTCCATCGCTCGAGCGCCGACCTCGGCCAACCGATTGGCGGGGACGCGGCCCACGCACCCGGAGGCAATCCGGAGGCGCTGCATGGCCTGCACGGGGCCGACGTGACTGGCAAATTCCGTAATCGACTCGAGCGCATCCGTCACTCCCGCCACGTACGCGGTTTGCGCCTGCCGATCCAGTCGGGACCACAGCGGTCCTTCCATGTACGCGGCTCCCGCCTGAAAGGCTGTTCCAAAGACGACCCCGAGCACAAGGCCCAAGGCGAGCATGCGCATGATTTATCGCCTCCTCGTTGGAGCGTGTTCGTTTCCATTCCAACGTAGGGGAAGGCCGTGAAGAACCCTTGAATAGCCTGTGAATTTTCTGTACCCTTCCGCTCGCGGTCTTCATACCTGTGAATCGTGGGAGCGCGCTCCGCCTCGGGCACAAGGGATACGCGCAAACCCTGGGAAATACCGGAAAGCCGGACGAGCCCTGCGCCGGAGCCGCCGAGGTGAGCAGATGCCCCGGGTCCTCATTGCGGAATGCATGCAGGAAATTTCGTCGTTCAATCCCGTTCCGAGCCAGTACGAGAACTTTTCCATCCGTCGCGGCCCCGAGTTGCTGGCGCGGGAAGGACGGAACACCTCGATGGCCGGCGCGCTCGCGGCATTCGAGGCGCGGGGGATTCAGCCGGTGCCCACGTGCAGCGCGCGCGCGGGCAGCGCGGGCCTTCTCTCGAAAGCCGGGTGGGTGCGTCTGGCGGGCGAGCTCCTCGAGGCGATCGCCGGCAGCGCAGGCGACATCGACGGCGTGTATTTCTCGTTGCACGGCGCGATGGGCGCCGACGGTGAGCTCGATCCCGAGGGACATCTGCTCGAGCAAGTGAGGCGGATTGTCGGTGCCGAGGTCCCCGTGGTCATCTCGCTCGATCTCCACGGCATCCTCACCGAACGCATGCTTCACGCGATCGATGGGCTGGCCATCTATCACACCTACCCGCACGTCGATTTCTCCGATACCGGGGCCCGCGCAGCGCGCCTGTTGATGCGCATCATGGACCGCCGACTCAATCCGGTCATCGCCCGGGTGGTGATCCCCGCACTGGTGCGGGGCGACGAACTGGTGACCAAGTCGGGGTGCTATGGCGACATCATCCGGGAGGCACAGCGTCTCGAACGTGAAGGCCGCGCGCTCGCGGCCGGCGTGATGATCGGCAACCCCTTCACCGACGTGCCGGAGCTGTGCAGCCAAGCCGTGGTCGTTGCCGAGAGCGACGGTCAACTGGCGAGCGCCGAGGCGGTCCGCCTCTCCGAGGAATTTTGGGCCAACCGCGTCCGGATGCAATCGAAGCTTATCGCGCTCGATCGGGCGATCGCGCAAGCCCGCCAGATGGCAGGACCGGTGATCTTTACCGATGCCGCCGACGCCACCTCCTCCGGGGCGACCGGCGACAGCAACGCCATCGTTGCCGGGCTCATGGCGTCGGGGTATGAGAAACGGGTCCTGTTGCCGATCGTCGACCCTCCGGCGGTCGCGGCCGCCTTCAAGGCCGGCGTCGGGGCCACTCTCCGTGTCCCCCTCGGCGGCGCGTTGGACAGGCGCTTTACCCCCGTCGAGGTGACGGCCGTGGTTGACATGCTCTCAGGCGGGCGCGCAGTCCTGGAAACCAGCGGCAACGAGCTCAACGCTGGGCCCACCGCTCTCCTCGCTGCGGGCAACTTCACGATCGTCGCGATGACTCGGTCCGTCAGCCTCTTCGACCGGGCCATGTTCCTGGCGCACGGCCGCAATCCCCAACACTATGACCTCGTCGTCGTCAAATCGCCGCACTGCGAGTATCACATGTACGATCAATGGGCGGAGAAGAACTTCAACATTGATGCACCCGGCGCGACGAGCGCGAACTTGAAAACGCTGGGGCACCGCATTTGCCGGCGCCCGATCTTTCCCCTGGAGAACGACGTGACCTTTGTGCCCAGCCCACAGATCTTTCGAAGGCGTCTGCGCGCCTAGGATTCGGACTCCATGGCGTCGCTGTTCATCTTGGCCGCCGCCGTTCTGTTTGGCGTGTCACCGATCCTCGCCAAGATCGCCTACGCGCACGGTGTGACTCCGCTGACCCTCCTCTCCTGGCGAGCCACGCTTGGGGCATTGTTTGTGTGGCTTGGCCTCGTGGTCACACGGCGCGTGACGTTGATGCCGTGGTCCCTCCTCGCGCCCCTGCTCGCCCTCGGTATGACCGTCGTGCCCTTCCAGGTGTTTGCGTACTTCTACGCGCTGTCGGTGCTGCCCGCGTCGTCCGCGTCGGTGATCGCAAACTCAGCGCCCGTCCACGTCGCCTGGATGGGCCGCCTCTTCTTGGGCGAGTCGTTGCACGCCGCCGACATCGCCATCCTCACCGGCATCGTCGCCGGCGCCATGCTCGTCGCGGGCCAAACGCCGTACGCCGGTCACGTCCTGGGCTTGGCCGCGCTGGTGGCGGGGACACTTGGGTCGGCGCTCTACCTCGTCGCCCAGCGCCGGTATGTCCGCGATATCTCTCCGCTCGGAGTCTTATCCGTGATTCTCCCGGCCTCGGCGGCGATCTACTGGAGCGCGGGGCTTGCCACGAAGCAGCTTCACCTCGCGATGTCCCTGCCTGCCCTCCTCGCGGTCGGAGGCTCCACCATTGCCGGTTCGATCGCGTCGTTCTTGGTGCTCCTGGGACTGCAGGTCACGCCCGCAGCGAGAACCGCGGCACTCGGGATGTTGGAACCGGTTGTCGCGGTGGTTCTGAGCGTTCTGCTGCTGGGGGATCTCATGACATGGCTGCGAGCAGTGGGAATCGCGATCGTAGTGACCGGAATCGGCCTCCTCCACGCCCGCAGTGTAGGGCAAGCGTGAGGGGCAGACTCTCACTACCTGAGGTTGTCGCCTAGCGTCCGGCCCGGACGCTCCGTCACAGCGAGACGATAGTTGCGCAGGAGCCGCCTGATCGGCGCATCATCGGCGCATCAATGGTTGGTCGATCCCTGGTCGCGGCCTCCGCACGATTGATTCGATCCGCCCTGGCACCCCTGGCTTGGTTGACGGTATGTCGGCGCATCCCGGCGAGGACCACCTTGGTTCGCCGGGGCGTTCCAATTCGGGTGATAGTTGTTCACCGGCGCGTTCTGGTTCGCTGGCGGCGTCCACCGCTGCGGGCCACCCTGGTTCTGGTTCGCCGGAGGGGTCCAGTTCGGGTGATAGTTGTTCACCGGCGCGTTTTGATTCGCCGGCGGCGTCCACCGCTGCGGGCCACCCTGGTTCTGGTTCGCCGGAGGGGTCCAGTTCGGGTGATAGTTGTTCACCGGCGCGTT